>Ga0222712_10001295_pt1 | contig 31317 bp, 32 predicted proteins | sample C33_657DmetaG_FD_165043 | JGI IMG/M metagenome (GOLD analysis project Ga0222712, IMG submission 165043) | Estuarine water microbial communities from San Francisco Bay, California, United States - C33_657D | ecosystem: Environmental > Aquatic > Marine > Unclassified | place: USA: California...
AAAACAGCGCGAGTACAACAGGACCTACCGTGAGCGCAAGAAGGCAGAGAAGATGTCAGCAGGGGGCACGTCATGATGCGCCACATGGGGCTACGCGATCTGATCAAAGACCCGTTCAGAAAACCATCGCCCCTGGAAATGATTGCGGCAGAGCTGGATGAATGCCATCGCGAGAAGCTGATCGCAGAAACGGCAGTCGAGTACGCGCAGTCCGTTGTGGACTACAACGTTACCCGGATTGAACGTCTTAACAAACGCATGGAGGAATACAAATGAACGAAGTAGACAAAGCCTACATGAACAAGGAAATGCCCGAGCCATATGACCCCAACCCCGTTGAGGAAGTGTTCGCAAGCGTGAAGTTGCTGATCGCTGTGATTGCTGTAGCCGGTGTAATCGGAATGATCTTTGCAGCATGGTGGGGGAAGTGATGGCAAAACTACCGTACACATACACGATATGCCCGCCGCAGGAAGAACCCAAGCGGTTTACCGCAAGCTGCAAGGAGATGGGGATACTGCTATCGCATAGCCCAAATGGAGACCTAACTATTGATGACCGCCGTAACGGGCTATGGGAATCGTGGGAAGGCAAGGGCGTAGCAGCAGAACCCTTTGAAGACACACTACGCAGAATTGCAAGGAGCAGACCATGAAATACAAAGAACTGATTGAAGCTAACGGGTTGACTTTGCACGGCGACATAGAACATTTTGCCGCCTTAGTAGCAGCACAGGAGCGTGAGGAGTGTGCGAAAGTGTGTGATGAGCAGGTATCTGAGTTGTACGCAAGTCGAGATACTGTTGATTGCGCTGAATACTTGGCTGGACAAATTAGAGCAAGGGGAACAACATGACAGGCTATTACTGCGTAATATGCGGTAAATTTTTGCCAGCAGATGAACATGGCGTTATCGTGCATGACGATGTGCCGCACCCTGTTGATATGGATTTTGGAGACGAGGAGAAGCCGCAATGACACCTTTAGTACGGGAAATGGTCAAGATGGTGTCGGTTGCTAATCTTGACCCAACTCAGATGCAGTGGTTTGATGTGACTGGAGCAATCAAAGAATACATTGGCTACGACCAAAAGAAGTATTTGTTGCATCCAGCACCCTACAAAAACATGATGCTGTGTGGAAAGACAGCGCAGGGCGACTTCATGTTGTCAGTGCTGGCAGAACCAGCAGCTACCATTGTGACTGGTTGGATTATGAAACCAACGGGGTATAAAACCCTTGGGACTTTTTTGTTTGCTGAAGACAACGGAGAGCCAAAGACGGGTGAAGTTGACAAGCCAATTGACCCGCAAGACCAGTCAATGATGTGTGCGATTGTTGCCATGTTTTACGCCTCATTGGATATGAAAGTGGAAGCGTATGTGCCGACAGTCAAAGACACATTTACAAACCGCCGCAAAATAAAAGAAGGCAAGATGCCTACATACGATTGGCATACGGTTGTGATTGAGCCGCCAAAACCAAAGCAGGAGCATCAAGGCGGGACACACGCAAGCCCACGCAGACATCAATCAAGAGGTCACTGGCGCACTTACAAATCTGGCAAACGAGGATGGGTAAACGAATGCTGGAAAGGGGATGCAAGCAAAGGAACAGTATTTAAAGATTATGAACTAAGGGGAACAACATGACAGGCTACGAATCAAAACGCGCTATGGCGCAGGATAAGTTGGCACAGCCAGCGCAGGAGCCTTGGCCCGACCTCACTAAACGCGACCGCGAGTCGTATCGGAAAGGGCACGACGCTGGGGTTGCACATCATAAGCAAGCAGTCAAAGCAGCCCTAGCACAGCCAGCACAGCGCACGTGGGTAGAGCCAACGGAAATTGAATGGTTTAACTGGTGGCGTGTGTCGCCAATAGCAGACAGTACGGAAGCAGAAATTGATTTTGCTGACTTTTTAATTATTGCTCAGGCTGTCGTGGCTAAGTTAAAGGAGAACAACAATGGATGATGACGATGACACACAGGTCTACAAAGACGATGGCAATGCGTTGCTGATTGCATACCAAAGCGGGTACTACGATGGAAAGAAAGCGGCATTAGCTGGACGCGAGTGGAACTTTTGCGAACGCTGCGGTAAACGCACAGCAGACTTGACGGTTATCCACACTTGCACACCACCACAGGAGAACACATGAGCTACATAGTGGCATCACTGCCCCCAATTAATTGTTTTGTAAAAAGAGAGTTTCTTTACAACTTCACTAAGGGCCACGGCGAATTAGAGCCTGCGGTTTGGATCAGCATAAAAGGTCTTCGCGGCCAGGTGTTTAGGATTGAGTCGCTACTGCCAGCTTACGGCGCGCTGTACGACAAGCTGCCCATCCACGCATACGTCTGGAAAGAAGACCACGGTGATTTGCCCATCGACTTCTTGCAGCTATGGGACTGCATGGGCTACCGGTTCACGGTCGTTGAGAAGATTGTTTTGCGCAACCTGGGCGTGAAGTTTCTAGGCAAAGACAAGCAATGGTATTACGGCAACTACTTGTTCACCGTGGATTTTTGCGCTGACGGCCAGGACCTGGACACGGGTTTTACCGAACAAGCTGAAGAGCACAAGTCGTTTAATTTCATACGCCTTGAGAACGGGCAGTTTGCCTGCCAGCCAAACAACCGGTGCCTGTGGTATGACCAAAGCCTGGTTCCTTCTGAAACGAAGTTTCCCGACTTCCAGGCAGCGCAACATCTATGGTCGGTGGATGGCACGCGCAAGTGGAGCGCGGGCGACGATTGGTTTTATAGCATTCAAGAAAATGCGTAAGTCAACCCACGCCGACATCCGCCTTGCTCTGCGCGAAGAACCTGATGGCCTAACCATACAACAGGTAGCCCAGGTCACTGGCCTTGCCGCAGACTGTGTGCGCCAGGCGCTGCCCAGCATGCCTGACGTGTACATCGACCGTTGGGAGCAGGTAGCCAAGACCAAAGGCTACAAAGGCAAAACTTGGCGGGCTGTGTACATCGCTGTGGTCGTACCACCAAACACAGCAAAGCCTAGTCCTTCTCCTCGCCCTCGACGGTCAAACCTTGACGAATGAACTGCTTTTTCTGGCGCAACTTTTCGCGCTCTGCTTCGCCTGTTGTGGGGCTGATGGCACCTTTGTTTTCCAAGCGCTGAGATTGCTTGATTTGCATTTCCAATTCCCGGATAAGGGCTTTCGTTTGCGCCTTCTGAATCTTTTCTGAAGTATCCAGGTCGATTGGCCTGGCTTTGATGCCGACAGTTTGCAAGGCCGCGTAGCCCGGTGTGATTGGCAAGCCGTCTTTGCCTATGCCCGTGTACTCGGCCAGGCCGACATTTACAGGTTGGCCGGTTACATTTGCAATCACATTCATGGCCCGCTCAAAGTGGCTATTGCCCACGGCAATGGCCGGTGTGATTTGCTTCCACATCCAAGCCGCGCGTTTTTGCGCGGCCTCAGCGTCGGTATCTGTTTTCTTGACAATTTCCTGGCCACGGAATGTGTCTTTATTAAACAGCATTGCCGACGCGATTGTGAGGATTGGGCTGTTAGGCGTGATCGGCGCAAGCAAGGGAATGCCGCCAGCGTTATTGTGCGCGTCGAACAGATCGCCACCGGGGAAGATACGGCTGACATCAAGGAACACGGGCAAATTGGTCAGGTCGTCCATGCCCAGGCGGATTGCCTTCTCAGTGCCCAGTGACAGGCTTGCGCCCTTCATCCACGGCGGTAGGTTTTTGCGCTCTTGTTCTTCCAGGTCCTTTGACTGTTGGCGGAATTCGGGGTCGGTCATGTATCGACGAATGATGGTCCACCAGTCTTCGTCTTCTCCACCGCCAAGGCTTGCAGCGATGGCATACATGGCCGCATTTGCCACGTAAAGCGCGACGGCAGGAGCAGCATAGCGGGTAGGGTGTTCAAGGGCCGTATTGACCAGGGCTGGCACGACCTTGTACGTGTAAGCAAAGAACGGCAGGCCGACTGGCATGTCACGAATAACACGGGCACCCTTGGGCATGTCGTCGTAAGAGAACATGTATTTGAGTGCGTAATCAACCGAGTCGTCTACGCTTAGGCCCTTGGCCCGCGCATCTCGGTAAATCATGTATCGGAAGAATTCGTCCTCGGCACCGTATGCTTTGCCCAGGGGTTTGCGCAGCCACAAAGACAGGCCGTTCCAGACCATTTCGACAGCGCGCTTGCTCTTGGTCTCTGTCATTTGGGCCAGGACCCGCAGCTCTTCGGGCATGGCCTCGGTCAGCTCAGCTCGATTGAACGTGCCGCCAAACAGACCGGCTTCTTTGGCTTCGTCCACCATCGCGTCGCCCTTGACCAGGTCTTTGATGGAGCCAATGTACTTGTGCGCGTCCCAGTAAGACACGCCAGCAAAGTGGGCCATCGTTAAGTTCGACAGCACGTTGTTTGCGTGGGCCACTGGGTTGAGGACGGTCTTGCCCTCTTTCCACATTGACAAGCCTTTCATGTAAATCTTGGTCAGGTCGTTCTGCATGTCACTATCAAATGCAGTGAGCTGGTCCAGGATTTCACTTGGCACCCATTTACCGCCCAGCTTGCCGTAGCGCTTGGCGTAGGTGTCTTCGACGTTGGTCGCGGGCACCTGGACATAGCCCGGTTGTTCCGTCTTGCTTGCGTAAGTCGCGGCCAGGTTTTCATACAAGCGGCCCAGTGCGATGTCGCGCTGGCTCTTGTTGTAGCCCATGACAAAGCGGAACATGGCATCGCGAATTTCGCCCATGTCGTCTCGCTCTGTTCTGCTGTAGTCGCGCCACACAGTGATTTCGGTATCGACTGCTGGATCGTAGGTAGCGTCGCGCACTGCCCAGCCCTTGGCTTCCCAGTCTGCCAGGTCAGCGACGGGAACGGTCTCGAACATGCCGCGTGCCTTGAGGCTGCTGCCCTTGATGCCTTGCATGGTTTGCTTGCGGCCCAGCAATCCCTTGACTGCCTTCATCCAGGCTTTGGCTTCGTCGCCTAACTTCTGTTCGTAGAAGCGCGGCAGGTACTTGCCGTCCCAGCGGCCAGCGGCGTCTTTGGAAAGCATGCCCAGGCGCACCAGCTCTGCCGATTGCTCGGACATGATGTCCTGCATAGACGCTGCGATCTCCAGCACTCGCTTGGGTGGCTTGGCACCGCGCTTGAGTTCGCCTTCGATCACATCGCTGATCATCTGGCGCTCTTGATCCGGCAGGTCCTTCATGGTCTTGGCAACTTCGACCGTCAGGTTCTGCGCCTTGTCAATTTCCATGCGCATCTTGCGCATCGCACGGGACAGCTCTGGGCTGACCGGCTTCATGCCGACCACGTCCAGGACCGCGTTGGCCACGTCCGCTGCGTATCGGTATGCCTTGGCACCGGCACCGAAACGGAAGCGGCCCAGCTCATCACGGCTGAGCAGCCAACCCTCAGTCTCTTTGCCCATTGGTTGGCGCTTGGCAAACGCAATGCCTTGCAGTTGTTTTTCTGCATCATTTGGCACAGAAACCGTCTCAGTTTCACGCTCCCAGCCTTTTTCGTTGGCCTGCTTCTTGGCAAGAGCGGCGTCAGAGAGTACACTGAAGTCCTTCACGGCTTGGTTGCCACCCCTCGCAAGAGGAAGCGCTAGTGTATTGGTGAGCTGCTGGCCTTGGCCAGTACCTTGTGTGGTATTGAACCTTCCAAGTAAATCACGGAGCCGTGAAACCTCTTCTCCAGGCAACCACACTCGGTTGCCTTTTCTCATTTCGCGCACGATGTAAGACGCGGAATTTTCCAACGGGTACGTGGTCGCAAAGCGTGTGACTTTCAGCGTAGTGCCCCCGCCCTTGACCTCCTCCTTCTTCAACGCCACCACAATTGGAGCGCCGTTGGTGGCCCGCAAAGGCAGCACCACCAAAGCCTGGCCCGGTCCCTGGAATGTCACCATCCGTGGGTCCTTGAGCGCAGCGGGAAGCTGGCCAATCATGCGAGCGGTGATGCCCTCTTCAACGTGCTTGGCTGCGTGGTCCAGGGCATGGCCGTCAAGCACCACCATCTGGCGGTCGCCCAACGGAACTCCCGGCCCCATGGAGAGCGACGGATGCGGCAGTCGGTCCGACAAGATTTTTGATTCAGTTATGTTGCCGCGTCCCTTAAATATGGAATCGGCCCATTGTTCCAGTTTGGCATCTACCGGTAGGTTAGTTTGCTTTTCACTAAACGCAATAGGCGCGCCAGTGATGTCTGCCTCTTGGCCGAAGGTCACGTTCTTGGCCAGGACCAGGGGGCCGATCTGGATCACTTCGTCTGCGGCCAGCACGGGGCGCATGGTGTCGCGGTCGTAGAAGTAGCTGTGGCGGAACGGGTCCATGCCGACCTGGGTCCAGGCTGGATCGTTCAGCGCCGCGTCAGCGCGGGCCTTAGCGTCCGCTTTGCTGATCGGTGACCATTTGCCAAGCATGGTGGCAATGGTGCCTTTGGCCGTGCCAGTAGCAATCCTCGCGGCCATTTTCTGGTTCATGCCAAAGGTGACGTCGGTCAGAGCGGCCACCGACTCATAGCCCACCACCGGGCCAGCGTCGTATGCGGCCTGGACTTCGCGATTGGTTGACTTGGGTGTATGCACACTGACCACCCAAGCGTTGTGCTCTTGGTAGGACGGGATGTCCAATCGGAGCTGCGCCCAGTCGCCCTTGATCAGGGTCATGGTCGGCACGCCATACTTGGCTGCCTTCTCTGCGCTCTGGCCACGGCCATTGGCCAGGGCGTAACGGGCGTCTTTGGGCGATGTAACGTCGGGCACGGCGGCGTAGGGGTACACCGGTCGCGATTCGTCAACCATGCGGTTGTACTCATCCCTGGTGATATTGCCTGCTTGCAGGTCGGCCACGGCTTGCTGAAGCTCAGGCGTGCGCTTGAATCGCTCTGCACTTGTACCTTCTACGCGACTGGCCGCTGCATTCTTTTGCTCTGCCCTGCTTGGCGGCTCGACTTTGCGGGCAACAATACCCAGACCAACATCGCGCTCAGTTGCGTAACGGACTGGGTTTTCCAAGGGGTACATGTACTTGACTTGGCCAGGAGCAATGTCAAACTTGGAGCCTTTAGGCACCAGGGTTTGATCGCGGTACTGGTCAAATTGCTTTTGGGTAGATACCCGGATCGGTTCACCAATGGTCACCGCACCAATTGCTTTGGCTGGGCCGTCACCTGTGCGCACAATCGACACCCGTTTTCCGACGTATGGCCGGAGCGAGTCAGACGCCCTAGTCTCAAGTGTCTTTTCCCCGTCAACTATTTTGTCAGCGTATCGGTTTTCTCCATTCTGGTTGACGTTGATACCAATGCTTTCAGCTATAATAGGGGCGGAGGTTCCAATGACATTCGATTTCAAATCCCTTCCGCCCGGCACAATGTTCTTTGACTGGAACGAAGTGCCCGTGACTGTTTCGCCAGACTGGCGCTCGGCCACAGCCTGGGTGCCGAAAGCCTCCCCGCGCAATCCCTCGGATGTACGGGAAAAAGGTGATCCGGTAGACAAAGCTGAATTCGAGCGCGTGTTTGCAACATTCGCTGCCCGGCCAAAGTTTGCCCCTTCGGAATAAATCTTTTTCTGAAGCTCGACCATCTTGGCCTTGACTGGGCTGTCTGGCATCTCGCGTTCAAACGCATAGATGTCATGGCCCAGGTGCTTAGCAGCCAGCATCTCGGGCGTGCTGATCTGAATCTCAGCAACAGTGCCGTCAGGCAATACGACGTTGGTCAGCACATCCTGGTAACCGGTGGACAACGGTTCGCCCTTTAATGGCTTGCCTTTGTTGTCAACCAGGTCAATCGACAATCGGTTTTTAATACGATCAAATTTGTAGACTTTGCCAATGGCGTTGATCACGCGCTGCGCATCCTCGGGTGTGCTAACGGCGATGGTGCCGCGCAGCAGGTCCTTCATAGTCTCAACGTCCCACGCGTTTTCGATGGCCAGCTTGGTCACTGCGCGGTACTCTTTTTTAAGACCAGGCTTTTTGGCGTACCCGTTAACCTCGTCGGCGATCCGATCCAGGGTGTTATCAAATTCCGGTTTGTTGCTGGTAGCCGATTTGTACAGGGGTTTCAACAGCTTATTGCCGTGTGCGCGTTCTTTCTTTGTCAGGGGATCAGGCGGCTCGGCCTTCTTGTACTTGGCGATCGCGGCCTCGGCTGCTGCAATGGTCTCAGGCTTGAGCACTTGTTCCGGGGTCAGGTCTTGCGCACGGCTGAACGCCACAGGCGCGCTAGGCAGCAAGTGTTCCAGGCCACCGCTGGCCAGGTAGGCTTTGAACGCGGCTTGGCCCTGGATGACTCGCTCTTTGCCGTCACGGTCGGTAAACCTGTACGTGCAATCTTTCGCCATGGCTTAACCGCCTAGTTCTTGGTCGATCAAGAGCGTGCCAGCCTTGTCTTGGTCGACAAGGTCAATGCGCGCCAGCAGGTCGCCGTACTCGCCGACACTGGTGCGCTGGATTTCAAGGAATTGCAAAAGGTATTGTTGAACCACTGGATCGTCAGAGGCCCGACCGTACCACTCCTTGTAGCTGTTGTACAACTCCATCTCGGTTTCGTACCCAGTCTCGATGGCATCGCTGAGGGTCTCGATGGTGTCATTCATCGCCTCAATCATGGGCACCTTGGCCACCGTACCTACGTCGTTCTGAAATTCAACGTGGCGCTGGTAATGCTCCAGCTCGTCCGCGCTTTCTTTGAGAAAGAATTTGGTTGCACCAAAGTACCCGATTCGCTGGAGCTGATTGGCAATGTGCTTGTACAGATTGGATGCGTACAGCTCGGAATGGATTGCTTCGTCCAGCATCTTTTTGCAGTCGTCGGAGATGATCATCTTGGGTAGCATGGCTTGGGTCCTTATTTGCAATTGATCTTAACCTTGTCCGCATCCTCAAGCTGGATCAAGATGTCGTTGAAATTCTCTTGCACGTACTTAATCTGAGCGGCATCTGTTCGTCGCGCAACTATGGATTCCATGTTGGTCTTGGCCAAGCCGCGTTTATCTAATCCCGCAAAGACGTCTTCGAGGGAAGTCCGGGCTTGGATGAAAGATTCCCGCTCTGCTCCTTGGAGCGGGCCAGTTGGCCTAGTCGGCTGGCCAGTCTGTCCATCTGCTCTGGCGTTCTGCTTTCCAGCCACTTGTCGTGCTGGTCCTGGTCCAGATTGGGCTGCTGTGTCGATTTGTTTTCCATCAAAACCTTCTTTTGTAAGTAGTAATTTTGCTGCCCCGGCGTAGTCTTGGCTAGTGACTGCAAGATCAACACCCAACTTTTTATAGAGTTCTTGTTCTGGATACCAGACCAGCGCTTGCAAAGCCGCTGGTGGCACACGCTTACCAATCTGCTGCTCAACCATAGCTACCATCTGGCGAGTTACGTCACGCAAGCGTTGGCGCTCACCCCCACTAGATGGCGCGTCGGTTGGTTTGTCAGCCGATTTTAGTATAGCTCCAGCCGCGCCGACCAGGGGAGTTTTGATTCGGGTGCCTGAGTCAAACGCCTCCCGCTGCTTGATGAATTGGCGGTTGTGCAGGCTGCTCACCTGGCGGGCCAGGGCGATGGCCCCTTCATCAGTCTCCATCGCGGCCTGGACGGCAGCCGGGTCAAACTGGGCAGCGTAGACGCCGATCTCGGCTGGGCCGGTTTCGGCCAGGGCGGCGCGCAGCTTGGCCACTTGCTTGGGGAACAGCACTGGATCAAACGCTGGCAAGGTTCCGGTTAGACGGCCAACCAAACGCATGAACCACATGTCCATGGTAATTGGCTCAAAGTTGCCGGTCAGGTTGCTATAGAAACCAAAACCAATCTTGGGGCCAAAGATGGCAGAGCCAAGTATTTTTTCATCCATCGACTCACCACCAATTGGAAAGCCAACAGTCTCCAGCTCTCGCTTGGTGAATTCTGTTTGCAGGAACCGGCGCAACAAATCGGGACCCATATCGGCCATCACTCTGTTGGCCAAAGCAAAATTCTTGGTCATAGCCGGAATAGATTTGCCTTGGCCAATTTCAGGGAATTTGCCTGTTGTGCGGTAAGCCTCGTACTGGCTAGACGCAAAGGTCAGATTGGCTTCGACATCCATCGTCTGTGACGAAATAGCAACAGCTATCAAAAATGCATTGCGTGCATTTGGGTCCGTGTTTAGCTCTGGGTATTTAACCGCCATGATCCGTAGCATTTTTTCAACAGTCTCGTCGTACCATTCGACGGCGTTGCCCGCACTGCGGATGGCCGCCACAGCCTCAGAAGCCATTAGTTTGGCCAGGGTTGTGCGGTCTTGGGCTTTGTTTAAATTAAGAATCGGCAGACCAGATTCCAAACGCCTGTTAGTCAACCACTGCACGACCTCGGGAATGCCGCCAATTTTGGGAGCGCGGAAAGTTTTATTGCCGGTTCCCCCCAACATCAAGGGCAGGGCGGTGGCGTCGTATTCCACCTGGGTCAGGTTAAAAGCCTCAGCAACGGCGCGGTAAACGCCCGTGTTTATTTTGCGTCCGTCGGAGCTTTCGTCGGCTGCAAGTTCGGCTTCGATTGCGGCACTGGCTTCTTCACGGATGCGACGAGCTTCTGTCCGTTTTGCAAGAAGCTCGGGAGTGAGGTTCCCGTTTTCAGAATCATAATCGTACTCCTTGTTGGATACAAAGGCGCTCTGGCCTTCGGCTGCATTAATAATAAAACCTTCTGGGCGACGGCCAAGAGCGCCTTGTATTTTTGATACAAGGTCGGCCATCCTATCAGAAGGAACGGCCAAAACCATTTCTTTTCCAACCGTTGTGTGGCCTTTGATGTTTTCAGGCGACACTTGCCGAATGGCTTGGTAAACCGAATGGACCGATTCCTGGTCTTGCATGTTCTCGGGCAGCGTGATCGTAATCAGGCCCGTTAGGCTAGACCCCTCAAAAGGCTTGGAGTCCAGAACCATCATCTCTTCTTGGGTTAAACCAAACCCACCTAACCGGGCAACATCCATAAGTTGCTCAGCGGATGCCGTGCTTGGGAGAATCGCCGCAAACGAAGGACTTGTTTTTTCAAGGTAGCCGCCCAACTGCGTGGTCATCTTAGCCCGGACCCCGGCCAGTCTGAAAACCTGGGGCATGATCTTTGCGGCAACGCGCTGGCTGATTTCGATCTTGCGCTCAAAGGGCACCGCATCCCAGCGAGTGTTGAGATCAAGGTTGTTGGGGTCAGGTGCAACCTCAAACATAACCCGAGCCGGGGCTGCTTGCCTTTTAGCAAAACGTATTTCGCTGCCGATGCGCGTCATCTCGGTGTTGGCCGCTTCCACCTGGCCCGCTGGTATCTCCAGGGTGCCCATGCGCATGCGCGAACCGGGGATGTTGCCGGTGTCGACCTGGCTGGCCTCGCGTGTCAGCAGGCCCTTCTTGAGGGTGGTAGGCGCGGCCTCGGCTGGCAGAGCTGCGGCTCGGGGCTGGCCGATCTGCTTGACAGGCACGGCCTTGTGTTTTTGGCCCAGCAGCACCACTGCTGATTGGCCATTACCAAACGGCGCGATGTAACCGTCAAACCCTGCGTTGATGACCGCTGACTCAAACGCGTTTGCGTCGGCCTGCGGTTTGATCAGTCGAGTCTGTGGGTCGTAGATGTTGTCCAGCTTGGTTTCGTGTGCGTACCCGCCGACCCCGGATTCGGGGCGAATACCCGCGCCTTGGTCAACATAGAAGTAGACGCGGTTTTTAAGTCGAGGATCAGTGCTACTGTCCAGGCGAGTACGTTCTGCCCCCTTGAGTCCTTGTCCATAGTAGGCTCCACTTAGCGTCTGACGGGGAGTTGTTGAGTAGTGTCGGGCGACAACGGAGATCGCGCCTGTTCTTGCGGTTCCGTAGGTTGGGGTCGGACCGCCCCCATCTTCGCTAAAGCCTGGTCGATCCTGCGCTGTTGGTCCTGGTAGGTTTTCACTTCCCCGGGTTCCGATGGTCGGTGCATTGATTTCTCCTTGCCGCAGGCTCATCGCCGGGGGCGTGGTGGTTGGTGCAAGCTGTTGAAGCGTGCCATTGCGGTATGCCACCAGGGCATCACGCGCAACCATTTTAGCCCGATTCAAGTCTTTGAGGTAGCTGTCGACTTTGACCGACTCCAGGTTGGACCGAGCACGCACGCCCCGTAGACGCGCGATCATTCCGTCCAGGATGCCGATCCACTTCTTCACAAAATCGCCAAAGCCCTTGGGGTCCGCCTTGGCCAAGCTGGCCAGGAAACGCTTGTCTGTGGCACGGTTGCCCATGAAGTCAGCCGTCATCTCCGAACGGGTCTTCGGCTCGGTCAGCATTTCGGTGATGCGGGCTTCGCGTGCGACCGGGTCTTGAATTGAATCCAGCTCTTCTTTGTTTAGGAAATTGCTGATGTACGCGCGCTTGCCCTCATCGGACATTTCACCGAACAAACCGTGGATGGACGCGACGTATTGCTGTGCCGGTGTATCGGTGCGACCGGCTGCCGTATCAGCGGCAGCGATCCGCTCGGCAATATGGAAGCCCTCATGCCAAGACGTGTGAGCTATGCCTTTTTGCGATTCGGTGTTGACCGCGATGACGCCGCCAAGCTCGAACCCATCGGCCCCGTCGGGGTCTGAGTAAGCCACGACTTTGTTAACCAAGCCGACGCCACCAAGGGCGTCTGCAACGATGCTTACGGCTGCTTCGTTTTCTGGAGTAGGCGCGGTAAGGGTCGGGACTGCCACGCCATGGATTGCTGCGGCACGGTCCAGGCGGGCTTGAAGCTCGGCTCTGGCAGTTGCTCCAGCTCCCGTAACAGGGGCGTCAGACACCCGCCCTTGGGCGTCGCCCAGGCCAAACGAGGTCCTGCTTGTGTCGAGTGTTTCACCTGCGTAGGATACCGTACTCGGTGCCCCGGTGGCCTGCGGCGCGGCGCGTTGGGTAAACGCACCGGCTTCGTCCTGGCGTGCGGTCAGCTCAATTGCTGCACTGCGGCGAGAGATTGGGGCAACGGTCTCGTCGCCAGTGATTACCTGGAGCTGATCGTCTGTCAGGTCAGCGACCGGCGTGCCCTGGATGCTTTGCGGCCTGGGCGCGTTGATGCGCAACTTGTCCAAACCAAACTGCTGCTCGGTTGCCTGGTTGATCTCAGCGGCTGGGGCGTTCAGGTCCAGAGTCGGCTCAACCACTTGGCCAGCGGTGGCCGGGATACTCAGGTCTAGGCCAGGCTCAATCAGTCGGCCAGAGGGAGTCAGGGCGCTTGCGTCAAACCCTGGCCCAGCGCGACCCACAGAAGGGGTCATTTCGCCCACTCGGAAGGTTGGCTCAAGGGGTAGGGGCGTGATGGCCGTTGAGGGCACCAGAAGCTCGTTTAACGAACCGGACAGGCTATCCGCTGCTGCGGCTGCGGCGTCTGCCGTGGTTGATTGCTGGAGGTTAGTCTGGTCCCGTTGGACCTTGGCTGTCTGGTCAGGCCGGATGATGTTGGCGTCGTATGACTGCACGTCTAGGGCGCGGCGGGCGTAGGCGTCAGCCGCCAGGTCGACCGCCGGGGCCGGACGATTCAAAGCATCACGGACTTGCTGGCCAACAGCGGCGGCTGAAAATGGGGCTGATGTAACGGCAGCCGTACCCATAGCCTCGGGCACACCCTCCAAAAGGGCTTGTTTAGGATTGACAGTTTGGATAAGTATGTTGCCGCCAGCCTGTGTCCCGCCCTCTTCAATCTGTTCGCCAAAAAATTCTTTGGCAAACACTTTGGCCGCGCCTTTAGGCGTTGCTGCCTCGGCTAAACCTCTGCCAGCACCCCTGGCGACCAAGGTGGCTTCGGCACCCATAAAACCAAAAGCAGCAAGCGGCAAAACAATTAACCCGGCTAGGCGTGCTTTGCTTGTTGCGATTTCGTCGATTGCTTCTTTCTGCGCAAGTTTGTAATCTTTGTAGCCGGGCAGGTTTTTAAGATCGCCCATAGCGTCCAAGTCTTTGGACAGCTCTCGCACCTTAGCTATTTCACCCCTGGCCTGCTCTTCAGTTCGCCCGCGTTTAACCAGGTTTTCAACTAGCAACTTTTGGTAGTCTGGATTTTGTTCCCAATTACTGGTGGGCGTTTTCTTTGGGTCAGTTAACGTCTCATAAACATTGCCTGCGGCGTCGCCGCTGGTCATCACTGCGTTTGCAGTAAAACCTCCAGCAAATGTTCCAGCGGTTCTTGCCCCGGCTTGGATAGCGCCTCCGCTGATAGCCTCGCTAAGCGCCACTGTAGGGCTAACCCGAGAAGCCGCAGCAACAGAACCCCCGGCAACTGCCCCACCTAATTGGGCTAAACGTAAAACCGCCAGGAAGTTGGGGACCTGCTTAACAGCCTCAGACAAACCAAGGGCTGGGTTGGTTACCAAACTTTCAACGGTTGTAAAGTATTTGCCAAGAAACCCGTCTTCGTTTTTGACTCGGGCTGACAACTCTGCACGCTGAGCTTTTAGAACGTCGGATTCTTGTGCTTGCAATTCTTTTTGCGTGTCACGCAGAATGCCGCCCAGATTGCTGCCGGGCGCAATGAGATTGGTTGGAAGCTGGACTAAGCTTGTTACGCCTTGGCCCAGACCAGAGAAAGTATCAGCAGCCCATTCGCCAGCGGTTCTAAATTCATTAGCTTTTTGTTGTTGAGCACCAAGCGCAACTGCGGGGTCATTGGCCCGCTCAAATAAATTTGCTAACTCTGCCGGAGCTTTCTTTTCGTCAAGCAGTTGGACAACGCGGTTTACTGTGGCGTCTTTGCTGGCGACAGCCTGAGAAGTGCCGCGAGTGCTTCGCACTAAATCGGCGGTGGCCATAGTTTGTTTGCTGATTGGCCCTGCGCCCGCAGCCAGTCGCTTGTCGATTTCCGCCTGGCGCTCTTGAGGCGAAGGCTGGTAGTTTTCTAAAACGCTTTTGGGTTCCGGCTTTAAAAATGATCCGATGCGGGAGATCAAGCCTGGCGCGTTGGGGTTGGTGGGCGCAGCAGCGGCCATGATGGCCGAGCCAAAGTCATCGCCGCTTGGGCTGTAGTCCGCAGAGACCTGTTGCGGGGCTGCGGCCTGGCGCACCGGGGCCGGGCGCGGTTGCTGGACGTCTACCTTAAACGGGGTGACGTCGCGCCGCCCTTGGGGCTGCGATACAACGGCGTCTTGCTCCCACCACTTTTCGTTTGGAGCTTCAACAACAGCATCGTTTTCCCACCAGTTTTTTGCCATGAGATTTAACCTTTTGTGCGGATGGAACCGTCAGGTGCTTTGTATCGCGTACCGCTCTTTAGCTTTGCAAGGTCTGCCGCCGATTTAGGCTCAGGCAAACTTCCCGCTGGCACTACCCCCTTGGGCACAGGCGCTGGCGCAGGGGGTGGTTTCTTAGCTTCCAAAGCGCCCCGCTGCAATGCTAGAGCCTGGTCGCGTACCGCCACGGCGTCATCCATGCTCTTTTGCCAGGCGGCTTGGGATTCTTTCGTACTTCCCTTGCCATTATCTATAAGCGATTTAATCGTCGCATTGGAAGCGTTGATAACGGTACTAAGTTTTTCAGTGCTTTTATCGCTAAGTGATCCACCTTTAATTTCAGCGTCGATTTTTTCAATGTCTTTGCCGTACTTCCTAGCCAACGCGCCAGCCTGGCCAGCCTGTGCCTTGTTCTCATCAATCTGCGATCTGCCCAGGGGTGTGGTAGAGCTCTCGCCAAGGTACTGGTTGTATTTTTCACCGCCTTCGATGTTGATAATCGGCTTGCCTTCTGCTGCCGCAACCGCGCCGGAGCCTATGCCCATTTTGGTAGCGCCAGATAAGACGCCTTGGCCAACGCCAGTTTTGAAATTAACTAGGCCAGCATCAGCCGTGGCTTTAGTCCCTTTGGCTGCGGCCTCGCCAGCTTGTGCCAGGTTCTCGCTGATCATTGAACCACCCACAGCCGTGGCCGAGTTGCTGCCGGAGTACTGGTTGATCGCCGTGCCGTCTTTGACATCGTACACGGGTTTGCCTTCTGAGGCCGCAACCGCGCCAGCGCCTGTGCCCAATGGGGTAGTGCCAGCTAGGACGCCTTGACCAACGCCAGTTTTGAAATTAATTCCACCAGCTTTGGCTGTGGCCTCGCTTGCTTTTGCCAGGTTCTCGGTGATCATTGAACCACCCACAGCCGTGGCCTCGTTTTTGCCGGTGTACTGGTTGATCGCCGTGCCGTCTTTGACATCGTACACGGGTTTGCCTTGTGAGGCCCCAACCGCGCCAGCGCCTTTGTCCAATGGGATAGTGCCACCTAAGACGCCTTGGCCAACGTCAATCTCAAAGCCAGCTTGGCGACCTTGCATTACTTCTTTGTAATCCTTTTTGAGCGCATAAACTTCTTGGAGTCTGCCCAGCTCTTTTCTTTTTAAAGCAAACTCTTCTTTCAAAGCCTGGGGTACTTCCGTCACAGTTTGCACGCCATACGTATCATCAAGCGTTTTACCAATTGGTCGTGCAAACTCACTTAGGTCGCCAGTCTTATTAGCTTTATAAAACTTGTTGTAGTCGTCTTCTGAATACCCAAGTGTATTGGCAGCCATGTTCGCGGCTCTGCCGCCAGGGGCGAGGTCTTCTATCTGAACACCCTGGTCCTTGCCAGCGCCAGCGCGCCCTTCCATCTGCTGGGCGGCTGTACGCTTGTAAAGTGCGTCTTGCTCAGCCCGATACTCGCGCCTGTCCTGTTCTAGCTTATCGCGGTAATCGCGGTCGGCCTCGCGCTCCTGAGCGCGCAAGAGAAAACTGCCCACAGTGGAACCGGAGTTGGCAATCCCTTGCCCAACACTGGCCCAGATTAAACCTTGGCCTGCCATAATAAATTCCTTTGTTTCTTATCTGTACTTATTGATGAGACCGGTTGGCGCTGGCCGTGGTTTGCGGTATTCGGCAACCATAACATCAGCATCTTTTTTAGGGTTCCAGTTCATTCCTGTGTACGGAGTTGCAGCAGCAGCAGCACGCTCTCTATTAAAATTTGGAGTTGCGGCCCAGCCAGTTGGCTCGGGGGCCGCCTTTGCGGGGGCTGACCGCCGAGTTTGACCGCGTTGCAGCGTTAACTGGGGCCGAGGTGCGCCGCCTGATGCCATAGTTATGCTCCTTGGGAAAAGACCGCTGGGTCTATCTTATCCATCCCCTGTTGAAGCTGGCTGGTGTCCACGCCGTTCTCGCCTAAATAGCGCAAGAGCATGTTCTTGAATGCGCCAGCCGCGTTTTGTGGAGTGATATCCATTTTGGCTGCTTGACCGATGTCAATCACTTCTTTCAGAATTGCCATTGCCAACAAACCAATCAGCTCACGCGGCACGGTGCCTTCAGTGCGCTCATCGACCGTGCTAGTGATTTCGTAAGCAATGTTGCCCAGGGCTTCGGTTTTATCCGTTGCTACGCGCAATTGTTGAGCTACATCACCGGCTGCCTTTTTTTCATAAAGCACGCGCATGGCAAATTTAAGTGCCCGCAAAAAAGCCGGGTTGTTTTCATCAACCGGTTGTGATTGATCGCCCGCAGGCATTTGTTGAGCCATGATAAATCCTTTCGTTTATTAGCCTTGGCTAGGTAACATATATTTGTTAACTATTCCGGCGGGCTGTTTGTTTGCGGCACTACGAATGTAGTAGTCGCTAATAATCTTGTCGGCTGCTGCTGACGGGTTCCAACCACTTCCCGTGTACGGTGTTGCCGCAGCAATTCTTCGCAATTCGGAAAAATCTTGAATTGTGCCCCTGCCTTCTTCTGCACGCGCACGGATTTCAGCCGCTTTTTCGTCGTTGTATTTGCGCTCATCTTCGGCGGCACTTGCCGCGCCCATGCCTGCAACCAAGCTACCGCCCACTTGAGCGCCGGTCATAATAGTGGCCGCTTTCAAAGATGGGTCTAGGGAGGCCCACCATGACGGGGCTGCGGCTGGGGCTACGCCTGGAAGCGCGCCTGCTGCGGGTAAGGCGTTGGCTGCCCCCGGTTGGACAAGAGCGTAAGGGTTTACGCTGCTGCCAAGGCCAACATCCCCGGCGGCGCTCATGCCATTGGTTATCAGTCCTTGACTGGTACTGCCGCCCGCAGTTAGCCCCGTGCCAGCGGTGGGGGCAGCCGCCGCGACCTGGGTATCCCCAAGGGCAGCAACGTTAGAAGAAGAAGCGCCAGGAATGGTTGCGCCACTGGGGGTTAGAGCGGCACCAGCGCCACTTTGAAGCGCTTGTGTCATAGCTGCGGAATTGCCACCAGCCGTATAAGCAGTACCAAAAGAGTTACCAATACCACTGGCTGCTTCGCCAAAATTACCGGCCAAGGTGGAAGACCAAGCGCTAGAAAGCGTTTCCGCCGCACTGGCCACACCGGTCCCCATGCCTGATAAGAAACTTCCTCCGCCCGCCGCTTGCCCAAAGCCCCCGGCCAGCGCCGCACCTCCAAAGTAAATAGCGCCAGCGATCAGGATGGCTTTACCAATGGGCGAATTGGCGATTCCTCTGGCCAAATCACCAACTCCGTCAGCCACGTTTTTGACGACGTTTATGGCACCTTTGACGACGTCGCCAATAGCGTCGCCGATTCCTTGGACTACTTTTGACATGATTAAATTCCTCTTACGTATGAAAGGGTTACGGTTTCCCTGGAAAAACCAAGGTGTTTTAAAAAGCGGACTAAACGCGGGTCTGCATTTGGTTCCAAACTAAGCACAGCCACTTTGATTGCAGACCGGCTCTTAATCCATTTGGCAAATTCACGGATCAATTTGACGCCAGCGCCCTTGACCAGGGAGTAGTACAAAAGCACCGAGCACTGCATCTTGTCGTACCAAAAACTTTTCTGTACACAAGCTCCAAACACTGCTACCACTTTGCCATCTTCGTCTTCTGCGACCCAGGCAAAGTGCGCTGGGTTGATACAGGCGTTGGCCATGCGCGCCATTGCTTCGCGGTCAATGTTGACCGGCAAAGGGTTGTTCGACACGGAGATCACCGCTATCTCTACGATAGCCGGGACATCCTGGGGCTTGGCTTTTCTGTAGATCATGGTGTAAGCGGAGGGACGTTAGCCCCGTAAAACTTATTGGCCCAAGTAATCTGGGCATTTGCGTAACTTATCAAATTGGTGATAGCCGTGGTTTGAGCTGCCGAAGTCAAAGTAGAAGCCCGAATCGATTCGACGCCCAGCATCGTAGTGTTACTGAGCTGGGCCGCAAACGCCGCTGGGATTTTTGCTTTATCTTGGTCGTACTGAAAGCCCAGTTCTTTCATCCGAGCCACGTTTGCGTTGGTTTGAATATCTGTTTGTTGAGTACGGTCAAGCTCGGCTTGGCTGCTAACAAAATTTTGTCTTGCGGTTTCTAAAGCCGTCGTAGCAGCAATACTCTTATCAGCCAAAGCCACTTGATTAGCACGGTCAAGCGCGGCTTGAGTACCGGCAAATGTCTGTTGCCCTGTTTGTATTGATGTTTGCTGTTCGCGGCTAAGCGAATTCTGGGCAGCATCAAAATTCTGCTGAGCCTTGGCCAGGTTGGCCGTGGCTTCCACGCTCTTGTCCGTAAGAGCTGTTTGCTGCGCGCGGTCCAGTTGCGATTGGGCAGCCTGGAAGTTTTGAGTGACCTGTGTTTGGTCAGCGGTAAATGCTTGCTGATTGCCCAGCAGGCCAAACTGATTTGCCGCTTGCGTGTTGCTCATACCAACGGTGTTTTGATTGTTGGTGTTTGTGAGGGCGCGGTTGGAAAATGTATTTGCGTCAGCAGTGGCAATAGGAATAGCGCGGTCCAACATGGCTGCGACACCGGCACCCTGATTGATAGAGCTGTTGACCAGGCCGCGTGCGGCCATGCCCTGGGTCGCCTGAGTGCGGGCCTGCTGCATCAACGGGTTGTCCTGGGCCATGATGCCCTGAAGCTGGCCAGACACTGTCTCTGTCGGCTTGTCCACCTGAGACGTAACGGCCTGGAAAGTTTGGGCCTGGTTCGCCGGGGCGTTAATGTTGCCTACGTCGAAAGGGTTTGTTGTAGCCATTGTTGCTCCACATGTAAAAAAAGCCGCTATCAGGCGGCTTTCTGCGGGCGCACTGCCCCCGCAAAGATTTTATGTCAATCCCCGGCCCCGGTCAATTTAACCCAGGAACAGGGCGCGCTCGTCAATCCGGCGGTTTTGCAAACCTTTCAGCGGCTTGCCCCCGGCCATACAGTATTTGGCAAATTCCGCAGCAGCGCCTTCCTTATCGCCCCGTAGCAGTTTCTGGCGAAGCGTACTACGCTGGAGTGTCCCAAGGCCGCAGTTAAATGAAAAGCTAACAAGCCCATCAAACATACCCTGTGTAAGAGGGACAGGACAGAACCGTTCCACCCCGCGTTCAAATCGCTCAAGATCGGCTGCAAGAATTCCATTTACTTCTTCCATGGTGAATTGGCGGTTATCTTCTGGCCGAAGCGGGAAAGCGTCCCGCTCCTCCAACTTTAACCGGCCTTGCTCGGGGTAAAGCACATGGCCTACCCCTATGGTCCAGAGCTTGGCTGGGCACCGGTAAGCACGCGTCCTGGTGCCTTCGTGGTGCTTAATGATCCCAAGGGCTTTGTTTGAGGTTTTCATTTACCAAAAGCTCGTCCACCAAAGTGGAATGCAATGATGCTGGCAAAAAGAGCTTGCGTGTTGCTATCCCACAGTTTCTCAGCCAGTTGGGGAAACTCGATGCCACGGTTCCAGCCGTACATGAACAGCCCGGCATCCACAAACACCAGCAGAAAGAAAAAGCCTAGTGTGATAAAGCTGCGCACACCGGCACGTAGGTTCTTCATCCACTGGCTGGTGCCATCGTTCAGGCTTTCGTCGTGCTTATAAATGGCGTTCATCTCAGCCACCTGTGCGCTGACCAGGTTCTCTTCAGACTTGGCCTTGGTTTCTAACTCTAGCTGGGCGCTGTGTATTTGCTCTATTCGTTCTTGGGCCTCGAAGCCAGCCTTGCGCAGCTCCAGCTCACGTTCTATCTGGAGCTGAGCCAGGGCAAGTTCGTGCTTCTTATCGTTGCGGTCTTGAAAGAAATCCAGCAGCTTGGGCAAGCCGCCCATTAGGAATGAGATCAGAGTTGATAGGATGGTAAGCATGGTTTAGTCCTTTTTGCAGGGGGGAGCATCTTCACTATGGGAAAGTTTTACGCCAGCCAGCAGCCCAATGAAGCCACCAACAATGGTTTGAAATGCGGGGGATATGAGTTTAAAGATTTCGGCATTGTCCACAATGGGGTTGAACAGACCAGCCATTAGCACACCGACCATTCCAATTACTACAACGCACAAGGTGAAACTGACCATTAGGGTCACAAAGAACGTAAGTTTTGATTTGATGTCGTTCATCTATTTTTCCATCAAAAGTGTTAACCACCAAAAAAGAAGCCCCAGCAATAGCAGGACCAGGGCACCGGCTATCAGCCAGGTCAGCAATTCGTCCAAGTCCTCTTTGCTTTTCTTGGCTTTGTTCTCGGCCAGAATTTCCTCGACCTTGCGCTGCTGGATGATCCGGTTGCGTTCGACCAGTAGCTGCTGCCACAGATCGGCGTTGCCGCTCATCACCATGTAATTGTTTAGTTCCCGCTCAGCATCGTTGAGCATCTTGGCCTGCATCACTATCTCAAACGCTTGGGCCGTGTCGGATTTGGCAAAGCTGCTCTTGGGTTTGGATGCGGCTTTTTGCACCACATCCTTGGCCTCAAAGAACTTCATCATGTCGCCAGAGACGGCCTGGATGTCTTTGCCCAGGGCAATGGCTGCCTTAACCCCCTTGACTGCCGCCTGGGCTGCTGCGAAGGCCGTAATGGGGTCTATCACTTTTCAACCTTTCGCCACTCCAGGCAGTACACAGTCCGGTTAAATACGTCCCCCGTCCAAGCCCACCGCACGCAAACCCACTGGTTTTGCGGTACGGCGATCAATACGATGGTGATCAACCATTTCAACTTTTTCCCATCATGTGGGCGAAGTAACCGATGACGCTGCCGATCGCGGACACGATGACCATGCCCATCCAGAAACCGCCTTTGCCCTGGTTGGCCATGGCAACTAGCGTTTCGATGGACCCCTCCATTTTGTCGATCTTGGCGCTCATCTCGTCGAATCGACGTTCATAGTCCTGGACCTTTTGCCAGAGGACTCCATATCGGATCGGATCAATAGTTTCGGGCGTGTTCATAGTGTGGGCCAGTTCTGAGTGGTTACAACTGTAATCAATGTAGGTACATCAGCAGTAGCAATTGCAGAGCTTAAACGGGTGCATTCTGCGATCACAGCAGCACGATAGGTCACAGTGTCAGCAGGAATGTCTACGCTGCGTTCTACCTTGCGTATGACCATCCAATCGGTTTGACCAAGCAGCTTGTTAGCCATGTCCTTGATTTGGGCTGTCCAAGTAGCTTTGAGTCCGTCTAGGTCTTTGGGATTGTCTATGCCCCAATAAAAGCGGTCATCATAGGTTGTGGTGACATCTGCCACCTCGACGATACCCACGGCGTTCTTCTCCTCAATAGAGGTCAAGCGTAGCCAGTTGGCTGGATAGGACGTTCCATCAATAGTGAATGGAGTGTCGAGTGGGATTGTGGTGTCGTTGTGTTTAAACATGGGTTACCTCGCAAGAGAATATTTGAATGGGTTTTCGGCGAAAGCTGCGTAGATATATGTATCACCCGAATTGTTTGAAGAAGCGTAGTTATATCTTAATTTAAATCCATTAGACAAAATATCAAAAGTAGCAGGTGAAAGAGTTTGTTCTGCACCACTTGTATCTGGTATTAACCTATGATTTGCCGCGTTGTAATTATCACGAGATGTGTCATATATATCCCAATCAGTTGCTCCAGTTGTTGTGCATTTCCACATGATCCAACGTGGTCTAAATCCAAGGTGCACAAATGGCCCGTCAGCAGACCCATTGCCTGTGTATGAGCCAAAGGCTGAATAGCCTGCGACTTCGCTGAAGCAGTAGGCAACGCTATTTGCAGAACCTAAAACAACTTGACCTGATTGTGTACTAATAACAGTTGATGTTGGAGCAGTATTGTTCCAAATAGTTGCATTTGATGCAACGGCATTAGTGCTATTTAATTGCAAATAAGATTGTGCTAAATTGGATAAAGATTTATGCCAAACTCCCCAAGCAGTACCAGCGTTTGTTCGGTCTTTCAAAATAAACATTGACGGGGTAACCCCCAAACCATGCCCAAAAGTAAATGCTCCTGATGCTGGCGCAGTAAACGTCACCACGCTAAAGCCTTGCGTAGCACCCGCGCTTACCGTTGATGTGATAGAGCCGCTGGTGTTGGATGAGGATGTGCCACCTGCTTTCCATTGCCAGCCCACATAAGTTTCTGTACTTGCATTTCCATTGATACTACTACCAAGGCTAAAACCATTGCTATTAAAAGCAGTAACTCCAGAATAGGTGTTTTCAGCATTGGTAAGATTAGATGACAAACCTTGTGATGTGCCTCTGATTAAATCAAATAAAGAATGGTCTCTGGCAACACTTCTATCTTTATACCAAACCAAGTCAGGCTGAAAAGATATTCCATTAACTGTGTTTGTAATACTCTGCGTTGAACCATTACCTGTATACAACGTAGCAGCCATATACGCTGCACCATTTGCAATCGTAGGCGTAGACAGGTTCTGCGTGTTAAGTGCTACAAAGCCTGTGGGTGGTGTGTAGGTGAATGGGCGTTGACCAAAGTTAATATCACAAAGACTACCACCACTACTTGTATTGTTGTGAATCATTGCACGATAATTTTGCGTAGCAATAGTGGCATCGCTAATTGCACCTTGACTTGCATTATTTTTATAAAACGTAACAGTGCTTGCCGCCTTATCAACTGCAATTCCAATTACGTCACCAGTTGTGTATGTGGCTCCATAAGCTGAGTCAACCGTTAAAACACGTTTGTTACCATTAAAGGCGTAAGTAATTCCTTTAGTATTTCCATCTGCCGTAGTATTTGAGCCATAACTAATGCCTACCGCTATTCCGTTAGAAACTGTAGTAATAGTAATTTCCCAATACCATTTATTAGTCGGCATTACTACAGTTGACCAACACATTGTTGGTGCGCCTGTTCCCATACTGGCACGAAGGTTACCGTTTTGAAAACCCATGTATGTAGTATTTACATTTTCTAACGGATTCAAAACAGCATAATTCCCCCGTCCATTACCGCCATCTGCATATAGCGTAGGCACATCTATCATGGAGTCATACGTCACACCAGCAGTCACGCTAATGTTGTTGGGTGTCCAGTTGTTACCGTTACCGCTGTTGTCCTTACCTATGGTTGTGGCAGTTGCTGCACTGTTATCGCTGAAGTTAAGGTAGAACCCGTTAGTACCGTATGTTCCTGCGTACTTGATAGGTGACCATACGCCATTAGCGTTGTATTGACCAAATGAAGATGGGGTTAGGGCTTGACCGTCAACAAAATAAGTTTCCGTTAAATAGCCATCGAAATATTGAGTGGCGTTGTTTTGATAGCGCCCAATGTTATGAGGGCCAGTGGTATTGATTGCCGTGTTGTCGTTTTGTGCTGGATAACCCGCTGTACCAAAAGCCGTAATTTGCGATCCGTTGATGTAAAGCTTTACTCTGTTAGCTGCGGTTGCTTGAGTTGTATCAACTGCACATACAACGTGATACCAAGCAGAAGGGTCACGATAAACAGGTGTTGATATTAAATCAACCCACAAAGAACCCGTTACGTTGTTGCTGAAATCAAGTTGGTCTGAACTGGTAATTTGTAACTGGGTGCGTGGAACAGAACCACCACCCGTAGTCGAGTCAGCACCAAACAACTGCATATTTGCGCCTAATGCGCCACGTTTAACCCACCCACTCCATGTCCAAGTTTTTTGATTAGTTGCGCTTGCGGGAGTCCTATTGAAGTAAGCAGTAGCACTAGAACGCAACCGCACACTGCGGCTGATTTGATAGCCGCTAGGACGGGTGAAGAACAGGTCTTTAGAAGCAAACATTATTGGAACGCCTGTGCAAAAGTACCGTACCAGTTAGTGCCGTCAGCAAAGAACGTCAGAATGTCCCAACGGGTTGCTGTCGTAGTCAATGTAGGTGCTGCATTACTAGGCCATTTAACACTGGTAAACGTCCCTGTAAAACCACCAGCACCTGTACTAACGATTAAAACAAAAGACTTGCCAGCCGTCGCCGTGGGCATTGTGAACGTGCAGTTACCCGTCATGGTTACTGTCTGCACAGTGCCGTTGGTCAATGCAAGTGTTTGTGATGTGCTTGAGTTGCCAATTGCAACAACAGTCTCAACATAGTTAGTAACAGTGGGGTTGGTCAGCGTCTTGTTGGTGAATGCTTCAGACCCAGCAAGCGTTGCTAATGTTCCAGTTGTGGGGAACGTGACGTTTGTTGCCCCTGTCAGCGTTCGTGTGTATGCAAAGTTGCCTGAACCTGTGACAGTCATTGCCGCATTGTTTGCTACTCCTGTGCCGCCGTTTGCAGCACCTAGCGTTCCCGTTACGCCTGTGGTTAAGGGCAAGCCCGTAGCACTAGTAAGCGTGCCGCTGGATGGTGTACCCAAGGCCCCACCATTGACAACAAAAGCGCCAGCGGTCCCAGTGTTTATGCCAAGTGCGGTCACCACGCCAGTGCCGGTAGTGGTGGTAGCTGGGGCTGCTCCTGCGCCCCCGCCAAGGACAATTGCACTTGCAGCAAGAGCGGCAGAGGTGGCCCAGGTAGTATCACTGGAGAAGTATGGAATGCCTCCAGATGTTCCAGCCACAGTCAGAGCCAAGGTTCCTGATGTTGTAATGGGAGAGCCGCCAACAGAAACGATGCCACCAGTGAATGACTGCGCTACTGAAGAAACGGTAGCACTGGATGATGCGTTGGAGGCCAGTAGCTTGACTGTGCCTGCACTGTTTTTAAAGTACAGTTTCTCGTCTAGAGTGTTTAGAGCAAGCTCACCTGCGATTAAATTTGCCGCTAATGGGGCTGTCGCCGCCGTTGTGCTGTAGTACAGCGAGATGGGTGTGTAGCTTGTAGCCGCCATTAGAATGTTCCCCCAAAGATGCCGGTTGTTGCCGTTACAGTAGTAAACGTTCCGGCCAAAGGTGTGGTCGTGCCGATGACTACGTTGTTAACCTGGTTGCCGCCACCGGAGACCGTGCCGCTGATCGTAAAGGCACCCAAGGTCTTGTTGGTCAGGGTCTGGGTGGTGTCAGTGCCAACCAAGGTTGTGTTGGCGTCAGGCACCGAGTAGACGCGGGTTGTGGCTGTCGAAACCGTGCCTGCATTAAACTGAAATTTTCGCGTGTTGTCGCTGTCATCTTGGATGGTGAAGCCTGTGTCAGTAAACGTGGCAGGAGGCAGCGTCGATGTTTGCGTTAGCGCCGTTCCGGCGCTGTTGATCACGACAAACAGATTTGCGTTACCCGACAGCGTGGGCAGCTTATCAAAGCCAACGGTGATTAGGTCCAGCTCAGCCCGCATTGACGCCGACGTAGCAGCCGAGCCAATCGACGGGAAAGAGCCGTGTGTGTAAAAAGAATTGCTCATCGAAGTCCTCTGCGCATGCTGTAGTGCAAAATAGTGGAATTAACTGTGAACGGTTGGTAGATGTCAGAGTCCGACGCAATCTGCACTGCAATATTTTCGGCGGTGCCAACTATCTCCACCTCGGATGGCACAAGCGTGCGGCCATCCCAAACAAAATCGTCCCAATAAATTGAATCCCAAAAACTGGAAACTAAGTTGCTTGAGTAAGAAAACCCGCTGCTTTGGCCAATTTCAGTTGTGGAGTAACCCAGGTCATAGCTGAAGGTGAATTCAGCGTAGCTTGTGCCGGTAATTTCCAAAGAGCCTTTGCGATACCGTTTCAAAATACGCGGACTTTTGATTGCGTTAAACACCAACGTGACGTTGGCCGCAATCGATGCACCGTCAAAAGACGTGCCTGCATCCAGTCGGTACACATACCCGTTGGTTGAGCCAAAGAACGTAGTCTCGGCGCCGTCAGGCGACTCACCTTCGCAGACCACGTTAACCGCATTTGGAAACTGGACCGGCATCACGCCAATCAAATTGTTGTTTGATACGGTCAGGTACAGGCCATACCCGTCGCTGAAAAAAACGCGGTACTGGGCCTTCTCGCGGTTTAAGCTGCTGCCGGTGGCCAGGTTGCGCCTCTGTTGAATAAACGGGCGAATGTTTAAAGTCAGGGCTGCTGAATCAAAGTTGCCGTAATTTAATGTCGTCTGGAGGTTGATTACGCCACGGTCGTCAAACACATAGCTCTGGGCCATGTTCTGCGCGGTGTAGGGTTTGGCCCCGGTGCCCACGTTGTATGACACCAAGTTCCAATTGGCCGAGCTTGTGCCGTACAAAATGTAGGTATCGCTGTCCGTGTAGATTGCCATTGCACCGGTTGACTGATCGCCAGGCTGGACTAGATAGTTGGTGACGTTGTTTGTCAGCGCTATCTCGCCCGCGCCAAGTACGGGATTCCATTGATAGGGGAGACCCAAAGACGAAAACTGGACTGACTGGTTGTACGCAAAGAACAAATGCTGTTTGTGAAAAGCCACTTTGTTTGGTACATCTGTTGTCATGCCTGTTCGCAAAGGCACATAAACAATGCCGTCAAACTCAAACCCTTTATTTACGCCGTCAACGCCATACACGCGGGTCTGGTTGCTGTTGCCTCCGAAATTGCCCATCGTTGTCTCAACGCGGCCATTAGGGTTCAAAGTAATCGCTGCTGCGCCCGTAGCGCCTACCACGGCGTAGGGAGTTCCACTAACACGAAGGTTTTCGCCTGCGCTAAAACTACCGGTAAAAGAAGCAAAATATAAATATCCTGCTGCGGTAGAGCTGGTCCAAATGCCTGAGCTTAAAACAACCCGCGTAACCGTGGCGGTAGCACCGCTGGTTTGGCCGACAACAATGTTGCCTTCAGCAATTTCAATTGACCCGGTATTAAAAGGCATTTCGTAGCCCAGGGGCACCAGGGTCCAGCCACTGGTCGTGGACTTGTAAATCGCCATGGCCGTGCCAGCGCTGTTGTTGCGCCAGGCGTACACGACGTCGTTGTAATAGACCACGCCGCAAATAGCGCCAGAGCCTGGTACAACCGTTATGTTGGCCCGGTAAGCGTCGGCTGCCAAATTTGTATATTCGGCTGCCTGCTTGCTGGTAGTTGTACTGGCAGAGCCAAACGCAGTAAACGTACCCTTTGGAACCGCGCTTACCGTCAGGGTTTCGTTGACAACAAAAGTACCAGTGGCAAAGGTAAAAACTAGCTGGGTAGCACTGGCTACTATGACGTAGCCGGTTGCTGCTGACGTGACCCCGACAATGGTGTCGCCGACATTGACCGTTGCGCTAAGGTTAACCGTAATGACGCTGTAGATGGCGTCCGATGGATTTGGGCGTCCATCTAATCGCTCATACCCGGCAATTCGGGTGTAGCCCCCGGTGATAGATGCTTCAAAGTTAATTGAGTCTCGCGCCACACCCGGTGGTAATGAGAGGGTCGGAGTTACCAGGTCCAGGCCACCAGCCATGCGGATGATGTCGTAACGGACCTGGGGGTAACCTGAAGAAGCCATGGCGGTTCCTTATGCCAAAGGTGGTCCGCTGATCAGCGTAGGAAGCTGGTCGATCTCCATGCGAGAGTACAAGCGTCGGTACTCAAAGTCACCACGCGCCATGACTTCAGGAGCGGCCTCATAACCGGCGTAGTACATCATCGATCGGTACACAATAGCCATGTGGAACCTGGTCGGCAAAAGCGGCGTATCCGCGTCTGCTGCCAAGGTGACCGGTTGGGTGTAATACTCGCCGTCAATCACATAGATGCCGTCAGGGGTAGAGCCGAACGCCAGGTCTTTGTTCGGCATGATGGACACCACGACAGGGCGCGCAGTGGTGTTGCGCATGTTGGCGTAGCGGTACAGGTTGCGGAACGTGGTCCACTCCATGTAATTCAAAAGCTGTTCGTCTCTGTATAGAGTCAAATCGCTGGCGCACCGGAAGCTGTCTCGCTTCCAGTTGCCAAAATCTGTAAGCCCGGCGTTAGTCGGGGAATACTCCCAGACGTTGGCTGTGGTATTGAAATCAAAAGATTCGCGCATGAACAGCCAGTCCTCTTTGCTGGTCTGGATATCGATCCAGGCTTGGACCACCCAGGCAACCATACGACCAGATTCACCAGTCTGGCCAACAGCAGTTGTAAGGGCTGGCCCAGACACGCCGCATTCGACGCGTGCCTGGTTGACCAATTGCAATAAGTTCATGGGTTTAAGCCGGTTCGGCCATCACGTTGGTTAGCCAAGCGCGGCCACGCGGATTCTTGTCTTCGACCAAGTCAAACGGATACGACAAACCGTGGCGTGCCACCATGTCGATCTGGTCAGGTGCCGCAGGGTTGCGTGTGACCTGGCTGTACTTGGTCTCTTTCATGCGTGCCAGGATTTCAACGTACTTGCGTTTCACCGTGGTGGGGTATCCACGCATGATCGGCTGGTTCATGCCGTTGCAATTTACGATGACCTGGGGAGGTTGGTTTTCATCAGTGGTCGAATGGACCATGATCGTGACTTGCTCGTTCATAAAGGCTTCGCTTGAGGCAAGCGCAGCAAAGTCTTTTGATTCCGAAACCAAATCTATTGTAGGTGCATCGTCGCTGATCTCGATGCCTTGGATTTTTTGTTTTGTTGCCATCATTTACTCCAGGGGGTTGAAAAATTGTTCTGCCAAAAAGCAGACCACCCGAAGGTGGTCTGCGTCAAGCTCTTCAAGGAGAAGAGAGATGGCAACTTACTGGGCAGAGCCAGGCATGTCCATGCAGTCGGAGTACGCGCCAGTAATGCCAGAGGCAGACAGGTCGGTAGTGCCAGGCGTAAACGTAGCTGCCGAGCTGGTGGTGACCTTGATCAGGCCGACCAGCGTAAGGTTGGAAGCCGCTGCTGTGGGCACTGGGCAAGGATCGCCTGCGGCCACGATAGGACCTTGAGTGGTCGTTACGGTGCCGGTAGAGCCAATCCACACAGCAAACAGGCAAGCCTGGCTTGCGGCCAGCGCGGTGCCGGTCGAAAAGGTCAGGTTGTCGGTAGCCGCTTTGGACTTGAAAACACCGTTGTTGGTGAAGGTCAGGGTGTTAGCAGTCTTGAAAGTAGCACTGTTAGTACCCTCAGCCAAACCGGCAGCGGTGAGCGAAAGAAAGCCACTATTGGCTTGTTCAATGTTGTAAGACATGGAAAGATTCCTTTACAAAAATTAAGAGACAGTTGCCGAGAACGGAGTTGCTTCCGTGCCAGTGGCTTTAGAGAGGACTTTGACTTGGTAAGTACCGGCGATTGCGTCAATGATTTCAACGATGTCACCGATATAGCCGCCCGTCGTAGTGCCGTTCAGCGTGATGGTGTCATCAGTAGAGCCAGTGGCGTAACCGAGTACCGCAGCCGTGTTATCGCTGATCACATACGCACGACCGGACATTACGTCAGTAGCATTGTTCACTTTGATGGTGGTGCTATTTGATGTAATGGTGGCCCCGATGAGAAAGCGATATATTGAACCAGTGCCGGTAGCGTTGGGCAGAGTAACTGCACAACCTGCTGCCGCAGTGATAACGGTAACGCGACCGCCGTGAACGTCACGGTTGCAAACCAGGGTAGCGCCGGTAGCCGCGATTGGTGGGGTGGCTATCACCGCACCGATCATGTCACCCGTCAATTCCCCGTTGTTGAGAAGGCTGTAATAAGCTGCATTGCTCATGGTGTTTTCCTTGGGTTAGACGGGACCAGGTTGCCCTGGCCCCTAGTCATTACAGAGCGGTCACACCGGCTTCGATACGGGCCATCCAGGCGTCGTTCAAACGCACGGTAGCAAACCAGGTCGAAGCGCCCACGTAACCGAATTGGCCCAATGGGTTAGCGTGGTTAGTCTGCGATGCTTTCAACACCACAGGCTTGATTGCGGACATACCCTTGAGAGCGACTTGGCCCCAAGCGTCTTCACCGATAACGATGAAGGGGTACACGTCCACGTTGGATGCGCCAACGGACAACATGCCGGACGAACCGACCGATGCGCCAGCAGCCAAAAACGACTTGAGCAAAGGAGAGCTGACGAAACGGAAGTCTTCGCAAGCGCCGATTTCGCGGTCGTGGATTGGCTTGAATGAACCGTACTCTTCAACGCGGGTGAAGCCAGGCAGGTTACGCACGTCAGACACTGCATCAGTGTGGCAGAACACCACATAAGCAGGCTGCACTGCGCGAGTGCCGAAGTTCACGCCAGGAGCCAGGCGGCTGGTCACGCGGCGGGCACGGTTGGATTCCAAAGTACGTGCTGCTTTAC
>Ga0222712_10001296_pt1 | contig 31301 bp, 25 predicted proteins | sample C33_657DmetaG_FD_165043 | JGI IMG/M metagenome (GOLD analysis project Ga0222712, IMG submission 165043) | Estuarine water microbial communities from San Francisco Bay, California, United States - C33_657D | ecosystem: Environmental > Aquatic > Marine > Unclassified | place: USA: California...
GACTGAACAGGAAGAACACCGCCAGCGCGAAGGTGATGAAGGAGATGGCGTTGAAGGCCTTGGCATGCCGCATGAACGGGATGTCGCGGCGGATCTTGAAAAATTCCATGAGAGGCTCCGGTCAGGGCGTCGGTGTCGGCGTGTGGGTCTCAGGGCTTGGCGTCAGCGCCCGGGCGCCAGACGGTACCAATCGACACCGCTTTGAGTTTCTTCTGCCGCCCATACCAGAGGTTGACCAGGCCGCGCGAGAAGAACACTGCCGAGAACATGCTGGTCAGGATGCCGATGCAGTGCACCACCGCGAAGCCGCGCACTGGGCCGGAGCCAAAAACCAGCAGTGCCAGGCCTGCAATCAAAGTGGTGATGTTGGAGTCCAAGATGGTGGCCCAGGCTCTGTCGTAGCCGGCGTGGATCGCCGCCTGGGGCGCTGCACCGTTGCGCAGTTCTTCGCGCACGCGCTCGTTGATCAGCACATTGGAGTCAATGGCCATGCCCAGGGCCAGGGCCATGGCGGCCATGCCTGGCAGCGTGAGCGTGGCTTGCAGCATGGACAGCACCGCCACCAGCATCAAGAGGTTGACGGCCAGGGCCAGTCCCGAGATCAGGCCAAATAGCGTGTAGTAAAGGGCCATGAAAGCCACGATCACCAGAAAGCCCCAGGTCACGCTGTTAAAGCCCTTGGCGATGTTCTCGGCACCCAGGCTGGGGCCGATGGTGCGCTCTTCAATGATGTCCATGGGGGCGGCCAGTGACCCTGCGCGCAGCAGCAGGGCCAGGTCGTTGGCCTCAACGGTGGTCATGGAGCCCGAGATCTGGAAGCGGTTGCCCAGCTCGCCCTGGATCACAGGCGCGGTCAGCACCTCGCCCTTGCCTTTTTCGAACAGCACGATGGCCATGCGTTTTTTCAGGTTCTCGCGGCTGACATCGCGCATGATGCGCCCGCCCTTGGCATCGACCGTCAGGTCGACCTTGGGCTGTTGCGACTGCGAGTCGAAGCCCGGCTGCGCGTCAGTCAGGCTCTCGCCGGTCAGCACCACCTGTTTTTTGAGGATGATGGGCCGGCCGTTGCGCTCCATGAATTTTTCAGAGCTAAAGGGCACCAGGCCGCCGGCGAGCTCGGCTGCGCGGGCTTCGGCGCTCTCGTCGACCAGGCGCATTTCCAGGGTGGCGGTGCGGCCCAGGATGTCTTTGGCCTTGGCGGTGTCTTGCACGCCGGGCAGTTGCACCACGATGCGGTCCAGGCCCTGCTGTTGAATCACCGGCTCGGACACACCCAGCTCGTTGATGCGGTTGTGCAACGTGGTGATGTTTTGCTTGAGGGCTTGCTCTTGCACCCGGCGTACAGCCTCGGGCTTGATGCTGGCCGCCAGCTTGATTTTGGCCCCATCGGGCTCGCTGCGCGTTTGCAGGTCGGCAAACTGCTCCTGCACCAAGCGCCCTACTGCTTCAGCTGTGGCGGCGTCGGGCAGGCGCATTTGGATGGAGGTGCCTTCGCGCATCAGGTCTTCATAGCGCAGGCTCTTTTCGCGCAGGGCCAGGCGCAGGTCTCCGGTCAGCGAGTCGGCCCGCTTGGTCAGCGCAGCTTGCATGTCCACTTGCAGCATGAAGTGCACGCCGCCGCGCAGGTCCAGGCCCAAGTACATCGGCATGGCATGCACGCTGCGCAGCCAGGCCGGCGAGCGCGAGACCAGGTTGAGAGCGACGATGTAGGACGGATCGGCCGCATCTGGAATCAGTGCCTTTTGGATCGCGTCCTTGGCCTTGAGCTGGTTGTCCGGGCTGTCCAGCCGAGCGCGTACCGAGTTGCCTTCGAGCACCACGTCTTCGGCCGTGATGCCAGCCGCTTTGAGCGCATCTTGTACCCGGCTGACGGTGCCAGCGTCGATCTTGGCCATGGCTTTGAGGCTCGAGACCTGTACTGCCGGCGCTTCTCCAAAGAAGTTGGGCAGGGTGTACAGGCCCGCGATCACCAGGGTGATGGCGATCACCAGGTATTTCCAGATCGGGTAACGGTTCATGGCAGGCGTCTTCGCAAAGGGTCAACTCGGCGTGCGGGCCGGGCGAAAAGGGGCAGCAGGCCGGGGCAGCGTCCCCGGGCCGGCTTATTTCATCGTGCCCTTGGGCATGACCTGCACCACCGAGGCGCGCTGCATCTGCACTTCCACGCCCTGGGACAACTCGATACTGATAAAGCCATCGCCGATCTTGCTGACCCGGCCCAGCAGGCCGCCCGCGGTGACCACTTCGTCGCCCTTGGCCAGTGCATCAATCATGGCGCGGTGCTCTTTTTGCTTTTTCATTTGCGGGCGGATCATGACGAAGTACAGCACCACAAACATCAGCAGCAGCGGCAGCATGCTGGCCATTGAAGACATCATGTCGCCACCGGCGGCAGGGGCGGGGGCGGTCTGGGCAAAGGCGGAAGAGATGAACACGAGAGCAACTCCAGGGGATTGTTGGGCCCTGGCCGGGTGGGGCGCAGGTAAACGCAAGAGGCGGCTTCAGGGCAGGAAGCGGCGATTGTATGCGTCACGCCTAGCCGCAGGCCCCTGCTGGGGCGGCTCAAGCCTGCTGGTCGAAGGGGCTCATCGGCCTACGGGTTTGCCCGGGGTTTGGGCTCAGCTTGCGTCGGCTCGGCCTGCTTAGCGCGGCCACAAAACCCACAACTGCAGCCCTTGCTTGACCTTTCTGGCCAACTCGCCGGCCTGCGGCCCAGTGCCGGCGAAGTAGTCGGCGCGCACCGCGCCTACGATGGCGCTGCCGGTGTCTTGCGCCATCACCAGGCGCTGTACAGCGAGGGCCGGTCCGTTCGAGGCCAGCCAGACCGGGGTGCCGTAGGGGATGCTGCCGGGGTCGACCGCGATGGAGCGGCCGGCGCTCAATGGCACGCCCTGGGCGCCGCGCGGGCCTTCGTCCGGGTTGGTGATGGTCTCTTCCCGGAAAAAAATGTAGCGTGGATTGCTCCACAGCAACTGGTTCAGGCGCTGCGGGTTTTGCGCGGCCCAGTCCTTGGTGGCCTCGGGCCAGGGGTTGATGCGCGTGACCCCCTGCTCCAGCAGCCATTGGTTGATGCTGCGGTAGGGCTGTTCGTTGGAGCCGGCAAAAGCCACCCGCACCTGGCGCTGGCTGCCGTCGGCGTCGGTCAGCAGCAGCCGGCCTGAGCCTTGGATGTGCAGCAGCATGGCGTCGATCGGATCGCTCAGCCAGGCGATCTCGCGTCCGCTCAGCGCTGCCCTGGCTGGCTCCAGCGTATCGATCTCCTGCCGGGTGTACCAGGGTCTGCGGCTGGCCAGATCGGCCGGCGGCCGGTACAGCGCGACGCTGTGGCTGGCGCTGCGCTGGCGGCGTGCCATCAGCACAGGCTCGAAATAGCTGGTGAGCAAGCCCCCACTGTCGCCGCTGCGGTCTTGAACGCGATAGGGGCGCAGGCGTTCCATCATCCAACGGCGTTGCTCGCCCGGATCGGCATGGGCGAGCTGGCGGATTTCGGGGCACAGGGCTGCAAAGGCCGGATGCGGCCGCAGGCAACTGCGCACTTGGGCCGGCCAGGCCTGATCGAGCCTGTCTTGCTCCCAGCCGGGCAGGTCGGACCAGGCAGCAGGCACCCAGCGGCTTTTGGGTCGCAGCAGCGCGTCGCCGGCCTGGGTGGGCGCTGCCAGGGGCGCGGGCGCTGCCTGCGGCGTCGGCGTCACCGCAGGCCAGGGTGCGCCCGGGCTGGTACTGACCGGCCCTTGCGGCAGCGGCGGCGCAGGTACCTGTACATGGCCGCAGGACAGCAGCGCCAGCGCGCTGGGGATAATGGCTAGCAATTTCATGATGTGACTGAATCGAAGCATGGCCCTGTTACTGCTTGAAGCCCTGTTGGCCCTGGCGCTGCTGGTGTTCATCGTCTGGTGGACCATGTTCTCCGGTCGGCCCAAAGGCGAGCCGCCGCCCAAGGATCCGCCGGAAAATTGAGGCTGCCCCTCTTGCGCACCTTGTCAGACCTTGTCCAGGCCGCGCAGCAGGTTGACCAGCTCGACGGCCGATTTGACCGCCATCTTTTCAAACACCCGAGCGCGGTGGACTTCGACTGTGCGCACGCTGATGCTCAGTCCGTCGGCCACCTGTTTGTTGGACAAACCCTCGACCACCCGCTGCATCACCTCGTGTTCGCGCTCGGTCAGGCCCGCCAGGCGTCGCTGCAACTGCCGGCCCTGCCGCTGTTCGTTCAGAGCCGCCGCCGAGTGCGCCACCGCTTGCTCGACGCGGTCAACCAGGGCGTTGTCGGAAAACGGCTTTTCACAAAAATCAAACGCCCCGCGCTTGACCGCATCGACCGCAGTCGGCACGTCGGCATGGCCGGTCAGAAAGATCACCGGCATCACCGGCAGCAGGCTGCGCTCGACGATACGGTCAAACAGTGCCAGGCCACTGAGCGCGCCCATGCGCACGTCGAGCAGCGCGCAGGAGGGTTCGCGCACTTCGAAGCCGGGTCGGCTGATGTGGGCCTCAAAGGACTCGCCCGAGTCAAACAGCTCGCTGAGCAGGCGCCGCGAGCGCAGCAGCCAGGCCAGCGCATCGCGTACGCCGGCGTCGTCTTCGATCACATAGACGGTGGCGTTGGGAAGTTGGTTCATGAAGTACTCAGTTCCAGGGTGGGCCTGTCCGCCTCCGACAAGGCGGTGGCCGGCAAGGTAAAGTGAAACACCGTGCCTTGCGGGAGGTGCGACTCAAAGCGCAAGGTACCGCCGTGCTGCTCGACCACGGTGCGGCACAGGCTCAGCCCCAGGCCCATGCCTTCGGCCTTGGTGGTGAAAAAGGGGGTGAACAGCTGCTGCGCCACCGCAGGGTCTATGCCGTGTCCAAGGTCGCTGACGCTAAATTCGACCCAGCGCACCGACTCACCCTCGCTGTGCACCGCATGGACCTGCAACTCGAGCACCCTGCGCTCGGCTTGCGCGGGCGCGTGCTGCATGGCCTGCATGCCATTGCGCACCAGGTTGAGCAGCACCTGTTCGACCATGGTACGGTCGCACAACACCGCCGGGCAGTCCGGCGCCACGGTCGAGATCACCTGCACCGCGAGTTTGCGCGCCTGCAGAGCGACCAGCGGCATGATGGCATCGAGCAGGTCTTGCGGCGCCACCGCTTGGCGCGGCTGCTCGCGCCGACGCACGAAGTCATGCACGCTGCGGATCACCTTGCCGGCACGCTCGGCCTGGCCGGAGATGCGTTGCAAGGCCGTCAGCAGGTCGGCGGCCAGCGCAGCCCCGTCGGCACTCTGGCCTTGTTGCAATGCGTCCCGCAAAAGGTTCACCGACCCGTTGGCATAGCTGGCAATGGCGGCCAGCGGCTGATTGAGCTCGTGGCTGAGCAGTGAAGCCATCTCACCGACCATGGCCAGGCGGGCGGTCGCCTGCAGACGGTCCTGGCTGGCGCGCGAGAGGTCTTCATTGCGCCTTTGCTCGCTGATGTCGAGCACTGCGCTCATCCAGCCGGTGTGGCGGCCCTGCGCGTTGATCAAGGGGGCCTCCATGATCAGCACGGGGAAGCGGGTGCCGTCGCTGCGCTGGAACACCGATTCGTGGCCTGCGCGCAGGACGGCGCTGTTGTTGTAGCGGTCTTGCTGGCGCCGGCTGTAGAGCGCCACCATCTCTGGCGGCCAGTAGGGGGCTTGGTCGCCGCTTTGCAGCAGTTGCTCGGCCTGCAGGCCCACCATTTTGCAAAACGCCGGGTTGACGTAGGTGATGTTGCCCTGCAGGTCGCGCGCACGCAGGCCGGTGCTCAGCGAGTCTTCCATGGCATTGCGAAAGGCCAGCGCTTCGGCCAGATCCTGCTCAACCTTCTGTCTGCGCCGCATATCGCGCACCAGCAGCAACAGCACCAGCGCCAGCGCCAGCGCCATGCTGCTGACCAGCGCACTCAGGGGGTTGGGAAACAGGTCGGCCGTGCCTTGCCGGGTCTCCATGCGCACCACCAAGGTGTTGCCCGGCAAATCGAGCAGCAACTGGGCCTTGTAGAGCTTTTGGCCCTGACCGAGCTGTCCGTGCATCGCCAGCCGGGTGCCATCGGCCTCGGTGAAGGCCAGCGCGTAGCCGCGAGGCAACTGCGCGCTGGCCAACTCCACCAGCATTTCAGACAGGGCATAGGTGGCCACAGTAAAGCCAATCAAGCGACCCGATACGGTCTGCGGTATGCACAGATCCATCAGCTCCAGCCCCAGCCCGTCGGGTTGCGGCACGAAGTAGCTGTTGGAATAGGCCGCGCCGTCAAAGCGCATGGCGGTGCTGCAGGCCAGGTTCACGTCGGCCGCGCTTTGCGCGCGCGGCGTGCGGCTGAAGACCGGCGCCCGCGTGAGTGCGTCCTGGCCGAACAAGGTCTGCAGCTGAGGGTCGCGCCACTCCAGGCGCATGATCTCGCGCCTTTGCTGCAGCAACTCGGTGCTCTGGGCGCTCCACACGCCGGGCTTGTCCGGCGTGAGCAATTGCAGCTGCCGCATATTGCGCGCCAGCCCGTTGCGCAGATCGCTCACCACTTCCAACGCTTCGGCGTCGAGCCGGCTTTGCACCGCGCTGGCTTCATAGCGGCCGGTCAACCACACCAGCAAACCCAGGAGTGCGGCCAGCAGCAGCACCAACATGGTCCACAGCAGCCAGCGGCTGCGCAGGTGGCCGCGAAAGCGGCGACCCAGAGCCTGCCACCCGCGCTCGGCCAGCCCTGCCACGGTCAAGGGCTCGGCGGCTGCAGCCGATGCTCTGCTGTCTATCAAGTTCACGGCAACACCCGGTGGTCCAGCGCCGGCAGTTGCTGGCGCCTGCGTTCAAGTTCGCCAGCTTCCAGCTCGGCCAGTACCACCCCCGCGCCTTCGGCCCGTTGCGCCAGGATCTGGCCCCAGGGGTCGATCAGCATGCTATGGCCCCAGGTGCGGCGGCCGTTGTCGTGCACGCCGCCCTGGGCTGCGGCAGCCACAAAGGCCAGGTTTTCGATGGCCCGCGCCCGCAGCAGCACCTCCCAGTGCGCCTGGCCGGTGGGGTAGGTGAAGGCGCTGGGCACCAGCAGCAGGTCGCTGCGCAGGCGCCGGTAAAGCTCGGGAAAGCGCAGGTCGTAGCAAATGCTCAGGCCGATGAGCCAGCGGTGACCGTCGCGCGAGGGCAGTTCAAAGCTGGCGCTGTCCTTGCCGGCTTCGATGGTGCGGGTCTCGTCATGGCTCTCGCGCTCGCCGATGTAGCGAAACAGGTGGATCTTGTCGTAGCGGGCCACCACTTGCCCGAGCGGGTTGAACACCAGCGTGCTGTTGAGCACACGGCCTGCATCGGCGGTGGCCAAAGGTAGCGTGCCGCCAACAATCCACAGCCCGTGCTGCTGGGCCTGAGTCGCCAGAAAGTCCTGCAGCGGGCCCTGGCCGGCCGGCTCGGCCAGCGTCAGTTTGTCCCGCTCGTTGCGCCCAAGCAGGCAGAAATACTCGGGCAGTACGGCCAACTCCGCGCCGGCGTCGGCCGCTGCGGCCAGGCCATGGGCGGCGGCGCGTAAATTGGCCGCCACATCGGTGCCGGAGACCATTTGAAGCGCAGCGACTTTCATCCGGGTCTTTCAGGGGCTGCTGCCGACGCTGGCCGACGGGGTCTTGCGTGCAATCCGCTCAATGACCGGGTCGGCCCAGGTGCCACGCACGCCAAATTCCTGGGTGTTGGCCTCGCTCAAAGGGCGGCGCAGCAGCCATTGGGCGATGAAGGTGCCCAGGGCCATCGCCGGATTGACCGCTGAGGCCAGCAGCGAGGCGGTGCCCGCATTGATTTCGGGCACCACCACCACCTTGAGGTCTTGGGTCTCGCGGCCGATGTCGGCCGAGCCGGCCATCAGCACCGCCGCATTGACCCCCTTCATGCGCAGGCTGTCGGTATGGGCGATGCCTTGGTCGATGGCCACCTCGCCGCGTACCCAGTCGAAGGAAAAGCCCTCGGAAAACACGTCGCGGAAATCGAGCGTCAGGCGCCGGGGCAGGGCCTGCAGATTGAGCACGCCCAAGAGCTTGGCAACGCCCGGCTCGGCCTTGAGGAACTGGCCCGACTCGATATCGACGCCGAACTGCCCCTGCATGCTCGGGGTGTGCAGGGCCAGCGGCGAGCCGCTCCAGCCTATGGTGCCTTCGAGCTTGCCCTTGCCGCGGCGTATGGCGCCGTCCATGCCCATGCGCTTGAGCAACTCACCGGAGTCGTTGATGTCAAGCCGAAAGTTCATCTGCGTCTGGCGCCGCAGCGCCCCGCCGCCGCGGCCCGGCGCATCGCTGGGCAGGGCGGCCCAACTGCCGGTGGCGCTCAGGCGGGCTTCGGGAACCGATAGATTGAGTTTGGCCAGCCGCCATTCGCGCGCTGCGTCGCCACCGCCGGTGTTGCGGTTGATCGCTTCGACTTCCAGGCGTCCGAGTTTGCGCCCGCGCAGTTCGAGCTCGTCGACCACGATGTCCAGCCCGGGGATACTGACCGGCTGTTTGTCGAGCAAGGCTTCGACGTTGCTGGTGGTGGCCTGGCCCAGGGCCATCCGCGCCATCCGCGCATAGAGTCGGCCAGCCGCCGCCCCATTGGCCGGGCGATATTCGGCATAGCCGCTCAGGTTGCTGGCGTCGATGTTGGCGCGCCACAGTGTGCGCTCGCGGCTGGCGCCCAGCACCACCTGCTGCAGGCTGTGCCCTTGCACGCGCAGCTGTCCGCTGCGCAGGCTCACCAGTGTGGGCAGGTAAGTTTGGCCGCTGTGGGTGGCCGACGCAGGCAGCACAGCCTCCCAAGCATCCAGGTCCAGCGCCGGCATATCGATTTGGGCACGCACTTGCCCGGTAACCGGATCGAGCCCGGGCGCGCCGATGGCGATATCGCCGGCCAGCACCTGGGGCGCAGCGCCGCCGAGCTCACGCAGGAAATGCAGGTTCACTCCGCCGGGCAGTGCGGCGCCTGGATGGAGCTGCAGGCTGATGCGGTCCTGTGGGCGGCGTGCTTCGCGCAGGCTGACCGCATCCATGCTTCGCTCCAGACGCAGTGGCCAGTCCGCGCCGGCCGGTTTGTTCAGTGGCTCGGGCAGGTTCAAAGCCAGTCCGCGCAGGTTGCTGTTGACGCTGGCCTCGAGCCAGCCCTGGCGCAGCCCGAGGGTGGCGCTGTAGCTGGTGCTGCCGCTGGCATGGCGGGCCAGATCGGCCAGCCAGGCCGGTTTGCGCAGTTGCTGCAAGGCCTCAGCGCTGATCTGCCCTTGAGCCCGAAAAGCGATTTCTGGCTCACTGGCATCGTTCGAACGGGGTTTGATGTTGCCCTCAAAGCGCAGATCGCTGCCCAGCAGCCGCCCTTGCGCTGCACTGATCTGTACCGTATCTTGTGTGAAGTTGACCGCAGCCTTGGCCTGCGACAGCAGGGGCAGGTCGGGTGCGAGTTGAACATCATTACCCCCGAGCAGCAGCCGGCCGGCCACGCTGGAGCGACCGAGTTCGGCCAGCGGCAGATTGAGCTTGAGTTCGAGCGCCGCCGCGCCGCTGGCGCTGGCTTGGCTGAGCACCTCGCCCGTCATGGCCGCCAGCGGCGATGTTTTCATCAGTTGCAGGCCCTGGGCCAGCGGGCCGTTGATCTCACCACCGACCTCGACGGTGGCCTGCTGTGTCAGGTCGGCGATGCGCGCCTGGGTCTTGCTGATGGACAGGCCAGGCAGCCCAGCAACCTGGGCGCGGGCTTGGCTGATTTGCATGCTGGCGCGGCTGAACAGCAAGTCGGCCTCCAATTGCTCCATGGCCGGCCAGGGCTTGCCCGGGCCTCCAAGGGGGACGTAGTGGTAGCGGGCACCGCTGAGCTTGGCGCTGATGGAAAACTCTCCGTCCTCGGCTTGCTTAAAGGGAAAACGCGCCAGCGGCCCTTTGACCTTGAAGCGGACATCGCTGAGCTGACCTTCAGGCACTGCCTCCTGGACGTAGCGGCGTACCGATTCCGGAAGAGTCAGGGGCAGGTAGCGGTACACCCGGGCTGCATGGGCTCGGCTGAGCTGACCCTGCAAATCGAGCTGGCCGGGCCCATCGCCTTGGCGGCTCCAACTGCCCTTGAACTGGCCCTGTGCGTCGTCGGCCAGCAGCTGAGCTTGCTCCACATCGACGAAGCTGGCGCCTGCGCTGTGCTTGAATTTGATCTGCGCAGCGAAATCGTCCAGCGGTACCCGTGCCTCATGAAAAACACCGGGAAACTCCAGCCACCCGCTTTTCATGCTGATCCGGGCCTGGCCGCTGTCCTGGCCCCTTTCGTGGGTCCACTGGACATCCATGTCGGCACCCTGCAGGCCGGGGCGGCCCAGCCCTGCGGCCGGCGCCGAGGCCAGTGCCAGTTGGCGTATCTGGGCACGCAGCTGCGCTTGATCTGGATCCTGGATTGATCCTTGCCAGCTCAGTTGCAGTTGTTCGATCAGGCCTTGCGGCTGTAGGCTACGAAGCTGATCGTGAAGCGCGGGTGCCAGGGGCAGACGCTGGGCGATGGCGGCCAATGCGGCCAGGTCGATCTGGTCGGCGCTGAATTGGCCGCGCTCGGCGCTTTTGCCGCTGGCCGGCTGCTGCGTCCATGAGACATTGCCGGCCGGCCAGCGCAGACCGTCGCTGCTCTCAAAACTAAGGGCCTGGGCGCTGGCCTGGAGTCCGCGCTCGACCTGCTGCCAGCCCAGTCGCCCGCTGAGCGAGCGCAAGGCCAAGCTGGGTAGCTTGGGGGCCAGCTGGGCCTGAACGTCTTGCAGCTGTACATCAGCAAGTGCACCGACGATGTTGCCGCGCTCGACATCGATCCAGGTGCGCAGCGCGCCGCGGCCGCGCTCGAGCGCAATGCCGGCCAGCTGCGCATAGGCTTGCAGCGGCTGCGCCTCGATACGGCTAAATTCCGCATAAAGCTCGCCGCTCCACTGGCGCCAGCGGCCGCTGGCCACAGACAGCAGAGGCTGGTGCAGCAGGCCGCGCAATGTAAAGCGGTCGCCCCATTCGGGCGCGGGGGTGGCATCCAGGCGCATGCTGTGGCGCTGGCCTTGGTTGCGCATCACCCCATCGACCTGACGCAGGTCGACCGCGATGCCCTGCTGCTCGTCGCGCCAGCGCACAGTGGCACCCAGCAGCGCCCATTCACTTTGGGCAAACAGCCAGTCCAGGGCTGGCTGCACATCAACCTGCGGCGCCTCGTTCATATCGATGCCGGCGATCAGAAAGCGGCCGTCGCGGGTGCGCCGCAGCTCCAGCTCGGCCCCTTCGATAACCAGTTGCTCCAGTCCCAGCCTGAGGGCTGAGCGCGGCGAGATGGCCACCAGAACCTGGGGCAGTTGCAGCGCGGCTTGGCCTTGGGCATCCAGCACCCGCACTTGCCGCAGGGTGAAAGAGGGGATGAGACCGCCGGAGCGGGCCTGCAATTGACCGATTTCCAGGCGTAAACCTGTGCGTTGCTGGGCCAGCCTTTCCAGTGCCGGGCGAAATTCGTCGATACGCGGCACAATCACCCAGTGAAGCAGGGCCCAACCGAGACCCAGCAGCAGGGCACACATGAGCAAGAGCGCGAGCAGCCACCGGGTGGCTGCCGCCCAGAGCTTCAGGCGCAGCGGCATGATGGTGGGCGTGGAGGCAGATTGCGGCAGCATGGCTGTCTGGAATTATGACCTTCGACCGGGGTTTGTCCTGCTCTTTCGACGCAGACCGAACGCAAGCCCATGACACCGTTGCCACGCCCGACGACGCCTTCTCCGGCCGACCTGCCCATGCAGGGACTTTCGGTGGGCCGCGATGCGAGCTACAGCCGCTACGTGCAGCGCATCCGTCGGCGTTATGCCGACCAGCTGGCCTGGTTGCCGACCGGAGCGCCGGATCGGGCCCGGATGGTTCTGACCTTTGAGCGCCTGTGCGCTGCCGGGCATCACAGTGGCGCGGCTTTGCGCATCCTGCGCCAGTTGGTGCTCGAGCGTCTGGTGGTCCTGGACAGCCAGGCCAGCGAGCCACTGGCGCTGGCCGTGGTCACCGGCGCCATGACCGAGCTGGCCGAATTGGCGCTCGATGTGGCCATGCGCCAGTCGGCCCAGGACCTGGACGCTCTTTACGGCCCGCCGCAGGTCGGTGACGGTAAGCAGCAGCCGACCCGCCGCGCTTGCATGTGGGTGATCGGCATGGGCAAGCTTGGTGCGCGCGAGCTCAATGTCTCCAGCGACATCGACCTGATCTACGTCTACGACGAGCAGGGCCAGACCCAGGGCCGTGCTGACGGCCGTGGCGTGATCTCTAATCAGGAGTATTTTGCTCAGCAGGTCAAGGCGGTCCATGCGCTGATTGGTGAAGTCACCGAGCATGGCTTTGTGTTTCGGGTGGACCTGGCCCTGCGGCCCAACGGCAATTCCGGCCCGCCGGCTGTCTCGCTGGGGGCCCTGGAGGAATATTTCCAGGTCCAGGGCCGCGAGTGGGAGCGCTTTGCCTGGCTCAAGAGCAGGGTGGTGGCGCCTCTGGCCAGCCGCAGCGACGGCTCGACCGACGCCCTGCGCCAGCTGGTGCTGCCCTTCGTGTTTCGTCGCTACCTCGACTACAACGTGTTCGAGTCCCTGCGGGTGCTGCACCGTCAAATCCGCGAGCAGGCGGCGCGCCGGGCTGCTGGCCATCCCGAGCGTGCCAACGACGTCAAGCTCTCGCGCGGCGGCATTCGTGAGATTGAATTTACCGTGCAGTTGCTGCAGGTGGTGCGTGGCGGTCAGTTTCCCGAGCTGCGTACCCGACCCACGGTCGATGCCCTCGGGCGCATCAGCCGGGCCGGTTTGATGCCGCCTGCCACTGCCGCGGGCTTGGCTCAGGCCTATGACTTTTTGCGCCGGGTTGAGCATCGCATTCAATACCTGGACGACCAGCAGACCCATTTACTGCCCACCCAGGACGCCGACTTGGCCTGGATTGCAGCCACCCTGGGTTTTGCCCACACCGGTGCATTTTTGGCCGAGCTCGACGGCCACCGCGAGCGCGTGGCCGAGGAGTTTGACAAGCTGCTGGGCGGTCACGCGCAGTGTGTGGGCTGCTCCAAGCCGGGGCAGCAGGCTGCACCGCAGGATCTGACCGAGTTGGTGCAGCGCGAGGGCGGGCAGTGGCCCGAGGCCCTGCGCACCCGTTTGCTGGCCTGGCAGGACCATCCACGGGTGCTGGCGCTGCGCGAGGACTCGCGCTCGCGCCTGCTGCGCTTGGTGCAACGCTCCATCGCCTGGCTGGAAGGTGGCAGAGTCGGTCAGGACGGGGTGCTGCGGCTGATCGATTGGATCGAGCCGCTGCTGCGGCGCGAGAGTTACCTGGCTTTGCTGATCGAGCGGCCTTCGGTGCACGAGCGATTGCTGCGCCTGCTTGGCGCGGCGCGCTGGCCGGCGCGTTATCTGCTGGCGCATCCGGGCGTCATTGATGAGCTGGCCCATGGCCAGATGTTGCAGCAGCGCCTGGATCCGCAGGCTTTCACCCGGGAGCTGCAGGCGCGCCTGCAAGCGCTCAAGCGCACGGGTGAAGACGATGAAGAGGCCTGCCTGAACCTGCTGCGGCGCGCCCACCATGCTGAGGTGTTTCGCACGCTGGCCCGCGATGTGGAAGGCTTGCTCAGCGTCGAGCAGGTGGCCGATGACCTGAGTGCCCTGGCCGAAGCAGTGCTGAGCCTGACCGCTCAGTGGTGTTGGCAGCGCCTGAAGCAAAAACACCGTGATCAGCCGCAGTTGGCCATCATTGCCTACGGCAAGCTGGGCGGCAAGGAGCTGGGCTACGGCAGCGATCTGGATGTGGTGTTCGTCTACGAAGACGAGGATGAGCGTGCGCCCGAAGTCTATGCAGCCTTTGCCCGCAAGCTGATCAACTGGCTGACGGTCAAGACCAGCGAGGGCGATCTGTTTGAGATCGACACCGCACTGCGGCCCAATGGCAATTCGGGCCTGCTGGTCACCCGTTTTACCGCCTATGCCGACTACCAGCAGCAGCGCGGCAGCAATACCGCCTGGACCTGGGAGCATCAGGCGATGACGCGGGCGAGGTTTGTACTCGGATCGGCCGAGCTGCAAGGGCGCTTCGAGGAGGTACGCCGGCAGGTCATCATGGCCGAGCGCGACGCGACGGCGCTGCGTGGCGAGATCGTTGCCATGCGCGATAAGGTCCGCGCCGCCCATCCGGTGCGCGGAGCCGATGTGTTTGACGTCAAGCACAGCGCCGGCGGCATGGTCGATGTGGAGTTTGTGGTGCAGTACCTGGTACTGGCCCACGCCTGCAGATACCCGCAGCTGGTCGATAACGTGGGCAATATTGCTCTGCTCGAGCGCGCCGAGCAGGCCGGCTTGCTGCCCGCTGCAATGGGTCATGCCGCAGCGGGCGCCTACCGCGAGCTGCGCCGGGTCCAGCACCACGCCCGCCTCAACGAGGAGCCCACGCAGCTGCCCCTGACCGAGCTGGTGGAGCAACGCGAGGCAGTGCTGCGGCTGTGGCGTCAGGTGCTGGGCTGAGCGTCTGTTTGGAGGCGCTTGCGCTGTCCCCATGAGCTCCTGAGGCTTTGCCCCCTCGTTACACTGACCGGATACGGGTTTTCCCCGAGGATCGATCATGCAACAAGCAAATTTATGGCGCCTAGCCGGTCTGGGCGTGGTTTGGGCGCTCGCTTCTTCTGCGCCTGCTCAGGACAAGGCCACCACGGCGGTGCGGCCGGCGCTGACGGTCAGCGCGGTGCAGCCTCAAACCATGACCCTGCCGCAGGTGATGCAGGCCCATGGTTCGGTGGCCGCCTGGCAGGAGGCGCTGGTCGGCGCTGAGTTGCCCGGCCTCAAGCTCACCGAGGTGAAGGTCAATGTCGGTGATGTGGTGCGGCGCGGCGATCTGCTGGCCTTGCTGCAGTCCGACACTTTGCGCGCCGAGCTAGCGCAGACGCAGGCGGCGGTGGCTGAGGCCGAGGCGGCGGCGCAGGAGGCGCGTGCGCAGGCCGAGCGGGCCCGCTCCTTGCAGCAGCAGGGCTTTTTCAGCCCAGCGCAATTGAGTGCCGCGCTGGCCAGCGAGGCGGTAGCACTGGCGCGGGTGCAGTCGGCGCGGGCGGCTTTGGCTTTGCAGCAGCTGCGACTGGCGCAGACCGAGGTGCGTGCACCCGACGCCGGCGTGATTTCGGCGCGCAACGCGACCGTCGGCAGCGTCGCCGGCGCTGGTGCCGAGCTGTTTCGGCTGATCCGTCAGGGCCGGCTTGAATGGCGCGCCGAGGTGACGGCGGCTGAATTGCCGCGTGTGCGGGTGGGCACGTCGGTGCGCCTGCAGACGGCCTCCGGCCTGGAGCTGCAGGGCCGGGTGCGTATGCTGGCGCCTTCGGCCGACCCACAGACCCGCAACGCCCTGGTCTACGTCGATGTGAGGGCGCCCCGCGGCCAGGCCGCCGCTCTGGTGCCTGGCATGTTCGCCAGCGGATTGATCGAGCTCGGGCGCAGCTCGGGCCTGACGGTGCCGCAGACGGCGGTGGTGGTGCGCGACGGCTTCAGTTATGTGTATGCCCTGGGCGCACAGGACAAGGTGGCGCAGGTCAAGGTGCAGACGGGACGCCAGGTGAGCGATAGGCTGGAAATAGTCAGTGGTCTGGCACCTGATGCCAGGCTGGTGGCCTCGGGCGGCGCCTTCCTCAATCACGGCGATACGGTGCGGGTGGTGCCGGCGGCTGCCCCGGCAGTGCCCGCCGCCGCGCCCGCTTCAAAGTAAGCGGGGCTGCGCATGATCAATGTTTCCTCCTGGTCGATCCGCAACCCGTTGCCGGCCCTGCTGTTTTTCGTCCTGCTGACGCTGGCCGGAGCGATCGCCTATGGATCGATGAAGGTACAGAACTTTCCCGATCTGGACCTGCCCACCATACAGGTCACCGCCAATTTGCCTGGCGCTGCGCCCTCACAGCTCGAAACCGATGTGGCCCGCAAGATCGAAAACGCATTGGTGCCCTTGCAGGGGCTCAAGCACATCACCACCAAGGTACAGGACGGCGCGGTCACGCTGACCGCCGAATTCCGCCTTGAAAAGCCGGTGCAGGAGGCGCTCGACGAGGTGCGTTCTGCGGTGCAGGGCGCGCGCGCCGACCTGCCGGGCGACCTGCGCGACCCTATCGTGCAAAAGCTCAACCTGGCTGGTACGCCGGTACTCGCCTATACCGTGCGTGCGCAAGGCATGGACGATGAGGCCCTGTCTTGGTTGGTGGACTATGAGCTTACCCGCAAGCTGCTGGCCATCAAGGGCGTGGGCGCAGTCAATCGCGTTGGCGGGGTGACACGCCAGGTGCGGGTCGAGCTCGACGTGCAGCGTCTGCAGGCCTTGGGGCTGACCGCGGTGCAGGTCTCGCAGCAGTTGGGTCAGATGCAGCAAGAGGCTTCGGGTGGGCGCATTGATCTGGGCTCGGGCGAGCAGCCGGTACGCACCCTGGCCACGGTACAGACGGCGCAGGAGATCGGTCGCATCGAGCTGGCGGCCGGCGGCGGGCGGCGGGTGCGACTCGATCAGATTGCGCGGGTCAGTGACGGGCTGGCCGAGCCGCGCTCCTGGGCGGGGCTCAATGGCCAGCCGGTGGTTGGCTTTGAGGTGGTCAGGAGCCGGGGCGAGAGCGAGGTGGCGGTGGGCCAGGCGGTGCGGCGGGTGTTGGCCGAGTACCGGGCGGCGCATCCGGACATCGAGATCCACGAGTCTTTTGACTTCGTCACCCCGGTCGAAGAGGAATATCAGGGCTCGCTGACCCTGCTCTATGAAGGCGCTTTGCTGGCGGTGCTGGTGGTCTGGCTCTTTTTACGTGACCTGCGCGCCACCTTTGTGTCGGCGGTCGCGCTGCCGCTGTCGGTGGTGCCGGCCTTCATCGGCATGGCCTGGCTGGGCTTTTCCATCAATGTGGTGACGCTGCTGGCCTTGTCGCTGGTCATCGGCATTCTGGTCGACGATGCCATCGTCGAGGTCGAGAACATCGTGCGTCACCTGCGCATGGGCAAGACGCCTTACCAGGCGGCGATGGAGGCGGCTGACGAGATCGGGCTGGCAGTGATCGCCACCACCTTTACCCTGATCGCGGTATTTCTGCCCACCGCCTTCATGAGCGGCATTGCCGGCAAGTTTTTCAAGCAGTTCGGCTGGACCGCCTCGCTGGCGGTCTTCGCTTCGCTGGTGGTGGCGCGCATGCTCACGCCCATGATGGCCGCCTACTTGCTCAAGCCCATCGTTACCGCAGCGCACGATCCGGGCTGGATGCGGGTTTATATGGTGGCTGCGCGCTGGTGCCTGAAGCACCGCTTTGTCACGCTGGTGGCTTCCGCGCTGTTCTTCGTGGGTTCGCTCGCGCTGATTCCCTTGCTGCCCACCGGCTTCATCCCGCCCGATGACAACTCGCAGACCCAGGTCTATATTGAGCTGCCGCCGGGCTCGACCCTGCGTGATACCCGCGACAGCGCCGAGCGGGCGCGTGTGCTGCTGCAGGGGGTCGAGCATGTCAAAAGCGGCTACACCACCATCGGCGGCGGCAGTGCCGGCAGCGATCCTTTTGTCAGCGGCGGTGCGGCTGAAGTGCGGCGCGCGACGCTGACCATCGCGCTGAGCGAGCGCGGCCAGCGGCCGCGCAAGCAGGTGATCGAGGCCAATATTCGGCGCGCCATGGGCGATTTGCCCGGTGTGCGCACCAAGGTCGGTCTGGGCGGCTCGGGCGAAAAGTATGTGCTGGTGCTCACCGGCGAAGACCCGCAGGCCCTGCGGCAGGCGGCTTTGGCGGTGGAAAAGGATTTGCGCACCATCCCCGGGCTCGGGCAGATCGCTTCCTCGGCCAGCCTGGTGCGGCCCGAGATTGCGGTGCGGCCCGATTTCGCCCGTGCGGCCGACCTGGGGGTCAGCAGCGCGGCGATCGCGCAGACCTTGCGGGTGGCCACGCTGGGCGACTACGAGCAGCAATTGCCCAAGCTCAATGTGTCGCAGCGGCAGGTGCCCATCGTGGTGCAACTCGATGCGGCGGCGCGCAAGGACCTGGCTCAGATCGAGCGCCTGATGGTCCCTGGCAGCCGCGGCCCGGTCATGCTCGGGCAGGTGGCCAAGGTGGAGGTTGCCGGCGGCCCGGCGGTGATCGACCGCTATGACCGTCAGCGCAATGTGACCTTTGAGGTTGAGCTTTCCGGCCTGCCTCTGGGCGAGGTCACCCAGGCCGCGCAAAAGCTGCCGGCCCTGCAGAACCTGCCGCCCGGCGTCAAAGTGGTGGAGGTTGGCGATGCCGAGGTGATGGGCGAGTTGTTTGCCAGCTTCGCCTTGGCCATGGGCGTGGGCGTGCTGTGCATCTACCTTGTGCTGGTGCTGCTGTTCCAGGGCTTTTTGCATCCGCTGACCATTTTGGCGGCGCTGCCCTTGTCGCTCGGTGGCGCATTCGTGGGCTTGTTGCTGGCGCAGAAGAGCTTTTCCATGCCCTCTTTGATCGGACTGATCATGCTCATGGGCGTGGCCACCAAGAATTCCATCTTGTTGGTGGAATATGCGATCGTGGCACGCCGGGGGCAGCCTGCCATGGGCGATCAGCCTGCGATTGCGCCCATGTCGCGCTGGGACGCGCTGCTCGATGCCTGCCACAAGCGGGCTCGGCCCATCGTGATGACCACGATAGCCATGGCCGCCGGCATGATGCCGATCGCGCTGGGCTGGGGCTCGGCCGATGTGAGCTTTCGCTCGCCCATGGCCATCGCCGTCATTGGTGGCCTGCTCACCAGCACCTTGCTGAGCCTGTTGGTGATCCCGGTGGTCTTCACCTACCTGGATGACATCGGCCAGTTGAGCGCTCGCCTGTGGCGGCGCTTGCGTGGTGGCACGCCGGCGACGGCCGGCTCCGCGCCCTAGTTCTGCCGGATTTTTTGTACCAGCGCGGTGGTGGAGTAGCCGTCGACAAAGGGCAGGGCCAGGGCCCTGCCGCCCCAGCTTTGCACCAGCGCGGTCTCGGGCAGCTTGCTCATGTCGTAGTCGCCGCCCTTGACCAGAATGTCAGGTCGCAGCTGGCCGATCAAAGCCACCGGCGTGTCCTCTTCAAAGAAGGTCACCATGTCCACCGACTGCAGGGCCGCGAGCATGAAGGCGCGGTCGGCCTGTTGGTTCAAGGGCCGCTCGGGCCCCTTGCCCAGGCGCCGCGCTGAGGCGTCGGTGTTGATGGCCACCAGCAAGCTGGCGCCGAGGTCACGGGCGCGGGCCAGGTAGCTGACGTGGCCGCGGTGCAGCACATCGAACACGCCATTGGTCATGACCAGGGGGCGGGCCAGCTCGGCCACTCTTTGTAGGATCTGCTCGCGCGACGCAATCTTGGCCGGCAGGCCCGCTGCGAACTGTGGCTTCACGCGGCTTGCGGCCGGGTGGGCGGCGCGAGCTGGGCCATGAGGTCCTTGCGGAAACGGTTGAGCTCTTGCACCGTCTGGAAGCTGCGGTTCATCAGCAGTCCCATGTTGTGCAGGATGCGCTCGACCACCTTGGTCTCCCACTCGGCATCGAACTTGATCTGTTGGCTCAGCCAATGCTCGAGCCACTGCGGGTCGGGCAGCCGCGACTGTATGGTGTCGCGCGGGAACAGTGATTTGTTCACATGTAGATTGGTCGGGTGCAGGGCCTGGGCGGTGCGCTTGGCGCTGGCCATCAATACCCCCACCTTGCTGAAGGCGGCCCTGGCCTCATCGCCAAAGCGGCCTATCGCCCGCTTCATGTAGCGCAGGTAGGCACCGCCGTGGCGGGCCTCGTCCTGGCTCAGCTGGGTATAAATCTGGCGGATCACCGGCTCGGTATGCCACTGCGCGGCCCTGCGGTACCAGTGGTTGAGTCGGATCTCACCACAAAAATGCAGCATCAAAGTTTCCAGCGCCGGCGCTGGCTCGAACTCGAAGCGCACCTCGTGCAATTCCTCTTCGCTGGGCGCCAACTCGGGGCGAAAACGTCGCAGGTACTCCATCAGCACCAGCGAATGCTTTTGCTCCTCGAAGAACCAGATCGACATGAAGGCCGAAAAGTCGCTGTCCTCGCGGTTGTCGCGCAGGAACATCTCGGTGGCTGGCAGCGCCGCCCATTCGGTGATGGCGTTCATCTTGATCGTCAGGGCCTGCTCGTCGGACAGCAGGCTGGCGTCGAACTGACTCCAGGGGATGTCTTTATCCATATCCCAGCGTACGGATTCGAGTTGCTTGAACAATTCAGGATAGAGCATGGCTGATCTCACAGGACCCGGCGACCGGCGAACGTCACAATTTTAGGCGCAGGCTTATCTGCCGTCCTGTGTGGCGTACATTAGCCCGAGCCCTTGTGGTGTCAGCTTGAGGTGACGCTGGGCTAGGGGCTTTTACGGCCCTGGCCCTGCAAGACCCCTTTGGAGCCCCTTGGAGACTCGTATGAAAGCCTCGCTTTTTTGCCTATTGCGCCTAGCCACGCTGGTTTTTGGCGCGGTGGCGCTCGCCCCTGCGTTGGCGCAGACCGCACCGGCTACGGCCGCTGGCAACTGCCCGGCCCTGTTGCAACATACCGCTGAGCGGCTGCAGGATGAAAAGCCGCAGTCTCTGTGCCAGTACACCGGCAAGGTCTTGCTGGTGGTCAATACCGCCAGTTTCTGCGGCTTTACCTCGCAGTACTCCGGCCTGGAAGCCTTGCATGCCCGCTACAAGGACCAGGGTCTTGTGGTGCTTGGCTTTCCGTCCAACGACTTTGCCCAGGAGCGTGGCAGCAACAAGGACATCGCCGATTTCTGCGAAAGCACCTTCGGTGTTAAGTTTCCCATGTTCACCAAAACCACGGTGACCGGCAAGGACGCTCACCCTTTTTACAAGCGCCTGGCGGCCGAGGCGGGCTCTTCTCCCCGCTGGAACTTTTACAAGTACCTGATTGGAAGGGATGGAAAAGTAGTGAGCGCTTACGGCTCTACAACCAGCCCTCAGGATTCCCGGATAACCAAGCAAATTGAACAACTGCTTGCAAAAAATAACTGATCAGTCATAAAATGACTGTACAGTATGCTTTTGTTCGATCGCAGGCTGAACAGGGGTTGGTGCATGCAGTATGGTGGGCTTGATGCGGCGGTGATGTCGGGAACGGACAGCCCTTTGCAAGCGAGTTGCCTTCGCTGCGTTCCCGGGTCTCGATCGAAGCGGTTTTCTGTTGCGAAGCCTTCTGGCGCCGTCAGGCCTGGTTGTAAGCTCGGGGTGTCTCTCCTCCTCCCTCCCTCCCTCCATTACCTCGGGACGCTTCGCAACATTTTTCTTTTTAGGCGGGGCTCATGGGCTTAGCACTGCGCGTCGCCCCGCCGCTGTCAGGCCCGGCCGGGCCTGGCAAGGGCCCCCGGGTGGCCATCGTCGGCTCGGGCATTTCCGGCCTGGCCGCTGCGCACCAGTTGCGCGGGCAGGCTCAAATCAGTCTTTTTGAGGCTGCTGATTATTTCGGCGGGCATACCCATACTGTGGATGTCACCCTGCCCACCGACCAGGGCCTGCTGACCCACGGGGTCGATACCGGCTTTCTGGTCTTCAATGAGCGCACCTATCCGGGGCTGATTGCCTTGTTTGCAGAACTGGGCGTGCCCACTGCAAAGTCGGACATGTCGTTTTCGGTGCAGGCTCCGGCGGGCCGAGCGCGGCCGGCACTGGAGTGGAGTGGCTCGGATCTCAATACCGTGTTTGCACAGCGCAGCAATTTGCTGCGGCCCGGCTTTTGGCGCATGCTCAGGGACATCCTACGCTTTAACCGCGTCTGTACCGAGTTGGCGCGGGGCCTGGAGCAGGGCCAGGCCGATGCGCGGCTGCTGCAACCGCTGTCCTTCTTTCTGCGCGAGCAGGGGCTTTCGGACGAATTTCGCGAAGGCTATTTCCTGCCCATGATGGGCTGCATTTGGTCCTGTCCCACCGACCAGATGCTGCAATTTCCGGTCGCGACCATGGTGCGCTTTTGTCACAACCACGGCCTGCTGCAGGTCAGCGATCGGCCTCAGTGGTGGACGGTGCGCGGCGGCGCGCGTGACTATGTGCACAAGATCACCGCCGCTATCGAAGACAAGCGACTGAACAGCCCGGTACTTCTGATCGAGCGCGACTCTGCGGGCGTGCGCATCACCAGCGAGCGTGAGGGTCGCACACAGACCGAGTCCTTCGACAAGGTGATTCTGGCCGGCCACAGTGACCAGAGCCTGGCCATGCTCAGGCAGCCCAGTGCCTTAGAGGGCCAGCTGCTGGGAGCCATCCGCTATCAGCCCAACCGGGCGGTGCTGCACACCGACGAGTCGGTGCTGCCTAAGCGGCGCCTGGCCTGGGCCGCATGGAACTATGAGCGCGCGGCCGATGTGGGGCGCGAATCGGCGCAGGTCTGTCTGCACTATTTGCTCAACATGCTGCAGCCGCTGCCCTTCAAGCAGTCGGTCATCGTCTCGCTCAACCCGGTGCGCCGCATTGATCCGGCCCAGGTGATCGGTGAGTACGACTATGCCCATCCGGTGTTCGACGGCTCGGCCATCGCTGCGCAGCAGCAGCTCGATCAAATCCAGGGTCACCAGCACAGCTATTTTTGCGGCGCCTGGGCCGGCTACGGTTTTCATGAGGATGGCCTTAAGTCAGGGCTGCGGGCGGCGCGGCAGTTGCTGGCAGATTGGGCTGAGCAGACCAGCGCGCCTGTGCGGGCGGCGGCATGAGCACCGCTGTGCCGGCTGCAGCCGCCACCGGCGGCGCTGTGCAGCCCCTGATTGGTTTTGGCCAGGTTCGTCACGAACGCTTGCGCCCGGCTGCCCATGTCTTTAGTTACCCCACCTTCTTTTTGATGCTGCCCTTGCGCAGCATGGCCGGCCAGGGCAACGGCGCGCTGGCGCGCAACCGTGCCGGCTGGCTCAGCTTTCACGACAGCGATCATGGCCAGGGCGGTGCCGACTGCCTGGCCTGGATCGATGAATTGCTGGCCAGTGAAGGCCTGAGCGCGCCCGGCGAGGTCTGGCTGCACACTTATCCGCGCGTGCTCGGCTATACCTTCAAGCCGGTGAGCTTCTGGTACTGCCACGACGAGGCGGGCCGATTGCGCGCCATCGTGGTCGAGGTCAACAACACCTTTGGCGAGCGCCACTGCTATTTGCTCGACGCGCCACGCTATGGACAGACCCTGCAGGCGCGCAAGGTGTTTCATGTCTCGCCCTTTTGTAATGTCGAGGGCAGCTACCGGTTTCGCTTCATGCGCACCTCGCGCGAGGGGGTCGAACGCACCGTAGCGCGCATCGACTATGACGACGAAGCCGGGCCCCTGCTCAAGACCAGTGTGACCGGTGCGCTCGAACCGATCAGCACAGCCAATATGCGCCGGGCCTTGTGGTCTTACCCGGCCATGACCTTGGGCGTCATGGCCCGCATTCACTGGCAGGCGCTCAGGCTGTGGCTCAAGCGCGTGCCCTTTATTCATAAACCGGTGCCGCCTGAGCGCTTTCTCACACGATGAACACCGCCGCCAACACCGCCGCAGCCGCCAAGTTCAGCCTGCCGGCGGGCGCCCCCGCAGCAGCACGCACCGTGCTGGACATGCTCCACAGGCTCAAGCACGGCAGCCTGAGTTTGACTTTGCCCGATGGATCGCAACACCGTTTTGGTGGGGGCGAGTTTCCCAATGCCAACCTGTGCCTGCACAACTGGAAGGTCTGCGCGGCGGCCTTGAAGTCCGGCGACATCGGCTTTGCAGAGGGCTATATCGACGGCGACTGGAGCACTGGCGACTTGAGCGCCCTGCTGCGCCTGTTCATCGCTAACCGCCGCGAGGTGGAAGACGTGATCTACGGCACCTGGCTGGGCCGGCTGGTCTATCGGATTCGTCACCTGCTGCATCGCAACACCCGCAGCAACAGCCAGAAAAACATCCATGCCCACTATGACCTGGGCAATGCCTTCTACGAGCTTTGGCTCGATGGCACGATGAATTACAGCTCGGCCCTGTTCGAGTCGCCCGACACGTCCATGCAGCAAGCGCAGCGCGCCAAAGTGGCGCGCGCGCTGCGCATGACGGATGTCAAGGCCGGCGACCGGGTGCTCGAGATCGGCTGCGGCTGGGGGGCTTTGGCCGAGATGGCCAGCGTGGAATTTGGCGCCAGCCTGGTGGGCGTGACGCTGAGTACCGAGCAGCTGGCCTGGGCGCGTGCGCGCATGGAGCGCTGTGGCGTGGCCGAGCGGGTGGACCTGCGTTTGCAGGATTACCGTGACATCGGCCGGGCTAGCGCCGCCGATGGCCAGTTTGATGCGATCTGCTCGATCGAGATGATCGAGGCCGTTGGCCGTGAATACTGGCCGACCTACTTTTCCACCGTGGCCCGCTTGCTCAAGCCCGGTGGCAAGGCCTGCATTCAGAGCATTGTGATTGCCGACGAGCTGTTTGAGCGCTACCTGCAGTCCACCGACTTCATTCAGCAGTATGTTTTTCCAGGCGGCTGCCTGCCCAGCCCGCAGGCCTTTCGCGAGCAGGCCCGTCAGGCCGGCTTGGAGGTGGTCGACGAGTTTTGCTTTGGCCAGGACTATGCCGAAACCTTGCGGCAGTGGCGCCAGACCTTCATGGCGCGCGAGCAGCAGGTGCTGGCTCTGGGTTTTGACCAGCGCTTCATGCGCATCTGGGAGTTCTACCTCGCCTATTGCGAGGCGGCGTTTTCCGAGCGCAACACCGACGTTGTGCAGTACACCCTGCGCAAGCCTTGATTCAAGGACTGTCAGCCATGCCCATGCGCCTGAGTCGCCGTACCGCTATCGCCAACTTGGCCACCTTGGCCAGTTGCGGCCTGGCCTCGGCCTGGGCGCAGCCGGCCCCGTTGCCTGCCGATCTGGCCGGCAGCGGTCTGGCCGTGCGCGGCCAGCAGCGCTTTCGGGTCTGGGGCTTCGAGGTCTACGACGCCAGCCTGTGGACCACGCCCAGCTTCCAGCCCAGCCAGAGCGAGACGCAGTTGCTGGCGCTTGAGCTGCACTATCTGCGCGACTTTGCGGCCAAGGACATCGCCGAGCGATCGATCAAGGAAATGCGGCGCAGCGTTCCGATGTCGGCCGAGCAGGAAAGCCGCTGGATGTCTGAGATGCTGCGGGTGCTGCCCAATGTTCGCCGGGACGATCGCCTGCTCGGCTTGCAGCGCCCGGGTGAAGCGGCGGTGTTCTGGCACAACGGTCGGCTGCGCGGCGAGGTCAGGGACGCAGAATTTGCCCGGCGCTTTTTTGGGATCTGGTTGTCGCCCCAAACCTCCGAGCCTGCTTTGCGGCGTGCCTTGCTGGGCAGCGCGTCATGAGCGGTGCTTTTGGCTGGCGCAACGCAGTGGCCTATGGCTTGATGGGCCTGCCGCTGGCCTTCGCCGCCTTGCCTCTGTATGTCATCTTGCCCAACCACTACGCACGGGAATTTGGTGTGCCGCTGGCGGCCTTGGGCGCGGTCTTGCTGGGCGCCCGCCTGCTCGACGCCTTGATCGACCCCTGGCTGGGCCGCTTCAATGACTGGCTGCTGGCGCGTTCGAGCGCGGCGGTGCTGGCCGCCAGCGCGGTGGCGGCAGCGCTGCTGGCCGCCGGTTTGCTGCTGCTGTTTTTTCCGACCTTGGTGCTGTCTGAGCCCGGTGTGTCCGACTTGCTGCGCTGGGCGGCGCTGATGCTGATGTTGACCTATCTGGGTTACAGCCTGCTGAGCATCTCGCACCAAAGCTGGGGCGCGCTGCTCGGCGGCAACGAGGCCCAGCGCGGGCGCATCACCGGCACCCGTGAGGCTTTGGCGCTGGCCGGCGTGCTGCTTGCCGCGGTGCTGCCATCGCTGCTGGGCCTGCCGGGCGCCCTGGCTTTGTTTGCAGGTTTTCTGCTGCTGGCCTGGTGGACCTGGCGGCGCAGTGTGGCGCCGCAGTCGCTGCCCAATAGCAGTGCACACACCGGCTTGATGCAGCCGCTGCGCGATGGGCGTTTTGTCCGCCTGCTCGGCGTGTTCATGCTCAACGGCATCGCCAGCGCGGTGCCCGCCACCCTGGTGCTGTTTTTCGTGCAGGACAGGTTGCAGGCCCCGACTCAGATGGAGCCGGCATTTTTAGGCGTCTACTTTCTCAGCGCCGCTGTCTCCATGCCACTTTGGCTGGCCCTGGTGCGCCGCCTGGGGCTGGCGCGCAGCTGGTTGCTGGGCATGGTGTTGGCGGTGCTGGTGTTCATGTGGGCCGCCGCGCTGTCGGCCGGCGATGCCTGGCTGTTTTTGGGGGTCTGCGCACTTTCGGGCATGGCTCTGGGCGCCGATTTGGCCTTGCCCTCAGCCATGCTCGCGGGCTTGTTGCAACTGCGGCCCGGTGGGCCGGCCATGGCGGGTGCCTACTTTGGCTGGTGGAACTTTGCCGCCAAGCTCAACCTGGCACTGGCAGCCGGGCTGGCCCTGCCTTTGCTCGAAGGCTTTGGCTATCAGCCGGGCGCCCGTGACCCGCAAGCCTTGCAGGCGCTGACTTTGGCCTACTGCATCTTGCCTTGTGTGCTGAAGGTCCTGGCCTGCTGGGGCTTGTATGTTGGAATCATTCGGGCCGAACCTCGGCCTGTGCAGGAGCTGTCTTCATGAACAAATGGTCTATGGGATTTCGCAGCCGCTGGGCTGCCGCGGCACTGGCGCTCATGCTGGCGGGCCTGATGGGTTGCGCCGGCCCACAGGTCAGCGATTACGCCCGGCAGGAGCCCAAGTTGGATCTGCGGCAGTACTTCAACGGCACGCTCGATGCCTATGGCATCTTTACCGACCGATTGGGCCGGGTGGTCAAGCGCTTTACCGTGGTCATGAAGTGCAGCTGGAGCGGCCCGGCCGGGCAGGAGACAGGTGTGCTGGACGAGGAGTTCACCTATTCGGACGGCACACGCGATCGCCGGGTCTGGACCTTAAAGCGCACTGGCGAGGGTCGCTACATAGGCACTGCCGCCGACGTGGCCGGGCAGGCCCTGGGCGAGGAAAGCGGCAACGCATTTCGCTTTGGCTATACCCTGCGCCTGCCGGTCGACGGCCGAACCTATGAGGTGCAATTTGACGACTGGATGTATCTGATGGATCCCCGCGTCATGCTCAACAAGGCCGTGATGAGCAAGTTTGGCTTCCGACTGGGCGAGGTCACCCTTTCCTTTGTCAAGCGCTGAGCCACCCTCCATGGCCCAAAACCCCCCCATCACCGACTGGCGCGGCAAGACAGTCTGGCTCATCGGCGCCTCCAGCGGCATCGGCCTGGCCACGGCCGCTGCCCTGCATGAGCGGGGCGCGCAGGTGGTGGTCTCGGCTCGGCAGGATGCTCTCTTGCAGGACTTTGTCGCCGCTCACCCGGGCGCCAGGGCCCGCGCGCTTGACGTCACCGATGCCGACGCGGTGCGGACGCTGGCCGCTGCTTTGCTGGCGCAGGGCCCGCTCGATCTGGTGGTCTATTGTGTGGGTCACTACAAAGCCCAGCGGGCCTATGACTTTGATTTGCCCCAGATGCTGCTGCACCAGCAGATCAACTATGTCGGCGCCTTGTACGTGCTCGATGCGGTGCTGCCGGCCATGCTCGCGCGCGGCAGCGGGCACCTGAGCCTGATTGCCAGCGTTGCCGGCTACCGCGGCTTGCCCAAGAGCCTGGCTTATGGCCCGACCAAGGCGGCGCTGATCAACCTGGCCGAGAGCCTGTACGGTGATTTGCAGCCGCGTGGCATAGGCGTGAGTCTGGTCAATCCGGGTTTTGTGCAAACCCCGCTGACCGCGCAGAACAGCTTTCACATGCCGGCCCTGATCACTCCGGAGCAGGCCGCGCATGAGATGTTGGTCGGTTGGCAGCGTGGGCGTTTCGAAATTCACTACCCGCGTCGCTTCACCTACTTCATGAAGCTGCTGCAGTCGCTGCCCTATGCGCTCTACCTGCCCCTGCTTCGGCGCATGGTCAAGGAGCAGGGCTGATGGCAGTCGATGTGGCCGAGCGGGTGCAGGCCCTGGTCCAATTTTTCGAGCAGTTGCAGCGCAGCGATCTGCCCCGGCTGTCGCAGCTCTATGCCGCTCAGGCTTATTTCAAGGACCCGTTCAATGAGGTGCGCGGCCTGGCGCAGATCGAGCGCATCTTTGAGCACATGTATGAGGCGCTCGATCAGCCGCACTTTGTGGTCACCGATCGGGTTGTGCAGGACCGGCAGTGCTTTTTGGTGTGGGAGTTTCGCTTTCGCTTCAAGCGCTTTGACCGCGGCACCTGGCAGGCGGTGCGCGGCAGCTCTCACCTGCGATATGACGAGCAGGGCCTGGTGGACTACCACCGCGACTACTGGGACGCGGCCGAGGAGCTCTACGAAAAGATCCCCGGCATTGGCGCCATGATGCGCTGGCTCAGGCGCCAGGCCAATCGCTAAAGCAGGTTCTGCTCAAAGCGGCTTCAGGCCGGCTCGGTGTCGATGAAGCTCTGGCGCTGCAGCAGTCTTTCCTGCAATCGTGCCAGATTAGGATGTTGCTCGCGCCAGTTGACGTGGGCAAAGCGCAGGTCCAGGTAGGCCAGTGCGCAGCCCACGGAAATGTCCGACAGGCTCAGGTGCAAGCCGCTGCAAAAGCTTTTGTCGCCCAGGCCTGTGCTCATGGCGCGCAGGGCCGCGTCGACCTTGTCCATCTGCCGGTCTATCCAGGCCTGGCTGCGCTCGCCTTCCTTGCGCCCCGGCCAGGTGGCTTCGAGCCGGGCCAGCACACACGCATCGAGCGCGCCGTCGGCCAGAGCCTCCCAGGTTTTGACTTCGGCGCGCTCGCGGCCGCTGGGCGGAATCAACTTGCCCACGGGCGATAGCGTGTCCAGGTATTCGACGATGACGCGCGAATCGAACACCGCTTCGCCGCCTTCCATCACCAGGCAGGGCACCTTACCCAGGGGGTTAGATTCGGCCATGCGGGTATCGGCGGACCAGACGTCTTCGAGCACGAACTGGTAATCGAGCTTCTTTTCTGCCATCACGATGCGCACTTTGCGAACATAGGGGCTGGTGGGGGATCCAATGAGTTTCATCGTGTTTTTCGGGCAAAAGGTGGCTTGGCGAGCATTTCATTCTAGCCATGGATACCCGCCGTTCGAAGGAGCTGTAGGGCCTTTGATGCTGTAACTGTCGCTTCGATGCCAGAGTGCACCAAGTCAGGGCTCTGGCCTGGGTCTGAAGGTGACCTCCCTACAATGCCAGCATGTCTTCAAGCACCATCAATGCGCTGTCCCCGCTCGACGGCCGCTATGCCTCCAAGCTGCAGGATCTGCGCCCTCTGATGTCCGAGCAGGGCTATATGCACAGGCGGGTGCAGGTGGAGGTGGCTTGGTTCATCGCGCTGTCCGATGCCGGCTTCGAGCAGTTCAAGCCCCTGAGTGAGGCTGCCCGTGCGCATTTGCAGGCACTGGTCAGTGGCTTTTCCATGGCCGATGCCCTGGCCATCAAAGACATCGAGAAGACCACCAATCATGATGTGAAGGCGGTCGAGTACTGGCTCAAGTCTCAGCTTCAAGGCCAGCCCGAACTCGAGGCGGCGGCCGAATTCGTGCACTTTGCCTGCACCAGTGAGGACATCAACAACACCAGCCATGCGCTGCAGCTCAAGAGCAGCCGCGATGGTGTGCTGCTGCCCGCACTCGATCTGATCATCGCCAGCTTGCGCGCCATGGCCCATCAGTATGCGGCCGTGCCCATGCTCAGCCGCACGCACGGCCAGACGGCCAGCCCGACCACGGTGGGCAAGGAGATGGCCAACGTGGTGGCCAGGCTTGCAGGCGCGCGCGAGAAAATCGCTGCGGTACGCATTCTGGGCAAGATGAACGGTGCGGTGGGTAACTACAACGCGCACCTGTCGGCCTGGCCAGACTTTGATTGGCAGGCCTTCAGCCGCCGGGTGGTCGAGTCGCCCGAGCCGCAGGGCCTGGGGCTGAGCTTTCAGGCCTACAGCACGCAGATCGAGCCGCACGACTACATGGCCGAGCTGTTTGACGCGGTGGCCCGCGCCAACACCATCCTGGTTGACCTGGCCCGCGATATCTGGGGCTATGTCAGCCTGGGTTACTTCAAGCAGCGGCTGAAAGCTGGTGAGATTGGCTCGTCGACCATGCCGCACAAGGTCAACCCCATCGATTTTGAAAACGCCGAGGGCAATCTGGGTTTGGCCAATGCGCTGTTGCGCCATCTGAGCGAGAAGCTGCCGATCAGCCGCTGGCAGCGTGACCTGACCGACTCCACCGTGCTGCGCAATCTGGGCGTGGCCTTCGGCCACGCGGTACTGGCCTATCGCTCGCTCAGCCTGGGTCTGGGCAAGCTTGAGCTTAACCAGGAGGCGCTGCAGGCCGATCTGGATGCCGCCTGGGAGGTGCTGGCTGAGCCGATACAGACGGTCATGCGTCGCTACGGCGTCTCCGGCGCCTATGAGCAGCTCAAAGAAGTCACCCGCGGCAAGACGGTCAGCGCCGAGGCCCTGCACGGACTGATCCGCAGCCTGGCCATTCCCGAGGCCGAAAAGCAGCGCTTGCTGGCCATGAGTCCGGCCACTTACATCGGCCAGGCGGCCGAACTCGCCCGCCGCGTCTGAGCTGGCAAAGGCGATCTCAGCCCGCCTGTGAGGCCGGTTTTTTTTCGTCGGCGCGTGCCGCGTTGGCGACCTGCCGCGCTTCTATCGCCCGATCGGCATAACGGCCAAAGCGCCAGGCCGTCCCTTCCAGGGTGATGCGTCGCCAGGTGCTGCGCTTGGCCCCCGGGCTCATCTGGGGCCATAGCTGCACCTCTTCAAAGCTGCGTCCGCAGCCTTTGCAGATATCGTCGCCCTGGCTGGTTGAGCAGATAGCGATGCAGGGGGTATCGGGGGTGCTGTCGTACCAGGCCGTCCAGGCGGCCGTGGCCTTGGCCGGGAAGCTGGCTTCGTCAGCCTCATCCTGACGGTAGTACACCATCAGCGCGTAGACCTCGGCCAGAGCCCTGAGCTCAGGGGCCAGGGTAAAGCCGTCGGGCGAGGGGCTTTTTTCGCGCCAGAAATTGATGGCCGCCTCGATGTCGGTGATGTGCAGTGTGGTCATGGGGGGCGGGCAGGGCCCGAGGCGCGGGTGCTGATTATGGGGCAAGCCGGGCCCATGGTGTGGGCCCGGTGCATCGGGAAAGCCCCTGATTTTTATAGGCTTGTTTTTTGTAGTTTAATTCGGGGACTGAAGGGGAGTAACTCCCAAGTCTTGCCGACTATTTTTCCAACAGTCACAACGGCAAGACCAACAACAGGTCGTCATTACGAGGCATTTGTCTCCGGCCTGTTGGGCGTCCAGCGACACTGGACCGCCGAGCCAGACCTTCGATTGGAACCTGCACGTGGGTTGCATCGAGGTCGGACATTTTCGGTTCTTCCTTGCCAACTC
>Ga0222712_10001297_pt1 | contig 31271 bp, 49 predicted proteins | sample C33_657DmetaG_FD_165043 | JGI IMG/M metagenome (GOLD analysis project Ga0222712, IMG submission 165043) | Estuarine water microbial communities from San Francisco Bay, California, United States - C33_657D | ecosystem: Environmental > Aquatic > Marine > Unclassified | place: USA: California...
TTTGTTCATCCATCTTAAAGATAAAATACTTCTTGAATAGAAGTGTCCATTTTGAATCTTCTTGTAAGGCATTACCTTATCGCAAGTAAAGCACTTGACATCTAAATTCTCATCAGCGTACTTTAAACGAATATAAGTCGAAAATATAGCATCTGCTTTTTTCTTTAGTATGGTTGTACTCATAACTTTAATTAATCTTTGTTTACAGTATAAGCTGCAATTGTTAATGATAAAATAAAACTTAATAAACTAAAAAAAGCATAAATACCCCTTAAAAATACATCCCAATTACGAAAATCTAAATCAAGTTCAACAAAACTTAACACCAAATATATTAAACACATACTTATAATAAAACTTAACCAAAATGCAATTACTTCTTTTTTAATACTCATTTTAATAGGATTTTAGTGTAACAAATCTCAAACACTACTCCCCAAATAATAGAAAATAGGATTATATCAAAATACCCAAATATAGGTTTGTAAGTTACAATAGCTAAAGAAATAAATAATAACATCAAGGCTTTAAATAAATGCCACCCATCCGTTAAAAACGATAGCATAGTTGAAGATAAAAAGAACTTCTCGCCATTTTCTTTCTCGCCCCACTGCCATTTGTTACGCCAAGACATATTCCAATCCCAAAATTGTCTATTTTTAAAGTTTCCAAATATAGAAACATAATACCTGGTGCTTAAGACATCCATTACTGAATTGCAGAATGCTGCTAATATTACAAAGATTAAACTCATATTGTTAAATGTTAGTTCCCAATTTGGGAATTTTAAAGCTCATTATTCGTATAAATACGGCTCAATTCGTATCAAAAGTGAGCCACAAGTGTTAAATGTTTAATTGGTGCTTGTTAAATGTTTGCATAAATTTTTAGTAAAGTTTCATTCACTTTGTCCACTTAATTCGTTAAAAAACAGGACATTACATCCTTCGTAATATTTACAGGTGTTAAATCTTATCAATTCAACCTATACATCTTTTACAAGTCATCTATCATCTCAAGCGTTTTAACTCTTTCACTTAACTCGGCTATTATAATTTCTGCTTCGTGCCTCAAAGTTAATAATTCGCTCCTTAATAAAGAATTTTCTCCTTGTAAATCAGTCATCATCACAAAAGCTAAATTAAGCGTTTCTAAAGCATTAAGATTGTCTTTGTAGGTCTTACTATCAATTTTAGTTTTGTTTGCCTCTAATAGCTTTATTTGCATCACTAAAAGTAAATCTGCTATCCTAAACAAAGTAGCTTGTCTAAAATCAGTCTTTGGAATCCTTTTTTCTAATTCATCCTCTAAAATAGCTTTTAATGGCTCACTTAACTCGGGTAACTTTTTCATTGCTTAAAATAAACTTTTTGTCCTGCACTGGGTTAATTAGGTTAATAATTTCTCTTAAAGCATCCACATAATACTGTGAAGATAGCTTATGGATTGGTAATTGCTCAAATAATTCTAAACTAAAAAGCCTGGCTTCCGAATGTTTAGCAAATTCTTGTAGTGTCATATATGTTTAGTTTTAAAATACGCATTCGCAAGGTTTAATATCAATTTCAAAATCAAACTGCATTACTCCAGCTAATTTCTTTTTACTATCTCTCCAAAACTTACCTTGATTAATATGTTCTGTTGGTTTTATTCCTAATCGTTGCATCTCTGCAAATTTAGGCTTTAAGTCTATTAGAAAATTATTCTTTATAATAGAGTAACCTATTTCTTCTTCAGTCTTAATTGCTTTTTCAAATATATCCTTTCTTTCACAATATACAACATACCAGTGTTGCATACCGCCTTTAAGGCATCCAATACAATTAGCGTGTTTAAATAAAGAATATAAGTTAGGTCTTTTAATGCCTATTTCAGTTGTTTCAAATATAGTTCTCTCGCTCCATACTAAAGGGTAATCTGTCTTATAACCGTTAGCAGCCATTATTGAACTTCTTCTTGTAATTCTATTAGGCTCGTTCTTATCAAATCCGTAATAAACTATAAATTCGCCAGGTATTGTTTTAAGCCACTCCATAAATGGTTGTGTCTTCATTACAGAAGTACATAATGCTTGTCTTGTCTTTGGATTAACAAAACTACCTTTTTCGATTACTACATCAAATTGGTCTTTTGTTTCGTGTCCTTCAAATGATACATAAGTTATAGGCAATCCTAAATAATTAGCTACTTCTTTTTCAAAGCGTTCTACATCTGCATCCTCTAAAATACATTCGTGATTGCAAAGAATAACATTTTCTTTACCGTACTTTCTTGTAACCTCAATAGCTACTAATGCTGAACTATGTCCTCCCGAATAACAAACTATATGTTTCATTTTTTAAATATTTTAAATTTTTCAATATATTTCATACTAAAATAGTGCATTAAAACAGAACCAGTAACAGAACCTACTAAATAAGTAATTAAAATTGGTAAATTTTTAAAATTAGTTACTACTTGCTGAATTACAAGTAAATATATCCCATTACTAATTATACTTGAAATTGTATGAAATAAAAGACTATTACTATTTCTTGCTCTACTAACTAAAGTAAAACTTGCATTTTGTATTATTGTTAATACAAACATTATTAATATTTCTTGGTTCATAATTAAAAAGGTAAAATTTTTGGTTTTTCAAATGTAACATAATTTCCAGCATAACTCTTAATGCCGTTTATTTCTTCATAATAGCAGTTTTTCCACTTATCAAAAAATAGTGTTGCCTCGCCTATTTCCCCTACTCCTTTAGGTTTAGTCTTTTGAACTATAATCTTTACTTCATTGCCTTGATAAGGGTTTCCATCTTTAGAAACTCCAAAAGGAGGTCTCCATACGCAAATCATTTGCTCTCCCTTTCTAAAGGATGTTTCGCCACCATCTATAAATCGTGGGTCTGCTGGGGGGTAATATTTAATTCCTGTTGCATCATCAATAACCTTTGCTCCTGTTTCCCTTGCTATGTGCATAATAATTGTATGGTGGTAATTATATTCCCTTGCATACATTCTTATTTTACCTAACACCCGAGCCATATACATATCCCTTTGCTCTCCGTGTAAATCGTGCTTTACTTCATTAAAAGGGTCTGTTGTTACCGTATCAAACTTAACTCCGTATTTCTCAACTGCTTCGTGGAAGTCATCTAAAGTAATATCTTTAACTCCTAAATCCATTATGTAAAAATATTGACTAACTTCTAATCCGTAACGATACATTTCTTGTTTAGTAAGTCTTTGTAGCTTATTACCATCCAAGTCAAAAAATGGCTTACCTAACCATTTATGAATTATTTCTGCATATATTTCTGCTGGAGTTCCCGTTTCGGGACTAAAGATTAAATGTTTCCAGCCTTTAGATTTTGATAAGTTTATAAGGCATTCCCACCAAAATTCCGATTTACCTGATGCTGGAGTTCCGTAAATGTAAGAAGTAGCACCTTTTTTAAAGGATATTAGCTTATCTACTTCAGAGAATCCAACCGTTTCGCCTTTAATTAATCCTGTATCATAAAGAGAATTTAATTCGCCTTGGATGTCGCTATATTGTTTTATAAAATCCATTAGTAGGTAGTTAGTTTTTTAATTGGAATTAAGATTGCTTTAGAAGTATTATTATCGCCCATAGATTTAATATTACCAGCAACAAATTCTATTCTACAAATATCTTTTAATTTTTCTAATTCTATAATAATAATGATTTTATCTTCTAATTTGCCTGATAAAATAAAACACCACCATTCAGCTTGTGAAGTTGATATTCCCGAAGGCTTACCCCTTGATTCATATTCTATTGCTAAATTCCCAGTAGTAGCAGCTATTTTATCTCTTTTAACTTCTACTTTCTTATTAGTAAATATTTCTGCTAATAGTTTTTCGCCTAAAATTCCAAACTCCAGGTCAAACTTAAAATCGTTGTTATGCTCCATTAGTAGTAAAATGTAGGTATGATAGGTGCTTGTACTTTTTTCTTATTTTCATCTTTAAACCAGTTATTTAGCATTGTATTTTTCCAATTAATAACTTCGTTACCTTTGCTATTTTTCCAACCTAAATTTGAATAATAATTAAATGCTTTTGTAGCTGCTTCTCTTGAATAACCATTCTCATTAAAATAAAGAATAACATCTTCTAAAGTAGGATTAATAACTTGTAATACCTTTACTTTACTTTCCTTTACTTTACTTATCTTTACTTTAGATGCGTTTCGTACAAGTTCTGAACGCGTTACATTTTCTGTAACTTGCTGATTTTCACGCCATTGTTTTAATCGTTCTGCGCTTTTTTCTTTTTTTATCTTGTAGTTTTCACTAAACTTTAGCAATTGTTTGTTGAAACTTTCGCCATTGTTTGATGAAATTAGTCCAATACTTTCCATAAATGACCAGCATTTTTCCAACTTTTTACCGATGTTTAATTGCTTTTTTAGCACCGCAGTTTTAATTGGTTTTTCTTGTTGAGCAAACTTCTCTAATGCAGTGTAAAATAATCCCAAACCTTCATAACCATAAGCCATAAATAATTCAGTTACCTTCTCATCATTAAACGAATTGCTATCGTGTAGATAATACTTCATAAGTATATAAAAAAAAGAATCCCACCAGGTCGAGATTTGGCAGGATTCAGGTTATTTGGATAACCATTTAGTAATTTCATCTGTTCTCGACTTCAAATGAAATTATATGCAAATATAACTAAAATTAATCAATTATTTCTTCAATATCTTCTTGTTCAGGAATCCAAGCCATTGAAAATTCTTTATTTGCAAACATTTCGGTTAATCCGCTTATTTGTGTTAATCTTAAAACTTCATCTCTATCCATACCTAATTCTTTAGATATTTTTTCATCACTCCAATTTCTTCTTTTTAAATCAACTACAATATCTGACATAGATTCTACTTTGTGTTTACCTCTTGCCCTATTATGTCTAATAGTAGATGCAACTCTATCATTTTGACCTTTTTGTGATTCTCTAATAGTAACTACTGGCAAATATCCGTGAACTCTACTTTGTATATCTTCACATTCTTTACCAACTCTATTTCTATGAAATCCATCAATAACTTCTCTTGTTCCATTATTATTATCCATTGAAACAATAGGTTGAGTATATCCATCGTTTGCTATTGATAATCTTAATAATTCCATTTCAGGTGGTGCTACTGAATTTGGGTTATAATCATTTGCAATTACAGTATCATTTTTAACCCATATAACACAATCTACTGGCTCTGTATTAAATGGAGATATTTCGTGTAACATTAATTTAATTTCATTGATTAAATCTACTTTTTCTTGAATTGTTAAATCAACAATTTTATTAATAATTTCTTTTTGCTGGTTAATTAGTGTATTTTTCATAATTTAGTTTGTTAAAAATTTATTTTCGGTTCTTTGTTTTTTCTTTAATTCTAAATACTTTTTATAAGCATCTGTTTTGTGTTGAGTAAATCCTAACCCTTTACACCAAAAATCATTTCTTAATAAAGATTTACATATTCTTCTCCAACTTGGTGCTAATTTTTCAGATTCTAAAATATAAGGTGCTTCATCGGGTATACCTTCTAAATAACCTCTTTCTTCCCACCATTTTATAAAAGTGTAAATTTTGTTTAAATAATGTTCTTTTGTAACATCGGGTATTGAATTTAAAAATAGCATTGCAAATGATTGCCAAGTGTGATTTTTAGGTTTTGTTATTTTATTATAACCTGTTATAGAACCACTTTCATTAATATATAATGCACCTGAATTTGCTCCATTTACCCTTGCAACAACTTTTGCCCAAGTTTCAGGTTCTATTAAATGAAATAACCACAACCCCCTTCTTTGGTCATCTCCATATGGTTGGCAAATTCTTTGTTGATGTATAGATACACCAGCTTTAAACATTAATTCATAAAGTTGATTAAATCTTTTGTTTTCATTTTTAGAATGATAAATCCAAATATCTTCAGTAGTCCAATCATAAATTGGATATACATTAAATACACTATTTGTAACTTTTGTAGTATAAACTTTTTTATCTAAAGTTATTTTAGTTTTTGAACTTATTGTTCTATATCTATTCAATGATTCATCAGAACGAATGCCTACTAAACAAGCAGTTAATTTACCTTCAGAATACCATTCTCCAAATTCAGGCACAAATTCTTCAAATTCCATACCATCTCTAAAAAATGGGAAATAATTTAAATCAGTTATTCCCTTACTTGGTTGTTCTCTTATCCAATTTTCTTTTTGTTCAATATCCCAGCATTTCCAAAATGGTTCATAAACAGAAACAGCATTTCTTAAATGAATAGGTAAACAAACCCAGTACAAATCAATATAATCTTTATATTCTTCTATACAATGTTCTAAATGTTCTATTGTAAATTTATACTGTCCTTCTAAATCTACTATAAGTAACCCTATTTTTTTATTTCTTTTTTTTACTTCATCCATTACTAAATGAAGCATTACGGTAGAATCTTTACCAGCACTAAAAGATAAATAAGTTTTTTCAAATCTATCTAAAGTCCATTTGACACGCTCTATTGAAGCATCAAATACATTCTTATCTAATCTTATTTTAGGCATTTTGTTCGTGTTTTTGTTTCCAAATATTTAAAATATCATTTGCAATTTTATTGCTTCTATCTTGAACATTTTTTTCAAGTTTATTCCAAATTTCCATAGTAACTTTATTTGGTATATTTGAATATAAACAACACGCACCTTGACCGATATAAGCAATTTTATTTAAAGATTCATTTGTTAAATTATGTTCACAAGAATATTGCCATTCATTAATAACTCTTAACATATTTTCTGTTGTTTTAATTTCACAATTAAACATTTCAATACCTTTAAGGATTAATAATTCTTTGTTTTCTCCTGAACAGTTTTCATAGAATCCAGCTTTATGGTCTTCCCAAAGCCAATAAGGGTGATAAATTCGTTTCATAGTTTGTTTGGTTTAGTTTGCTAATATATTTATTTCTTTCTTAATTTAAAGTATTTATCCAGCTTTTTATTTAACGAAGATAACGGTACATTAAACTTCTCTGCATAATGCTTAATCGGCTTACCTTCAACTAAATACTCCTTCAAAAAGTCATTAAAAATAGCATTCGTTTCTAAAGTTACTTTCTTCGTTTTTAAGTGCTTTGTTCTAATTCCTTTGGCTCTTAAAACTTCTCTTATTCGCCTTTGGGATATATTATACTTTTGGCTTAAATCCTCAATCGTAACATTCCCAGTTCTATATTCTTCTAAAAAATCCATCTCTTTATAATTTTAAAATACTAACGCTACTCATTAGTACTTGGGTGTTAATCTCTGCTAAAATTGTTAAACTTTCCCCTAAATATTGCGCAGACACCTCTTATCTTTGGTGCAAAAAGAACGCTTGCAGCAGCACCAATTTCTTTAATTAAAAGGGTAATGAATCTTCAGATGTAATTACATTTGTACCCACATTTGTAGCCACATCTAACTTACCTACCCCCCAAACTACTTTACCATTGCCCATATAGGTCTTTGGTGCTTTAGCTGCTCTTTCTTCTGAAGACTGGCTTAATGTGATTGAAACATTGTTACCAAACTTATCGTTTTTGTCATCAACAATGATAGATAAATTTAAATACTTGTCTTTAATTAACTTTGTTCTGTCAATCTTTGTTACATCAATAGATGCGTTGATAATTGTTGCCATTTTATTTTTTTTTAAAGGGTTATAATTCTTGTTCCAATTCTTGCCTGTATATCGGCATCGTATTTTTGAAGCCAGGCTCTACAAAGTTCAACTCTTTCGATAATATCTTGCTCAATAGATAAATCTCGTTTAAACTCGTAGGATACCCAGCGTTCAAATTCTTCTAAATGTGAGTAGCTAACTTTTGTTCCGTAATTAGCAGCAGCAGGTGTGTCTCCTAAATAATAGAATAGCGTAGCAAACTCTTTATTACAAAGCATCATATAGCCACGAAGCTGCCATTCGTAATCAGTATTTAACTCTAAAGCTGAATCTAATAAGGTTTTTCTATTCCAGGCACATTTAGTGTCTATAATAGAGTTCTCAAGAATAACATCGGGAGTACCTACTAACCATTCGTTAGAATAAATATCTTCGTTTTTATAGGCTTCAATACCACCGTATAAAACTTTAGATGCAAACTTAATAGCTTCATCTTCTAATAAAATACCTTTGGTTAGATACTTGGATTGTAATTCTTCCTTATCCCCAGCATACCATTCTTTAAGATAAGTTATACAGGTTTGCGATAATTCGCCTGGCTTCTTTGACTTGCTCATTAGTTTCCCTAACGATGAAGGTCTTGCTTTAAATAACTTCATTTCCTATTAAAAATCTTAAAGTTTCTGCATCCATAGAATAGCGTTCTTGAATAGCAGTTAAATTCTTTGCATCCTTTAGGTAACCTGCTCTGCATTTAGTAAATAATTCAGTACCTACTTTTAATACTGGCTTTAGTTTTTCTTCTACCATTTTGACTGCATCGTGCATATTGGTAGCATCTGCATCTTTGGTATCACATAATAGAAATAAACCTTGAAGTGCATACTTTCGTGCATATGAACTTGAACTTCCGAAAGACTGGCTAATATCCATACCTTTACGATTAGGGTCTATACCAGCAGAAGCACAAACTTCAATAAAGCTATTATCTTTATCATAAAAATGAATGTAAGATTCGCAGAAGATAAGTCCAGCTATTTCTTTAATTCTATCCGATATTATCATAGTACATCCGTACTTAAGTAATAAAGGTTTAACTGCTTCCAATATATCTTCCGTAGAACGATACTTGTATTTCCCAAAGGAATTGAACTGATTTTTTGGAGCTTTTAGCTCAGATTGAATGTTTAATAATGACATAGTTTTTTAGTTTTGGTTATCAAATATAGAAATTTATTTTAACAAATTAAGGTAATTATTTTTAATTATTTGCTTCGCAATGTGATGCTCGTAATCGTTTGTAATCCTTTGTATTTCAGCTTCTTTAACTTTATTAATAAGATACATTGCTTGGACTGATTTGCAGTAATTACCATCTTCTAATGTTTGTCTATAAAGCCTTATTAACTTATCCAACTTACTTTCCTTCGGTGGATTATTAATGAATTTGTGAACGGTTATTATACTCATTATCGTGGTCTGCAAATATCATACAATGTATTAGCAAAAGTAGATTGACAAGCCAGTACTGGTTGTTTTAAGATTGCTAAAATTAATTCTTCGTAGTTCTCGTTAATAAACTCTTCTACATCTTGTGTAAAGTAAATAGGATTTTCTGCCTGCTCCATACTTGTAGGGTCTAACTCTATTTTAACTTGACCTCTTGAAATATCGTAGTTTTCTAATACCCAAAACCTTAGGTCCGCTTGTTTAAATCTATGGTGGTAAACAATAAAACCATCGGTGTATTCTGTGTAATAGGTGTTTTGGAAATCAACTTCTACAATGTTAATCTCTTCGATAATTGGGTTTTTTAACTTCTTCATTTTTTTCGGGTTATGGTTAAACAATTTTTGGTTAATTCTTTGCAAGAGTAAGTCTTGCCGTTGTAAGTTTTGTAATACGATAGTAAGGCTCTAATTCGGTTGCCTTCTCGTTTGTCCACTTGCATAGCCTCCCCTATGCCCAGCGACTTAATTTGTAGTGCTTGTTCTTTCTGGTAAATCATCTAATAATTGTAAGGCTCTTTTAAATACTTGAATTCTTGCGTACACTTGTCTTGACTTGTAAGGGTCTTTTTGTACACTTGGTAGCTGATTAGTTAGCTTGTTGATTGCATCTTTTAAGCCTTGCTCAAATGATGGTTCTTGTGGATAGTTTATCATTTCTTTTGATTTGGTTTAACAAATATCTTAATTAAGATTTAATTACCAAACATTATTTTAATAAAAGCCACAAATAAATCGTAACTCGCTGATAATCAAAGAGAATAATTTTAAAGTTTTTTTAGGATAAGGTAAACTGCGATAGCAATACCCAATATTAAGAATAAAGTAGTGTTATTTTTTGGCTTCTCTTCTTGAATCGTGGTTTTATCCACCTTTATAGCCTTATCTTCTTTCTTATCGATTTTAAGGCTCTGTAAGCGCTTTCTTTCTTTAATGTGTCTCTTTATATGGATTGCCTTTAGTTTGTACTTGTAATCGCCTCTAATAGCTTCTAAAGGTGTAACCTGATGGTTTACTAATGTGTCAAAAACATAAGCTATTTCTTCTGTTGTTTCAATATCGCTTGAATCGGTAGCTAATTCGACTTTTTGAACCACAGTTATAACGGAATCCACTTTAGTAGTTTCTACCAGCTTTTTAGATTTGCAAGAAGATAGTAGTAAAATTACTACCAATCCAAATATTATCCTTTTGGCGACCATAACTTAATTAGTTTCTTTTGTCTTTCTAAACGGCAATCAGCCTTGCATTTTGAGCAATAGACTTTAGTACCCGAAGAGATATATTCAGCCTTGCAGCACTCGGAAATAGTCAAAGGGTTTACCTGCTCTATTTCGGTTATAACTTCTATATTTAAGTCTTCTTTTATTTCTTTTGATTTCTTTGCCATAATTTAAACTAACATCAAGTTCCTTTCGCAAATCTAACCAAAATAAAGTAATATTCCTACTTACCGCCTTCATACTCAATCTCTCTATTTAAACATTCGATAGCTTTCTTTAAGTCCTGGACTAATAAATCCTTCTTGCCTGCTCGTAAAATATACTTAATAGCGTTACCTTTCATAAAGGATAAATTGTAAGCATTTGCTATATCAATCACATCAATAGGAACTCCTTTAATCTCAACTTTGTAGTATTTAGGCTTTGTTACTATATCAGCTATTTTACTACCAGTTAATTCGATAGGTTTAAATTGATACTTGACGCTGCAATTAGTGCAAACTTCAGAACATTCGCAATTTTCAAGATGGTTAATTTCTTCGATAGTTTTCATTTTGTTTCTCTTTTAGTTTTTCTTTATTTGTTTCGGTTATTAATTCTCTTCTAACTATTTCAATTTGGTTGTATAATTCTTTTAATTTCTCAACTAACATCTCCCTCTTTGTCTTCATCATAATCTAAAAAGTCTAATCGTGTTTCAATCATTTTAATTAACCTCGCTTGGGTCAAGGTTTTGTAACTTGGGAATAAAAGTAAACTTTTTTCCTCTAATTCAAAAAGAAAATAAACAAAGAATTTAAGTTCCTCTAAAATCTCGCCGTCAGTTACATCAAATATTTCTTCTTCTTTATTCTCCATATAAAACACCGTTATAAACACATTTATAATCTATTATAGCGTGTGGTTGTGCAAAGAATAAAACCTTATCTCCATCAATTTTAAAAGTAACTTCTAAAAACCCTTGACACCAATCGGCAATCTTACCTGTTGGTAGATATTCTACTGCTTCCATTAACCTGGTACATCCAACCTCAAACCAAGCGTTAATATTATGCCTATTACGAATATAGCGCATTCCAAGCCTGTGTGAATGTCCTGTGCAACCTGACCCCCAATATTCGATTATATTCTTTTCACTTGCGTTCTTTGTTAAACTTAAACCGTGAGTAATATCAAAAATATCAAAGTAATTAAAGACATCCGTAGGGTCGTAAACCATATCGTTCTCTTTAAGGTGCAGCATCTCTTCAAACTTCGTACTTTCAAAGTGTTTATAAAGAATAGCTAATCTTGCTAATTGACCTTTAGATAATAAAAAAGGCTTTGTAACTCGCTCATCGTGATTGCCGGTCCTAATAGTAATCTTTGCATCCGTTGAAAGTCTTAAAGGCTTAAGGATTTGTTCTTCGGTATATCTAAATTCCTCTACTTCGTTATATCCTTTTAAGATACCATCCATAAAAAGTTTATTTGTATGCTTGGAAACAAAAGGTAAGTCTACTATATCCCCGTTGATACAAACTTCATCAAATTTATTGTGTTGTAAAATGTTATTGATTACCCTTAAACATTTAAGGTCAGCTAACCAACCGTGAGGGTCAGAAAATACAAATAATTTATAGGTTTTTTTATCCGTTAGTTTTTTTAACTGGTATTGGTTGTATTCAGTTTCTGATAGTCTTGGTCTGTACATAAAGTTTTTTTCTCGAAATTACTAATTATTTTAGCAAATGCAATTATCTTTTATTCAAAGGCTTACGATTAATGGTTGTCATATAACCACCCAAAGCAATTAAAGCCGAAAGGAATAGCTTAATACAAGTATTTAAAGACCAAATAAAATTATCCCAATCAATAGTTACCCAAGCATTTGCAATAGCTACAATCGCTCCAAATACCGTAGAAAGTGTATTATTTAATTTTCGCATACAAATTGAACTCCCTTAATCTTCTTCTCATTAATCCTTTACTAACCACTCCACCAACTTTAATCCACATCAAGAAGCCTATTCTTATTTTTTCAATCGTTTGTCCACCATTAATAAACTTAACCAAAGATGACTTTGCAAATGCTCCACATCCTATATTATAACATAAGCAAAATAAAGCATCAAATTCATTCTGTTTAAGCGGTCTAATGACATATCTCTTAATACAAGCACTGTAAGTGTCGGAAGTGTCTAAGAATAGCTTATAAGCCTCTATTTCGGTTATCTTATCGCCTTTCTTTACTGGGTTCCCATTATCGTATTTAGTTGAGCCTATTCCAATAGTCCAAACTCCAGCACTACACTGGTAAGCATCTAACTTTAAGCCTTCAAACTCAACTAATAGCTTTAAACCATCTTCGCTTATTTGTGCCATAAAAAGTCTTTAATAAAAGTTATACCTGTTATCGTTAATATAAAAGCACCAATTCTTATTGCCCAATTTATGCCGGTGTTATAATCTCGGACCTCTTGCACTTTAGTTTCAGTTTCTTCTAAAGCACCTTCTATTGTTTCTAATCTTTGTAAGATGCCGTTTCTATTTAACTTTGAGCCTGTAATGGCCTGGCTTATCATTTCTACATTTATAGACAAAGCCTTTAGCTGGTCATTTATTTCTTTAAGTTCGTTCATTATCCTTCGCCTCCTTCTTGCGTATTACTTGTTGTACTTCCTGGCGTTCCTTGACCTGCATTCATATCATCATCAGTTGTAGACCAAGAAGTAAAATTTGTTTCTAATTGATTAGTTTGGCTTTGGTGTGTAGTGATATTTGTTTTGTTATTAACATAATCAAAAGATGCCTCGTGCATAAAGTGTAAGCCTTGTGCTAAAGCAATATTAAAGACTTGCCCAAAATTGATATTTTTACCGTAAACATTACCTGTAAATTTCTGCCAAGTAGCTTGATAAAAAGATAATATTGAACGAGTGATACATTCTTGTAACGGTCTTTGTGGATTTGTTGCAGTTGCTATTTCCCAATTCCTTAACCATTTAGTTGAGTTTTGTATTAAATTATATTCCCCTACCTCATAACCAATAAAATCTTCAATTACTTGTGATTCGTATTTATCTCTAATACCACCGTGATATTGACCAGTTAATTCGTAATTGTTTGAAAATGGTTTAGGTAAATTAAAATCATCATAAGTTACAATATTTGTAGAATTATAAATAAACCCTTTAGTGTTTTGATAGTTTTGTGGAATGATACTTACTTTAATATCATCAAAGTAAACAGTATGGACTGCACCTGTATTTGTGCTTAATTGCCTTCTTAAAATAAAAGTACCGTAGTTATTCATTACATAACCAGTGTCTAAAGAGTTCCTATCGTAAGTAGAAAAACATTTAAACTTTGACCAATTATCTTCATCAGTCATTTTGATTTGGATAAATTTATTACCATCCCAAATTGGACTTTGATTAATATTTGTAAAAGTACCATTACTTTCCAAGTATCTAATATCTGAAGTACCGCCTGGATTAGGAGTACCATCAAGTGATTTAGCAAAAGCAATCATTACTGAATCCGTAGGATTATGCGCACCATCAAAGAAAACAGAACATTCTATTTTAACCGCAAAATAATTAATAAATGTTGAATCGTTTGAAATTCTAAACACATTATACAATCCATATTCAGGGCGTGGTGCATCTAATTTAGATTGATTATCTGTAACTGCTAAAATTCTATTATCAAAAGGTCTATTAAACCCAGTTGCGTTAAAGAAATCGAATACATCTGTAGGGTCTACATTCGCCCAATTAGTTGGGATAGTTGTACTTGTAGCGTAATCCTTAAAGAATCCGTAGTTATTAAGTAAGTTTCTTTCGTAGTAAGGATATTTAAACTTAACACTTGTTAATCTTTTATTAAGGCTTACTAATTGATTTACATCAGACCAAATAACATTACCTTCGTTTCCAATAGATGAGTATAAATCAAAAGAATATCCACTTAAATAAATTCCATTAGAATCGTATTTTAATCCATTTTGAAACTTTTGTTTTACTGATACATTATCAATTAAAAGATAACCTGTTGAATCATCATTAGCATTAAAGAAATTTAAATCAACTGCACCTGCACTTGCAGTGTAAGAAAATTGATAATAAACCCAATCATCAGTAGTTGTTTCAACAAATACTTGTATTCCATTTATTATAACATTTGCAACTGCTTTTGGAATTACACCTGTATCAAAATTCTTTGCCCAAAAAGAAACAATATATTCCCCCGCTAAAAAAGCTAAATTTTGACCAATATAAGAACTATTATCTCCAAATATTTTAGGACACTGACTTCCGTTTAAGCCTCCTGTTGCACTATTAGTTACATCGCCTACTATAGTCCAATATTCATAAATAGGCGGTAAAGCACCGCTTACGCTAAAACTACCATCAACAACTAAATCATTTACCGCAACATCATTAACCCCTATAACATACCAGGTAGCATCACTATTAGATAGGTATAACATACAACCTAAAGATTCCATTAAAGATGTTAAAAGAAAATAGCAATCCTTTGGTTCAAAAGTTTTCCAATTAACTGCTGAATATTCCGATAGCTTTAAGTTTACTGTATTAACAAGAGTACCATCAATTTTAAATTGCGTAAAAAAAGCAACATCTAATTCGCTTCCAGTCTTTTTTAATAACCTACAAACAAAATCACTTATAGTTATACCTGTATCAACATCTGTACTATCGTATAAGCCGTAGTAATCTTCTCTATAATATTTAACATCCTTTAAAACCGCAAGGTTATCAGTAGCCGTAAGCTGAAGAAAATATTGTTCTTGCCATTCATATTGAATAACATCAGGCAATAAAAAGCCTCTCCATTTTAAAACTTCAGTTGTACCATCACTTTCGTAAAAGCTAATTTTCCAAGTATATTCGTTTGAATCAAAAAAGAAATCAGAAGGCTGAACATTAGAATCGTAAGGGATAAAACATTTAATATCCACATAAGAAGAACGAATAGGAGCAAAAATATTGTCTTTACTTGCTTTATAATTTAATACAAAAGGCGAATTTTGAGCAGGTATTAAATCAATTACATCGTAAACTATTGAAGTAGCTTCTTGTTTTTCAAATTTAACTATATAAAAATAGTTAGTACCTACTTGGTCTAATCCTTTAAAGTCTAAATTATATAAATGATTGTAAAACATTATACCACCCTCGAATTTTTTATTGCTTCGTTATTTAATAATAATCTCATTTTATCTCCCATAATATCAATTTGGTAGCCACCTTGACCAAATGAATTAGAAGGCATAGCTATCATAGCACTTTTTGGTTTACTTGATATTGCAAATGGATTAAATCCTAAACCACCAATAGTTTTAGCAATTTCTCCAATAGAACCTAAAGAAGAACCTCCTGCACTTAAACCACCTGTTAAAACAAATAGTATAGCTGCTGCTGCAATCGCTGATGCTAATTTTATCATTAGATTTTTAATAGCATTTAATATACCTTGAAAAGCATTTTGTCCACCATCAATTAAAGTAGTAAACATTTGTTCAAATCCACTTGTTAAAGCACCTGCCAATAAATTTGTATAACCTAATATTGTATTTTGTTGCTCTAATAAAGCATTCATTTTTGCTATTTGTTGTGCTTCTTTTTCTCTTGCAGCAGCCCTTTTTTCAATATCCATATTCAAAGTACCCATATTAATAGGGGCATTTGGAATTTGACTTATACCTATCATAGGTGCTACATAGGTCATTGCTTTTTCAGGTTTTCTAATTGATGCTGCTAATATTGCTGCTTCTTTTGCTTTTGCTGCTGCTTTTGCTTCTTCTTTTGTTAATGATACTAAAGCATCTTTAGCATTATTAATACTTTCAGTATAAATTTTGTAATATGGAGATGTTTGACCAACTGCCGTTCTTGCTTTTTCTAAAGATGTAATAAAATTATTAAACCCACCTGACGTTTTAATTTTAGCTAATGCTGCATTTAATTTATCATAAGAATCTACAAGGTTTATATTTCCTTGCTGACCAAAAGTAACACCACCCCAAAGATTTTGTAATTCTGCAAATGGAATATTATCCATCCAATTTTTACCCCTTTGGTCAATGCCTAATTTTTCAGCCATATTATCAGCGTGACCAATAATATTTAAAGCAGATATTATTTGTGTTAATCTATCAACAGTATTTTTTAAAACTCCTGAATTAGAATCCCCCATATTTTTCATAAGGGTTGTCCAAGAATCTCCTAAATTGGAAATCTTACCTGTAAGAGTTGCAGAAATAGCAGCCATTGAACCGCTAACACCTTCAACATCTCCTAATGTTAATAAATATTTTTGTATTGAATCAGAAGTGTTTGCAACGGTTGTAGCTACGCCCTTAAATGAAAATGTAACTTCGTCCCCAGCTACTTTAGCTTTAACACCAAATTCTTTTAAACGTTCAAATTCGCCTGTCTGCGCATCTAAAATTGCTTCAGCTAACTGACCAAAGGATTTACCTGTTGAACTCGCCAAATCGCCTAATTTACGCATCTCATCGTAAGACGGTTTAAAACCTTGATTTGCTAATTTAACAAAAGCACCTGTTAATTCTTCAACTGAAAAAGGAGTTTTAGCAGCAAAATCGGTAATCATTTGCATTGCCATTTGTGCTTGTGATGCACTACCTAAAGTATTAGTTAAAACCGCAGCAAAAGTTTCAAATTTAGCAGTTGTTTCAACAATAGATTTACCTAAACTTAAAATAGAACCAGCAGCAAAGACACCCGCTAAAACACCACCAATTTTTCCAGCAGCAGCACCAATTTGATTAAAATCTTTTTCGCTATTTTTAGCAGCGTTATTAGTATTGGTATTAAATTTAGATATTTGTTGAGATGCACTATCTAAACCTGCTTTAAGACCTTGTATTTGTGCTGATAACTCAACTATTAATTTCTCGTTTGCCATTTTTTAACTTCTTTAAGATTTCTTGTTTTTCTTCATTTGATGTTAACTTTTTTGGCACTCTATTCATTATAGCAAACTTATCAGTCCATAGTGGCATTATTTCTTTAGGCTTCTTCATATCACTTTTTTTAGAAGCATTAACATTGTTAATGTAACTTAAAGTTGCTCTTGTATGCTCCCACTCATTTGCCTGTTTTTTAAAGAAATTAAAAAGTAACCTTTGATAATTTGCCCAAGTCATATCCTCGAACTCATCGGGCATTAAACCGACCTCGCCAATAGCAAAGTCAATTATATCATCCCAAGTTACTTTTTTTTTATACCTTCTTCGCCACTTGACATTGCTTTAAATCCGTTTTGGATATACTCGCTACTTTGTAACGATTTTGTCCAAGCATCAATAACTATTTGAATATTTGATAAATCCATATCATCAATCCAATTAGTAACATCATCTAAAGTAACATCAAATGTTCTTTTACTTATTTTATAATAGTTCTTTAAACCGCAGTAGGTAACATCTCTAACGAAATCAATCATTTGATAGTCAATATCCAACTTTTTAGTTTCTCCAGCATCAGTTGCCGTAAGAACATTATAACTCATTAAAGCGTAGTTACCGAACTTTAAAGTCCTAACCTCGCCACCCATTGTAATTTCAATAAGTCCGTTCATAGTTTGTTTGTTTTATTTATGCTATTGTTGCAAATGTAGGTGCGCCTGTTCCTGCAAACTCAATAGAGTAAGTGGTTACATCTTCCATTGGTGCTGAAACTTCGCAAGAAGTAATGTAAGCACTTTGAGAAACCGATTTATCGCCTGTAACCATATCAGTCCAAATGATAGCAACTAACGCTCTGTTATTGTATGCAGTGAAAATATCTGCTAAATCTTTGTTAGTAGCTTGAAAATCCGCAAGACCTTCTGCTGAATAAGTAATATCTCTTAATCCTGGCATAATCTCTTTCCAACCTGCTGATTCTTTAGAAGTTGTTTCGAATACATCCTGATTCATAGACATAGTAACATTGGTTAATTCTGCTAATTGCGTACCATCCATTTTTAAGATTTGCGCTGTGCCGTTGTAAACTGCCATATTATTTTATTTTAAAGTTAATTAATCTGTTATTGTGTAAGTTCCTGTAAATGATACAGTATAAGATACCACATCTTCCATAGGAGCGTTTACTTCTATACTTTCAACATAAGCTAAACCTGTGTAATAAGCAGTTGCTAAAACAGGATTAGATATTAGTATGTTTATTGGTGTTCTTGCATTATAAGCATCAAACAAAGTTGTTATTCCTAAATCCGAAGCACCTTCATCAAAGTTTACTAAAGCATCTGCCGTAAAAGCGAAATCCCTTAAGCCTGGTAAGTTTACCGCATAACCTGCTGATTGCTTACAAGTAGCATCAATCATAGCATCGTTTAATGTAATAGTTACATTAGTTTGGCACATCAAAGGGAAATTTGAATCTGCATCGTAAAGTAAAATGTCCGAACCGTTTAATACGCTCATATTCCTTGTTGTATTTTAAATGTAAATCTTATCAATCTTCTCACTAAAACTCCTGTATCAACCAGTTGTTCAAGTGTATTTGTACTCTCCATTAGTGTTCTGATTACATACCAATCAGGTAATAAATCTAAATACCCATCCTGCCTTGTTCTAACCAACTCCATTACTTCGTTTGATATTCTATCCGATAGCAATTTACCACCAAAACTATTATCAAACCTCGTTCCCACCTCAATTAAAACACTAACTTCTTGACCATAACTTTGTTTACTACCCTCTAATAATTCCGTAGAAGTAAAAGTAGAAAGTAAAATATATGGCTCGTAAGCCTCTGCTAAAACTGATGCCGAATCATAAACTCGAACTTCTTGTAGGTCTATAACGATTGCACCGTTTAGTCTTTCGTAAAGTTTCCTTCTTATAAGTTCTCCGACATCTTTCATTCCACAAATTTACGATTTATTTACTAATATTTTTAGCTATTTTTCTCATATCCCTTAAAAAGATTTTCTTATTGTTAATAAAAGCTGGGATTAAATAAGGTTGTGCTTTCATTCTACCTTTGCCATTTTTATAAAACTGCATAGCATAAGCGCCAAAGCCTTCGGGTATTCTAACATTAGTACCTGTACCAAACTCTACATAAGGTGCATAAGGAGCAGGACTACCACCAAAAACAACAGTACCTGTTAATTGATTATCCCCATAAGAACGATTGCCTGATGCTTTTAAATCTCCTAAATCTACTGGTACTGCATCTAAAGCATCTTTAAAAATACCATCCGTACTTCTAACCACCGCAGATTTAGTTTGTAAAGTAGCTTGACTTGATACCCTTTTTAAGCGATTTAATACTTGTGAAGTACCTCTAATTTTCATTATACTATAATAAACTTGTTATCTTCAGTCATTAAGTTTTCGTAAAACTCGGTAATTAAGAAAAAAGTAGGGTCAATTAACCTTCCTAAAGTAGTCATTATAACTATTTCTTTCTTTCTTTCATCAGTTACCTGGAATGCCTTAATAATATACTCGCCACTATTATAAACAATCTTATTAATTTGAGATAAATTAGGATAGTCATCATAACGAATTGTAAACTCGTAGATATTATCTAAAGATATTTTACCATCTTCTAAATTTCTAAAGCCTTGTTTTGCTCTAATCTTTGCCCAAACTACCTTTTGGTCTACAAATGTACCAAAATAGCCACCTGTACCATCAGCGCCAGTCTGTAAAGTTTGAATTGCGATTTGATTTCTTAAAACTCCTGCCTTCATTAGATACCAAATAAAGTGTTTCTACAATATGGTTGCGCCTGTCTTTTAGCATCCGAACTTAACTCATATGCTTGGTCATAAATAGAGTAATTTTCCCTATTCTCGTAGTCAGTAGACACTTGTTTTAAAATGGCTAATTTTAAGCCTTTAGGAGCGACTGCAAAGCCTGCTTCGTACTCTATTGTCAAACCAACGGTAGAATAAGCCTCAAGGACTTTATATTGCAATCCACGAGCAGTATACTCTAACGCTACATCTTCATCATTCACAACCGAATCAATAAAGGTAACTGGACCATAAGGAATCTCTTGTGGAATGTGAAAGTAAAACCAATAAGCCCTTAAGGTTTTTTCTCCTAAAGATAGTCCTGTGAACTTCTCTATTCGTTCCCTTGCAGAAGTTATAAGTTCTTCTATTAGGTCATTCTCCGAATCTGAAGAAATACGCATATAGTCTTTAGCCTCTTGTAAAGTAACAGGCTCGGTGGTTAAATCGGTTACAATTTCTACTTGAAATTCACTATTTATCATCTTCTTTTATAGGTTCTTGAATGTCTAAAACTCTTTTAAGTTCTAATAAAGCATCCGCTACTAATTTTGCATCCCCTAAATTAAATACTCCTTTTTGTGTTGCAATATCAAGTCCTTGACCTAATATTCCAAATATTGTTTCGTTTGTCATTTTGTAAAGTTAGTATTTTTACAAAGAATCCCAAGCAAATTGAGCAAGATTTCTAAAGTAAGTATCAACACCTAAAACCTCATCAGCAGTAGGGTCATTTACATTTAAAACACATCTCCAATAGCTTGAAGCAATTACTACTTCATCTTTAACAATATCCGTAGTTTTACGAATTGAAATTGTTCCGTTTTCGTTTACATTAAACTCGCTAATGTATGTTATTTCTTCTATCATTTTTTTTATTTATTTAGTTATACAAAGTATGTTGCAGTAAGAATAAACTCACTATTATTTGCAAAATTAGTTTCATTTAGTACACTAAAAGCACCTAAATTTGTTGTTTGTCCTAAATTTATAGTTGAAGTTCCTATAACTAAAAAAGGACTTAAAATATTTATAAAATTTATATTCCTAACATCTCCAATAGCAGGTGCAGAATAAAAAGAATTTCCTGAAGCAACTGTAAAAGGAAGTCCAGTTAAAACAGCTCCACCAGATGAAGTCCCTTTGTTTGAAAATTCAATATATAAACAAACAGTAACTTGTCTTCCTATTTTAACATAAGAGCCTGTGTTTGCAGTATAAGTTTGACCAACCGAAGCACCACCAAATGTAAGAGTAGCCGTAAAAGTTCCTTCTTCGTAGTCATCTAAATTATTAGCTGAAGCACTTGCTACTTGTGTAGAAGGAAATTCAATACCACTTGATTGAGCAGTTGCACCGCTTAAAGATAAACCTTGTTGTAATTGAACATTACCTGCAGATGTAATACGCATTCTTTCGGTATTTGAGCCACCTGTATTAAATATTAAAGCATCTGAAGTATGGTTATAAGCTATTGAACCAGAAGGTGTGCCAGTATTTGCATCTGCAAAATCTATATAAGACAAACGAGTTGCACCTGCTTTAATTCTCATTCCAGAATCATCTGGTGTAGATATTAATAATTCCCCACTTAACCTCGCAGTTCCGTTTACATCTAACTTATAAGGGCCATCTGTGGTTGTGTTAATTAAAACATTACCTTGACCAAACATAATTTTAGAAGCATCTAAAAGGAATGGAATATAACCTGGACTTGCTCTATTATAAGCCGCGACACTCACATTATAAGTTGCATCTGCACCTATTTCTAATCCTTGTGCACCACCATTCGAAATAACTAATTTGTTTTGTGGACTTGAAGTTCCTATACCTACATTACCTGCTTTTGAAATATAAAATCTATTTGTTCCTGCTGAATTTGGATTGCCACCCGTTGCGTTTGATTGTTTAATTACAAAATCTCCAAATGCTTGGTCATTTGTTCCAATAGCCCAATTTCGCCAATCGTTACCATCCACATAAGATTGATACAATCCAAAATAAGTTCCACCTGATGCAGTTTGATTTAATGTTAAAAGATGGTTTGGGCTTGTAGTTCCTATACCTACTGACCCTGCTGATGTGATACGCATTCTTTCGGCACTACTTGTACCTAAAATCATATTACCACTTCTTGAAGCAACCATAAAATCAGAAGCAGAATTAGAACCCGATATTCCTAATGCAGAACCAACATCCCCAATAGATGTTCCAGAGTTACGCCATATAACATAAGCACCATTTGCATTTGTTGATTCAAAGTAAGCTAAAGCTGCTGCTGAATTATAAAGGTGTAAAGGTAAAGCTGGGCTTGAAGTTCCAATCCCCACATTCGTACCATTATCAAATATTTGTGAATCCCCTAAAGCACTTGCTCCTGTAAACTTTGGTAAGTAATTAGTTGTTCCAGTTCCTGTGATTGGATTTGTTAAAGCGTTTTGCTTATTATTAAAAGTTGTCCAATCAGTAGAACTTAACGCTCCGTTAGTTGAACCACTTGCTAAACCTAAAGATAAAGCCTGTGTGCTTAAAGATAAACCATTTGCAGTTCCTAAAGTTACCGCATTATGCCTTGCAGCAGTATTTGCAGCCACATTTGAATTAGCATCTACTCTTGCTTCTGTATAATAAAGATTTGTACCTTCTGTTATGTTTGAAGTAGTTAAAGAAACCGCTCCTGTTAATCCGTTTACCGAAACAACCGAATCAGTATTATCAACTTTCTGCCAAGCAGTACCATCAAATATTGCCCAATCCCCTACATTCCAACTTGTAATTCCATCTAAATTAGTAGAACCTGCTACACTTACGATATAATAATATCCTTGCGTACCTACCGAACTTGTTAAAGTTGGTGTGTTAGTTGAAGCATTCCAAGTACCCTTGTAAATTGTTCCACCTATTAAACTATTAATTTGATTTTGTACTTTACCAAAAGCATCAACGATTGAATCCGTAGCCGATACAGAACCGCCTGTAACATTTAATCCTGTAAGTATTTTACCTATTACTGCGCTATTTGTTAGCGTTATAGAAGAACTTCCTGGTCCTGAAGCCGAAGCCTCGCCTGTTAATGCAGTAATATAATTACCCGCCGTTTGTTTATTGTTAAAAGTTGTCCAATCAGCCGAACTTAAAGCACCTCTATTTGCAGCCGAAGCCGTTGGTAAGTTAAAAGTATGCGTAGAAGTAGCAGAAGAAATACCGAAGTCAGTTCCACTTGTACCTACTGCAAAAGTTTGTGTTAAAGCCGTTAATCCGTTTAAAGATGTTATTCCTGTATCGGTATCAGCGTAGTTAGGTACATTTAAAACACCTGTTGTAGAGTTGTAAGTCGCTGCACCCGAAGTTCCACTTGTAGTTAATGAAATAGCACTTCTTGAACGAGCGTTAGTAAAATAAAGATTACTTCCTTCGCTTATTGCACTTGTAGTACCACCAATTTTAGTCCATAATCCTGTTGAAGTTACATATTGTAATATATCTCCATTAGATGGATTTTGAGCAGCCACATTATGCAACTCATCCATTTCAAAGCCGTTTTGAATGTTAACTTCTATTTGTCCTAAAGTTGGATGTGAACGAGTAACGATACCCACATACACTAAATGATTAGGAGCATATTGTTTAACATCAGTGAAAGCACCAGCAGTTGTAGAACTTAAGTATAATTGCGCACCTTCAGCATAAGCCGAAGTATCGATACCTACTAAATCCCCAATAACTACCACATTTCCATTAGCGTTATCTAAAATATTTTCTTGAACGAATCCAAAGGTTTGAGCAGAAGTTTCATCTCCTGTCGCTATTGCTTTAGTTACCGTTGGTTTGTTTCCTGTTGCACCACTAATATAAACTATCGTTCCTTTAGTTAAAGTTGCACCTGTTGTGTTTCTTATTTCTCTTATTAGAGTTCCGTTAACCCAAGTAGCAGTAATAGTTCCTGCATCTTGTTGTGTTAAGGTTAAAGTATTTGTTCCGATACCAGTTACGGTAGCAGAATTAATTTTATCGTTATAAGCAGCATCCCAATTAGCAGTATTATCAGTTAAATAAGAAATAGTACCTGCCGTAGACTTGACAATCCCTGTACCACCTAAAGTAGCTTGGAAATCAGCCGAAGATAAACCATCTAATAAATCAGCGTTTAAGTTAGTTACTTTAGTTGTCGAAGCAACCGAAAAAGGAGCAGTACCAGTAGCAACCGAAGATGCTAATTGAGAAGTAAAAGTCTTAATCCCTGCAACAGTTTGTGCGCCTGTTAAAAGAACACTATTCCCTTGTGTGTAACTTCGTAGAATTGCTGCCGTTACTTTTTTAGTTACTGCATTATCCACTATCGGCAATACATCCGCATCTTGTACTGTTATTAATGGAGATAATTCTGATATTTTAACATTAGCCATATTATTTCTTCTTTATTTTGCCTTTAAACTCTTTTGTAACACCTTTATCTACGATTGCAGTAAAGTACCCAACTTTGATAAATTCTTTCATCTTATCGCTTAAAACAAGCTCGTAGTAGTTATTTCTATAATACTTTCTACCGTTGTAAGATATGTCAACTGTGCATTTATACATTATACAAAGTTACTAATATTTTTAGCATTAAAAAAGGGTAGATACAATTAAGCACCTACCCTCTTTATTATTTGTAAAGAACTAATTAAACATTTGCAAAATCTGCATAAATTGCAGCAGTAGGCAACATTAAGTTGATAGCCTCGTAACACTCAATACGAGCAGTTACCAAGTTTTGAGTAAAGTTAGTTCCGTTCTCGTAAGAGAAAGTAACATTCATACCTTCAACTTCAACTCTTTCTAAATAGTCTCTATCAAAGATTAACACTTTGTCATCAGTTACCCAAGAAGCCTCGAATACTGGTGTACCAAAGATAGTCAAACCACCTGCACCGTTAAGAATAACAGCACCTGCGCCTGCGTAGTAACCTTTGTTGTAAGTAGAGATAATCAATCTTGCCATTTGAGCAGGACTAACTAATGCATAAGAAGCATTAAAGTTAGCAGTCTTTTGGTTAGCGATTAATTGAATGATTTCTTCAACATCATCAGTTGCAGTTACAGTAGTTGAACCTGTTGCAGCACCACTAACAGTACCAAAGAAAGAAGCATTTTCTGCTTTGTAAAAATCTCTAATTAACATACGAGTTAAAGTTTGCTCGATAAATGGTAAAGATTTCATCATTTGCTTTGAGAAAGTTGCAAAACCAGCGATATAAGCGTTTACAGTCTTAACTTCTGTTAAGTCGTAATCGATTTGACCTTTAGCTGCACCTTCAGTTTGAGCTGCGATAGCACCTTCTGAACCACTTTCTTTGTAAGTAACAAAAGTACCAGTCGCTGATTGTACAGTAGGGATTAAATCTCTAAAGTTCAATTTTTGCGAAGGCAAGATTGCTTGTTGTTGGTTGTAAGTAGCTACTGAATCTCCTGTTAAGTTAGAAGATAATAACATATTACCAACTGCTTTCAAGTTCATAGTGAATGAACCACCTGCTGATTTTAATTCTTTTTCAGCGATTGACATATTACTGTCTAATTGTTCAGCGATTTGCTCACCAATAGACTTTGAAGATGCAATTTTAGCAGCACTCTTACGAGATACTTCTTCTGCTTGCTTATCCATTTCATCTTTTACTGCTTTGATTTCAGCTTTAACTGAATCAATACTTTTTTCTACCATCGTAGAAACTTCATTTTTTACGCTTAATAAAGCGTTAGCGTTAGCATCAAACTTTGCGTTGATGTCATTTGCTAAATTTTTAATTTCTTCCATTTTTAAAGGTTTAAGAGATTTCTAAATTGTTTTATTTCTTGTATCTTATTGTCCTCTTTCGGCTCGTTGTCCACAGGAGTAACCACAGTTGGCTCATCAGATTTAACAAGTGAAATAAGTTTTAATAATTCAAATTCAATAAGACCAAATGTTTCATCAGTGTAAGTACCATTTTTAATAGCCTTTACTAAAGTTTTAATTCGGTCTTCTCTTTCTTCTGCTGACTTGAAGCCAGTAAAAGGTGTGTTTGGATTTGCTCCAAAAGTTACTGCTGAACCTTCCCAAAGTTTAACTTCGTAGATTGCCTCAACTTCTTCTTCCATATCCATAGTGGTTTCTACCGACTTTATTACTTGATAACCAATAGAGTGTTGAGTTATTACACCATCTCTATAAAGTTTCAAAGCATCCTGTCCGTAAGTTGTATCGCTCATTTTAGCTTCAAAGTATAAACCAAAATTATCTTCTCTTAAAACCATTAGCTTTCCTAAAGGCTTGTAAGTATCGTGTTGCCATAAATAAGCAATTTCAGGCTTTGATGAATCTGGTCCTCTCTCTGCGATAGTCTTTGTAAATGCACCAGGCATTATAACATCACCATCTAAATCAATAGAATTGAATTGAGAGAAATAACCTGTAACTACACCTGTTGCTACATCAAGGTCTTTAATAGTAGCATCGTAATTTTTGAAACTTATATTTTTCATAAGCGATTAATTTTATAGTGTTTAAAAAAGAGTGGATGTTTTACCACCCACCCTAAAACCAAAACACCAAACTATGATAGTACAAAGATACTAACTTTTTTAGCAATTATTTATAAATGATATTATTTTCCTTATCTAACTTTGCTTTTGTAAGCATCGTGCATTTGCAATTAGCGTTATTCTCTATCCCACCTGCTGGGTCTCCTGGATGTTTCATCATTTTACCATCAGCGTTAAATTTCTTATCCAAGTCAATAGTTTTACCACTTAAAGCTATGTGCCAATCTCTTGGCATCTTTGGATGGTCGTGTAACCAAGTTTTCTCCATTTCAATAGGCATCAATTCACTTTGAGTAAATTTAGCAGCATTTGTAATCATTACTGATTCCGTTCTTGCTATAAGTCTTGCTCTTGTTTTGGTCATTCCTACTTCCTTAATTAATCTTTTTTCTGCACCTCTAAAGCCTTCGTTATTATCTAATGCTCTTTGGAATGCCGTTTGTATTCTTTTAAGACTTGTGTCGTTAATATCTTTGATGTGCTGACCGCCTATTGTATTAAAATAATCTTTTAAAGCTGCATCCATTATTGGATTTTCAAAGCCTACTCCTATTGTAGCCTGTGGTGGTAAGTTAGCCTTAAGCCATTTAACATAGCCTCTTGATTGTTTATTCCAAGCAGTATTATAAAAAGTCTGCATAGCATTGGAAATAGGTACACCTGTGTAAAGCATCCCTGCAATAGAATTAGTAAACGCAACCGATTCCGATTCGTTTAAAGCATCTATAATAGGTTGAATAGATTGTTTTAAGGCTTTAGAGAACAAACGATAGCCGTAAGTCTCTAAATACTTTTGTAGGTTAGTGTCAAATTCTTCTTGTGTCATTATAACGCTTTATCCGCCATCCCTAATTCATCAAGATAAGTTAAGTTTGTAGGAACTAAAATTCTATCCATATCAGCTTCATCTATTCTATCGTAGTTCATAGCATCTCTTTTTTCGTTAGGAGTAATCCACCAGCTTTCTTTCATTTGAGAAACGATTTTTTCCATATCCTTTTGCATTTCAGGAAACGCTTGAACATCGTAGTCTATGTAGTATTCTTTACCATCTCTCAAAGAGTAGTACAAAGCAACTTCGTTAAACATACCTCTAATCATATTTAAGATAGGAATAATAGTGTTTGTTACCAAACCTTTGTAAGCCATTTCCTTGTTGTTATATGAAGCCGAATCAGTAGCCATTAAGATAGGGTCTACTCCAAATACTCTACATAAAGTATCTCTATCCGCTCCGATTGATTTAATAATTTCAAGGTCTGCTGGAGACATTCCGATTTGCTTATAGTCTACAATACCGTTAGTAGCTACAATTCTTTTATAGTTGTCAGCACCTGTAAGTTTTGAATCTATTTGTTGGTTAATCTTGCTAATTTGCTCCCCATCAAGCATTGCATCCTTATCCCCACTAAACAAAAGACCTGCTGCACCACCGTTGATAAATGCTTTAGCTTTTGCTCTTGTACCTTCGTTTGAACTTGAAACAGTTTCCCAAGCAGCCATTAAAGGGCTCATTCCATAAAGCTGGTTACCACTAACATTATAATCAGGGTTAAAGAACTTAATATGGTTTACTTCGTTTACTTTAAATTCAATCTCTTGGTTTCCTATTTGTAATTTATAAGCACTAATAGGCTCAAATGTACCACTTCCTATAATTTGTGTGAATTGAGAAGGTAAAGGATAAAGTTTTGTTGGTACTCCTTTGTTTCGACCTACTTCAGGCATAAACTTATAAGAATAAGCGTTACCGGTAATCTCTAAAAAAGAAACTAAAGATTCGATATACTCTTGTTGGCTTTGCATCTCGTTTGGTCTTGCAATTAGCTTATTCAAGTCCGTTCCTTCAACTTCCGTTAATCCTTTTTTAATTAGGTTTACAGGGTTATTCTTAATTCTATTAAAGCTCTTTTTGTTGTCTATCTCGTAAACATAGAAAGGAACTGAAGCAGCCTTTTTAGCAATCATATTAATAATTGCAAATACATCAGGGTTGCCTTGATAGCCATTTCTTACATACGCTCTTGGGTTGTTAGGTATGTTAAAGAATATTCCGTTAAAGTAAGAGAATAAAGATTGATTGTATTTGTTGCCAGCATCTGAACCTTGAGAAGGTAATATAGCAGCTTTAATTCTTTGTATGAGATTCATAAGCAATTATTTTTACAAATTTACGATAAATTTAGATAACTTTTACATAACTACGAAGTCAAACTTCTTAAGTTCAAACCACATCCGCATCATTAAGGCATCACTTATATCGGGAGACCTTCCTAAATGTTCTTTAACTTTATCTTTTGGTAGCACCGCAAGTTTACCATCCTTATCAGCGTTATGCCTTTGTACCCATTCAAGTTCTTCGGTTAATTCTTTTTTAATAGTTACATCTTCAGTCATTACCCAAACTCCTGCTTGATTAATTAGTTCTGCTAACTTGTAATAGCACTCCGACTTCAAGTTAATATAATTACCCGTTAGTGCTTTGCTATTGTTTACAAATCCTTTAAAGCCATAATCAACCACACCGCCACCCACACCATCTTCATCGCAAATAATTTGAGAATAAGGGATTGAATGCTTTTTACTTAAATGCTTAATGAATGCTGCTACTTCGTTTGTTGCCTTGTTAGCTAACTTATGTATCTCGATAACTCTAAAGCCACTCCATACCATTATCAAAGTTTTATCCTTACCAAAACGAGCAATATCGGCTGAAATGTAACCTTTACCTGCTGGAATATGCTCATTAGTAAATAAGTCAATTATCTTATCGTACTGTATTAAAGCATTATCATTGTCATCATATTCCCAATTACCATAAAGTAACCGTTCCCTACTTTGATTGTCCAAAGTCTTTAAAGATTCGATATAGTGTTTAGAGATAAAAGGATTGTCTACCGCTAATGCTTGAATAAATGCTTTGTTGTCATCTAATTTGTTTTCCTTGTGTGGCTTGTAAAAGTTATTATACACCCATCCTTTTGCAGGGTTACAAGTTCCAAGTATTTTAGGAATCAAATTAAATTCATCAAGTTTATATCTTATTCGAGATTTAAGAATATTCCAAGCCTTTTCAGTTACCTGGTTGCATTCGTCTACAAATATAAAGCTGACCTCAAGGCTGCCCAATTCGTCAAAATTAATATCTGAAGGGTATTGAAACAGGTCTTTTAATAAAATAGTCGAACCATTTTGAAAGGTAATAATATTACTTTGAGCGTTGAACTGATAGTGAATGCCTGACTTTAAACCTTGCATCCTGCACACATCATAAAAAGAATTAAGAGTAGTTTCTTTAAGTGTTTTTAACACCGCTCTACCTATTAAGGCTCTTGTACCTGGATATTTTAAACAAGACTTAAGAATCCAATAAACACCTAAAGCAGTTTTCCCACTTCCAGCACCACCACCATAGATAATCTCTTTAGTCTTATTGTCTTCGATTAACTCAATCGCTATGGTCTGCTTTTCCGATAGGTGCATAGGTTCTTATTTCTTCAAATACTATTTTGGCTTGTATAGGATTGTTTGCATCCCCTTCTAAAGTTGTTCTTGCAAGTTTTGGTCTTGCGTATTCAAGTAAAGTAAGATATGATTGCACAAAGTCTTTGCCCTCTAAAGAGTTAAGTTCTTGGTTAAATCGTTCTGTACCTTCTTCAATTATAATATTAACGAAGTTGTCTATTAATAATCTTTTTTGGCTTACTGCACCTTGTGGTCTGCCATTCGGATTTCCGCTTTTGCCTTTTTCAAACATTTGTTTCTTTTTGTTATTTACAACAAAGGTAGCTATTTTATTACATTTTTAGAAAGTTCGTATTCCTTTCGTAAATAGTTAATCTTTTGCGTTAAGACATCTATAAAAGAATTGGTAGAAAATCTAATATTCTTTACTTCTGCTAACCTTGTTTCAAACTTACCTTCTATTACTCGGTAAGGCTCACTCATTATTATAGCCTGTTTTTCTTTGTTGCCTTGCGTTCCTTCTCCTTCTACAAATAACCTTGCCTCTTCTATCTTCCTGGTAGTGTAAGCATCTATGTAACCTTTGTGAATCTCTGCTTCCATTTCGTTTAAAAGGAATAAATAACCAGCTAACTTTAAATTAGAGTTTATTAAGTCTTCTATTGCATTAGTCTTATTGGCTTTTATTATCTCTGCTTTTATCTTATCTATCATAGTGCAGCTACTTTAGCAGTATAAACATCTATTAATTCTTGATAGTCTGCCTTGCCCATTTTCTTTGTTTGATGCCTCTTGTGTTCAAGGAAATCCATCCCACCCTTGCCTATTTCTTTTTCCAGTCTTTTATAGTATTCGATATAATTACCACTTTTGGCAATATTACAACCGTAGCACTGTGGTCGGCAGTTTTGTTCATCCCATCTTAAAGATAAAATACTTCTTGAATAGAAGTGTCCATTTTGAATCTTCTTGTAAGGCATTACCTTATCGCAAGTAAAGCACTTGACATCTAAATTCTCATCAGCGTACTTTAAACGAATATA
>Ga0222712_10001299_pt1 | contig 31184 bp, 27 predicted proteins | sample C33_657DmetaG_FD_165043 | JGI IMG/M metagenome (GOLD analysis project Ga0222712, IMG submission 165043) | Estuarine water microbial communities from San Francisco Bay, California, United States - C33_657D | ecosystem: Environmental > Aquatic > Marine > Unclassified | place: USA: California...
ACGGTGCGCATGTCGTCACACCCGTCGTCGTCATGCGCGTCGTCCGAGGCGTCATCGACGCGTCCTCGTGTGTCGTCGCGATCGCGCGCGGGCGCGCTCGCGGGCGAGGCGTTCGGTCGGTCGGTCGGACAGGGCGGTCGGTCGGACAGGGAGGTCACTCGGTCAGGGAGGTCACTCGAGACGCGTCGACACCGTCCGCACGACGCGCGAACGAGGGGTGGAGGGCGCGAAGGTAAACGGCGTGATGGGGGTGCGCGAGGGACACACCGTAGTGGAACACGTGTGAACCCTAGCGCCCGTCGCGAACGCGTTCGCGCGCCGGTCGTTCGCCTGGCGCGCGTCGACGGACGTCGACAGAAACACGAGCGCGCGCTCGGGCGAACGCGCGAGACGAACGCGCTGGAGAGAACGCGACAGAGCGAAGGGCGAACGCGAGAGGGCGAAGGACGATGAGCGCGGAAAAAGCGCGCGTAACCGCGGTCCCGCGCCGCGAAGGGGGCGCCGCGCGCGAGAGGAAACCGCTTTTGAGCCCGTTCGTGGGTGGACTGTGCGCCTCGGCGTTCAGCGCCTCGGTCGCGGAGTTTTGTACGATTCCTCTAGACACGGCGAAAGTGCGATTGCAGATCCAAGGGGCGACGAAGATATCTTCCGAGGCAGTGCCCAAGTACCGAGGCCTGCTCGGGACGATCGCGACGGTGGCGAAAGAAGAGGGCGCAACGGCGCTATGGAAGGGCATCACGCCGGGAATACACAGACAAGTTTTATTTGGTGGATTGCGCATCGGTATGTATGACCCAATCAAGGAGATGTACGTAGGCAAGGATCACGTCGGCGATGTACCGCTTTCGATGAAAATAGCCGCTGGTTTAACCACGGGAGCGTTTGCGATCACGATAGCTTCGCCCACGGATTTAGTAAAAGTACGCATGCAAGCTGAAGGAAAATTACCGGCTGGAGTGACGAAAAAGTACCCAAGCGCGATGGCGGCGTATGGAATCATCGCAAAGGAAGAGGGCATCGCTGGATTATGGACTGGGCTCACGCCAAACGTTATGCGTAACTCCATCATCAATGCTGCGGAACTGGCGTCGTATGATCAAATAAAACAAACATTCTTAAAAGCTGGGATGAGCGACAGCGTTCCGACGCACATTTTAAGCGCTCTGGGTGCCGGATTCGTCGCGTGTTGTGTCGGCTCGCCGGTGGATGTCGTCAAGTCGCGTGTCATGGGCGACCAAACTGGCAAATACAAAGGATTCGTCGATTGTTGCGTGAAGACGTTGACCAAGGAAGGACCTATGGCATTTTATGGTGGATTCATACCCAACTTCGCGAGGCTCGGGGGATGGAACATTTGTATGTTCCTTACTCTAGAACAAGTGAAGCGCGCGATGAAGTCAAACGACATCTATTAGTCATGTCCCAAAACTGCGGACTCCTTGTAGCGCCGCGACGTCCACGGACGTCATTTGTAACAGCAGCACGCGTAATTCTTTAAGTAAAAACATGATGTCATCATAACAACCGTCTCACCCTACAAGAACTTGCTAGTCACCTCGCAGACGACTTCGCCCTAAACTCGCTAAACCCCGAATCTCGCCGCTACTCGCTTACGCGCTCTTCTGCGAGACGGCTTCGGTGCCTGTAGCGTTGGGAAACCCATATGTCAGTGCATCATTCGTGGTGCTACCACATTCTCTACTGTTTCCACCACGGGCGATGACGAATCAGCGTCTATAGCTCAATCTTACGTACCTTCACGGAAGCCATTCTTGAATCGGCGAGGGAGCGTCTTCAAGTAGCGCATGCGACCAGTACCAGTGGTTCTGCGCCCGATCGCCTTGGTGCTCCATTGGTCTGTGGATATAAACAATCGAACGAGAAACGTCAGTACATCGCTGTCGGAGCACCCGCAACTTTACGTCGTCGCGTCGTCGTATTGGCGTGCTCGATCGCGTGCGGTCGCGATCGCGGTGGGGCGCGCGTGCGCTCTCCAACGTACATGAACGCGTACGCGCCGCGGGATACCCGCACGAAGCACACGTGGACTTTTGGATGTGATACGATCGCTTCCCGCATCTGTTTCGCGCGCGCGCACGACGCGATTGTCAGTCCGCAGTCCCTCGTCCGCGCGTCCTTCGGTCGATGGGCGACGCCCTTTTAGGGTCACGCGCGTCACCGAGTTCCCCGATTCGCGCTCGAATCTCGTCGCGTTCGACGACGTACCGTCGGCACAGCGTGTGGGACTTGTTGCGGCGCGAACCGAACGACCCAGTACCCTTTCCTTTCTTACCCATGGTGCGTCGAACAAAGAGGTCGTGTGCGTCGCGCGTCGCTCGCGGTGTCTCCATGCGCGCGCGTCCTCGACGCTCGACTGCTCGAGCTCGCGCGGTCGTCGTGCGATACCCGTATGTTGATTATCATAGAGGGTTCGGTATGTTCTCTATGTATGTGTGTCACTTGTATGTCTGTCCTTGAGTTCTTTCTCGTCATTTCGTCCCTCGTCGCCGACCGGCGTCCGTCGTCGCCCCCGTCGTCGTTCGTCCACGGGCGTCACACGCGTCGTCGACGGGCGAATGACGCCGCCGGTGGCAAAGCGACGACGAGCGTCTCGCGCGCCAAGGAAACGATTATTAGGCATAGAAGGTGGAGGAACGACGTGGGTCGTGGCGATCGCGGAGATGGATGATGACCCATCAACAGAGTTGGTTGGCGTGTCGCACATCGTCGCGCAAAAGGAATTCAACACAACGTCGCCCGAACATACCCTCGGGGAAATCCGAACATGGATAGAAGCGAACGCGACAGATGTTGATGCCATTGGCGTTGCGACTTTCGGTCCGGTAGATGTACGCATCGATCGAAAGACATACGGGTTCATCACGACGACACCGAAGCCGCTGTGGGCGGATGTCGACGTTTTAGGCACACTTTTCGGCGATGGTGATGCTACCTGGGTGTCGCACGCGCGATTGAAAACACCGCGCACGAACATTCCAATCGGCTTCGACACCGACGTCAACGCGCCGGCGATCGCGGAGTATGCGAGATTCAAACGTGCGAGCTCTACGGCAAAGACGTCGTGCTGCTATGTCACCGTCGGCACCGGAGTTGGGGTGGGCATAGTGGCGAATGGTGAGCCGATTCACGGCATCTTACATCCAGAAGCTGGACACGTGCACGTCCAGACGATGAAAAACGATGAATTTTGCGGGACTTGCCCGTTTCATCAAAACTGCGTGGAAGGCATGGTGAGCAGCGGGGCGCTCGCTGCGAGGCGCGGAGTCTCCGCAAGCGCGCTGAAAGATTTGTCGGACGACGACAAAGTTTGGGATGCGTGTGCGCACTATCTCGCTGGTTTGTGTGTCACGTTATCCCTCACGCTGAGTCCGGAGAGAATCGTGTTAGGCGGCGGCGTCATGCAGCGCTCGTGTTTGTTTGCTAAAATTCGAGCACTCGTCCCAAAACTCCTCGCGGGATACATGTCCCTTGACGAGCTCACCAAGGCCAGCGGATTAAAAACATACATCGTGCCATCCGACTCCGGAAATGCCGCTGGTTTGATTGGCGCGTTAACTTTAGCTCAAAACGCGCACACGAAGGCTTCTAAATGATGCCGTCAATAGAGAAGAGCCCCCCTAGTACTTATCCACACTTCGCCCCTCGCTGACGTCTGGCAGCAATGCGATCGCTCGCCGCAACAAACCCTAATTATCAATCTCAACGCACTCGTACCTCATCTAAAGGTCGTTCTCCCGTCGTCGTCATGGCTCAGGTGCGTGTCCCGTCGTCGTGCTTCGTCGCACTTGCTCTTGGATTATTATTTCATCGTGTTCTCGTTCCCGATATCGAACGCTGACGCTCGGAGGATCGACGTTCATTTGACAGAGTAAAGTTCAGCCGGCGATCATCATCGGTGGCGGCCGCGTGGGCCAGGCGTTGAAAAACATGGGTGTCGAGGGAGACGTCATCGTGCGACGAGGCGACGCGTTTCCGACAAAGCCTGCAACCGGGCCCATTTTTGTGGCGACGAGGAACGACGTATTGGCAGACGTGATTAAGAACACTCCTGCAAGCCGTCGAGAAGACCTCGTGTTCATGCAAAATGGGATGTTACAACCGTTTCTCGACGCGGAAGGGTTGGGAAAGAACACGCAGACATTGATTTATTTTGCGGTAGCGGCGCTTGGTGAAAAGCCCACGGATGGCGTGACGGACGTGAATCCGGAAGGTCTCACCGCGGCGACTGGGAAATGGGCGGACGCTGTCGCTGCGAGGTTTCACAACGGCGAATTGAGTTGTCACGTGTTGGATGCGGACGCTTTCAGAGCCTCAATGTTCGAGAAGCTGATTTGGATTTGTGCGATGATGTTGGTTGGAGCGCAGCACAAGGGTGCCAAAGTGGGTGACGTCGCATCTACGCACAGAGATGAAGTTGTTGAACTGATTGAGGAGTTATTAGCTGGGACCACGGCGTGCACGGGGACGAAATTCGCCCCTGGCGCTGTTGACAGATTGCTCGCGTATGCACGGACTGTTGCCCATTTTCCATGCGGAGTAAAAGAATTCGCTTGGAGAAACGGCTTCTTCTACGGATTATCTGAAGAAGCGATGAAGAAAAACAAACCCGATCCATTTCCAACTCATACTAGACTCCTTAAACAAATCAATGCGTGTTGACGCCCTTCGTAAATGATTGAAATCATTGAAATTTGACGACGTCGACGTCTCGCGCAGCTTTGTGCCCTAGTGGATTTGTGCCCTCAAAAGTGTCCACGCCCCAGCGCCGTCCCAGCGCACGCCGCTCGAGGCAACTCACTGAGTACGATGACGGACACCGATCGCATGGACACTGCGCACGATGCCTCGGTTGATGCCTCGAATACGCCTCTGTCAACGTGTTCCAACGTGAAGCTGGAGATTCTTCAAATGATCACCCAGGAACAACGCGAACACGGGCTACGACACCGAGACTACGCACGATACCGAACGTACTGCGCGCGTAGACTTGCGAAACTGTATAACACGTGCAAGATGAAACACCCGAAAGGGAAATACGTGACGAAGAAACTGGACGTGAACGCGATCGTGGATGAACGAGCACTGTTGATCCCACTTGTACAAAGCGAACGAGCGTGGGCGTATGCGATGGAGATGAAAGATGTCATACCCAAAAAGAAGAAAGCCCAATACAGGCAACATATGCTGAAACGATTGCGAAAGGCGGTGGTGCACGCGAATGAGCTCAAGGAAGCTTGCGCCCAGGTGGGGAGTGAGCAAACAGTGCTCGAGGCTGATGCGTATGCGTCGTATATGTCTGGCGTTTCCCTCATGGAGCAAGGAAAGGACTGGGCTGGGGCATTGGTGAAACTTTTGCGCGCCAAGAGATTATACACCAAGCTTGGCCTGTTTGGCGACCAGAATCGACTGGAGTTGTATCGCGAGCGCGTGGAGGAAATCATCGATAGTGTCCGCTTTGCTTCGTACCAACAAGGACGCACGCTGAATATTCAAGACATGGAAGAAGAGTCCGTGAAAGATCTGGCATCTAATCGCGTATTCATGATGGAAGTCGAAGCGCCTCCAGAGATCGAAGACACAATTAAATGGCACGGAATGGACTTTCCTCTGACGAACCGTGACGCTCGCGTGATTATCGCCAAGGCTCGTGAAATAATGACCAAGGTCGCGAATCTGTCCAATCCCAGTGGGCATCGAGCGAACGTATTATTCCGTGAAGCGATCGCACTTTACGATGAGGCGCGCAGTAAGCTCAACGATGACGTTGCGAAGGAGGCTGCAAAGCAACAATACCAGGTCGACAACGATGAGGAGGACAAGGCAGAACGCATCAAGCTCACTGAAATTGCGATCTCTATGATTGTCAAGGACAAAATCATCGATCGTAACAAGTTTTTGAATGATCTATTGGACAGAAAGCTGAATGGAAAGGCTAAGAAGGAGAAGGCCGACAAAAAGTTAAACTTTGGTGATCTCGCACGTTTGTACGACGAGGCGACAGTGGAATACGAGGACTTGATGGAGACAGCGCCAATGCTCCTTCGTCTGAAGCCTGAAGACGCGGAGCGCCATACTGAAGAATTTGAAGTCGATTGCGAAGCAGAAGTATTGATCCTTAAGGCTAAGCATAACATGGCACTGGCTGCGCATAGCGCTCAAATGAATGCCGTTGAAGAGTCACTGGCGTATTTTGACATCGCCACTGAGCTCGCCAAGAAAGCTCAGAGTAAGGATTGCGCCGGTGAAATTCAAGACGAATCGACAGAATTATTAAAAGTCATCGCACACCGAGCTGAAAGGGTCAAGACTAACGCTGAACAGTCGGATCAGGCAACTGGAAAACCGGTTAAGCAGACAGCGTCGAGCTCTGACTTAACGAGTCAGGTCACACAAAAGCTGACCAAGCTCTTCAGCTGGACTAAACAGTAGACATTCATAATAACACATTCACGGAGAAATTCGCCAATCAACATCTGAATTTCGTTGGTATTTCAATCGTTCGCTAGTACGAAATATTGCTAAATCGCTCACTCTGTTGTCTCAGACTTTGATGGTCAGCGACACGTATGAGTACAGGTCTTCTACGTTTACCCCGGCGGCCTTGTCGTCGGTACCAACGTCGTCCCAGTGCGAAGATGCATCTTTAGCAAATTCTTTGTTCAAAACTTTCCGAAGTTTCGCCGCGTGCTTCAAGTTTGGACGCATCAACACCGTTTGGAACTCTGGGGGCAACCCATATCGCAGAATGCTCTCAACGAATATTCTCACCATGCAAACGTGCATCCACAAACTGAAGGCCTCGCCGTAACTAATCTGGCACCATTCGACTAATGATTCGCGGCGTTCGGCGAGCTCTTGTTCCATCTCGTCTTTCTGTGTCTTGGCGGCTTGTGACGCCTCGGGGTCGTGCTTGTATTCCTTTGCAGTTGATCCCAACTTTTCGCGTGCTGCGGTGATAAACGCGTCCACAACTCTTCGAAATAGCACCACGGTGTGTAGCACAGAGTCGCCATCGACGTTTACAACCTTGGACGAACGCGGAACAACAAACTGGGATAGCGTCTCGTAGGAGTCATTCCAATCTGTCAAGCGCAACTTTGGCACTGCCACTATGAGTGTCGTCAAGTTTTCCGTCTGAATGACATCATCGGCACGAATGATACCTCCCAAGTCACGAGCATTCACACCCGTTCCCTGCTTACGAATCAGCCCGTTTAAATGGTTCTTTGTTGTCGCCAACTGTCCGCACTTGAGCTTGAACTCGTCCTCGATCCGCGCCACGCGTTCTGCCAACTTCTCCACCGTTTCCTTCAACGCCCTTCGCGCTGGGTGTTTGGCTTCGTCCCACTCGAAAGACGTTAAAAATCTTTCCACCGGTTCGCCGTCCACCGTGAGTCCACCAGAGTAGCTTGTGTGGGTCGCTGGTTGTCGGTTTACGTCGTCTCGTCCGCTCTGTGTCTCGAGCTCGATATACTGTCTTCGCACCTTCTCCACGACTTGTTCGCTCGCGGTGGCGACTTTCACTAACTCATCGCTCAATGCGAGCAAGGAATCGAGCGTGCCTACGCGTAGATCTGGGCACGTGAGTCGATAATTCGTTGACAAATCTTGCGCCCCAGCGGTGTGCCTTTGCAGCGTGCCCCAGCACTCGTCCGTGGACGACGAGCGCAAAGGTAAAGCGACGATCCAATATGGCGTCGACATTCGATTTTGCGCGCGCGCGACCGATCGCGCGTCTTGAAGAAGCGAAAACCCGAGGCGCAAAGTCGCGCGCAGAAGAGCGTGTGGTTGAGAAAACTTTCAGTAGTGTGCGCGAAGACGACGAGTGAGAAGACGTCATTCGAAGGCGATAGGAGGATATCGTATCGAACGCGAACGCGAGTCGTCGCTCAGTAACCACGAGCGTGGCGTCGCGTGTCGTTTGCGAACGCGACGGATGGGTCCGACGAAACCACACCTATCAATAATCCAACGCGCGGTGCGATACGTGCGAAGAGACTTGAAGGAAATCGTATGGCCATCATCGATGGAGGATCCACCGAACAGACGAAGAAGGAAGATATGGTCGTTAAAGCCCCATGAACACCGCGAAGTTTGGATAAAGGCTTGGGGAATGTATAAAGAAAGTTGGGTGAATGTGTTCAGGCGACAATTGGGCGAAGACAACACGAGAGAGCACGCAGGCGAGGAGAAAGGGGACAATGGTGGCGCACGAGACGATGAACCGTCCACTTCGGATGTCTACGAAGGTAAATTACTCGCGGATGAGGTGAAACAAACCCTTCGCAGTGGAAAAGCAGGATTCAAACCTTTGTTGACGTATTTGTACGAGACGCGAGGCGTGGCCTACCGCGAAGCCGTGAAAGAGTTCATAAAGTCATACAGAGAGGGATTCAAGGAAGTGCAGGAAGAAGAGGAAAACGATCCAATCGAGAGTCTGAGTGCTAAAGCGACCAATCTCATTCGCAAAGCGGAAGATATCCTCGAGAAGGCAGAAAAGAGCGAACCAGTCAAGCTCGAGGACGACCACATCGCAGGACATAAATAGATTTTAGCACAAATAGGTTTGTTTGTAGCTAGCTAGTGTATCATCGTATTCATAAATAACTATTCAAATATCTTGTTCATAAACTTCAGAAAACGCTTAGCGTAACTATTTGGATCGATGGACGAAAACGTTTTAGCCCTGTGAATGATGCCCATGAACTTTGTTTCCAAGTTCTTTGACGTCGTGTACTGTTGAAGAATATCGATGATCGCCATGTTCAATATTACGTCTTGAGGAAAAGCGTCGTTTGGGTCGATTTCAACATCTTTTGGATACTCCTTGGTTAAAACACGTCCAGGAACGGCAACAGCGGACATATTGACCCCGAGCGTCACTCGGTGCGCCCCGCTGGAATGCGCTATGAGATCATCTGTGCCTGGCGGCGGACGGAGCGCGGTTGATGAACTCGCTGGGTTCTCGTGATGTGAATGGTAAATACTATCCGATGACGAGCGTAAGTGAACAGCTTGCAGATTTGTGCACGCGCACTGTATCGCGGTCTCTCTCCATCGTTGACCTCCCCAAGTAGTAGCGCCGCCCTCAATTCTGGGCGGTAATTTTGTCTCCATGGACTCGTTTGCGTCGCGAGGTAGAACATGAACACCGACAAGTAAACTGTAATCCATGATTTTCAGGTCCTTGAGAAACGCACAGTCGATTTCCAATTGTTTCAGTAACTTTTCTCGCTTATCGTCTTCGACGCGGAACTTTGATGCCAAATCTAAATCTTTGTATACCGTTGTCGGCTTGCTCGTGCCTTTCTTTGTGTATCGTCCTAAAATCGATCCCTTGAGGTCAAATCTCTTGTGTATCACGTGTTTAGTGTGAAAAATGTTAGCCATGACCACAAGACGCACTTTATTGGGACTTGCATACGAATTTAGACTGTATAACCCAAAGAACTTTGGGAGTAAAGTATCAGCAAAGGCGTGCACATGCGCGTAATACTGCGGAAGCCAAGATTTCAAGCTCTGCATCTCCGACTTTCTCATCGTCTTAATAATGAACCGATCGTCGTGAGACAGGTAGAATACGCTTCCAGATTTACCAGGAGATGACAGTTCGCGCAACGCCTGATCGCCGCAAATGGAAAGCATGAAATCCGCTGCGTCGACGTTCCAGCGCTCTCTTAACTTGCGAAAGACATCGCGCCTGTACTCTTTCCACTTGAAGTCCTTGGCGAAATGAGGTGGAGTTTCAGACGAACCGCTTCGAGGAAACGGCTTCTTGATACTAGCAGTAAACATTTCCGAGCCAAGGGAAACATCAGCGTTATTCTGCACGTTGCCCACACTCCACTGAATACCGACTTGAAGTTGAATCATCAAGTCGTAACTGCCATGCCCTTTGTAAATTGTCTCTCCGTGACGAACTTGTCGGACTTTTTGAGATCGACTCGCGATTGGGTTAGCAATTCGCAACGATCGTCCACCTATTTGCTCCGCCTCCGCTAATTCCTTCTTCACAACCTTATCATCTGAGCACTCACACAACAAAATGTAGTTGTCGTGAATCTCTGTTCCACTGACATCAATTTCAGTGTCGGAGCCGTCAAAACTCAATTGACTGGGCGTACGCCGGCTTCTGAACTTGACGTTGAGTATACCGCGAGGTTCAATTTCGATCGCCGATGTGAATGCCCCAGGACCTTCTCTTTTGCCGCGACTCCATCGTCCGCTATATGTAGAACCGTCTCTCCACGTTAAAATGCCATTTCCTGTAATATAGTTTTCAGTCCAATTTCCATCGTAGCGATCGCCAGAGGCCCAGCGCAACGTCCCCCAACCATGCATTTTACCATTGACCCATTCACCGTTAAATTCATCGTGACTAATCTGGCCTTCGCGCGCCTTCCACTTGTACGTCCCTGGACCATGCGCAGTTCCATTCCTCCACAAACCTTCGTAATAGTCGCCGTCGTCAAAGTTCTGCCGTCCTAATCCATGCTTTCTGCCATTTCTCCACGATCCTAAGTACACAGTACCGTTGGGTTCCGTGTAACTCCCGAATCCATGCATCACGCCGTTTAAGAACTCCCCCTTGTAGACACCGCCGTGTTCCCATTCGTATGTCCCTCGCCCGCTCGGTACACCCTTCTGGAACTCTCCCACGTATTCGCTCCCGTTTGCCCAAGAATATCGACCGCTTCCCACGGGACGATGATCGAGCCACGGTCCTCGGTAGACGTCGCCTCCGTTTAATTCCACTCGCGCCTTACTCGCGCGTGAATACTCCACATCCATTTGTAACGGCGTCCCGTCGACGCGAATAGCCATCAACATTTGTTCCACTTCATCACCGTCTAGTGACTTGCTGGATGTTCTTGGAAGCGATAAAAACCGCGTCAACGATGTCGTCGTCTCTGATTTTTCCGTCATTTCAATCGTTCTCTCGCGCATCGTCGTCATGGTTTCGTCGTTTCCTTCGCGCGCCGTCGGTCAAGAATAGAAAGTAATCGAACGCTCGTTTGGTCCACGACCACGACCGCGGTCGTCTTTGGTCGACGTCCAGCGCGTCGACGTGGTCGTCGATGACGATATCTCGTCCACGATCGTCGTCGTTTCCTTCCTCGTCGACGTCCTCGTCCTCGTCCTCGTCCTCGTCGTCGTCGAAGTCGAAGTCGTCGTCGCGTGACGTCCACGCGTCGTCCGCCCGCGCGTGACGTTCGTCGTCGTCGTCGTCGTCGTCCTCGGAAGTCGCCACGTGGTGACTTCGTGCGAGGACGTGACGTCGACGTCGAGGACGACGACGCGCGAACGACGGGCGATCGCGGTCGCTGGGAGGGGCGGTGTAGGGTTCATAGTGTCGTGAACACACAAACACAAACAAAAACAAAAACAAAAACAAAAGACACAGCACACGAGTGAGTACAGTACGAGGGTCAAACACAACGACGACGACACACGGCGTCGACGCGACACAGACGAACACCGGACACCACACGCGTGCGAACGAGGCGTCAGTTCGAATGACGCACGCGCGAGCGCGTCCATGATTTCACGAGGACGACGAACACGCGCGATGAAGACGATGGCGAGCGATGAAACACGAGACACAAAGACGAGCAAAAGACGAGAAAGAACAGAAACAAGGCGAGAAAAGACGCACAAGATGAGCACCGCGCGCGCGACGGTTACAACAACGTTCGCGCTCACGTGGGCGCTCGTCCTCACGTGGGGGGAATACGTCGTCCACGACATCGCGCAGAGACGATGCGCGTGGCCTGAGATGGAGAATAGCACGCGCGTGATGGTGATTGCAGACCCGCAGGTGGTGGATGAGTTTACGTACGCGACGCTCTCAAAAGGTTCAGTTGGTTTAGCTTTTGCGGAGGCGATATGCGATGCGTACATTCGACGGGCGTTTCGCGCGGCGAGAAGGCGGTTTGCACCGGATCATTTTGTATTCTTAGGAGATTTATTTGGCCACGGTGCTCGTGGAGAAGGGGATGGCTGGGATCGCATTCGCAGGCGCGTGGACGCTGCGTTTGATTGGCATCGTGACAGCTTCGAATTGACGAACTTAAACTATCACACCATTCCGGGAAATCACGACATTGGTTACTCCGAAGTCATTAGAAATCACCCCAACATTCTCGAGCGACACGAAAAGTGGTATGGCGAGAGTAATTATGTAGCACGCTTAGGCGGCGTTGATTTCATAGGCGTCAACGCCATGGTATTGGATGGTCGAGGTGAAGCGAGCGACGCGACTTGGGCCTTTATCGACAGCCTCAAGCGCGAGGAGAGCAACTATTCTGCACCGCGAGTGTTGTTGACGCACGTACCACTTCCGAATCTATCTCAGCAGTGCGGTGCAAATAGGAACTCAAGAGTTATTACGGGACGATTAATCGGCAGACCGAAAGAAGTCGTGTACCAAGACTATCTCACACAAGTGACTGCCGAAAGATTGTTGACTGCGGTGGAACCCGACGTTGTTTTATCGGGTCACGATCACGATCAATGCCAAGTTACGCACAGGTACCAATCTCATGGACGTGCACGCGACGCGACGGAAATAACCGTCGGTACGTTTAGCGCATTAAATGGAAACGCGGCGCCAAGTTACTTGATGCTCACCGTTTCGGACAACGTTGACGAGAATTTCAAAGGTGACAGGCAGCGAAGCGTTCGATATGAATTATGCTACCTTCCGGATGTACGGCGAATCGTTAAGACGTACGTTTACGTCGCTATATTTTGCATTTTCGCGTTTCTCGGTCCGCCGTTCGGAGAATTAATTAAGCCATTTACAAATGATCGGAAAACGCGAGAAATGATCGAAAGGTTCAGGTACGCGTAGAAATCGAGTGAAATAAAGTGATCTAGTTTGTTCGACTCAATGGACTGACGAAATGTGACGTTTCAGGGGTTTCATAAACGGTTTGATTTATTTAATTTGCCTACTGATTGCTATTGCGTTGATGTTTACAGCGATACTCGCAAGAGATTCGAAGATTTTGACGGCATAAATGACTACGGTAAACATATACGCGCACATCAGATCGAGCAAGAAGTTATTTAACGGAACGCATTAGTTATTAGCAGCGTGTAAATTAATTCCAGGTCACAACACAAATTATTAAGTATGGCAATCATGAATTAATTCGAAAGCGCGTTCCGTGAGCGTACGAGCTCCAAGATATGCCCGGCGTGTTTGGCGATGATAACGACGCGCGCACTGTCATCGAAGCGTGATTTGGCATGCGGACAACGAGTATGTCGGTCGGTAGAAAATAAATATTTTCAGCACGCGATCAGCACGTCGCTTTCAAAAGCATTAATTAATTAATTGACGAAGCAAAACGACGATCGAGGTCATGAAGTCAGCTCACGTGGCGTCCATGATTGCACCGGTTATGTTCCTTTCACAATTATATCTAAAACTCACGACTTGCGAGTCGAGCCGCAAAATTGAATTAATTGGAGGATCAGTAGTTATTTTCCGCGGGTCGACAAACGCAACGGGTGTTCCCCTCTATTGCCCTGTTGTCGTCGCGATCGCATGAAAGCACAGTCAAAACTTTCCAGATCCAGCATGCATCGAAAGGTACGCGCGACGTGAACACTTTTCAACCCAAGTCGACCTCAAACGTTGGAAACGACGGACGTCAAATGATGGCTGGCTTCGCAGCGCGTTCAACGAGGCGGTATCGCGGCGTCAGCGTCGCCGATATTGGTCAGGGACACATATGAAACGAGCGTGCACAACCAGTGCGTCTGAGCGGAGCGAGTTCGCGTTCGCGCCGGAGATGTCGAAATGCCCGACACACAGAAAATGCGCTCGCCCCGCGACGCCGTGCATACCTCTCTCTTGATTGCACACTCGATCGAACGAGACCTCGCCATAAAAAGCAAAAACCATGCGACACGGAGGATTCCCGGCTGGTTCCCCAGCTAGTACTAATTCCGCTCAACCAGGCTTTACTTCGTTGTGCTGATGGGTAACGGTGCTTTGCTGGTGATGTGATCGCATGATGTACAAATGAACGGAAAGGTCATATACGAAACTTCACAATGCATTTCCTGGCAAGTCTTACGGGTATATATTTTTGTTGACTTTGCAACGTATATGCTCAAACAGTCAAACACAGAGCTGTGTGATGCACCCGTTTGGTTCACGGAATCAACGACCCCGTCTGTCGACGCCTCTCGCGCGCGGTCGAACGCTGGAGCGCGGCGAGCGGCGAGCGGAGAGGGTGGTGCGCCACACGTCGAGCCCGCCGCTGCGAATAACGCGCTCGCGACGATGGCGATGCGACACCTGCTCTTGGCGTTTATTTTAGCTCTAGCTTTAGTTGGTTCGTGCCAGGTACGCCCCGACGCCGCGACGCAGTGCACGGTCGCGAGGCGTCGTTGCGAAGATACATCATGTGCACGATTTTCGCGATTGACACGCTTCACGAAAGATTATCGGTACACAGGCGGTGGAAGAGTTCGAAGATGAGGAACAGCTCATGCAGTTTGTAGCAGATTCGCGTTCAGACACTTTAGCGGTGCTTGGTATGTTTAGGAAGCCGGCAGAGCACCAGAAGTACATAGACGCGTTCACGGATGCGGAGCACACTTTCCGGTCGTACGGCCACGAAGACGTGATGTTTGGACGCACTACGAGATTGAACAACAAGAACAAAAAGCCAAAGCTGTTCATCACCGCTCCACACTACGCCGATAGCGATCATATCACGAGCATGGTTGACGACCTCGAGTTCAACGTAACTAGCATCGTCAAGTTTGCGTTTTTCACGCTCGTCCCGCCGTACGCCCAGTGGCCCGAATTTCCCGACAACAGAGGCACAGTGGATGAGGTACAGCGCGCAAATTTGCATGCAAAAAACGACTTACCCAAGATTTTCGTTTTCATGCTCAAAGACTTTGCCGAAGAGTACGGAGTGCGAATTCACAAGACGCTTGACGCCGTAGGGAAAGCCATCTCCGGGTTCATGGTGCTCATTCACGTCGTGCCTCCGACGAGAGATGATGTCATTTATTTGCAAACAGCCATCCCAGCGGGCGAGGAAGAGGAGTATATGAATGCTCTCGACAGTGGTAGGCTCGTGATCATCGGTTTCGACCCGATCAGTGGCGTTCGAGACGCCGAGGCTCGTTTCATAAATGACTTCACCTCCGATTCCTTGGTCGCGTTTTGCAACGCCTATTTAAAGATGCTTCCCGAGGACGCTCGGGGCGGTCGTTCACCGTTTCCTATTAAACACTTTGACAAGCGCGCGAAGAACACGATCGGGCTCGGTAAATACGCCCAATCGCACGAATTGTAACAATCACCAGTTTGCCTCTGTGATGTCAGGATGTGCCTCTTCGCCTTCTTTCGGAACTCGCCACGTCGTTTTCGCCGTTATTTGCCCGCACTGTAACGCCCGGAACCGTCGTCGTCACACGCGATCGTCGACATGCGGTTGCTGCATCACGTCGATCGCGTGACGTACGACAACGGTGCGGTCGTCTCCGCGTTTCCCTCGCCGTCGCCGCCGTCGTCGCCGCCGTCGTCTTCGGGCGTTGACCAAGGCGAGCGCGAACGATCTCCAGGACGAGCGCGAGTTCGAGAGAATAAACCCCGAGGGCGCTTCAGGCGACACCGAAGAGAAATGGCGAATGAGCAAGGAAAAGAGAATTATGATTCTCTCACCGCACTCGCGCAAAAGATCCAGCGCCGGCACGGGATCACCCCGAACGAGGACGGCGCAAAGAGCATATTGTCACCGACGCGCCGGGGGAACGGAGACGGAGCGTCGACGTGGAAGTCAGTGAAGTTCAATCACGACCTCCCGAAAGGATTCCCAGAGCGACAATCAAACGCTATGCGATTGCGGCCGGCGAGTCATTACGTTAAACATCGAGGCGATGATCGAAGTCAGCTCATGTCGTTGGTGTTAGTGCTGCTGACGCTGATCTTCGTCGTGCTCACGAGTCAAGCGCTCGAAGCCGCGCACGCCATGCTCGTCATCGCGAGCAAATGACACAAGTACACTAGACGAATTGATTAGATAGATAGCTTGGTTTTTGATAGTCATCGTTGTTTTCTTACCCATGAGGTGGGTTGTTTTCTCACCCATGAGGTGGGGGCGAGTGCCAAAGGTGCTCGCCAGCTGTAAAGACAGCATATTCTAGCGCGCGCAAACTTTGGAATAATGTTCACCACGCCCCAAATTGGACTGACTTCGCGCGTCAACGCGCGTCGCGAAGTTCATGTACGAACGCGCATCACATGTGCATCGTCTTCCAAGTCCATCACGTTCGTTCGACACGGCCAAAGCACTTGGAACGCTGAGGGACGCATTCAAGGTAGTTCAAACTTTTCTGTGTTGACGCCTAAAGGGCAACAGCAGGCGTCGTTGACGCGCGATATGGTGTGCGATATGGACTTTGACGTTTGCCTTCGATCGCCTCTAGCGCGCGCGAGCGAGACCGCGGATATCGTTTGGTCCGGTCGCACACAGCGGTTGGTTGACGTAAAGGATTTGCGAGAGATTGATTTGTACTCATTTGAAGGACTGTTAAAGGATGAGGGCGTTGCAAAGTTTGGTTCGCAGTACGAAAAGTGGAAGAAACAACCTGAAAATTTTGAAATCGACGGGCACTATCCTGTGCGCGAGCTTTGGGATCGAGCGACGACGGTGTGGGAGGACGTCCTGCTGAGGCAGCAGCATTCAAAAATCCTTGTCGTGGCGCACAACGCAGTGAATCAAGCCTTGCTAGGGAGTGCTCTCGGCGTTGGGCCGAATTATTTCAGGCGGTTGCTACAAAGCAACTGCGCAGTGAGCAAGGTGATCATCAGCGAAGAGTTCATGCCGAACACTGGTCTTGGCGTAGAGTTGGAGTTTTTCAACCAAACGCCGTTGTCACCGCTAGGTGATCAAAAAGCAATTGTAGGCTTGATTTGTGGGCCAACGAGCATCGATGAAGAAGCGTTGATAACCGAGACTGTCGCGCACATGTTGGAAAGTACGAAAGTTACGCGAATGATGTTTCCATCGAGCGGCGCATCGGCTCGGTTGGCGCAGAAAATCTTAGACAAGAACGTCACGCATTCATTTGAAACGTACATCGTTGAAAGTGTCGAGGATATTTTGAGCGTTTTGAAGCTCGGCGAGGAACCCGGGGCGTCGATTGTGATTCATGATAAGTGTCTGTGTCAAGATTTTATCGCCAGTTCGTTGGATTTGGAAGATGGGGGAATTTTCAAGCTCACGCCAGGCGGATTATCTGTGCTCAACATGAGAGGTGGCCCTGCAAAGAATCCTCTCGCAATGTGCATCAACCATCACTTGCACTTGGACGATGACGATGACGAAGGAGATTTCATATGATATTCCGCTGTCTGTAATTGTTTTGCGTACTACTGTATTTAATAAAGCTATTGTTTCTAGCGCCTAATCAACTCTATCCCACCGTCTTCGTCCATCATCTCGTTCCTTCTTGTCCTTTTTATCCTTTTTGTGACGTTTATCATCTTGTCGTTCATCTCTGTCTTCAACATGCAGAGGTAGTCCTTTCACCGCGGCTTCTGCGCGCGCCATAGCCGCAGCCTTACGCGCCTGAAGCTCGCGAATGACTTTCTCGTCATCTTCTTCCTCGACACGCCTGTGTCGCGGTCCAGCGGCGTCCACGACATCTCCTCTGTCTGGCAAGCGCTCGCTTACGACCACGCGCTCGGGGCGATCATCGACAGCATCCACTTTCTTCGCCACCGGCCTCGGATTACCGCATTTAAAGCACGTCTCTCTGAATTTGAAATTGTCTCCTCCGCAGACGCACCGCCACTCCTTGAGCGCTGGGTCGTCGTTCTTCAATTTGTAATCATCCACGTGATCCACTTTGATCGTTCGACCAACGACGGTGGCGCCATTCAAGTTATCCACCGCGAGCACTGTCGACCGTTGATCGGCGTAGCATATGAACGCGAACCCTCGACTCTTCCCGGTGTCTTCGTGTCGCACCACGTTGACGTCTACAATCTCTCCGTATTGTGAAAACACCGCCAAAACGTCTCCTTCGGTCATGGTAAACGGCAGTCCTCCGGCAAATACGTAGGCGGAGTGTTTAAATCTCGCGTGCCACGATGCGCTCTCGGATATCCCGCTCTCTACCTCGCGCATCGTCGCCTTTTGCGTGTTTTTAATTTGCGTCAAAGGATTCATTCGTCCCGTCGTTCACCCCTCGTTCGTTCTCGTCGTCGTCGCTTTGACGTCCAACGCCTCGCGCGTTCCTCCGCTCGTGGTCGTCCTCCGTCCGTCGATCGTCGTCGCGCGCGTTCGTCCGTTCGTCGCGCGCGTTCGCCCGTCGCCCGAAGTCGCGCGCGACGTCGAGGCGCGCGTTCGTCCGTCGGTCCTCTGGTCCTCGCGCGCGCGCGCCCGACGTCGACGCGCGTCCGTCGTCGACGACGAGTGACGACCAAACACGAGTGACGACCAAACACGAGTGACGACCAAACACGAGTGACGACCAAACACGACTCCCTTCGTCCCTTCCCCTCGCCCCCTCCCCCCCCCCCCTCCCCCCTCGTTGTATATCGTCGAATGTCGACTCGAATGTCCCGATCGATGTCCCGACGACGTCGTTCGCGTTCGACGGCGGCGCGCGCGTGGCGACCGACGGACGTGGCGGCGCCGTCGCGCGCGCGCGTTTCGACGCGAACGCGCGACGCGGAGTCACGCGCGATGGGGCGGACGTACGATGGCGAACTCGCACGCGAGGTTGTGAACGAATGCACGACGAGCGCACAGGCGAGGAAGAGCGTCGCGGCGATCGTACGAACGGTGCGAGAGGACGTTGGAGGTACAACGAGCGTCGCACTCGATCGACCGCGGGGAGACACACACACACACACACACACACACACGACGGGGAACGAAAACACGAACCGGGGTGAACGCACGAAGACGACGACGATGAAAACCCTCTCAACGCGCGCGATGGTCAGTGATGAATACAACATTAATCTTTGAGAACTGACAATCCTCGTGATGTCTCAACTGACAAGCATATGACTGAGACCACGCGCGCGAGAAGGGTGGAATCGACGAAACGCGAGAAACAAAACGATAGCCGAGACTGACCGATGGTGATTGAATTCCTCGATGCAGAGATGAAAGAGAGAGAGCTTAAAATAAAACCCGTGCCATGGTTTGGAATTGAAAGCGAAGATGTCATAGGGAAAACGTTAAAGTTCACACCACCGACGCGAGTGTACGTCCTGGGGAGTCACGCCGAGGGCGGGTGCTTCAACCTGTCCATGCTTGGGGACCATCAAGTCGTCGTGGACGTCGCGGTGGAAATACCGCGCTCGTTTTTCCAAGAGAAGGACTACTTAGATCATCGATATCACTTCAAGCGCGCTCTGTACTTGGAAGCCTTGCACAAAAAGCTATCAAAGTCATCTGAATGGTCTGTCGAGGTCAAGGACCAGCACGCCGATCCAAGAAAGCCTTACATCGAATTGCACATCGGTGTGAAAGGTGACAGAAAGACTGTACGTTTGTTTCTCACCATAGATGCCGAGACCTTTGCTTCTGTTCGACTACTGCCGGACAGAGCAAACCTTCGTAGTTTAGAATCAAGTGGTGGTGAGCGTGCGGCGAGTCCGCATTACAATCAGTCGATTGCCGAGGACATATACGGCGAGGTACATGCACAATATTTCGCCAAAGCTTCGGCCAGGGCAAGTAGTTTAACGGGTGCTGTTGTGCTCTTCAAGCGATGGGCACAAGGTAGGCGGCTGCTGGGCGCGCCAGACGGCATGAACGGATTTTTCATCTCCATGCTTTTGGCTTACATGCTCGACCAAGGCGGACAACTGAGTAGTAGCATGGATGCGAGTCAGATGTTGCGCGCGGTGCTCACTACGATAGCCAAGCCGACGTTTTTCAAGAAGGGTTTGTTCGCAAACGGTAAGCCGGAGGAAGCAAACGTTTGGCAACGCTCGTTCTCGTACGTCTTTTTAGCACCTTGCGGTCACGTCAACATCATGACGAGAATGTCCGATAGTGCGGTCAAAGAAATTGTTCACGAAGCTTCCGTATCGATGGAGGCGTTGAAGAAATCCAGTAACTCGATGTTTGAACACGTATTGCTTGGTTCATTTCCATCCGCTGTGCGTTATGACTTGCACTTGCACGTCACCACGCTAGTGACAGATTTTGAGAACGATTCCGATGTGAACGCTAGGCGAGCGAGTGAAATACTTGCCTCTAAGGTAGTGTCGAGAGCATTAGGTGACCGCGCAAAGTTAGTCCGCGTTCATGAAGTGCCGAGCACGAGTGTAGATGACGTAGGGAGCTCGGTGTGCAAGTTGTGGATTGGTATCGTATTAGACCCCGAACATTCGATGCGTTTGGTTGACATTGGCCCTAGCTCTACAGATGACAAACAAGCAAAGGAGTTCCGAGCATTTTGGGGCGATAGATCTGAGCTTCGTCAGTTTAAGGATGGACGTATTTGTGAATCTGTAGTTTGGGATTTCGTACCGCCATCACAGCGGCATCATATTCCAGCGATTGTCGCCAAAGAAGCGCTTGAGCGTAATATGGCTGCGGTAGAAAACGTAGAATGGAGTGCGAAATTGTTCGATGAGCCGTTGAGTAAGATAACGGGCTCTAAAGAAGGTGCATCACCGGCTAATTTGCTCCAAGCGTTGGACCGACTGGCCAAGCGCATGAAGGACTTGAAGGAAATGCCCCTCAAAGTCAATAATGTGCAGCCTTTGAGTAGCGCGTTTCGCGGAACCGACCCGTTTCCTCCCACGCCTCATCCTTTAGCTCACGGCGCTGGCGTCGGTTTGGGGACAGGCGAGGATGATATACCAGTGTGCCCCAAAACACTTGACATTCTAGTGCAACTAGAAGGGAGCGGTCGTTGGCCAGAAGATGTTCCTTCGATTGAAAAAACTCGCGCGTTGATGGCTATTCAGCTAGCTGAGTCTCTACGTAAGAGTTACGCCATGCCAAGCATCGTGGCTGAAGAATCGGTCGATATTTTATTTGAAGGTTACGCTTTTCGTGTGCACGTCAGTGCTGCCACTGGTGGTCCGCACGTCAAGGCCACGGAGGAGAAACTTCTCGAACGAGCCTCTCATGCGGGTTTGATTGCATCTGTTGCTGCTCGATTTCCTATGTACGGTTTATCGACGCAGCTCATCAACAGATGGGTAGCATCGCACATGTTCTCCCCGCACATCACCGATGAAGCAATCGAAGCCTTGGTGGCGACGTTGTTCATCTCTCCTGGGTCTGCTTTACCTCCGATGTCCCGTGAAGTTGCGTTTGCGCGTTTCTTGAGTCTTATTGCTTCCCACTTATGGTACGAACCGGTCATTTTAGATCCCGAGGACGTCGTAAGCGAAGCTGATGTTGATCGTATCGATCGATCGGCAAAGGATGCGCCAGCGATGTGCATCGTCACGTCGCACGACAAGTCAGGTATCCAACTCACGTCGAATGGACCAAACGCCGTAGTGCTCAAGCGGCTCGTTGCAATTGCGAGCCGCACGACTTCAGAAATCGAGTCTCTTCTCGATGGGTCGTCGAAGCAATCCTTGTTTGAAGAGGGCATCTGGGAGAAATTCTTCAAACCATCGCTCAGCGGATTTCAAGCCGCGTTGCTCCTCCGTCGTTCGGCTCTGCCCTTTCCAAAGCAGGCGCTTTTTCCTAGCAAGCGTTTGTATAAACGAATGCGCGAGCAGTTCCAAAGCGAGATGAGTGTGGTGGACGAGGATGACGAGGAGAGCTTGGCGCTAAATATCAAGCTCGCAAAGTTGCCGCCCAAGCTCCTTCAACAAGGTCCCGATAAGGCGCGCGAAGCACTGCTGATCGGATTCGATCCCATGTCGTGTTTTTTGCAAGTTGCGCAAGATCGTTTAGGCGGTTCGGCGCTGTTATTTGCGGATAAATACGGTGGCGACATCGTTGGAGTTGCCTTCAAACCCGACGCCGTGCACGTTGACGCTGTTTTCCCTAAATCCCTTGCTTGGTTGCCCAACCCATCGCCCCCGACGAGAGATGCCATCATAGAGGACTTGGCGACGATTTCAGGGAACGATTTCGTGATCAAGGTTCTTTCGTAGTGATAGTTGAAGTAAACGCTCGTCTTTCGTAGTTAATAGTTGAAGTAAACACTTGTCTGGTTGCACACCCATAACCGCCACGCTCGCAGTGCGCTCGCGCCCGACGCTCTTAAACGTTTTCGATGCGCTTTTTAGCGTCATTGATTCTTCCTTGTGTTTTACACTTGATGTGATGAGATGGTGTATTAAGACTGATCAATGGTTCAACGTCAGCCCCCTCCCGAATTACCTTGTTACCAAGGAGGCGTCAACCTGCTCTGATTCTCGTATGTGTCCTACACTACGCCATCGCACGAGTCGTGCTGGTGGACGTCGGTGGTACATTCGTAAAACATTCTCATGGAAGAATCAATCTTTTCCTGCGAGGTTCACCTCCTCTGCTTTTTTTTTTTCGTCGCATCGCCCGTTCCCCGACCGATGTTCCCGTCGCGCCGTCGCGCCGTCGCGCCGCCGCACACGGCGAAGCGCCTTCGATGCGCTCGACCGTCGCGCCTCGCGCGCGAGCGAGTGCGGGCGGCGGACGAACGACGAACCCAGGACGAGGACAAGGACGTAAAACTTCATCACCCCCATCGCAAAAACCGGGGAAACCAATCGCAGGGCGAACGAAACCATCGTCGTCGTCGTCGAGCGACGACACGAAAGCGAACCGGGTCGCCGTCGCGACAGGGCAAACGAAGGCGAAACCAACGCCGCGACGAAAGACGAGCGAGACGACGACGATTAACGAAAAAGAAAAACATTTATACTTCGATGAAGCTCAAATCTTAGTCATCGGTGGACAAGGAGGCGAAGGCGAGGCGTGGCAAGGGGCGAAACCAAAATTGGTGAAGAATTTCAAGTACTCGTGGGGACGCAACTTGAAAAAGTTTATCGAACTTCCAGCGGCGGAGCCCGCCGATGGTGGACGAGGAGGGAGCGTGTATTTGCGCGTCGATCGTAAGTGTGAAACACTACTGCACTTGCACGAACGTAAGACGTGGAGAGGGAAGAAAGGGTTTCACGGAAGCGCGGCGGATTTCGCGAGCGGCGGCCGTGAGCGACACCGCGTGGCGCCAGACCAAGAGAATATGTACATTCCCGTACCACCTGGAACGGTGGTGCGGCGGAAACGCACGGGAGAACTGCTCGGAGACATGACAAAGCATGGACAAACGCTTTTAGTCGCCGAAGGTGGTCCGGGTGGACTAGCGGCGCGGCGGGCGGAAAAGCAAGCGACGCGACGCATGCGCAACGGCAAGGAGGAAGATTTTGAGGCGTCGGATATCGCCATCGACAGCGCGTCGCTGGTGTCGTCAATGGGAGGACTGGGAGAAGAATTAAATATAGAGCTCTTGATGCGCGTCGTGGCAGACATCGGTCTCGTGGGGTTGCCTAATGTTGGTAAGAGTTCGTTGCTCAAGGCGGTAACGCGCGCGAGTCCAGAAATCGCCAACTACCCGTTCACAACGCTTATGCCCAACTTGGGCGTGATTAAGACCGAAGATGATTTGGCGGAGAGCGGAGAATCGTCTACTGTCATGGCAGATTTACCTGGGTTGATTGAAGGGGCGCATAAAGGCTTGGGTCTCGGCCGGGCTTTTTTGCGCCACTTGCGACGCACGCGCGCGATGGTGTGCGTCGTTGACGCCTCTGGGCCCGACCCGGTGAACGATTACACGATCGTTCGGCAAGAATTAAAGCTGTACAACCCCGAATATGTTCTTCGCCCGCATATTCTCGTCTTAAACAAGATGGATTTAGAATGGGCCGCTTTGCGAACGGACGAACTCACAAAGGCTTTTAAAGTGCTCGATGAAGAAGTCATCGGCGTTCCACCGGTCGCAATTCTTCCAATCAGCGCCAAGGAGGGCACGGGAGTAGAGAAGTTCATGGAAGTGTTAGCCAAACTTATGAAGGAAGAAGATTCTACTATTCGTTAATGCATAGATAGTTTTAATACAAGATAGCGCAGCCGCAAAAAATGTCTATAGATCGAACAAACGCATTTCTGCAAAAGCTTCCTGTCGAGTGGCATTGTACCATGCAACGACGCGCGCACTGCCGAGCAACGGAGGCAACGGGCAATCTAAACCGTAAACGACCTCAGGGGACACCAATTGCTTTTGTACAGAGTCAGTGATCTCATTCAGAGGCTTCCCCGCCCTGATGGCACTCAGACCAGCGCGCGTTGCTTTGAGTGCTTCTGCGCCGCTTGCGCGCACCTCTGCGCGTAACCTCAAAGGTCCGATAAGCTGTTGACCCAACGATAACGTTACTGTGAGCGGATCTGCGTTTAATCGCCCATCCATAGTAATGAAACGATCGGCTAACGACATCGGCTTTCGCTTCTCGGCATCGAGCGGACGACTAGGGGTGCCCAAGCCTGCGGTGTCGAGGCGCAAATCCACCGATGTGAAATCAAGCAAGGGGCGCGAAAACGACCCAGCTTGTGCGTGTATGGCAATCGAACCAAAGTTGTGAACATCCAAACTCTTTCCGTTTGCATATTTGTCATCCAAGCTCTTACGCACGACGGCGCCATAAATACCCCCGACGCTAACCGTCGGTACCTGCGGCATCGCGGTGTATCCTGTTTGCGCCTGTGTGGAGTCTACTTTGCGTCGTCTGCGTCCTCGCCACAGCACGAACTGCTGCTCAATCGACGCGCCCGCTTGAAGTTCGCTCCTCGGCGGTCGACGCAGTCCTCCACCTGGGGCAGGCTCGAATGCGGCCAAATCTTTGGACAACCATTTACGTGCGCCGACGCGGTACTTCAGCGCGCTTCGCCCACGACTGGCAACGCTAACCGATGCCGAAGTCGGCCCATCCAAGTACCCTTCCGACATTTGATATCGCTCGTTGTGAGAAAAATCCACAGACACTAAATGGGCGGGTATTTTACCCTGAATTGTCAAACGCCCACGCGTTTTTGTGGGATCCATAGTCGTGGCGCCCTCGCCCGCGGTGAGTACCACCGACTTTTTCGTCGCTGCCGTCGCCTTGAATTTCGACATCATCGCCTCGGTGATGCCTTGCAATGAACCTAATTCCCCAATCGCTTTCACCACGACTCGATCGAGTAACATGGTGCGAAACCTCCCGCCGAGTGCATACATGGATGGATCTAACAACGCTCGGTGCGCCTTCCCCTCTCGCGCGTTTGGCGTCTCCCACGCCCGTTGTGCGCGCACTCTGCACGTCAGTGTGCTCCACCATTCTCCAGCGCCCACATTCGCCACGACTCGATCGAGCACTAACCCTCCTTCGTGTTTCACGTAGCTCGGCATCGCCGGTACGTTTAAAAACTTTTGTGCCATGAACAATTGTTGCGCCCGTGCGAGTCCGCTCGGTGCGCATATCGCGAACGTCGACCGTCTCGATGCGTGCGTTCGTATCGTCCCTTCCATTCCGCACGCGCTCGTTGTGTCATCCACGTAGAACGCTCGTGCGAGGGCACATCGCATGGGTTTAAATCCATGCAATTTCAAGTGCGATCGCGCCTTCTCCGTCGTTTCCGTCGACATCCCCCCTGTTTTTCTCCCTCCTTCGCCACGCGCCGTCGACGTTCGATGTTCGATGTCCTCCTCCTCCTCGTCGCTTTCGCGTTCGCTCGCGCTTTCGTTCGTCGAGCGCGACGCTTCGCGCAGTGCCACGCCACGCGCGCCGTCGGTCGCGCACCCACCTCGCGATCGACCGACGTCGAGGTCGTCGTCGATGAGTGGGTGGGTCCATGGTCGAGTGAGGACTCATCGACGACGACCTCGACGTCGTCGACGGCGTCGCGACGACGCGCACTTCGCGTCCGCCGCCTCGTGGCGCGCATGTGAACGAACGACGACGACTCTCGACGACGACGACGACGACGACGACGCCTGGGGTGGACGCGATTGATACATTGACCACACGCGATCGCCCGCGACAGTCGACCGCGAAGGGCGATCGCGGAGGACGACGAAAAGAAACGACGAGGGCGAGCGACGGACGGGGGAGGACGATCGACGAAGGACGCGCGCGAGACGATCGGGCGAACGATATCGACGGCGTCAAGCGAAAACGAGACGCACGCGAACGCGAGAGAGGGTAAAAGATGAGCATGATTAATATCGGGGCGTCGAACGCCGGGGATCAATTTTATAGATATAAAATGCCCGCAATTGTGTCAAAGATTGAAGGACGAGGGAACGGGATCAAAACAAATGTCGTGAACTTGGTGGAAGTTTCTAAGGCTTTAGCGCGACCGCCGATGTATACGCTGAAATTCTTCGGTAATGAACTCGGGGCGCAGACGAATTACGACGATAAAGCTGGGGTGTGTATCGTGAACGGAGCGCACGACGCGGGCAAGTTGGCGCAGACGCTGGAGGTCTTCATCAAGCGTTTCGTGCAGTGCTTCTCGTGCGGAAATCCGGAGACGATGATCGAAATTTCGAAACGAGAGACAATACACTTAAAATGTAAGGCGTGCGGAGCGGTCTCAGATGTGGATATGCGCCACAAATTATGCACGTATATTTGCAAGAACCCTCCCGAGATCGCCAAGGATAAAAAGGAAAAGCAGCTTCGACGGGCGGAACGCGAACGTGAAGAGGCGGGTGCTGCGTTGGATGACGACGAGCGCCGTCGCCAGCGCAAAGAAAAGAAGGAGAAGAAAGACAAGAAGGAAAAGAAGGAAAAGAAGGAAAAGAAGGAAAAGAAAGAAAAGAAGGAAAAGGCTGACGATGAAGGCTCTGGCGAGGCAGCTGATGCCCCCGTCTCCTCTGAATCTGAACAAGACGACGACGACGACGATGAAGAAGACGTGGTGTGGGCCACTGATACTTCTGCCGCTGCAGCAAAAGCTCGCGCGATCGAGCAGCTCACCGACGGCGCAGCGAGCATGGTCACCGTTGTCGCCGATAAGTTGCAAGACGCTAGCATTCAGGACGAGAGTTCGGAAGAAGAGGAGGATCCTCGCATCTCTAGGCTTCGCATCTACGCCACGAAAAATGACGCGGCAAAGACCGTTGAATACCTTAATTCTGATGGTCTCGGCGTCGACTCGCAAGAGTTGGGCATCTACTTTCTTTTGGAAGCCATCTTTGACGAGGACGAGCCAATTCCGCCGCAAATCAAAGCCAAGAAGGACTACATCGAAGCCGCTTGCCCGGATGCCAAGACTCAGCGCGCTCTCTTGTGCGGTTTCGAACGATATGTCACTGAAACGGCAACGTCAGGCTTTAAAGCTTTCTCTTTAATCCTTAACCAGCTCTACGAATTCGACCTCGTCGATGACGAAATCATCAAGGCTTGGAATGATGACGTCGAAGCTGCAGCAGGCATCGAAGTCGAAACCAAGGTTAGCCAAGCCGTTCGCAAGCAGGCTCAAAAATTCATCGAATGGCTCGAAGAAAGCGACGAGAGTGACGATGATGATGATAGCGATTAGATTCAATACTTTCTTTGTTGATCTTTTGTGATAATTTACTTGACATCCACTCCTGCTGTCGCTCTCGCGCCCCCCCTGGTCACGAAACCTACTGCACTTCCCGTCGCTCGCATATGAGATTTCTGCTCCAGCGTCTATCGAGTCACGCCAGAGCTCCCTTACTTAATCACATTCCTCGCGCATCTTCCTCGCGCTTCGCATCGTCGTCCAAATCATTTGAAGTCATCCGAACCATGGCGGCTGCGAAGAAAACCATCAAGGGTGTGGTGTTCGACATGGATGGCACCCTCACGCGAAGCGCAAAGCTCGATTTCATCGAAATGCGACGACGATGTGGATGCGAAACGGCAGATATATTAGGAGAAGTCGATTCTTGGCCGGAAGATCGGCGACAAAAGGCGTATGAGATCATAGGTGAGATGGAGCGCGAGGCGTTGAAGACGACGACGCTCATGCCGGGGGCGAGCGAAGTAGCACAGACGTTGGATGAGATCGGTATCCCGCGAGCGTTGGTGACACGGAATGCGGGAACATCGGTGGACGTGTTTCACCAATCGATATGGACGCACGCGCCTTTCGAGCCGGCGCTGAGTCGGGAGTTTAAGCCTTACAAACCCGCGCCAGACGCTTTGTTACATATTTGCAAGTTGTGGGGGTGTGAGCCAGGCGAGGTGATCATGGTCGGTGATAGCGCTAAAGATGACGTGGTGAGCGGGAACAAAGCGGGGGCGATCACGGTTCTCCTCGATAGTGGACGGACCAAAGCTTGGGCGGCGGAATTTGGGGTGAACAAATTGCCAGACGAGATGGTACCACATTTTGTGTGCGAAAACATGCATGATTTCGTGATGCTTCTAAGGTCCGAGATTCACTTTGATTTTCGAGCTCCGTAAAACAACCAACGCGAGTAGTGTGCGAATGTGTGCGAGTACGTTGTTTATTCATGATTTATGTAATCGCTTTTAGTTTTAGTTCAGACATTGATCAAGGTGTTTATTAGACTACTAACTGTCACTTCATCTCGGTGCCCTGCCCAGTTTTGTAACCAACTCGTTTTGAACATCCTGCGTCACCGGTTGGTGCGAGCTGTATTCCATGGTAAACTCCCCCTTCCCTTGCGTCATGCTTCTCAGCTCCGTACTGTAACCAAACATCTGGCTTAAGGGTACCAAAGATGAGATCAAGACGTCGTCACCATCCGCCGTGGAGTCGTTGATAGTCCCCTTGCGCCTGTTAATGTTACCTACAACAGTGCCTTGGAATTCAGAAGGGACAGTGATATCAACCTTCATAACTGGCTCTAAAATTTTTGGACCGGCTTTTTGAAACGACTGTCGGAACGCTGCGAGTGCAGCGAGCTTGAAGGCTAATTCAGATGAATCGACAGCGTGCGAAGCACCATCCGTCAGAACAACCCTCAACCCTTCAACCGGAAAGCCGATCAAACCACCGCTTTGAGCAGCTTCCTTGAAACCCTTTTCCACCGCTTGAATGAATGAGGGTGCGATAGCGCTACCTATGATGCCATTTTCGAAGATGACTTCAGTGCTATCCACTAAAGGCTCTATGTAACCAACAACTTTACCGTACTGCCCTTGACCACCAGATTGCTTCTTGTGAAGGTAATCGAACTCAGCGCGTTGCGTAATTGCCTCACGATAGTTCACACGGGGTTGCCCGACTTCGCAATCGACCTTGTACTCGCGTCGCATGCGCTCAACGTAAATATCTAGGTGCAGTTCACCCATACCGCTAATTATAGTTTGAGCGCTCTCGTCATCCAAGTGCACTCTGAACGTCGGATCTTCTTTTTGGAAACGCTGAAGCGCTTTACTGAAGTTCGTACTTTCGCCCTTAGCCTTGGGTGTGATCGCAAGAGACATCACTGGCTCTGGAACTCTCATGGATGTCATAGCGTAGTTCACCGTGCCATCTGTGAAAGTGTCACCGCTCTTACATTCAACACCAAATAGCGCAACGATGTCGCCCGATGGAGCCGAAGCAACGTCTTCCATTTCGTTGCTATGCATGCGCACGAGGCGCGGAACCTTAAGTTTCTTGCCAGTCGATGTGTTGTTGATCGTCATGCCCTTTTCTATTTGCCCTTGGTATACGCGAAGGTACGTGAGTTGGCCAAATTTACCCTCTTCAAGCTTGAACGCAAGCGCCACAAGAGGCGCCTTGGTGTTGTTTGATAACACCACAGGCTCCTCAGCCTTGTTCAGATCGAGTGCGACATTTTTAACTTCTGAAGGTGACGGCAAGTAATCGACAACGCCGTCCAGCAGTAGTTGTACGCCACGATTCTTGTACGCACTTCCCATGAACAAAGGCGCGAAATCGTTCGCAATCGTGGCGCGTCTGATCGCGGCGAGGAGCTGCGCGGCGCTCGGTTCCTCTCCACTTAAGAACAAGTCACCCAACTCGTCGTCGACTTCGGAGACGCACTCGATCAACACTTTGCGCTTTTCAAGAGCTAGTGCTCTCAAGTTCTCTGGAACCTCGCCCACAGTAACGGTCTGTCCGTTCGGCCCTGAGAACACGTTGGACTGCATGCGAACTAAATCGACCACCCCGTCGTGTTCTTCTTCTAATCCTATTGGGATTTGCACCGCCGCAGCGTTCAACTTCAACTTTTCTCGCACTTGCGTGAGCACTTTCCATGGGTTCGCCCCGGAGCGATCGCATTTATTCACAAAGCACAATCTCGGAACGTTATATCGTCGCATTTGTCGATCCACCGTAATCGATTGCGATTGTACGCCACCCACTGAGCACAAAACCAAAATCGCGCCGTCTAAAACTCGCAGTGCTCGTTCTACTTCGATTGTAAAATCCACGTGTCCTGGTGTATCAATAATGTTAATATCCGATTCCTTCCATCGGCAAAACGTTGCCGCGGATTGAATTGTGATTCCCTTTTCTCGTTCGAGTTCCATGGAGTCCATCTTCGCCCCGACGCCATCTTTCCCTCGCACTTCATGAATCGAGTTGATCCTCCCGGTGTAGAACAAGATGCGCTCCGTGAGCGTCGTCTTCCCGCTATCAATGTGCGCCGATATCCCAATATTTCGTTTCAGCGCTTCCACCCCGGTGCCATGAGCATTTGAATACCTCCTCGTCCCTCGTGCGCGGTGCGCCCAATCGTCTTCTAAACTCATCGCGCGTCCTCCCGCGCGCGTTTGCGACAGCCGCGCGCCGACGGCGCCGTCGCCCGTCGTCATCATCCCTTTGTCCACCATCGCGCGCGCGTTTCGTCGTCCAGCGACGAGCGCGAACACGCGCTCTGTGTGTCGTTTCATCCTTCGTCCTCCTCCTTCGTCGTCGTCGTCGTCGTCGTCGAGAGTCGTCAACGCGCGCGCGCGCGGTCGTATGACGCCACGACGCGCGCGTCGGCGGCGCGAGCTAGGGTTCACGTCTGTGGGTGTCTCGAATCGTGAATCGTGATCTCGACAAAGCTGTGATCGAGTCGACGGCGTGGAATTCGACTCGTTTCACGCCCGACGACTGGACGACGGAAATCGCGCGCGCACTGGAGTCGCGTCGAGTCGTGTTCCGACAGTCCGAGGCGTCGAATACGCGTCCGAGGCGCGTCGGCAGTGTCGTCGGCAGTCACGCGACCGCGCG
>Ga0222712_10001300_pt1 | contig 31183 bp, 29 predicted proteins | sample C33_657DmetaG_FD_165043 | JGI IMG/M metagenome (GOLD analysis project Ga0222712, IMG submission 165043) | Estuarine water microbial communities from San Francisco Bay, California, United States - C33_657D | ecosystem: Environmental > Aquatic > Marine > Unclassified | place: USA: California...
AGCTACAAAGGCTTAAACCCTTTACCCGAAGGTAATCTAAGAGCGGAAGACGAGGCTCGAACTCGCCACCTATAGCTTGGAAGGCTATCGCTCTACCAAATGAGCTACTTCCGCTTGCAAAATCAGCCCATTGGACCAATCATGTTTATTCAATCTTTAAAAGAACTTTACTTCATTATTTTGCTTTCGCAAATTAACGAAGTTTTTGTGGGCAGAGTAGGGTTCGAACCTACGTACACTTACGTGAACAGATTTACAGTCTGTCGCCTTTAACCACTCGGCCATCTACCCAAAATATTTGAAACAAATGATAAAATTTATCTCAAAACTTCAGAGCCGAAGAAGGGAGTCGAACCCCCGACCTGCTGATTACAAATCAGCTGCTCTACCAACTGAGCTACTTCGGCTTATAATTAAGAACTATCCGTGTAAAACTAGTAGCCAGCAGGCATCCTTATTTTTTGGATGGCAAAGGTAGGTATATTTGATTAAATCTAAAATTTTGAAATAGATTTTTTAAAAAAAATTAAAAAATAAAAGGGTTCTACCCCATTTATTAATAAAAAAGCCCCTATTTAGGGGCCTAAAACTATGCAGCGAGCATTTCCTTTTTTCGTTTAATTTGGAGAATGACCGCATCTAGCGCCTCGTCGAAACTCTCCTCAAATGATTTAGAAGAATGCTTTACAAAAATGTCGCATTTGGGTAAATGCACACTTATTTCCGCCACCTTATCCTTTATTTTATGTACCACATTATCTAATTTTAAATACACATCCACATTGGTAATCCTGTCGTGGAATTGCTGAAGTTTAGCAATTTTCTTTTCTACGTAGGCTATAAGCTTTGAATCTGCATCAAAATGTACTGTCTGAATGTTTACGTTCATAACGATCTAATTTATTAAAAGTGAACAATTAAGTGAAAAAACAGCTAATCTATTACTACCCATAGGCGAAATATTTAAATGTTGAGAAGGAGCTACTAGTGCCCTTACAAGTTAATTCATTTGAACTTAAATTACATTAAAATACCTATAGAATTCACAAAACTTTAAGCCTTCAATCGGCTATAACTTTCAAGCCTTTGGGTGGGCTTTCTTATATACATCTTTTAATTTTTCAATCGTATTATGCGTGTAGATTTGAGTAGCAGCAAGACTGCTATGACCCAATAACTCCTTGACCGCGTTTAAGTCTGCCCCATTATTCATTAAATGAGTGGCAAATGAATGGCGCAAAACATGTGGACTTTTTTTATCAATGGTGGTAACAGAACTTAAATAGTGCCTTACCACATTGTACACATACTTTGGATACAATCTTTTCCCTTTACCATTCACCAATAAAAGTTCGGCATCGAACTGCTCAAAATGGATTCTTTTACCTTTTATATAGTCTACCACCAAAAACATCAGCTCCTTACTTACAGGTAAAACCCTTTCCTTATTACCTTTTCCAATTACTTTTATATTGCCATTACCGCTATCCACCTGAGCCTCCTTAAGATTGACCAACTCTGCTTGACGCATACCCGTATTATAAAAAAGCTGTAATAATAAGCGATGGGTTTTACCCTCCCAGTTATCTGGAAACTCAATGTAGGAAAATAAGGTATGAATATCTTTTTCATCCACAAATTGTGGTAAACGCTTTTTTACCTTAGGAGAAATAATGGTTACCATTGGACTGGTTAATACAACCCCTTGCTTTAATTGATATTTAAAAAAGGACTTAAGAGAGGATATTTTACGATTGATTGATTTAGACTCCATACCAGCTTCTTTCATTGATGCCAGCCAGGTTCTAACGAAAGAGGCACTCACCTCTTCTATTTTAGTACATTCAAATTGTAGGGCTATAAAATCAAAAAAGGCGCAAAGGTCATTCTTATAAGAAACAATAGTATGCGGGGAATACCTCTTTTGAAAGGTAAGATAATCTATAAATGACTGGATGAGTGATGGATGAGTTAGGGACATAAAAAAACTGATATCCAAAGTTACTAGATATCAGTTTAAAATATTATTAATGTATCAATAGACTATAGGTCTATTTTACCACTCGCAATGTTCTGCTTATAAACCGCTTTCAACACCTCTGTACGACGTCTGATAGAGGGCTTAATGAAGGCCTGTCTTTCTCTTAACTGAAGTAAAACACGGCTTTTTTCGAATTTCTTCTTATACTTTTTTAACGCCTTGTCGATGTTTTCGCAATCTTTAGAATCTATTATTAACATTTGATATACCTCCTTTGGTAGTTTTTTTTAGAAGTGCAAATATAGTGGAAATATTTAAATTTCAAAATCCAAATAATAAAAAAAGTAAATTTGTGGCATGTTTACAGGAATTATTGAAAAAATAGGGATGATCACTGAGCTCATTTACTCTGAAAAAAATGTAAGTTTTTGGATTGAATCTCCGATTTCAGATGAACTAAGTATTGACCAAAGTGTTGCCCACAATGGAGTTTGCCTTACAGTTGAGGAGATTAAAGATGGCAAACATAAGGTTACTGCCATTCAGGAAACCCTCAATAAGACGAATCTAAAACAATGGAAAAACAAATCAATCATTAATCTAGAAAGATGCCTACCAATGAACGGAAGACTAGATGGGCATCTTGTTCAAGGCCATGTAGATTCAGTTGCCACCTGTTCAGCAATTGCAGAAAAACAGGGAAGTTGGGAATATACCTTCTCATTTGATCCAAAATTTGCTTCCTTAGTAATAGAAAAGGGTTCTGTTACAATTAATGGAATTAGCCTTACGCTTTTTGATGTTTCTAATCAAAGTTTCCGAGTGGCTATTATCCCCTATACATTCGAGCATACCAATATGCAACACCTAGTAATTGGTGATGAAGTGAATATAGAATTTGACATGATTGGAAAATATATTAACAGGATAATGGAATTGAAAAAATAATCATGTTAATAAAATAAAGAGTCAACAGCAACCCATTAAATAGTTTTGCCTTTCATAGCACTACTCACTGCTACATCCATCACCCGCTCTGCATAGGGTCTGGATAAATCATTTAATTCTTCAATTTTAGTATGAATCAAATCTTTATCATTCATCGTAAGGGCTAATTGCAATGCCTGCATGGCAGATGCGGTAAGCAATAACTCGTTTGGTAATAGCAGTGAAGCGTTTTTTTGAATAAATTTTTCAGTAGTAGATAACAATTGTTCTCCTTCTGTTTTAGCTTCTATTAAAGCCCTTGTTGCAATATCTTCTTTTGCATGTGTTATGGAATCGAGTAACATTTTTTCTAAAGTATCATCCGTTAAATCTAATTGAGATCTTACTTCAATACTTTGAGCTACTCCACTTCGTAACTCCTTTGCTTTTACCACTAATATTCCATCCGCATTCAATAAAAAACTCACTTCTACTTTTGGTAATCCTGCTGGCATACCCGGTATTCCAGTCAAATTAAATTCGGCTAGTTTACGATTATCATTCACCATATCTCGCTCACCTTGGAAAACAGAAATTTTAATACCTCCTTGTCCATCCTTATAAGTAGTGTATTGTCGAGCTATAGAATGAGGAATTTTAGAATTTCTCGGAATCAAAACGTCCATTAGTCCACCCATTGTTTCTATTCCTAAAGAAAGAGGCGTGATATCTAAAAGCAAAAATTCTTTATTATTTCCAGCCAAAACATCCGCTTGAATTGCCGCACCTAAAGCTACCACTTCATCCGGATTAACTGTATCATTCACCTGCCTTCCAAAAAATTGGCTTACGCTTTGTTTTACCAATGGCACTCTTGTTGACCCTCCTACCATCACCACCACCTCTATATCACTTGCTTTCAAAGAGGCATCTTTTAAAGCAGCTATACAAGAATTGATTGTTTTAGTTACCAATGGTTCAATAAGTCCTTCAAAAATTGATCGAGTAATCATGAGCTTATTTCCATTCAACTCTTCTTCGAAAATTTCTGCTTCAGACAATATTATTTTAGCTGCTTGTGCCTTCAATCGAATAGCCTGTGCAAATTGTTGATTCATTTTAAGCTCATCCTCACTTATTGCTGATTGATTTAACCAATACTTTACAATCAAATTGTCCATATCATCACCACCTAAATAAGTATCTCCATTAGTGGATAGGACTTCAAATATTCCATTACTGATTTTTAAAATAGAAACATCAAATGTGCCACCACCCAAATCGTACACTGCAATTGTTTTATCGATCGCCTTATTTAATCCAAGACCGTAGGCTAAACTAGCTGCAGTAGGCTCGTTAATAATTCTCAATACATCTAACCCTGCCAATTTACCTGCATCTCTAGTTGCTTGCCGCTGAGCATCATTGAAATAGGCTGGAACAGTAATAACTGCTTTATTAACGGGAGTTTTTAAAATATGTTCTGCCCTTTGTTTTAATTCTTTTAAAATAAAAGAGGATAATTCTACTGGAGAATAAAATTTATCCCCCACCTGAACTTTTACTAATCCATCTTTATTATCATCAATCACTTTATATGAAAAAAAAGAAGCATTATCTTTTATATCATTAAAAGATTTACCGATCAATCGCTTAGCAGAAAAAATAGTTCGTTGAGGATCAGTAATCAATTTAGCTTTTGCGGCTTCACCAACCACTACATTTCCAAATTCATCAAAATAAACAATGGAAGGAACTAAGGAAGCCGTATTGTGCTCCTTTAATGCAATAGGTTGTTTTGTATCTGGATGTATAACAGATACTAGACTATTCGTAGTTCCTAAATCTATTCCTACAATAATCTCTTCTTTCTGTAAACTACCCGTTGCGATATTGATCCCAATCTTTGCCATACAATCAATTCCCTTGTTAAAATTTAATAAAATGAATTATTTAAAGATTGCAAAAATAACTATTAAAATAAGTAGATGAGTAATGAGCTAGATTCTTATCTTTCGAAATAGGAAATAATTACTTCCCAAAAAATAGAAAAAAGCATTTAAATCAAAGTACTGTGAAACAATTCTATCCACTATTTTTTGGGATGTAAAACTACCACTTTAACTTTCACAAGACCATGAGAGAGATAACCTAATTTTTTAGCTGCACTCTTGGAAAGGTCAACTAAACGTCGCATTCTAGGATGTAAACGATCATTTACAAGTACTTTTACCGATTTGCCATTTGATAAATTCGTAACAGTTATCCAGGTGCCTAAAGGCAAGACATTACAAGCACAAGTAAGCTTATCTTGACTAAAAATTTCACCGCTAGCTGTTTCTCGCCCATTAAATTTGTCTGCATAAAAACTAGCTACGCCATATAATGTATCACTCTTAGCTGACTTAGTCTTTTTATTATCGAAAGCTTTTTTTTGTTGGGCAATAGAATGGGGGCAATAAAAACAAGTGATGATAAGCAGTATACAATAGATCGGTTGGAGCAGCCTAAAATTTTTAAAAAATATTTTTTTCATCCTACCTGTTTACATCATTCAATTAATAAACCTACAACACTTATCTTCTGATTACAATTTTTATTTAAAACAAAAGCAACTAAAAAAATATATTATTAAAACCGTCTACTATTTTTGAGGTTCTATCCATCAATATTTATACCTAGCAATAATTTAAAAGATATATCAATCGAAATTAAATCAATCAGTTGATCCTTCGAGAAACTTGATGTTCCAACAGCATTAAATCAGCCAAAACGAAAGCAGTTACTGCTTCGAGCACTACTGGCACCCTCAAGGCTATACATAAATCGTGCCTTCCTTTAACTGAAAAATCTTCTACTAAACCCGTCTCTACATTAATAGTTTGTTGAACTTTTGGTGTAGAAGAAGTTGGTTTAATGGCAATTCTGAAAACCAGCTCATTACCATTGCTAATCCCTCCTACTATACCTCCTGCATGGTTACTAGCCGTTTTGCCATCCATGCTTTCAATCCAATCATTGTGATCACTACCAAACATTTTAGCTGCTGAAAAACCTGTTCCGAATTCTATACCACGCACTGCAGGAATAGAAAATACTGCATGACTAATTAAAGATTCAGCAGAATCAAAGAAAGGTTCTCCCAATCCAATTGGCAGGCCGTTTACTTTACACTCAACTAATCCACCAACAGTATCTTTTGCATCGATGGCTTTTTGTAAACCCTTTTCTGGATCCGCCTCTCCACCAATTTCAAGAAGCCTTGCTTCTACTTTTATATTTTGCAAAAGTTTTTTTGCAATGACACCTGCAGCAACTAAGCAAACAGTTAACCTTCCACTAAAATGCCCACCTCCCCTAAAATCTTCATAACCCCCAAATTTTTTTGCAGCAACAAAATCAGCATGTCCTGGTCGAGGTACCGCCTTTTGCTTTTCATAATCTCCACTTCTTGTATTGGTATTATCAAATAATATGGTAATAGGCGCACCAGTAGTCTTTCCATTAAAAACACCATTCATTATTCTAGGAATATCTGCTTCCTTTCTAGGAGTAGTTCCTTTTGCCCCAGCTTTTCTTCTATCTATATCTACAGAAAAATCATCTAGATTTAAGGGCAGGCCTGCTGGACAACCATCAATATTGATACCCACACACTCACCATGTGATTCACCAAAAATACTTACTCTAAAAATTCGACCAAAACTATTCATAGTAATTAGATCCCTTGAAGGGATTTTAAGTTAACAATATTGAAAGAATAATCTTCCTTAAAAAAGATTACTAAAATTAATGAACTAAGGCACCTAATTTTTTTAGGTCATCATAAAAAGTAGGATAACTTTTATTAATAGCTTCTGCCTCCTCAATCCTTGTTTCTCCATCAGCTCGCAATGCAGCAACAGCACAAGCCATTGCAATTCGATGGTCATGATGAGAATGAACAGTAGCAGCATTTACTCCTGTACCTCCTTTAACCAACATCAAGTCATCTTGCAGCGTAATTTCTATTCCCATTTTACCAAATTCTTCTTGAAGGGTTAATCCACGATTACTTTCCTTATGTGCTAATCTACTCACTCCTTCAATAACGGTTGTCCCATCACAAAAGGATGCTAAAGCCACTAAAGGAGGAAATAAATCTGGACAATCAGTGGCATCTAAATGAAAAGCCTTCAATTTTCCGGGACCAATTACGATTTGATCTTCAGCAATTGAAATGACTGCCTCCGACATGGTTAAAGCCCTTAAAATAGCCTTGTCTGCCTGAGATGAAAATACGTTTAGTCCTTTGATGGTAATCTCTCCTGCAATGGCACCTGCCACTAACAAAAAAGCAGCGCCACTCCAATCACCTTCTACAAGATAGTTCTTTGGTTGGTGTGTTGTTTCATTTACTGGATGAATTTCAAAAGACTCATATTGATGATTAATGACCGAATAGCCGAATTCCTTCATCACCTGCAAGGTAAGGTCGATGTAGGGCTTACTCTTCAGGTTATTTACTGTAATGGTAACTGGCTTAGTAGCCGCTTTACCATATGCCATTAATAACCCAGTTAAAAACTGAGAACTTAGTGACCCATCAATTGTTATGTCAACCGGCTTTAAAGGTCCTTTTATTTTAATGGGGAGCTTTCCATGATTCGATTCAATTTTTATTCCCAGACTTGGAAATATTTCATCAAAAAAATACATCGGTCTTGATAATAAACTTCCCGTTCCATTAATGATTATTTCTTGGTCACTCAAGGCAGCTATTGGTGCAAACATGCGAATACCAAGACCGCTTTCACCACAATTCATTTCTCCAGAAACAGGATTTACTCCGCTACTTTCAATATGTAATTCATTGGTTGGCTGCTGCAATACTTTTGCCCCTAAATTATCAATAACGCCCAATGCAGCTAGATCATCATTACTTCTTCCAGGATTTCCAATAATTGTTTTTCCATTATTTAACAAAGCAGCAGCACAAGCTCTTTGCATAGAACTTTTGGAAGTAGGTGCGAGAATATTTCCTAAAATTTTACCCGGTTGTATTTTTACTATCACCTTATAAACTTTGATTTATTAAAACTTGTAACTGTTCCATAGGAATAGGGTAAACAATGGCTTCACCAATTTTATTAAGCAGCACAAAATTCATTTCTTTACCCGCCCGCTTCTTATCCATTTTTAATATTTCCCAGATCTTTCCCCAATCAATTTGTTGATGGATGGGGAGTTGGTATTTTTCTATCAATCGAGCAACTCTTTCTTTTTCAGTAGCAGAAAATTGATTCAATTTTACAGAAAGTGAACAAGCCGCCATCATTCCAATACTTATAGCATGACCATGAAGTAATTGATAATTATTCTCAATGGCATGTCCAATCGTATGTCCAAAATTAAGCAGCTTCCTATCTCCTTGCTCAAACTCATCTTCCACTACTACTGCTGTCTTGATCCCTACATTTTTCTTTACTAGATTACTTAATTTTTTTTTATCCAATTGGAAATTTTCCAATGTTTCATTTTCAAGTAATTCAAAAAGCAAATGGTCTTTAATACAAGCATGTTTGATGATCTCTGCAAATCCATTTACCCAATGTTCTTGAGGAAGAGATTTTAAAAGAGAAAAATCAAATAGCAAAAATTCAGGTTGCCTTATTAGTCCTACTAAATTTTTATATACGCCAACATCCACACCGTTTTTACCGCCAATAGAAGCATCTACCATTGATAAAATAGTAGTAGGCACAAAACCGAATTTTAGTCCCCTCATATAAACACTGGCTGCATATCCTGCTATATCAGTTACCACACCACCTCCTACACCTACAATAAATGTTTTACGATCGGCTTCTAAAGCGATTAATTGCTCAAAAATATAATCAACAGCTGCCTGTTGTTTATATTGCTCACCTGGCTCGATAAGGATTGTTTTCCATCCGGTGAATTTGGATGATTGAGCTGCAAATACATTTTTATCAGTGATAAGAATAGTATTATCCTTTGAAACAATCTGCTCCAAATAAGTAAAATCAGCATCAAAATAATAAGACACTTTTTTATCAGAAAAAAGGTGTTCTACTTTATTTATCACTACTTATAAAATTATAAAAGTCCATAAAAAATATTAGCTAAAAACAAGGCTAAAAAAAATTGGATAAGCTTTGAATTACCTATTTATTCATCACATTATTTTGATGATTGATACTTTCTAAATGTATCGCATCAAAATACTTGGTAATAAATTCTTCGCTAAGACCCAATCCAGCTCCTTTTTTGAAGGCTTTTTGCAAAATGTCATTCCAACGGTTAGTTTGTAAAATAGTAATATTATTAGAGCGCTTATATTCTCCAATTTTATCAGCAATTTTCATTCTTTGACCAATCAATAAAAGCAATTCATCATCTACATGATTAATTTGTTCTCTCAAAGTAGCCAAAGCAGTAATAAATTCTTGCTTATCACTATTTTCAGAACGCCAGATTAAAGCATCGAGCATTTCTGCTAAACGTTCTGGAGTAATTTGTTGTTTAGCATCACTCCAAGCATTATCTGGATCAATATGACTTTCAATCATAACACCATCAAAATCAAGATCGATACTTTTTTGTGATACCGATTGTAAATTGGTTCTGTTACCACAAATATGAGAGGGATCACAAATCAAAATCATTTCAGGGAATCTGCGTTTCATTTCAATAGGTAAATGCCACATCGGAGCATTTCTATATTCGGTATTACCATAGTTAGAAAATCCACGGTGAATCATCCCTACTTGTTGAATACCTGCTTTTTGAATGCGCTCGATAGCGCCTGTCCACAATTCAAGATCAGGATTAATAGGATTTTTTATCAAAACTGGTATATCCACTCCACGAAGTGAATCTGCAACTTCTTGCACGCTAAAAGGATTAACGGTTGTTCTAGCGCCAATCCAAAGCATATCTACTTCAAAATGTAACGCATCTTCAACATGCTTAGCAGTAGCTACTTCAACCGTAGTTGGTAACCCCGTAATTTTTTTTGCTTGAGCCAACCAAGACAATCCTTTAGCACCGATTCCTTCAAATAAACCTGGCTTAGTTCTTGGTTTCCAAATACCCGCACGTAAAATATCTACTTTACCTGTTTTACTAAGTCTAGTAGCGGTTTCGATTACCTGCTCTTCAGTTTCGGCACTGCAAGGTCCACTGATTATTAAAGGACGCTTGTTCCATTTTTCTTGTATTAACGCTTTCATTGTATTAGTGTTTTGTGTTTGCATTGTAAAATTAGTTTTTATGATATTACTGATAGATTCTTTTTTTTATATTAATAATTATTAGGCTTTTTTATTTTAAAATTCGTTTGATTTTGTTCGCGTTTTCCATCAATTCTGTTAGATAATCCAAGTTTTCTTTTTCAAGACTAGATTTAAATTTTCTCAATTGAGCGATATGTTCATTCAATACATCCAAAACATTTTCTCTGTTTTGCATAAAAATGGGAGCCCACATGGATGGATTACTCTTTGCTAATCTAACGGTACTTTCAAAGCCACCACCTGCCAATTCAAAAATGGTATTTTCTTCCTTTTCTTTTTCCAATACGGTATTTGCCAAAGCAAAAGAAGTGATATGAGAGATATGACTGATGTAAGCCGCATGAACATCATGACTTTTGGCATCCATATCAATGATATGCATTCCCATTTGTTTATAAATATTTTCAACTATTTCTACTGCGGTTGGATTACTTTTTTCACGCTCACAAATAACACAAGCTCTTCCCTCAAAAGCACCTCTCACTGCAGCTTCTGGCCCGCTATACTCTGTTCCCCACATCGGATGCGTTGCAACAAATCTATCTCGCATAGGATGATCAGATAAAGATGCGCATAATTCAAATTTAGTAGAGCCAGCATCCACGACAATTTGTTTGTCGGTAATAAGATTCATTATTTTCTCCATCACCGGCAACATTGCATCCACTGGTATAGCAACATAAATAAAGTCACTGATTACCACTGCTTCTTCCAACGACATTGCCTCGTCAATAATATTTAATTCCTTTGCCTTCTTCAAACTAGCTTCGGTTCTACTAACGCCAATTACTTTTTTGGCAAAACCTTTTTCCTTCATCGCTAAGGCAAAGGAACCACTGATAAGCCCTACCCCAACGATAGTAATTACCGCTCCTTCCATCTTTACATTGGAGGAAAGTGAAGGGGAAATTTCTTTTTCACCTGAAGTTATTATTGGCACTATAGATTTCGAATCTTGCATTAAAATAGTTTCATTTTTTATTTAACAGAAGCTTTTATTCTTTGTATGGCTTCCTTAATTTTTTCTTCGGTACTACACAAGCTTACCCTTACATAATGATTGCCCGCACTTCCAAATATTCCTCCTGGTGTAATAAAAACATTGGCCCGGTTGAGCACTTGGTCACTCAATTCGAATCCATCCTTATATTTTGAAGGGATAGCAGCCCAAACAAACATTCCAGCCTGCTTATTATCAAAATCACATTTCAATAATTGCAATAGTTCAAAAACGCTTTCACGCCTAATGCTATATACTTGATTGACTTCATCATGCCAATCCTGGCCTAATTCAAGTGCCTTTGCAGCTGCAAGCTGAACAGGTAAAAACATACCACTATCCATATTGCTTTTAAAGCGCAATACCTCATTAATCCTTGTTTCATTTCCTATTAACATTCCTATTCTCCAGCCAGCCATATTATGCGACTTACTTAATGAATTTAACTCAATAGCCACCTCTTTTGCACCCGGCACACTGAGTAAACTCATCGGATGGTCATTTAGAATAAAACTATAAGGATTGTCATGTACCAATAAAATGGCATGTTTGGTTGCAAAAGCAACTAATTGCTTAAACATTTCCAGGGTAGGCAATTGTCCTGTGGGCATTTGTGGATAATTCACAAACATCAGTTTAGCCTTACTTAGATCATTTTTCTCTATTTCTTCAAAATCAGGAAACCAGTTTTTTTCCTTTACTAGGGAATATTCAACTACGTTAGCACCAGCAATTTTAGCAGCACTTCGGTAAGTTGGATAACCAGGATTAGGAATCAAAACTGTATCGCCCACATTTAAATAGGTCATACAGATATGCATAATACCTTCCTTACTTCCAATTAGAGGAAGTATTTCTGTATCAGCATTTACTTGAACTCCATACCATTTATTATACCAGTTAGCAATAGCCTGCCTCAATATTGGACTACCTTTATAATTTTGATAAGCATGCTGATTAGGCTTCAAAGATTGTTCGTGTAAAGTTTCAATTACAGAAGGGTGAGGTGGTAAATCAGGACTACCAATACCCAAGTTGATTACCTGCTTACCAGCCTTATTGAGCATATCAATTTCTCTTAATTTTTGAGAAAAATAATATTCACCAATTCCATCCAATCGGTCAGCAAGTAAAGACTTCTGCTCTTCACTTTGAGCAGGGTTTACCTGTGTAGCTATTTTACTATTCACCTCTTTTTCAGTATTCATTGATGCTAATTTTCAATTCAATTTTTAATTTTTTTTTACTCTATTCTAGGGTACCAAACTTAGTTTAGTTACCTTTTTTATACACCCCATAAATCTTTAAATCCTCAGTTATTTTTTTAACTACTTTAATCATATTAGTAAATTGAATTTTACTTTCAAATTCAAGATCTGCATGAAAGGAATATTTCCAATCACTGCCTGGAATAGGAAAGGATTGTAACTTACTTAGATTGATACCTGATTCTGCAATCACAGTCAAAACCTTTGCCAGGCTACCTTTTGAATGATCCGTATGGAAATTAATTGATGCCTTGTCTGCATCCAATAGCTCAATAGGTTGAACTTGATTTTGTAAAATTAAAAATCTTGTGTAGTTATTTTTAAGGGTATGGATATTGGGAGCAATCATATCCAATTGGTAAATATCAGCTGCCAATTTACTAGCTATAGCTGCTATATGCTTGCTCCGATGTTGATGAATATGCTTTGCGCTTAAAGCGGTATCTTCTGTTTCTACTAATTTCCAGTTATACTTGTCTAAAAAACCAAAGCATTGTTGGATTGCCATTGGATGAGAATGAACCTCTTTGATATCCTCTAGTTTTACTCCGGGATTTACAAGAAGGTTTTGCCGAATTTGCAGATATACTTCCCCAACAATAGTAAGATTGCTTTTTTGCAATAAATTATAATTAGGTAATATACTTCCGGCAATAGAATTTTCGATTGCCATTACTCCTCCGTTACTTTCTTTAGTGTTTTCAGCTAATTTAACCACTTCTTTAAAGGTGGCGCAACAAATTACCTCTACTTCCTTACCGAAAAAGTTCCTTGCTGCCTCCTGATGAAAACTCCCTTCAAAGCCCTGAATAGAAACTTTGCTAGGTTTTCTAGCACCCGAATGCTGCTTAAAAGCATTGGAAGCTATCGGTTTAGTATTTTTTCCAGCAAGGCTTTTCATATAGTAGAAACACTTTGTTATTAAATATATTTTAGTAGACCCATAAAAAAATCCCGACTATTTAGCCGGGATTCTTTTTTATGTTAATCTGTTATTGTCAGTTTCAGTTTTTAACAAAAGACTCCCGTACTATTACTAAAATAGTAGCTAAAATAAAATCGGGTGAATTTTGATTGACTTTTCATAATGAGTTGCAAATCTAGGATAATAATTGATATGAGCCTAATATTTTTTAATAACCAAGCTATAAAGTTGAAAAATAATCAGAAAAAAGAGGTTTTTGGCCATTTTTTAATAAGTACTGGTGCTAAAAATAAAAACCCTCTATTAATAGAGGGTTTTTACAAAATTGTAAGTAAAGTTCGACTAAGTCAAACTTTAAACTTATTCAATTACTTCTTAGCAGCAGTGTCAACAGCTTTAACAGTTGTGTCAACAGCTTTAACAGTAGTGTCAACTGCAGGAGCAGCTACTACAGCAGCAGCAGTATCACCTTCAGCCTTTTTTTCTTCACCACCAGCGCAAGATGCGAAAGATGCAGCAATAACTGCAAATACTAATAATTTTTTCATTTTTTTGTGTTTTAATTGGTTATATGACGATTAATACGCAAAAGTATAAAAGGTAACCCTACTTTACAAAAAATAATATTTTTGCTCGATTTGGGTTACTATTTCAGACATTTACGTATTAATAATAGAATAGTGGACATATTAGAACAGGAACAAATATTACTAAAGGGTCTTGCAGGAAGCGATAAAAATTCAATAGAGTTGATTTATCGCGACAACTACTCCTCTATTCAAAGCTTTGTTTTGAATAACAATGGGTCTGTAGATGATGCTAGGGATATTTTTCAAGAAGCAATGATAGTGCTTTTCGAAAATGTTGGAAAAGACACTTTTAAATTGAATTGCCAAATTAAAACCTATCTCTATTCAGTTTGTAGACGATTGTGGTTAAAAAGGTTACAACAATTAGGAAAATACAATTTTAACCTTGAAAACCTAGTTGATATCGTCCCAGTGGATGCAGAAATAGAGGACCATGAGAAAAGAAATGATGATTTTAATTTAATGGAGAATGCAATGTCCAAAATAGGTGAGCCTTGCAAAAGTTTATTGGATGCCTATTATTTGCAAAAAAAGAATATGCAGGAATTGGCCCTCGAATTTGGATATACCAATGCAGATAATGCCAAAACACAGAAATACAAGTGCTTATTAAGATTAAAAAAAATATTTTTTGCCCAATATAAATATACTTAACCAATGGATGATATTTTATTACTAGAGGAGGTTGAACGCTACTTAAGAGGCGAAATGTCCAATGAAGAAAGAATACTATTTGAAACTAATCGCAAAAATAATGCTGAATTAGATCAATTAGTAGTGGAACATACTTACTTTTTACAAGGACTTGAAACATTTGGATCTATCAAGACCTTTAAAAATAGCTTAACGGAAGTGGAGGCACAATTGATATCCGAAGGCATAATTGGATTGTCTCCATTAAGCGGAAAGGCAAAAATTGTTTATCTCTGGAAAAAACACAAACGTAATATCGCAGTGGCTGCTTCTATCGCAGGCTTTATATCGATTTTAGCTTCAGGTTTAATTGTAAGTTTCACCAGTAAAATGGGTAATGAAAATTACCGAGTTTTGGTAGATCAAATCAATAAGACGAATCGTGAAGTAAATAAATTAAAATCAATAGATGCGATTGAAAAATCGGGTACTACAAAACCCGAAGTAGATTTTAGAGCTACCGGTTTTTTAATTGATAGAAAAGGTTACTTGATTACCAATGCGCATGTAATCAGTAGAATGAAAAATATTTATATTGAAAATAGAAAAGGTGAGTTTTTTAAAGCAGAAGCGCTCTATTCTGATAAAGAAGTTGATCTGGCTATTTTAAAAATAACAGATACAGCTTTTAAGGCAGTTTCTAGTTTACCTTATAGTATTAAGAAAGAAAATGCTGAACTCGGAGAGCAATTTTTTACCCTAGGATTTCCAAGAAATGAAATTGTTTATGGTGAAGGTTATCTAAGTGCAGAATCTGGAAGTGATGGAGATTCATCTGCCTACCAATTAAATGTATCTGCCAATCCGGGTAATAGTGGAGGTCCCGTTATTAATGGAAAGGGAGAAATCATAGGTATTATCACTGCTAAGGATTCAAAAGCAGATGGTGTGGTATATGCAGCAAAATCTAGAAATATAATAACCTTACTTGATAAATTAAAGAAATCAGATAATCAGTTCCAAGTCATAAAAATCCCTAATAAGACTGAATTAAAAAAACTGGATAGAGTTCATCAAGTTAAGAAAATGGAAGAGTATGTTTTTATGGTAGTAGGAAACTAAAATTATTCAAAGGATATTAAAAAAGCGTTCCAATTGGAACGCTTTTTTATTTAAGCCCATAGTGAGAGGGGATATTCTCCATCCGAAACCAATTTTTCAACACTTGCTTTTACAATCGGGGCATCTTCTTTATAAGTTACACCAAACCACTGAGCAGAAGTTGGAATTACCTGAATAGTACCTCCTTGATTTTGAACAAAATTATCTCCTAATAGTGGGATGAAAAATTCAGCCTTAATATCAGTAAAATTTTTCCTAACAAAATCATGGAATAAATTTTCTGTTGTAGCAAACATGGAAGGAGGAAAACACCAAAAATTCATCGATACACTTGAATCAAATGGAACTTCTTCTTGAACACCATTCTCTTCAAAAACAATTTTATCTCCTGTCTTGTATATTTTAGTGCGTTCCTTTATACTAACTAATTTACCAGTAGCATCTACCTTACAAACTCCCCTACTTACCGTACCATGATCACTTAAGGTTTTAGCAAGTTCATATCCAATGATAGCATAAGACTTTTCATTACATTGATTTTTTAAAAAATCAACAGCTTTTTCAAATGAATTTTTTCCATAAAAATCATCTGCATTAATCACTGCAAAGGGTTCTTTAATTACATTCTTGGCACACAAAAGAGCATGGGCGGTGCCCCAAGGTTTAGTTCTCTCAGCAGGTATTTGAACATCCGGTAAAAATGCATCCATTTCTTGATAAACATATTCTATGGCTATTTTACCTTTTAATTTAGGCTCAAAGATGGCCTTAAAATCATCTGCAAAATCTTTTCTAATAATAAATACTACTTTCCCAAAACCTGCACGAATTGCATCATAAATGGAATAGTCCATGATGGTTTCACCGGAAGGACCAAAGGATTGGATTTGTTTCATACTTCCATAACGACTAGCCATTCCTGCTGCTAATATTAAAAGGGTGGGTTGCATATTTTAATGTAAATTGTTATATAAGTTGCAATTTCGCAAATGCAAAAATAATAGTATATATCAATATATCATAGAAATGCTTTTCCCCACATCAAAAATTAATATTCAAAAATTATCCGACAGTTTGTTTGATCAAAAGGAAGTAACGGTCTCCGTTTTAAGGCTGGATAAATTACACGAAATCGTTTCCGGAAACAAATTATTTAAACTACATTATTTTTTAGCACAAGCGCAAGAGCAATGCAGTGAGGGCGTAACAACTTTTGGAGGCCCTTATTCAAATCACTTGGTAGCAACTGCCTTTGCTAGTAAGGAAATTGGATTAAAGAGTATTGGAATCATTAGAGGAGAGCAACCAAAAGTACTCAGTCATACCCTCCAAGCATGTTTAGCCTATGGAATGGAGTTAAAATTCATTACTCGTCATGAATATGACCAAAAGGAAAAAGCTGAATTTTTAGCACCAATCAATGGTAGCTATCCTAAATTCCTAATCATTCCAGAGGGAGGATATGGTCCACTAGGAGCTAATGGTGCCGCTATGATAATGGATTGGATCCCTGAAAATATAACCCATATTTGCTGTGCAATTGGCACTGCAACGACCTTTACAGGGCTTTTAAAGAATTTAAAAAAAGAGCAGCAACTCATTGGTTTCCCTGTTTTGAAAAATATGGATGATATAGAAAAAAGAATTCAATTTTTATCTACTTTACCCCTTAATCATCCGCCTTTTCAAATAATCAACAACTACCATTTTGGTGGATATGCCAAAAAAAACAATGACTTAATTGAAGCAATGAATCTACTGTATGAAAAATATCGATTGCCTACTGACTTTGTCTATACCGCAAAGATGATGGTGGGGGTAATAGATTGTATTTCGAATGATTTTTTTAAAAAAGGAAGTAATATTTTGTGCATCCACACTGGTGGGCTGCAGGGGAATTTGTCTTTGGAGCCAGGTACTTTGAAATTTTAACTGCTAGGTTTTTGTCATTACCTTTGAGCCAATATTTTTTGAAAAATTTCGTTTAAGATATTATGCTTAAATCCCTTTTTATAAGTGTCTTATTATGTACTATTATTTCAAGTAAAGTATTCGCACAGGATACTTTACCCAAAATTTCTGTAACCCTATATAAGGGTAAGGCAATTATTAGTTGGAAAAATGCTTACCCTATTCAGATTAGCAACATCAATATTCAGCGATCAACTGATAGTATTAAAAAGTTTGTAACCATTGGATCGGTCCTGAATCCAATGAATGAAGAAAATGGATACGTAGATAATAAAATGCCTGAAGGAAAAATTTTCTATAGGGTATTTGTTGCTTTTGAAGGGGGAAATTATTTATTTAGCAAATCTTATGTACCTACTTTAGATACGGCTAGGAGAACTAACAAAGAAATAATAGACTTTGAGAATGAGCTGATAATAAAGAAGCGGGCCGAATTTAAATTTGTAATTACTCCTAATAATAAAATAACACTTTCTGAAAAAAAAGAAGCACTAGTACCCCTCCCTCCTCCAGTATTTGTTCCAAGCAAATATTTATTTGTTGGCAAAGACAATAATGTAACGATTGCTATACCCGATGCAGCAACAAAAAAAATATCTATTAAATTCTATGACGAAAAAAATGCATTTCTTTTTGAACTTTCAAAAATAAATGAACCCTACTTGATCATGGAAAAAGTGAATTTTCTGCATGCTGGATGGTTCTACTTTAATTTGTATGAAAACAATAATTTGATTGAAAAATCAAAATTTTTAATTCAAAAAGAAGCAAAGAGTTCGGGTAGTTTAAAAGATCAACGAAATAAATAGATCAGTAAAATTATTTATTGAATTAAGCTAACATTGAATACCTTTTCAAAATTTCGCTGAAGTTTTTCCTTTACTGATAAAATATCTACTAAATCATTCACCTCACTTGCAATTGAAGTAACTTGTTTATTTTGAATTCCACAAGGAATAATATTTTCGAAATAACTCAGGTCTGTATTTACATTAAGGGCAAATCCATGCATGGTAATCCATCTACTACAACGAACCCCCATGGCACATATTTTTCTCTCTTTTCCAGTTATTCCCGCATCTATCCAAACACCGGTCTCTCCTTTAATTCTTCCTCCAACAATATTGTACTCTGCTAAAGTGAGAATAATTACCTCCTCTAGTTCGCGTAAATACCTACCAATATCTGTATAAAATTTTTCTAGATCGATTATAGGATAACCTACAATTTGACTAGGGCCATGAAAAGTAATATCTCCTCCTCTATTGGTTTTAAAAAACTGAATACCCTTTTGGTCCATTTCAGCTTCACTAATCAACACATTTTCCAAATGACCACTTTTTCCTAAAGTATATACTGGAGGGTGCTCGCAAAGTATAAAATAATGAGTAGTTGATAAGGGGTTGGGGCTATCTGAACTTGAAGAGTCAAGATTTTGATTCAAGTCTTTAGCTATAGCAGTCTTAAGCTGAACATTCGTTCGCAGCAATCCTTCCTGGTAATCCCAGGCAGCCTTATAATCGATTAAACCCAAATCTTTAAAGGTTACTAACTGCTTATCCAATGTAATTGATTTAATTTGCAAAGATAAATGAAAAGAGGGCAGACATTTCTGTTTAAGAAGCCCTTTAAATTAGGGGTATTTCAGAAAAAATAGCAATATATGATCTCTCTGAATAGTTGAATGCATAAATAATAGGATATTAAATTAAAATAATGGATAAAGAAATTATACTAGTAGAGGAAGAATTACAAGATACAGAGGAACTCTATGAGCGATTAATAATCGAAATTCCAAAAGGACAAGAGCCGCTGCGTATTGATAAATTTTTAATGAGTCGTATTGAAGGAGCTACTCGTAATAAAATTCAACAAGGAATTGATGATGAATTAGTATTGGTAAACGATAAGCCCGTAAAAACGAATTATAAGGTAAGGCCATTTGATAAAATTGTGGTCTTTAGTAATCGTCATCCTGAATCTAATGATATAGTTCCTGAAGACATACCGCTTAATATAGCTTATGAAGATGAAGATGTTTTATTAATCAATAAACCAGCAGGACTAGTCGTTCATCCAGGCAGCGGCAATCACAGTGGTACTTTAATTAATGGTGTAGCATGGTATCTAAAAAAACAAAATCCAGATTTAGAAGAAAGTGGATTAGCCCGTTTTGGCATGGTGCATAGAATAGATAAAAATACAACGGGACTATTGGTATTGGCAAAAAATCCTAAATCAATGACCGACCTTGCTAAACAATTTTTTAATCATACTGTCCACCGTAGATATATTGCTTTAGTATGGGGTGACTTTCAAGAAAATGAAGGAACAATTACAGGACATGTAGGAAGGCATCAACGATTTAGGAAGTTATTTACAACCTATCCCGATGGAGAATATGGGAAAGAAGCAATCACTCATTATAAAGTACTAGAAAGATTCAATTATGTAACACTAGTAGAATGTAGACTCGAAACTGGTCGTACGCATCAGATAAGGGTTCATATGCAGTTCATTGGACACCCTTTATTCAATGATGATTTTTATGGAGGAGATAAAATTGTAAAAGGAACCGTATTTACGAAGTACAAACAATTTGTAGATAACTGCTTTTCAATTTGCAACCGTCAAGCTTTACATGCTAAAGAATTAGGTTTTATTCACCCAACTACCAAACAGCCTATTCTATTTGAAAGTAATATACCTGAAGATATGTTAGCGGTGATTGATAAATGGAGGAAATATAGTGCTAATAAAAACGACGTAGAATAATTAAATATAAAAAAAAGTTTATGAATTCAAATTCCTTGTCCCGTTTCAGGCTCATTGCATTTTTAGAAGGTTGTTCATTTCTATTATTTGCTATTACAATGCCTATTAAGTACTTATTGAAATACCACACTCCTAACTATATCATTGGAATGATGCATGGCGTTTTATTTATATTGTATGTACTGCTATTAATTCAAGTATCCATCCTACAAAAATGGGCAATTAAAAAAATTGTTCTTTCATTTATAGCTGCATTCATTCCTTTTGGAACATTTTATGCAAGTAAAAAATTATATCCCAGTCAAAGTAGTTAGGCTTTTCTTTGCTGGCCCAAAAAAGTCGGAGTATGCAATTTTACATACTAGTTGTTTAAACGCCCTTGAATAAAAAGTGCTAGAAATTTTAAATATCATCCATTAAAAAGTAATTAAAGGTTACTCTTGAAATTCTAATAAGAAAAATAAATTTCAGTAGCACCGTACCCGTATAAATTATGGTATTGATTTACAAAAGATTTCACTTCTTTTTTCAACCTCAATATATCATGAATCTCATCCCTTAACTTTCCTACACCCACCCCATGAATAACAGTAAATTCTAATTGTTGATGCGCGACAGCTAAGTCAAAAAACTTTTCAAACTCTTTTAATTGTATTGTAAGTATTTCGAAATTACTTAGATGTTTCCAATTGTCTATCAATTTTTCGATATGAAGATCTACAACAGATCTTGCTGGAGGTAAATTTTCCTTGACTTTACTCAGTTCATAAATTCTAAATCCAGCATTTCCTAGGCTACTCAGATCTACCCTTTCCTCATCTACCTTATCAGGATAGCTTTGAAATAATGGATAGGAAAACATCGGCTCATTTTTTAATTGAATTTCTTCAATGCGTTTAAAAATTTGCTTGGCCTTTAATTTTAAAGAGGTTTCGTAATAGGGAGCTTTCTTTTTATCAGGAATAGTCAAACAGAATTCTACATCAAAACGTGGATTATCACTTAGGTCTTCAAAATTTACGTCGTGTAAATAAAAATCGCTGTGAGGATGTATATTATTTTTTAATTCGAAACTATTTTCGCCACTAAAAAACAAGCGATAGATAAAGTTAAAAGCAGTATCAGTTTGATTGATCAAGTAAATCTTAAATTTCTCCACCACATCATCATCAAAAACGTCTTTATCAAAAACAGGCATTAAGGCAAGAAATACACCATTATCTACCTTTATTTTTAAGTTTCCCTTCTCCTGTTTAACATTATCAATAAAAATCTTTTTCTTCTCTACAATTCTCTTTTCAGAAAACATTTTAAAATAGGGAAAATCAATCTGGTCCATATAAGCAGGAAAACGAACACCTTTCACTTCTATCATCACCATTTTATCATTCATAATCTCTATTACCTTTCCTTCTTCATTGGTCAGTAAAACGATTATTTTATCTCCCTCCTGGTACTTCATGATCAGCGAAATTTTTCTTTTTAAAAGTTAACCCTATAAAGTTAAATTAGTTTGTGGTGTAAACGAGGATGGCAACCTAAACAATTTTAATCATTTGAAAACCTGATTAGTGTTTGAAATGATTAAAATGCTAACTTACTTTTTTTATAACCGTATAAGAGGTAAATCACTAATCCTATTGCCAGCCAAGCTAAAAACCATGCCCAGTTACTCTTGGTCATCCCCGTAAGTAAATACAAACAAGTAATTAATCCCATTAATGGAATTAAAGAGTACTTTTTAATAAATGATAAAATTGACAGTGCTATAGCCGTTAACCAAAAAATAATGAGGGATATATTAGGTGTAGCTAGATCCATAAAACTACTTTTTCCACCAGTATAAACAGGGTTTTGGCTAAAATCAAAATTCATCATTTCGGAAAAATAACTACCATACAAAATCTTCGCTAAAATCATTGCTCCAACTACTATTAACGGAAAAATAAACTGACCATTAATGTAGGGTAGATGAAATTTATTAGGTTGTCTTTCTTTTCTTGGAATCAATAACACACCACCACAAACTAGCACAAATGCAAATAAAGTAGCAATACTGGTAAAATCAAGTACAAATGTTTTATCCGTGAATAAAATAGGAAGACCAACTACCAAACCAGTAATGATAGTAGCAAAAGATGGTGTCTTAAATTTTGAATGAATTTTTTGAAAAACGGGAGGCAGCAAACCATCTCGGCTCATACTCATCCAGATTCTTGGTTGTCCCATTTGAAAAACTAACATCACGCTCGTCATGGCCACTACTGCAGCTATGGCAACAAAAAATTGCATCCAGGCTACATTTAGATTTTGCTTTTCAAAAATAAAAGCTAGTGGGTCGCCTACCCCATCAAATTTCTGATAATTTACAGCACCTGATAAAACTAGGCTCAGCAAAATATAAACGATGGTACAAATAACCAATGAGTAAATCATCCCTCTAGGAAGATCTCGTTGTGGATTTTTACTCTCTTCGGCCAATACGCTTACCGCATCAAATCCGATATAGGCAAAAAATACGCCACTGACTGCAGCCATCACTCCACTAAAACCATTAGGCATAAATGACTTGACGCCATCAGCATTTGCTGGCATCCAATTAAAAGTCAAGCCTTTTGAAAAAACGAGATAACCACCCACTAGAATTACTAATGCCACCACAATCATTTTTAGTATCACCATTAGATTACTAAAATTGCGGCTTTCCTTTATACCTCTATAAACTAAAAAGGTAATGAGCACATTAATGACTAATGCAGGTAAATCGAAAATTATTCTTAATCCCCCAATTATCGGAGCTTTATCCCAGGCATCATGCAAATCACTATTAGCACTTCCTGAGGCCAATGCATCTTTAACTTCCATATAACTAGTACAGAGATACTGAGGAATATGAATATTTATTTTTTGAAGAAAAGAAGTAAAATAATCACTCCAACTATAGGCCACATAGATATTACCAATAGAATATTCCATTATCAAAGCCCAACCAATAATCCAGGCAAATAATTCACCAAAAGAAGCGTAAGCATAGGTGTAAGCACTTCCGGCAACGGGTATACGACTTGCAAATTCAGAATAACAGAAAGCTGTAAAGGCGCAGGCGATAGCCGTAATGATAAATAAGATAACTACTCCAGGACCTCCATGAAAAACAGCTCCACCAAGGCTACTAAAACTTCCCGCACCTAAGATGGCAGCAATGCCAAAAAAAGTAAGGTCCTTCATAGTAAGCACTCGCTTCAACCCTCCACCACCATGCGAATCATCACTCCCTTCGGCTATAATGCTTTCAATCTTTTTGGTTCTGAATAAAGATTTCGACATAAGGACACTAGATTTTAAAAAAGGAAATTAATATTTTTTAAGTTGCTATATTCAAAAAACACCCGCGCTAATGAAAAAAAATGATCTGATAACTTATTTTAAAAGAATCAGGGATTTAAAGAATAAACTTTTCAATCCGCCTAATCCTAGCTTTCTCTTTGAATCAGATATTCTGTAAGTTCCATCAAAGGTTTTTTACGAGCTAACAACACCGCAGTTTCATCCAAATGTTGAAGGGCTATCTGAACATATTTTTCTTTTAACTCTACCGCCCACTCATCTACCTTACAATCTCTAAAAATTGATAATACTTTATTTATTTTCTCGGTGGGATTAATCGTAGTAATCTCCATTAAATTCGCCAACTCTTCTTTTTGAGAAGCAGAGGCTACTTCCATTGCATGAATCATTAAGAAGGTTTTCTTATTGGCAAGAATATCTCCACCTACTTGTTTACCAAATTTATCAGGATCACCAAATGCATCTAAAAAATCATCCTGTACTTGAAAAGCAATTCCTAAATTTTTACCAAACTCATATAAGTGTTGCTGATTACCTTGTCCAGCTCCTCCTAAAATGGCACCCAGCTGTAAACTTGCAGCTAACAAAACAGATGTTTTCAAGGTGATCATATTTACATACTCATCCAAACTCACTACTGTTCTTTTTTCAAAATCCATATCCAATTGCTGGCCTTCACAAACTGCTTTCGCGGTATCATTAAAAACTTCAAATATTTTTTGTGAATAGTCTCTCTTTATTTTATTAAGGTATTCGTAAGCTTGCACCAGCATAACATCGCCGGCTAGTAAAGCGGTTGATTCTCCATACTTGGTATGTACCGTTTCCATTCCACGACGCAAGGGGGCTTTATCCATTATATCATCGTGAATCAAACTGAAATTATGAAACAATTCAATCGCGGTAGCTACTTCGTAAGAATCAGGATTTATTTCATCGAACAGTTCATTGCCCATTAATACGCAAACTGGTCGAACTCTTTTTCCCCCGAGTTGCAAGATATACTGAGCAGGCTCATACAAAGTTTCAGTATGAGTTGGAAAATGACGCTGATTAAATTTTTGTTCGAAAATTTTCGATAATTCTAAAAAAGAGTGCATAAAGTAAATAGCTAAAATGCAAAATTGCAGTGTATTTTACAAACAACAACCTGCGTTAAACAATTATTTTTTCCTTTTTATTTTAATTTTTGATTTAGTAATATCTAGTGCCGCTGCCCCTTCTTCCTGCACCCAATGATAATCTAATTGTCTCTTTTCCAAATTAGCAGCCACTACTTTAATCTTCACCTTATCTCCCATTCTAAATTTTTTACCAGTGCGCATACCCACCAATGCATAATCAGCTTCATCTAGTTTGAAATCATCGAATTCATTCAAATCACGAACCGTTACCATGCCTTCGCATTTATGCAAAACCGTTTCTACAAAAAAACCAAAACTAGCCACTCCACTAATTATCCCATCAAATTCTTCACCAAGGTAGTCCTTCATGTACTCAACTTGTTTGTATTTATTACCTGCGCGCTCTGCCTCCATTGCTTTACGTTCCTTATCACTGCAGTGCTTGCTCTTTTCTTCCATTTTCTTATCTAGCTTCAAATCTTTATCTAGACAATTTTGCAATACTCTGTGAACCAATACATCAGGATAACGACGAATAGGAGAAGTGAAATGACAATAATGTTCAAATCCCAAACCGTAGTGTCCAATATTTTTAGCAGTATAAATTGCCTTGGCCATGGTCCGAATACCCAATTGCTCTAAAACATGCTGCTCTGGTTTCCCATTGACTTCCTTTAATAAATTATTGAATGATTTAGCTACAGCCGCTTCATCATTAATATCAAAAGTATAACCGAATTTTTTTGCAAATGCTGCAAAAGGTTTTAATTTTTCTTCATCTGGAGTAGCATGTATTCTATACGGAAAAGGAATCGGTTCGCCATTACTTTTAATCCTTGAAATATATTCTGCGATCGTTCTGTTAGCTAATAACATAAACTCCTCCACCAATTTATGGGCATCCTTACTTTCTTTTATTACAATCCCAATAGGCTTAGCATTCTCATCAAGCGTAAAACGTACTTCTTGAGAAGAAAAATTAATCGCCCCATTATCAAATCGCTCCTTTCTAAAATGTTTTGCTAAATGATCTAACAACAAAATTGCTTTATCATAAAGACCTTCTTTCGTTTCAATAATTTGCTGAACATCTTCATAAGTAAATCGATGATTACTATGAGTAATCGTTCTACCAATCCATTTATGTTTAATTTCACCTCGATTGGTTATTTGAAAAATAACTGAAAAGGTGTATTTATCTTCATTGGGTCTTAGCGAGCAAAGTTCATTGCTAATTCTTTCTGGCAGCATTGGATTTACTCTATCGGGTAGATAAACACTGGTGGCCCTTTCATAAGCTGATTTATCCAAAATACTATCAGGCTTTACAAAATGACTTACATCAGCAATATGAACGCCAATTTCATAATTACCATTATCCAAATTTCTTATGGAGATAGCATCATCAAAATCTTTTGCATCTACTGGGTCAATCGTAAAAGTGAGAATATCTCTATAATCTTTTCTCTTCTTTAATTCTTCTCGAGTAATCGTTTCTGATAATTTCATTGCCTCCTCCATCACGGCATTATCAAATGCCAGCGGAAATCCTGATTCAATCAGAATCTCTTTCATGGCCATATCATTCATATCCTCCGATTTTAAGATACTCACCACCGCACCTTCAGGCTTTTTATCTGATTTATTCCACTTCATTAATTTAACTACTACCCTATCTCCATCCACTGCCCCGTTGAGTTTTTCTATCGGAACATAAAAATCAGGAATTGGCTTTTCAGATGCTGCAACAAAAAAAGCGATATTTTTATTGACTTCAATATTCCCAATAAAAGTAGTTCTAAGACGTTCAACTACATCAGTAATTTTACCTTCTGTTCGCCTACCTCTTCCACTATCATTACTAACTTGTACGCTAACTAAATCGCCATGAAAAGCATGATTAAAATCATTGGGTCTTACTACGATATCCTTTTCCAACCCTTCTACAATAACAAAGCCCATTCCACTTCTTGAAATATCAAGCTTACCTTTAAGGGAATGAGTTGATTCCGACTTTTTTCCACCTACCTTCTTCTCTTTTCTCATTTTATTTTTAATCATTTATAAATCATCTTTCATTAGTTATTTTCTTTTAAGGAATAACCAATCATTGATGGAAAATGGCTAGTTCATTTAAACCATTTATTTTACTAAAATTGCTACCACCGCTTGATAAATACTAAGACCCCAATGAAATATTTTTGAAAACTCCTACCCTTAATTAGCTGACAATAAATTACAGTCTAATGATTAGGTAGTTATATATTGATAATAATTTCAATATAAAGAAAGATTCAATACTTATCCAACGCAAGTGCAATGTACCAACTTATTGCTACATTCGATAAAACAGCTACAAAGCAAATAGCTTAAAATTAGCTTAAACAATATACTTGGATCAGTTGTCGGGTTTAGTACATTTTCTGAAATAACAACAAAATAATGGTGTGCGTTGAATCAAATTGTAAAACTGTTGGATGGTGGTGATTAAGCATTGGCAATTGAACAAAAGGATTGATAGCTAAATAGCGAAGGAATTTCAGTAGATTTTAATAGTAACTTTGAAATATCTTCTCAAAGAAATAAAACAGACTTTTTAAAATCATTTAGAGAGGAATTGATTTTATATTTTTACAAGGATTACCAATTCTAATAGTTAATAAAAAAATACAAAGCAATGGCCAATAAACTTGATAGAAGAAAATTTCTACAGCTATCCGCACTTTCAACACCCTTATTGATGTCTAAGAAAGCCTTAGCCAATCAAATAACCTATGCTAATTCCCCGATTGTAATTTCTACTTGGGATTCAGGTATGGCAGTAAATGCAGCAGCTTGGAAAATATTATCTAAGAAAGGAAGGGCATTAGATGCAATAGAAGCAGGTGCAAATCAAATAGAGGATACCATTAACTGTTGTGTAGGTTTAGGAGGAAATCCAGACCGTGATGGGATAGTTACTTTAGATGCTTGTATCATGGACGAACATTTCAACTGCGGGGCAGTAGCTGGTATGGAACAAATAAAACATCCTATTTCAGTGGCAAGAAAAGTAATGGAAAACACACCCCATGTTTTATTAGTCGGAAACGGAGCACAACAATTTGCCATTGAAAATGGGTTCGCTAAAGAGCCGGCAAAACTTTCAGAAAGTGCTGAAAACACCTATAAAGAATGGTTAAAGAAAACCGAATACAAACCACAAATTAATATAGAAAGAAACAGCGGCAATGGACCTTTCGCTCCCAATTTTTTTACAGATGGAACCCCCAACCATGATACGATGGGATTATTGGCCAAAGACTCCCAAGGAAATTTATCCGGTGGTGTAACTACCAGTGGGATGGCATTTAAGCTCCATGGACGTGTAGGAGATTCTGCTGGCATTGGAGCAGGTTTATATGTAGATAATGAAGTAGGTGCTGCTACCAGCAGTGGCGTAGGGGAAGAAGTCATTAGAACTTGCGGTACACACTTGGTTGTAGAATTGATGCGTCAAGGTCTTAGTCCCGAGAAAGCTTGCAAAAAAGCGGTGGAAAGAATTATCAAGATTAATCCAGAGAGAGCCAAAACATTGCAGGTAGGATATTTAGCAATGAATAAAAATGGAGAATATGGCGCCTATGCCATTCAAAAGGGTTTTGTATTTTCTGTTAAGACCAATGATGAAAATAAAATACACGAATCAAAATTCATATTGGGCGCTTAGTCTGATCTCCCATAAGTTGAACCTATGAAATTTAAACTAGAAGTAATTGGCTTTACGATTGAAAGCTGTCTGATCGCTCAGGCTGCAGGTGCCCATCGTATTGAGTTATGTGACAATCCTTCTGAAGGTGGTACCACTCCTTCTTATGGGTTTATCAAGACTGCTAGAGAAAATTTATCTATTGAACTCTACCCTATTATTCGTCCAAGGGGAGGTGACTTTTTATACAGTGAAATTGAATTTGAGGTAATGAAAGCAGATATACAAATCTGCAAAAATCTTGGTTGTGATGGCGTGGTGATTGGAATGCTTAATTCAGATGGAACGGTCGACAAACAAAGATGTAAGCAACTAGTTGATATAGCTCAACCAATGGGAGTAAGTTTTCATAGAGCGTTTGATAGAACTAAGGATCCATTTAAAGCGTTGGAAGATATTATCTCCATTGGTTGTGAAAGAATATTGACCAGCGGACAGAAGTCAGTAGCCACCGATGGTTCAGCGCTGCTGAATGAATTAGTAAAACAGGCCAATGGCAGAATTATTATTATGCCTGGAAGTGGAGTAAGATCTGATAATATAGCAACCTTAGTTAAAAAAACGAACGCCGCAGAATTTCATACTTCAGCAAGAACCTATACTGATAGTAAGATGGAATTTATCAATGAAAGTATGGATGAACAACTAACTAGCGTAACAACTTTAAGCAATGAAATTAAAACAATCATTCAAACATTGAAAGCTTATTAACCAACCATCATCTTTAATACAAGATTCTAACCTTAATAGTTGCTTTTACCTTTTTCAATAATTCCATTGCATTTTTACTGAGTCCCTTATCTACATCCAGAACAACATATCCGATAGTATCATTCGTTTTCAAATATTGCCCCAGAATATTGATTTTGTTTTTTGATAAGGTCGTATTGATTTCACTCAATACACCAGGTACATTATTATGTATATGAAGGATTCTATGAGTTCCTTCCTGAGGTGGTAAACTCAACGCTGGTATAGTATGTGAACCATAACTAATTCCTTTTTCGAGATAGTTAAATAATTTAGCACTCACATCATCGCCAATATTATGTTGCGCCTCTTGTGTGCTTCCACCAACGTGAGGAGATAGTAATACATTATTTAATCCCTGTAATGGAGAAGTAAATTTATCGCCATTTTTTTCTGGTTCCCATGGAAAAACATCAATTGCAGCACCACCCAAATGACCTTCAGATAAGGACTTAGCTAATGCATCAATATCTACTACTTCACCCCTTGCATAGTTGATCAAAATACTTCCTTTCTTAAAGCTTTTCAAAAGAGTTTTATTGATTAAATTTTTTGTAGAAGGTAATTCAGGTACATGGAGAGAAACAATTTCCGATTTGCTTACCAAATCTTTTAAAGTTTTAACATTCACTGCATTTCCTAAAGGAAGTTTAGTTTCAGCATCGAAGTATATTACTTTCATTCCTAAGCCTTCTGCTAATACGCTCAGCTGGCTGCCGATATTACCATAACCAATAATTCCCAATGTTTTTCCACGCAATTCATAACTACCGGTGGCATCCTTGAGCCAGATTCCTTCATGAGCTGCCTTATTTTTATCCAAAATTTTACGAATAAGGATAATAGAAGCTCCAATTACCAATTCTGCCACACTTCTTGTATTGCTATATGGAGCATTAAAAACAGCAACTCCTTGTTTGGTAGCCGCTTTCAGGTCAACCTGATTAACTCCGATACAAAAACAGCCAATAGCCTGTAATTTTTCGGCTGCAGCTAAAACCTTGGCCGTAAGCTGTGTTTTACTCCTGATACCAACTAAATGAACATTTTTTATTTCTTTAATCAATTGGTCTTCACTTAGCGCCCCATTTAACTTCCTAACATTCACATAGCCAGCAGCATTGAAGTACTTTACAGCCACATCACTAATGTTTTCCAAAAATAAAATATTGATTTTCTCTTTAGGATAACTGGTTATTTTTTTGTCTGCCATGATTATAACTCCTTATTTTGCACAAATATATTCTATCTAAGCCTTAATTCTAATATGAACCCATTTTTTTGTTCTATATCCAATACTCGAAAATTACTTTCCAAATATAAAATCGCCCTAACAAGATATATTATAATTTTTATATCTATCATATTAGTAGCGTGTAATATTTCTTCAAAACAAGATCCTGCAAAGAATCAAACTATTTTACCTAATCCAGGCTCATTAAGCAAGTTAGAGGGAGAACGGCTGAAGGTTGCTTGTGAGCATTGGTATAACTCCGTTTTAAAAACAAAAGGCTTTAATGGTGGAATAGTCGTAGCAAAAAAAGGGAATATTGTTTTTGAAGCCTATAACGGAAAAAGTCGACTAGATAGACAAGATTCAATGAGTGATAGCACTTCACTTCATATTGCCTCAGTTTCCAAAACTTTTACGGCAATGGCTACTTTAAAACTTTGGCAGGATGGTCAATTAAATATTGATGATCAATTCAGTAAATATTTCCCT
>Ga0222712_10001301_pt1 | contig 31181 bp, 25 predicted proteins | sample C33_657DmetaG_FD_165043 | JGI IMG/M metagenome (GOLD analysis project Ga0222712, IMG submission 165043) | Estuarine water microbial communities from San Francisco Bay, California, United States - C33_657D | ecosystem: Environmental > Aquatic > Marine > Unclassified | place: USA: California...
CCTATTTCCTTCTTCACTAGGGAATTTAATGAATTGTCATCGCGACCTAGGCGCTAAAACATGCTTACGCAATGGGGTCTGGTATGAAAGGTAACCTCACCATGGGTTGCTTTCCTTGTTACGGATAGTCCAGACCTCGCCCCTTTTACCTCCAAGCGCTCCGAAATCCTCGGAGCGCTTGGAGCTCCTTTGGTAAATCACGGATTCCTCCGGCGACGTCAGCTGCATGGAACCCCGCAAGCATATCTGCGAGTTGGAGGTACGGACTTACATGCGAGGGCTCAAAACGCACTTCCGCCAAAGCCAAGCTCGCCCGAATCTCCCGAGCTCTCTGCCGATTGCGCTCTCCGTCGATGATGAGCCTACATGGTTCGTTGGTCGAAGGCATGGCCTCAAGGCATCTGCGTAGCATGGTAACCTGCGCGGTTTCATGCGGCATGGGGCGATCACCTGCCTTTCTCCAGATCGCGGAATGGTTATCCGGCAGGGTCGAGAGGCTTCTTTTCAGGTATTCCATCCGGAGCGCATGGCGCATCTTTGTCCACTTGAACTCCCCGCTCCAGGCGAGCTCTTTGCGGACCTCCGCTTGCTTGGCGATGAAGCGTGCGTGGGCGGATTCGGGGTGCCCCGCCACCAAGCTTAGGACGAATAGCGGCGAGGCCCCTTGGTCGGTATCTAGCCCCGGGTCGCCGGATTCGTCGCAGAACACTTTTCGCACGACAACTCGCATGGAAATTCCCCGTATGCCGCAACTTCAAGGATGCCTCATCTCCCCGCCTCCTGACTTCATGATGACTTTCTGCCTCGGGTAGGGGCAGCGCCGCGTGCCAGGATAGGTCTTAGGAATTTGGCTTTAGGCATTTGGCCCACTCCCCACTCCCTAAAACCTACTCCCTAGCACCTGCCCCCTCCCGCCTCCCTGTATGTCATCATACCCCTTTAGGTTGGATGCCGCCCTCGCCTCGTTTAATCTCCGGGCTCCTCATTGCCTTTCAACCTTCCTCATGCTCGGAGCTATCGCCGGAGACATCATTGGTTCGGTCCACGAATTCAGCCAGAATGAGCGGAGCGATTTCCCGCTTTTCGTGGAGCGTTCCTCCCCGACCGACGACTCCTTGCTGACGGCGGCGATTGCGCGTGCTTGCTTGAATCACTCTCGCGACTACCGCGCGGCGATTCTCCAGTCTTGGCAGGACTCCCGCCGTCCGGCCGAGTTCCCGCCGCTGGGGCCGACCTGGGGTACGGGTTTTTCGGCCTGGGCCTCCACGGGCGGCGAAACCGTCCGCGAATCCTTCGGCAATGGCGCCGCCATGCGCGTTTCGCCCGTCGCGTGGGCTTATGAGCGGGAGGCCGACGTCTTGGAGCACGCCCGGCTGACGGCCGCCGATTCCCATGCCCACCCCGAGGGCATCAAGGGCGCAGTGGCCACGGCTCATTGCATCTGGGTCGCCCGGCGCACCAAAGATAGCGACTTGGTCCGGCGGACCGCCGAGCAATACTACCCGCAGTTGCCCGAGCTTGCCGCCATCCGCCGCACCCACGTCTACAACGAGACTTGCCAAGGCTGTGTCCCGGAATGCCTCGCCATCGCGACCGCCACGCCCGACTTCGTGTCCGCGATTCGCTTCGCTTGTTCCATCCGGGGCGACGCCGATACGCTCGCTGCGATCGCCGGCTCCGTCAGCCAGGCCCTGCATGGTATCCCCGAGCACGTTCGCCAGCCCACCTTGCGTCTCGCCCATCGCTACTACCCTTGGATTGGCGCGACCCTTGCCGAGTTCGAAGCCCGCTTCGGCACCTCCTGAGCTCCCTAGCAAGGGACTAACCCCCTGCCTCGGGTAGGGGCAGCACCGCGTGCCAGGATAGGGATTAGGAATTAGGCTGCAGGAATTAGACCCCCCTGCTCCCTGGCACTTAGTCCCTAAGTAGTCCCCATGCGCTGCCTGCCAGCGTACCCCTGGCTAATCTTTGCCTACCACTTCGCCCCGAACTTCACGGTCAGCTGGTGGATTCTGGTCGAGCCGGTGCCGAGCGAAAGGCGATACCCGAGGTCGAGTTCTCCGCCGCCGAGATTCCAGCTGCCGCCCAAGCCGAGATCCAGGGTGTCCTCGGGTAAAGCAGCCGTGCCGATCTCGGCCGGGTTGGCGCCCGGGTTGCCGACGGTGACGTAGCGCTGGGAGAGCGCCCGGTCGATGGTCTTGCGGTAGGCCACGGTCGCGTGCGGATGAAAATCAGCCCCCTGGTTTGTCCCGATCAACTCGAGTCCGACCGACAATGTATTCTGGTCGGTCTTTTCCTTGCCGTAGACCAGGCGGTCCGAGCTGGCGCCCGTCTCCGTGTAGCCGTCGAGCGTCACCTGCGATAGGGTGGCCTGCGCGAAAGGGCGGTAGAGGATGCCCTTGGTAGGCAGCTCCCCCCGCACCAGCAGGTCGCCGAACCAGGTCCGCCCGTCACGCCGTCCCGCCACCGCGAGGTCGTCGGCGCCCACGCGGGCCAGGTCGTAGCTCTGCGCGGCATACCCGGCGGCCCATTCGGCGGACCAGCCCGTTCCGGGCGCATAGGAGCCATAGGCCGCTAAGGACCGCTGGTTGAGTTTCGTCTCGTAGCCACCGCCGGCGAGTCGTTCGCGCGCGTTCGCGTAGCCGAGCGAGAAGCCCAACACATGCCCGCCGCCGAACATCGAGTCTGCCCCGACGTTGAGACCCTCCTGGGCCAATCCGGCGGTCCCGGCCGTGCCCAGCAGGTCACCTCGTCGGAGATCCGCCGCGCTCCAGAGTTTCCAGGACCGCCCGGCGAGGTCCAGGGTCGTGAACTCCTGGTTGGCCGCGACGTGCGTCGGATCGGCGCAGAATTGGAGCAGCCCTTGGGTCCAGGCATCGGCGCCCGCCGTCCCCCCGGTCCGGCCTGAGTCGTCCGGCCGGCCAAGCGCCCGTGGATCATCCCTGTCTGCATCCCGGTCAGCTCATGGGCCGCCAGCAGTTGCGAGCGGATGCCCGCCGCCTTCCGGTTGCTTGCCGTCTGGTTGGCGCGGAGCACCAGGTGCAAGGTCGACTCCTTCTGGATGTTGTAATCCGCCAGCGTCCTTCCGTCTTCCAGCTGTTTGCCGGCGTAAATCAGCCGTTGCTGGTCCGGCGGGATCCCTTCGCGGTCCTGGATCTTCTGCTTCACATCGTCGATCGCGTCGGAGGGCTCGACCTCGAGGGTGATCGTCTTGCCTGTCAGCGTCTTGACGAAGATCTGCATCGCCGATGCCTCGGTCGCCCCGAATGCCAGCAACAGACAAGTGAACAGCAATCGGAGGCGCATAGCCCATCTACCCGCCATCAGGCGTTTAGGTCAACCCGTTCCCCCGCATCCCCGTCAGTATCTCCTGACCCTGATTATCTCCCCACTCCCTGACACCTACTCCCTATTTCCTAACACCCCAGCCCTGCTGCCTCGTTCAGTAATTCCTCCGGCTCAGGCCGACTCCCAGCATCAGCAGCCAGCCGCCGATGAGGCAGAACCCGCCCCACTGCAGGCTGACGAACGCCTTGGCCACATCGGTGAAGATTGCGCCCAATACCTCGCGGATCAGGCCGGCGACCTCGCTGACCACAGGGATGTAGGTCTCGTTGCCGCCGATCGCGAGCGACCCAAGGATGGCCATCGCCAAAAGCGACCCGACCAGCAACCAACCCGTGCGTCCGAGGACCGAGCAGACCAAAGCTGCCGCCGCGACTAGCAGCAACAGCCCGACCCTGATCGGGGAGACATCGCTCAGGTAAGCTGTCAGCAAAGTCGCCTTTGCCAGCGGCCCGACCGCGCCCAGCGCCAGGAGCAACGCGGAAACACCGCCAAGAATCCGGACCAGGAGGGAAGGGGGCATGCCGAAGATTGGCCCAACCCCGCCGGCTAGGGAAGTAGGGATTGGTCAAGCCCGCCAAGTTAGGACCGACCGTCCCGCCCCTGGGCCTATCACCCCGAGCCACCATCCTGCCTCGGGTAGGGGCAGCGCCGCGTGCCAGGATAGGTCTTAGGAATTAGGCTGTAGGAATTAGACCCACTTCCCGCACTCCCCACTCCCTAAAACCTACTCCCTATAACCTATTTCCTACTCCCCAATCCCTGCCCCTGATTGCATCCCTGCACCTCTTTGGCGCCTGCCTTCGGAGTGCCTCCATGCATCCCACTCCCCGCTCCCTAATCCCTATAACCAATCCCTCTCTGGCACTTCGGCCAACCGGCTAACCGATCAACGCAGTCCTTCCTGCCCCTTGCGCCCAAACTGCCTGATCAACCAGTTGGACTCGCTCCCGCACCCCTAAGTTGCTCCCGCCAAAGCGTGTCCCCGTACCTGGTATTCTCGTCCCGGCGAGGCGGGTGGCAGGCGGCAGCAACAGTTCCCCCGAGAGGCTCTTTTAAGCCAGGTCAGGCTTCGGGATGCGGTCTCAGAATTCGGCCAGTGGCACGCGGCAAGGCTTGTCGCTCGCGCTCGACTCGAATTCATCGAAGGCTTTCGCCAGGCTCTCGCCGAAGATGTGGGCCCATTGGTGTCTCTCGGTGGCAGGCAGGTGCACGAGGCAGTGGTTGGATTGAAGCAGCCTCAGGCCGTCCGCCGGGTCAAACTCGACGATCGCGCCCGTCGCCAGCCTCCGCCAGCAATCGCTCAGCTCGGGTTGCTTGCCCTGACATTGCTTCCCCCATTGCCGGTGCATCTCGAGCACGCTCTGCGCGAAGTTCGCCTGCGGCCCGGGGGCGCCCTCCTTGGGGAGGACCGACAAGATCAGTTCCGCCTTGGCGCCTTCGGTCTTGAGCTGGGCAGCGGTGCCTTTGCCGGGGGATTCCAGCAGCACCTTCAGGAGGGAGAGGCAGGCGCCGGGCAGGGCCGTTTCACCGATCCTCTCGAGCGATTCGGCGTAGCCGGTCGAGGCGACCGGGTCGGCTGTCATCGGCGCGTCGGGATCGATGTTCGGGGCCAGCGAACGACGGAGCGCCCGTCGGGTCCGCGTGGTGTCCAGGATGCAAAGCGCCTGACGCAACTCCTCGATCTCCATCAAGGTCGATTGCTGTTCCGGCTTGGACAATTGCGCGAGATAGTCGCCCACGTCCACGTCGACGATCTTGAGCAAGCCCAGGAACAGGTGGTCCTTGGTGATCGTCTTCGACTGCCCGTGCCTGGCCTCGAAGCCGGCGAGCTTGAGGACCAGGAAGAGGGCGTGGGAAAGCGGCCTCATTTCCCGGCGGGTTTGGCGGCTTTCCCGGCCGTCTCCGCGGTCCGCGGCGCCGCGGGCGCACCCAGCTCGGGCTTCTGCTTCTCCGCCGGTTTCTTCTCCAGAGCCTTGTCCGCGGTCTTCACTGCGGCCGGCGCGCCCTGGGCCTCGTCCTCCTTCCTGAGTTTTTGGACGAAGTTGTAGGTGAACAAGGCGAGCGTGGCGATACCCAGCGACACCAGCAGCGCGAGCAGGAGCAGGCTCAGGCGTTCCCGGTTCCTGTCGATCCGCTCGACCTCGGCCTTGACCGCGGCTTTCTCCCCCTGGATGTGCTGCTCGGCCAGCTCGACCTCCTTCTGGTCCGCGTCCTCGCCGAGCCGATGCTGGCCGAGCAAGCCGGAGGCTTCCTCGAGCCATGCCGCCCGCTCGTGCAACGGTTGGCGGCGGGAGTACTCCAGGATGATCGCCATCGCGACGGCCGGCTGGGGGCCGCGGACCCGCTCGAGGGCGAAGAGCACCGAGCTCAAGGCCGGCGCCCGGCTCCTGGAGAGCATGGTCAGCGCCTGGGCGACCCGGAGATGCCGTTTCGCCCGCTCGCCGGCGGGGATGAGGTCCTCGGGGTTCATCGGATGCCGGCGCCGACGCCGCGTTCGAAGTCGTCCTTGGTCTCCTTCGGGAGCATGCCCCATAGCTGCCGCACCGCGCCACGGAGCGCGTCGAGGTCGCCGCTCTGCGTCGCCTGCATGCCGAGGGCGATGACCTGCTTCGCCCGGCTTTGGTCCGGGAACTTGTGGATGTTGTCGGCGCTATGCCGCAGCCAACCGAGCCAGTAGGCGGGCTGGTCATGCATCGTGCGGAAGTAGATGACGTCGATCCGCTCGTAGGTGTCCTTGGCCTCGTGGAGCTTCTTGCCCTCGAGCGCCTTCTTGCCCGCCTCGATGAGCTTCCGCATGTTCTCGGCGTCGCCGTCCTTGATGAGCGCGTCGTCGAGGAGCCGTTGCCCGACGCGGATCGACTCGTTCAGTTCCTTGCGGACCGACGGCCATTTCGCCAGTTCCTCGAGCTCGTCCAGCCTGGTCTGGAACTCGAGCAGGGTCTTCTCGGCCTTCTGGCAGGCCCCGGTGTCGCCGCCTTCGGCGGCGGCCAGGTCGGACTCGATGCCGGGGACCAACCTGTCCGCCAACGCCTCGGTCGCAGCCTTGTCGTCCGCGTCGAGGGCCGCCTTCAGTTTCGCCACGCGCCGGAGCTCCCGGGCGAGCGACTCCTGCAGGACCTTCGGGTCGTCGCCGGTGGTCTTGCGGATGTCATGGCCGATCTTCGCCTCGAACTCCTCGTCGATGAGCGCGATGTAGGCGAGCAGGTGGATGATGCGGCTCTGGTCGACCGACACCTCGATTTCCACCTCGGTGCCGGTGGGGAGGTCGCGTTTGATCATCTCGCCGCTGATGGTCAGGTCGCCGACGTAGCGGTTGCGGTCCGCCTTGTCCGATTCGCCCTCGACGATCGGGATCTTGAGCTTCGAGTTCGCGTCCCCGGCCTTGACCGGGGTCACGGTCAGGATCTTGCGGGAAACCTTCCTCTTCAGGGGGAGCAGCTGGCCTTTCTCATGCACCTTCATGACCTCGTTCTCCGCGAGGCCGATGTTGAGCGAATTGATGAGGGGTTGGCCGTCCGAGGAGGCGCCGATGGTGTAGGTGAAGCTCGCGGGTTCGGCCGCCACCAGGCTGCCGTTGGGGTCCGTCACCTCGATGGCGAACACGTTGCGGCGACCCGCCTCCGCCTTGATCTTGGTGATGAAGACGCCGTCCTTGCGCACCGGCAGGGAAGCGCTCGACCAGGCCGACGCCCCTTCCGAGACGCGGACCTTCCACCCCGTGAAGTCGGCGAGCTCCTTGGAGAGCAGGCGCCCGCCGATGGTCGGCTCGGCGCTGCTGCCTTGCGGCTCGTACTTCAGGTCGATGGTCAGCACGCCCGCCTTGGCCACGGCGCGTTCGCCCGAGATCTTCTGGGTCCCCGCGAAGATCGCGGCGCCGCTTGCGACGACGGTCATGGGGTCGACGCTGTGGTCGATGCGGATGGGCAGGCGCTCCTTCAGTCTTTCCCGGAAGTAGCCGGCCTTGGTGGGGCCGCCGACGAGGATGACGCGGTCCACCGAGGAGCTCGGCACGCCCTTCTCCTCGAGCACGCGCAGGCTGATGTCGATCGCCTTGTCGATCAGCGGGGTCGCGGCGGCGAGCAGCTCCTCGCGGGTCAGGGGGATGTCGGAGCAGTCGATCGTGTCGCCGTTGCCCGCGTCGATGTCGTTGATCTCGAGGGTCGTCGAGGGCGCGCTCGAGAGCGTAACCTTGGCCGCCTCGGCGGCCGCCTTGAGCTTCTCCATGCCCACGCGCGCCTTCTCGTCGCTGTTCGACCGGGTCAGCCAGTCGGCGAAGCCCGGGTTCTGCGCGTGCACCTTCGGCAGGATGACGGCCTCGACGAACGCCCAGTCGATGTCGGAGCCGCCCAGGAAGTTGTCGCCGCCGTGGTGGACGACCGTCACGGTACCGTCCTCGGCCTTGATGAGAGCGGCGTCGAAGGTGCCGCCGCCGAAGTCGAAGACCAGCCAGTAGGCCTTCTCGCCGGTGGCCTGGAAGCCATAGGCGAGGGCGGCCGCCACCGGTTCCTGCAGGAGGGCCACCTGGGCGAAGCCGGCGAGCTTGGCCGCCTTCATGGTGGCCGAGGTCTGGTGGGTCTCGAAGGCGGCCGGGACGGTGATCACGGCGGCGACCGGCTCCTCGCCCAGGGCGCGTTGCACGTCGGCGCGGAGGGACTTCAGGATCTCGGCCGAGAGGTCCTCGGGCAGCTTGGTGAGGCCCGCCGACTTGAATGCGAAGGTCTGCTGGGTGCCCATGACGCGCTTGAACTCGATCTGGGTGTCCACTCGGCCGGACTGCTTCAGCCGGTCCTTCGCGCTCTTGCCGACGAGGGTCTCCTGGCGTTTGTTGATGCTGACCGCCGATGGCGTGATGTCGTCGTCCAGCATGTTCTTGATGATGCGGGGCGTGACGCCGTTCAGGACGGCGATCGCGCTGTTGGTGGTTCCGAGATCGATGCCGAAATCGAAGGTCTGGCGTGGTTGGCTCATATGGGGTCGTTGAGGCGGGGTGCAAAGGGGGCTCAGGCTTCGGGGACGGGCGGGGACTTGGTCACCACCTGGCATTTCTGGACGATGAAGGGCGGTTGGTCGGGCCGTTCGTTGGCCTTGCGGAGCAACGGATGCAGCACGCGGAAGTGGACCGCCGGCTTGATGACCTCGGAGACCGTCACCTGGGTGACCTCGCTGGTCATCTCGTTCGAGATGACCTCCATGTCCCGGTAGATGCCCGTGTTCAGGTCGGCGTTGGCGCGGTCGATCGTCTCGACGCCGAGCGACTTCAGCGCCTCGAGGCAGTTGGCGAGATCCCGTTGGACTCGGCGAGTCTCCTTGCTTTCGTCGAGCTTCTCGATGCTCTGCCGGATGCGCCAGAGGGCGACGCTGACCTCGACCATGGCCTTGGCGAAGGGTTCGCGAAACTCGTCGATGCTCGCCTCGGGGGCGGCGGGGGCGACCGCTGCCGACCGCTCCTTCTGGAGGGTTTCCAGCTCGGTTTTCTTCTGGAAGTGGAGCTCGCGGGAGGCGTCCAAGGCCTCCTGCTGGTCCTTGATGGCCTTCTCGAGGGCCTCGAGCGTGGAGGGGAGGTCGGGGACCCTGAGGAGGGCGGGCCGGGCGGGTTTCTTGGGGGTGCTCATGGAAGGAGGGTCTGCAGCAGGTGACGGACCGTCTGGACGGTCGCCGGGGCCGCGTAGCCGGCGGCGCCGGCCAGGCAAAGCAACGCGACAAGGGGCACCAGGCAGCTGTCGTTCCGCGCCGGCGTCGGCGCGGCCCACCCGTTGTGCTGGGCGGAGGCGTTGCGGTTGAGGGCGAAGGAGTCCTGCAGGAGCTTGCCCTTCAGCTCATCCTGGCGGAGTCCCCGGTTCTCGGAGTCGCGGACGACTTCCTGCGCCACGCAGAGGTAAAGGCGGGCCCCGCTTACGTCATTGTAGGTGTTGTTGGCCTCGATCGCTTTGGAACGCATCAACCAGCCCAGGTTGTGGTAGAGGACGTCGGCCTGCAGCTTGGAGTGGCCTTCGTTCACGCCGCTGTTGATTGCCGCAAGGATGGATCTGGCCTCGCTCACCACCTGTTTTTCCCCCGTCAGCTTAGCGAGGTTATCCAGCCGGGCGCGGAGCGGACCGAACACGAGGTCGCTCTTCTCGGACTCGATCCCCTCGTTGACCGCCTTGATGTCGTCGTTGATCTTCTGCAGCAGGTCCCCGTAGGCGAGCTTGCGTGCCAGCTCGGCAATCTCCAGGGCCTTCCGGCGCTGGTTCCGCTCGTTATAGATGTGGATGGAGATCCCCCGGAGCGTCCGCGCGGTGTTGTTCCCGATGATCTGGACGCGGCCCGCGAGCGAGGGGAAGGGCTGCATCCGGTCGATGAGCTTGAAGCATTCCTGGGCGAGGCTCTTCCAATCCGATTCGGTCGCCTGCTCGACGTCGATCGCGTTCCGGGCCTCGAGCCGGCGAAGGTCGCCGCGGAGCTGCTCCTCCGCGAGGGACCCGTGCAGTTCCTCGCTGTCGGCGATGTTGCGGGCGCAGCGGATGTTGCGGAAGCCCCGGACCGTGTCCCCTTCGGAGATGCGTTCCAGCCCGATGCGGATCTGGTTGGATGCCATCGCGCGACGCATCTCCTCCAGGATTCCCTGCGCGGCGTTGCGGGGCAGGCGCGGGTCGTCGATGGTGCGCAGCCGGGCTTTGATCCGGTTGACGCACACGGGGCTGCCCAGGAAGTCCTTGGCACCGGTGCCGAAGCGTTCCAGCTCCATGGAGTCGTCGAAGGATTCGTAGAGGTCCAGGATCGCCAGGTTGTGCGCGGCGATGGGGCCCCAGTCGGGGTGGCCCAGGAACTCCCTCCAGGCGGCCTTGGCGCCGGCCTTGTCCCCGGCGGCGATAAGGTCCAGGGCGACATCCTGGGCGCCGAGGTCCATCGGCCAGAACCAGAAGCATTCGTCGCAGAGGCGCTGGACCGGGTCTCGTAGGCGCTGGTTGGCCTGCGCCAGCATGCCGGCTCCGATCGTCCCGAGGGCGAACGCGTGCGGCAGCTCCGCGCCGAATTCCATCTGGATACCCAGGTCCTTGATGGCCTCGGCCAGCTCCTTGCCGGTCAGGTCCACCCGCAGGCCGAAGATGCGGAAGGGGTTCTGGCGGAGCCCTTCGAGGGTCGCGCATTGCGACATGACCGGACTGACGTGTTCGAGGTTCGGCATGGTTCAGCTGGAAAGTCCCTTGCGCCAGAGCGCCACCCGCTTCGTGTGGGTGTCGCGGAGGCCGGGTTGCCGGCGGATGGCCTCCTCGAGCATGTCCGCGGCCTCCTCAAGGCGCTGCTGGTTCGCCAGGTCCAGGGCCGCCTTCACGAGGGCCCGGGCATCCTTGTCGGGCGCCTCTGGGGTCTCCTTGCGCTCGCCGTTGAACTCCTTCTCGCCCATGTCCTGGAGCTGGACGACGGCTTCGCGTCGGCGCGTGGGCTTCCAGCGTCGGAGGTCGTTGAGGAGAGTGGTGACCTTGCCGTAGCGGAGGTGCGGCTCGATGCGCAGGCATTTCCGGACGATCGAGTCCAGCGCCTCGTTGGCATCCACGTTGAAGAGGCTCGGTGGCCGGTGGGGCTGCTGGAACGCCTTGTTGCTCCAGCCCCATTCCGTCGGGGCGGGGTAGGGGAGCCGGTCGGTCAGCAGCAGGTAGAGGATCACGCCCACGGACCAGATATCGGAGGCCTTCGAGTCGACCCCGCCCTCGAACACGGCCTCGGGCGCCTTGAACGCCAGCGTCCCCGCCGCGGTGGTCATGAGCGTCAGCGGGTTGACCTCCTGGGCCAGGCCGAAGTCGCTGATCTTGACGATCAGGCCTTCCGGTCCGTCGTGGACCAGGATGTTCTGCGGTTTCAGGTCGCGATGGATGATGGCCGGCCTTTGCCCGTGGGCGACCGCGAGCCCCTCGGCGACCTGCACGATGAGAGCCACCGCCTTCTCGGCGTCCATGGGGTCGGTCGGCGACTTGGCCCGATGTTCCTCGAGGGTGCCGGCGGCGACGTGCTCCATGGTGAAGTAGCCCCGTTCATGGCCGTCCGCCACGACCGTGTTCGCGTCGAAGACCCGGATGATGTTGGGGTGGCCGATCTGGGTCAGCAGGCTGGCCTCCTTCAGCAGTTTCTTGATGTCGTTCTCGGTGACGCCCGGCTGCTTGAGGATCTTCAGCGCCTGCCGTCCGAGGAAGCGGTGCCGGACCCGGTAGACTTCCGCATGGGCGCCTTCGCCGATCAGTCTTTCGACCACATAGGTGTCTCGGATGTTCTGGCCTTCTTCCAGCAGCGGCATGCTGGCTATGTCATGATGCTTGTCGGTATTGGTCGCAAGCGCGTTAGGCTGCTGTGAATAAAAAACTCATTAAATTACTATAAACTTATCGCCCGGGGCGTCGGCCGGTCGGCGCCCCTGCCCGAAGCCGCGGTGCCTTCGGGCTGTCGTGGTTGGCCTGGCTTGGCCCGGACAAGGCCCGGTATTGCCTCCGCGGTCCGCCGGCCTTACGGGGATGTTGCTCCTCCCATGCCTCTTTTCCTGCTCCTCCTCTTCTTCTGCGCCACCCTCTCGGCCCAAACCCCGTCGTCCCCGCCGACCCTGCCGCCGGCGGCCCAGGCCCATCTTCCCAAGGGCTGGAAGTTGCTGGAGCTGGTTTCCGCCGACCTGAATTCCGACGGCCGCGCCGACCTCGTGTTCGTCCGCGCCCAGGAAGATCCGAAGAGGATTTCGAAACGGAAAGACGGCTTCATCCAAGACAACAATCCCCGGGCGTTGGTGGTCCTGCTCGCGGACAAGGATGGCTTCTCGAAAGTTGTGGAATGTACCCAGCTTATCCCTCCGGAGTTTGACCCCGAGTTCGAGGCTTATGGCGAACGCTTCCGCGGAATCTCCGTATCCAAGAACGTCCTCACCGTTTCGTTCCAGCATTGGGCAAGCGCGGGTTCATGGTGGGTTGATACCGATGAATTCAAGTTTCGGCTCGAGGCAGGACGCCTCCGGCTGATTGGTTCCGAAAGGCTGACTTACCATCGTTCTTCCGGTGAAATGTCGCGGGCCAGCACCAATCACCTTACGGGTAAGGTCAAGGAGACCCTGGGTCTTTATCACTTCGATGATGCCAAAGACAAGCCCGTGGTGACCTGGAAGACGCTCCCCTCCCGTAAGCCGATTTACATCGAGGACCTCCCGCCCTGCGCCTTGGAGCAGTGACCGTTCCCGTCCTAAGTTATGGACGGGCGTCCCGCCGACTCTGCCTCAAGGTAGGGATGGGCGTCCCGCCCGTCCGCCCCGGCATGGGGTCTGGCTTCATCTCGCGTCGCGATGATGTGCCCGACCCCATGCCGAGGTTTTAGGAATTAGGCTGTAGGTGTTAGACCCACTCCCTATTTCTCTCTCCCTCCAGTCTCCCGGCCGACCGAGGACGGTCAGCCCTACCTGAAAGAGACCGGGCACAGAGTACAGAGTACGGAGTACAGAGTGCTGCATCGAGTGCTGAATCGATTGTAACGGATCACGCCTCGTCAAACCGCCAACCCCGAACCGCCAACCACCAACCCTACTTCCTACTCCCTATCACCTACTCCCTCCTCCCGCGGCTCCTCCGCTTCAACACTCCACCAACGCGCCCAACCGCACGTGCACCAACACGCACCTGACCTTTTCTGGCGTGAGTCCGCAGAGCTTGGCCACCGAGATCCGATAGAGGTCCATCTGGCCTTGGTAGAGCGCTTTGAGGTGCTCGATCGAGCAGTCGTTGGTCTTGTAGTCGATGACGACCGCGCCTTCGCCCGGCATCACGTGCACGCGGTCGAAGACGGCGCTGACGAGTCTGCCTTCGTGGAGGAGGGCGGCCTTGCGTTCGCGCCAGAGGACGGTTCCCGCGGGCTGGTCGCCCAGCAGTCGGCTGACTTCAGGGGCGGCCAAGCATCGGCCGATGAGTTCGCAGGCCGACGGCTTGAGGTGCGCCGCTTCAGCCGGGGCGCCGGCGTTCTCCAACGAGTCGAGGAATCCCGGGATATTCCATTCCAACCCTTGCAACATCCCGTGGACGAGGTTGCCGAGTTCCCGGCCGCCGGGCTCATCGCTCGCCGGACGCCAGGCGTAGAGCTTGCCTTCGGCGGGCTTGGAGGGACGGAGCCGCTCGAGCACCCGCACGGGCGGGTAGCGGGTCGCCTTGGATTCCCCGCGCCCTGCGTCCTTGCGGATGGCCTTCGCGTCTTCCTCGCTGGTCCGCAGTGCGATCCAATCCTGGCTGGAGCTCGCCGCCTGCCAGACGCGCGTCGCCTCGATGGCGCCGAGGTCCGCCGCCGCCGGATCGGCGCCGACGCCGAGGGTCTTCTCGAGGAGTCCGGCGAAGTCGGCCTTGCCCGTGCCGGCATCGAGGTTGGCGAGCGTGTCCTCGCTCAGCTCCATCGAGAGCAGCACGAGCCGGTGCTTGGCGCGGGTCATACCGACGTACAAGCGGCAGAGGTTGCCGTAGGCGCTCTCCGACTTCGCCCGCGCGACGGCGGCGCCGAGGGTGGGGTCGAGGTGGGCGACTTCGGTGCCGACGTTAGCCAAAAGCCAGCGGGGGCTGAAGTCCTGGTCGCTCCGGGGCGCGAACAGCAGCTCGCCCTGGCGCATGTGCGCGATGGGTTGCCGGCTGTTGTTCAGGCATGGCATGTAGACCATGTCGTACTCGAGGCCCTTGGAGCGGTGGATGGTGATCACCTGCACGGTCTGCGGGTCCGCGCTGTCGCGTAGCTGGCTCGCGCGGCAATACCCGGCGAACTCGGCGAGGTCGCGCTTGCCGGTCGCGTCGTAGGCGAGCGCGATGGAACGCAGCTGGCCCAGCCGCTTGCGGATGAACCCGCTGTCCTCGGAGAGGTCGACCCCCTGGGCGAGGAGGTCGGCCAAACCTTCGGCGCCCTGCGCGGTGAAGCGTTCGGCGATGAGCCGCGAGGCGCCTTCCCAGCCGCCGTGGGCGCGCAGGAAGCCCGCCGACGCGGGCGAGATCGCCGCGAGCCCGCGGGCTAGCCCGTTGTCGGGGTGGATGGTGGCCTGGACCAACGCGAGCAGGCCGGCCGTGACGGGGTTGTCCTCGACGACCGAGGTCTTCGCCTCGTCGGTGGCTTCGACGCCGAGTTGCCGGAGGATCTGGGTGATCTCGGCGGCCTGGCTGTTCTTGGAGACGAGGATGGCGCAGGTGAGGCCCGGGCGGAGCCGGCCATCCGCCATCAGCACCCCAGGAGTGGCCCGGAGGTGGGCGCCGATCCAGCGGGCCTGGAGCTGGGTCTCTGTGTCCTCGCCTTCCACCGGCTTCTTGAGTCGGACCCAGGAGGCTTCGCCCGGCTTGCCGGGTTTGCCCGGCTCGGTCACAGCCCGCTGGGGGTGGAAGGTGGCGCTCCAATCCGCCGCGGCCGTCTCGGAGTAGAGGGCGCCGAGCCCGCGCTCGGCATGGGTCCCGAGCACCGCGTTGACGAGGTCGAGCACGGCGGGGGCGCAGCGACGGGTCTCGTCCAGATTCAGGTTCAGTCCGTTGCGGGCGATGTCGGCGTGCAGGTTGCCGAGCAGGCGGCGGTTGCCCGCGCGCCACTCGTACAGGCTCTGCTTGAGGTCGCCGACCACGAAGACGCTGCGGTCCTCCTGGGGTTGGTCGACGATCTCGCTGATGTTGCGGCGGAGCACCTCGAACTGCTGGGTGCTGGTGTCCTGGAATTCGTCGAGGAGCCAGTGCTTGATGGTGCAGTCGAGGCGGTAGGCCATCTCGTCCCGGTCGAACGGCTCCGCGTGCGTGAGTAGGGTGACGTAATCGCTGAAGCCGAGGAGGCCGGTGCGGCGGTTCTGCTCGTCGTAGGTGGCTTCGTAGTCGCCCAGGCAGCGGCGGAGCGCCTGGGTCTGCCGGAGGCGGGTGCGCACCAGCTGGTCGATGGCCCGCCAGACGAGCCGGCGGATGGCGTCGGCGGCGGCCACGGGCACCGCGATGTCCTTGCGGAGGTAGATGCTGCCGGGCTCCCCGGCGGGTCGGCGGAGCGTCGCCCCGAAATAATCGGCCAAGCCGTTGGCGGTCTTGTTGTCGCAACGCCCGCTCCGCGCGGCTTCGGCGAGCAGCTTGCACTTGGCGGGGAATTTATCGGCGCTCTTGAACTCGCCCAGCAGGAACCCCTCGACCTTCGTCCATTCGGCGGCCGCGTCCACGGACTCCGCCATTCCGTGCCACGCCGGCGGACGGGCCGGCCAGATGAGGTCGGGGTTGCCCCAGAGCGCGGGGTCGGGCGCCCCGACCATCAGGCCATGGTACTCCTTGGCCATCTCGGCCAGGGATTCCAGCGGGTTGGCGATCTCCTCCCCGTCGTTGAAGTCCTTGAGGTTATCGAGCATCGCGGCCGCCGCGGTCGCGTCCAGGCCCTGGACGATGGTCTGCACGGCGCGGAGCCGCAGGGTCTCGGTTTCCTGGTCCGGCACGGTGGTCGCGGCGCCGCTGCTGAGGCCGACCTCCAGGGGGAAGTTGTTGACGAGCTTGGCGAAGAAGCTGTCGAGGGTGCCCATGGTGAGGCGGTTCGACGACAACAGGGCCTGCCGGAGCATCTCGCGGAAGCGGGCGGCGCCGAATTGCCGCGGGTCCAGCCCGAGGCGCGCGCAGAGTTCGGCGCGCTTGCGGTCGTCCTCGGCGGCCTCGCGGAGCTTGCCGATGACTTTGACGATGAATTCGGCGGCGGCGGCCCGCGTGAAGGTCAGCGCGGCGATCTCCTCGTGCTTCACGCCGAGGGCGAGGAGCTTCACGATGCGGTCGGAGAGCTGGAAGGTCTTGCCGGTGCCGGCCGACGCCAGGATCGAGAGGTTGGGGAGGGTGCTCATCGGGCGTCCTCCTGGTCTGCGGGGCCGACCACGCCCAGGCGGGTCGGGTCGAGCACTTGGTCGGGCTTCCGGCGTCTGAACGCCGGGAGGATGGGGTAGGGCGCGGGTTTCGCCGCGGGTTGGAAGTCGGCCGGGCCGCCCTGGGCGATGCGCCGGCAGATGAGGTCGATGGCGGCGGCCGCGTGGTCCTTGATTTGCTCGAAGTCCGCCCAGATGGCGGCCTGGGACTCCCCGGCGGACGGGAGGATGATGTACCCGACCTCCAAGCGGTGCCCATGGACGCGCCCGTCGACTTCCGAGAGGTTGCGGTGGTAGACGGCGAGCTGGAGGTCGTCCCAGCGGTAGGTGTTTTCCTTGGTCTTGCCGCTCTTAAGCGTCTCGGTGCGGGTGAACTGGAAGTCGGGGTTCTGGCGGGAGTTCGACTTCAGCTTGGTGAGGTGCTCGTCCGCGGGCTCCCGGAGGGTGTCGAAGCTCTTGTAGTCGTAGACCCGCCAGGTGTCGCTGGCCGCGTGGTAGTCCAGCCGGTCGAAGCGTCCGCCGACCTCGACGCCGTTGATGGGCATCTTGGGGAGGCGGCCTTCGACTTCCACGGTGCGCCAGCCTTCGGCGACGAGCGCGGCTTGGAGATGGGCGAAGGCCCTCAGGCGTTGACGGGCGGTTTCCCTTTGGAAGACGAGCCCGGGCTCAGGGTCGTCGCTGAAGCTGCGCGCGAAATGGTCATCGAGGGCCACCGACAGCTTCCGCGCGATGACCTCGGCATCGGCGACGTCCCGCAGGCTTTCGTCGCGCCCGAATTCCTCGAGGGCCGCATGGAGCAGCGTGCCGAAGCCGGCGCGGTCGAGTTCGAGGTCGTCGTGCGAGGTCTCCCGCATGCCGAGGGCGTGCTTGAGCCAGAAGTCGGCGGGGCTGGCCAGGTAATCCTTGAAGGCGGTGGCGGAGATGCTCCGGCGGAAGTCCAGGGCCTGCTTGGAGGTGGCGGCGGGGTCGAGGCGGAGCTTGGCGGGGATCTGCCAATAGGGCTCGGGGGTGGTCTCCAGTTCCTGCTCGAACAGGTGGCGGACCCGGCCGGACAGTTCCTCGTCGGAGCACTGGAAGAGCAAGCGCGACGGTCGCAGTCCATCGCCTTGGTCGTCGAACTTCGGGACCAGCACGTCGAACCGCCCGCGGCTGCGGTCGCCGTCGAGGCCTTCCCGGGACCGACGGAGGCGCTCCAGCGTGTAGGCCGCGTTGGCGAAGTGGTGCTCCTGCGTGGTCAGGCCGAGTTTGCTGCGCAGTTTGGCCGGGAGGAATGGGTGGGCGTGGTTCGCGCGCGGGACGAGGTCATCCGTAAGGCCGAACACGACCAGGTGCGGGACGGGGTCCCAGGGCGCTTCGATCCAGCCGGGCAGGTTGACCGGTTGGGCGGCGAGGCTTTGGCGGAAACGTTTTTCCCCGCAGATCGAGAGGGCGAGCCGGACCCACTCGGTCGGGGAGAGCGCGACGCCATGTTCGTGGGCGCAGAGCGCCCGCAGGGTTTCCTCCAGGGCGTCGGCGACTTCCTTGGCGAACTCCAGGGAGAGGGGGTCGCCGCTGACCGGCGGGTCGATGGCCAGGCTGAGCAGGCGCGCGGCGAGCGGACGCGGCGCCAGCGTACCGAACTCCTCGACCTGCCGGAGGATCGCCGCGAGGGGCGCGCGCAGGCCTTCGACCTGTTTCCACTGGTGGCGTCCGCGCCGGTCGCTTTCCGGCGGCTGGGGCAGGCTCAGGGCGAACTCGACGGTGCGGTCCAGGGCCTGCGGTGGCTTCAGTTGGCTCAAGGCGTCCAACAGGGTGTTGAGCGCATGGAAAGGCTGGGCGCCCCCGGTCAGCCGGTCGGCCAGGGCGGGGTGGAGCAGGGCGCGGCGCAGGCTGGCGAAGGTCCGCTCATCCAACACGTCGAGCAACGCCCGGAGGCGGTGGTGGAGCACGTGGCCGGCATGCCGCTCACCCAACGGGTTCACGGCCTCCGCGCCCAGGCTGCGTAGTTTGTCGGCGATCAGCTCCGGGTAGGTCTCGCGTTCGCACGGCGCCACCGCGAACGCCCCATGGTCCGGCTTCGTCCCCCCGAGCAGCTCGGCCAGCCGTTCCGTCGCATGGGTCGGGTCGGTCGCCAGATGGACCGCCTCCGTGAAGTTCACCCAAGGCGTCTGCCGGCCCGCCCAGCGGGCCGGGTCGGGTCGGCCCCACGCGTCGAACATCCCCGCGTCGGCCGCATCGGCCCCCACGATGATATGGATGTTCAAGCGGTCCTTGCGGCGCTCCAGCGCCTCCAGCAGGAGCGGCTGCGGCTCCAGCAGCCCCGCCAGCCAGACGTCGGTGACGCCCTCCGGCATCCCGTCGCCCTTGGCCAATTCCGTGCGCACCTGGTTGTGGTCGCGCTGCCCCAGGCGGTTCAGCACGTTCAGGTAGGCCAGCTCCAGCCGGTGCAGGTTGTTCCAGCGCTCCGGGCTCGTCTCCACCACCGCCGCCACCGCGGCGAAATCATGGCCATCGCGCGACGCCCCCAGCTGATCGCGCAGCTGCATCAACTGTTCGGCGAACTTCTTCGCCTCCTCGAACGTGAACGCCGGCGTCGACTTCACCGGGAACAAGGCGGGGAAGTCCGTCCGCGAGAAATGCGGGCTCGTCAGCACCTCCACCCACGCCAGCAAGCACGTCTCCTTCGACGCCACGTTTACGTTGGAATCTCCCCAATTCAGGAATTGGTCGGGGGTTTGGAATGTCGGCAGCAGGACACCATTCGGAGCGTGCTTGGCCAGTTCTTCTTGGATTAAGCGGCTGGCGAAGCTCGAGGGTACAATTACCCGATGGCTGCCGAGGTCGACGGGCGCACCGGTCCGACCTTCTATCAGGCATGAGGCCACGCCCTTGGCGAGAGGGGTGGACCAACCGATGAACTGTGGGGCTTGGATCGCCATGAAGAGTGGTGCTTTGTATGCCAAGTATCTGCTTACCTGCAACCCCCACCGCCAAAGTTAGGTCGGATGTTATCCACAAGCCCCGGGAGTGATGCATGGCATCAAACCCCTGCCCTAGTCTGGAGTAGGGGCGAGGGCCCGGTCGCCTGTTCAGCGTTTGGCCGTATTCCTGATATTCCTTTTGTAAACAAACGCCCGGCACTTCGGGTGCCTGCGGAGCATCCGATGCATGACGCTGTCCATCTCGGTGCAGACCCCGACGGACTTCATGACCGTGACACCGATTCGCTCTATGAGTTCACGCGAGACGACTAACTTGCCGATGCGCCCAATGTCTAAATTAAGAGGCGGCTTTTTTGAAGATGTATCCTCGATGGTATTGGAGGAATGCGATCTGTTCGTTCGTAAAACTTCCAACGTTGAAGCCTTCCTCTGGAATTTTCATTTTAGCTAAGGCTTCCCGGTTGACGCGGCTGGCATAGAGTAGGCGTCCATCGTCGCCAAAGGAAATATAGCCCTTGTCAAATAGGTGATCAGGGGTCGGGGTGAGCATCAGGCCATTCTGGCCACTTAGTCGTTCCCTGTTATCCGAGTCCTTCCAGGGCTTGATATGGCTAGCCACAAGATGATTGCCGTCCTTGACTCCGGTAAGTCTGCAGTGCTTTTCCACCTTGGAAACCTCTTCACGGAAGATGCCTTGACCAACTCTGGCCTTCACGATGGCAAGCCGGGTAGTCTCGGGGATGTGGATATCAGCTCGAACTTTCTCGGCCATATATTGCTCGACCTGCTCTTCGACCGCGTTGGCGAAGATCTCGGTGGATTCGTGGAGGTCAAACTGGGCTGCCTCCTTGCGGCAGTTGCGCGCAGCCGAGCCTAGTGCGTCGATGATGATTCCTGCGAACTCAGCAGAGATCTTTGTCAGGTAGAATTCCTTTCCCCTTCCGTTCATCTTAAGCGGGGCATGTTTTAGGGTCAGGAAGGGCGTGATCCGTTCAAGCTGGTCCTTTGGGCTAAACGGACTGACATCGATATAACGCACGTCTACGCGCCAGCCTATCCCAGACCAGTTTTCACCAATTTTACCGAATTCATCCGGCTTAGGGCTTTGGTAACAGTCGGAGGTTATCAGGCCGCATGCCACTATATGACCCTTGCGGTAAGAGAAAACCATGTCACCGGGAGCAACTTCCCTCATGTACTCGTAAAATGGGTTTCGGACAGTCGCATGACCATCTCTCCCGTTTTTACGTTTTGGCGACCATAGGTAACCCCCCTCCCGCTCCTCATGGAAGGTCTTGCCTTGATTTACCCACCAGTATCGCACGCAGTCAGCTTTCAGATCCTGGTTCGGGTGTCCAGGCGCGTGTTATTAGGTTTTTTAAAGCCCGCCTTCGAGGAGTTCGCCAGGCATGAGGTGCTCTAGTTTCCAGACAAAGCTGATTGGGCACTCATCTTTATGTTCAACGTATTCAGCCTTTCCGAGGTATTGGAAGGGGGCGGTGGATGGACCTATGGTACTGGTCCTTCGGACGAACAGGTGTATGGCGTAGCCTCGAGCGGCGTGGTTGATGAGGTTTTGTCCGCTAACCGATTTCTGGGTTGTGTTGGACTGGGACTCCCAGTGGAAGAGCTCTCGGCTGATGGGGTAGTCGCGGTACATGGTCGAGGGGGAGAAATCCCTGTCGGACTTATTTAGCGTAATCAGCAGCGCGTACGCTTTGCACCAGGGGAAGTGGAGTACGCCGACCCCTTTTTGGCCTGATTCGACAAAGATATCTCGGCCGAAAGCTGCCTGGATTTCATCATTACCGTAATGCGCATGCAATTCCAGCGGTAGGTCGGGGTAGGGCCGCTTACCAAGGGCATTTGTAATGCCAATTTTATACTCCGCAACTTCGGCGAGATCCGCAAGACCTCGTGGGTTCTTGGTTAGCCTGGTGAAAATCTCCTCTTTTGCTTGCATCCCAAGCTTAGCACCGGGTTTTTGCCACAAGAGGCCGTGCAGCATGAGCGCTGCCCGGTCCCCGGAGCTTAGTAGCCCCATTCCCGACTGAGGCAATCCTCTGATAGTTTTTAGGTAGTTCGGCCCGGTCGCCTGTGCGACACGTTCGGCTGCTTGCTTAAGAATATCATGATCAGGTTCAGGTTCGGCGACTAAGCCAAAGGCATCGCTCTTCCAGTCGCTCCAAGATTTGATGTCGAGAAGTCTGGTTGGGTCGATTTCGTAGGTGTAAATGTAGTTTGCAAAAGTAAGAGGCTTGCCGGTGTCTCGCTCAAAGGATGCAACGGTCTCCTTGACGTAATTTTTAAGGTTCGAGTAAGCTGCTTTGATATTAGTTACGACCTGCTCCATGGCCTGGGCTTCAAGCTGGATGGAGCATCCGGCGGGCACATGAGGAAAGCCGGATTCCACCTCTTTCTTGATGTTGAATCGGCGACCCGTGAGTAGTGCGGCAAATTTTCGATCAACTCGGTATTTCTTGTGCATCTGGGCCACGAAATCGAGCACGACTAGGCACTCCTTAGCTCTGGCATGACGAAGGCCTCGGCCAAGCTGCTGCAGGAATACGGTCAAGCTATCAGTCGGGCGCAGGAATAGGACGAGGTTTGCTTCGGGAATATCGACCCCTTCGTTGAATAAGTCTACGGTAAAGATAAATTTCAGATCACCAGACCGAAGTCGCTGGACGGCAGCCTTACGGGTTTCATCATTTGTCTGGCTGGTGAGCGCGATTGAAGGAATTTGCTTCTCGTTGAAGCATTTGGCCATGAATTCCGCATGCTTGATGCTGACACAGAAACCTATGCCTTTTAATCCGCCGATATTGCCAAAGCTATAGCGCTCTAGTGCCGATAGGATTGCTCCGAGGCGTTGATTCGCCGTGGCGTTGTCTTCGACATAGGCCTTTTCAAGCGCCGAAGTCTTGTACTTTCCTTGATCCCAGAAAGAGTTGTCGGCGATACTTACGGGGTCAGCGACGCAAAAGTATTGAAAGGGACAAAGGAGTTTTTCCTCCAGGGCCTCCGGCAGCCGGAGTTCTGCGGCGATGCGGTTATTGAAAAGAGGCAGGATGGAGTCGCCGTCCAAACGTTCAGGCGTGGCTGTCATGCCAAGGAGTATCTTTGGCTCAAACCCTCCGAGAATGTCTGTGTAGGTGTCAGCCGCGGAGTGGTGTGCCTCGTCTACGACGATGAAATCGTAGTAGTTTCGCCCAAGCCTTTCCCAGATTCGTCGCGATTGTGCGGTTTGAACTGTGCAAAAGAGGTGATCCATGTTTTGGGCTTCGCCGGCCGACCCACCCATGAGTTCGCCAAAACCTGCATCCTTGAGCACGTGGCGATAGGTCTGTAGGCTCTGATTAAGGATCTCTTCTCTATGTGCGAGGAAGAGGAGCTTTGGTCGCGCACCGCCACTTGCGTCGCAGAATGCTTTGTAATCGAAGGCAGAGATCACCGTCTTTCCCGTTCCCGTCGCGGCTACCAGGAGGTTGCGATAGGAACCGCGAACCGAACGCTCGGCTTCGAGTGTGTCTAGGATCCGCTGTTGATATGCGCGTGGGGTGACGTCGAAAAGAATGATCGATTGACCTGGGGTGGGTTCGGTTCTTCCGGCGATTAGCGCATCTTTGAGCTTCTTGGCATCTCTGTGCTGCTGGTAGGTTTGGAATCGAGGGTCATTCCAGTAGGTCCCAAATTCGGCTTCGAAAGCCCTGAGTATGTTGGGGAGGTCGGTTTGGGTGGCCTTGAGATTCCATTCCAGACCCCCTGTCATTGCAGGGTTGGACATGTTGGAGGAACCAACATACGCGGCGGAGAAGCCGCTGGCTCGCTCGAAGTAGTAGGCCTTAGCGTGGAGTCGGGTGCTGTTGGTGTCGTAGGAGACCTTGATCTCGACATTAGGGTATACGGAGAGTCGTTCGATGGCCTCTGCATCCGTCGCCCCCATGTAGGTCGTGGTGATAATCCTGACTGGTATGTTCCGGTTGCGTAGGTCCTTGAAGCCTTCCTCCAGGATGCGAAGACCTGAGTTTTTAATGAAAGAAACGAGGATGTCGACTCGGTCAGCCGAGCGCATTTCATTAAGAAGTTCATTGCTGAGTTGCGGCTTTGCTGGGGCGCCTGTGAAGAGGGCGCTTTGACTAAGCGGAGTTGAGGGCGAAGGCGGAAGAACGTTTCGACCCACCGCACGAACGCCCTGGAGGAACTCGTTGCTGAGTTCTACTCGGTCCCCGGCCAAGCTTGGGTTGAATCTTTCTAAGGTTGCTAGGATGGCGTTTACGACTGCGAGTTGCTTTGTTCGCGCATCGTCCTCGTCGACGGACTCAAGTGTCTGAAGTGTGAGTGCGTTGAGGAATTGAGCGAGTAGGGCGGGGGCGTCGTCTTTTCCAAGCTTTGCGCGTTCATGTTCAAGGCCTGATGCCTTGAGCGCATCACTAAGCCTCTGGGTGATTATCGCCTCGTAGAGCCCCGGCTTGATCTCGTTCATATTCTGTAGCTTTGGGGTATCCATTCATAGATCCAGGAGATTCTTAATAGTGTTTCACCTGGATGATACTTAGATAGTGCTGCCACGAAGTAGATTGGTACTATGCCAAATGCCCCCGCGAACCGAGAACTGAACCTGAAGGTCGCGCGGAATGGAAGTAAATGGCGCCGAACAAGCCGCTGCTGGTGCGGGTGATCTTGGAGCTTGGCTGCTGAGGCTCGGTGGACTTTTTCGGGGGCCGCCCCTATTGTTCTTGGCCTATCTTGGTCAGTGTGTCCGCAAGCACTGCGGCGGCTTTCTTGGATAGGCTGCCCTGGGGGTTGAATGACGGCCGTCTCAGGAAGGTGGCGCCTGGTTTGTAGGCTACCAGTAGGTCGTCGGTTTCTTGGTTGTGTAGTTCCCTGAGGTAAGGCCAGCCTCGAAAGATAATCATGGGTCGTTGGCGGGCCGAGATCTCGGCATGAATCCAAGCGGTCATTTGCCTCACCGAGGGCATCTGTCTGCAGGTTTTAACGTCAGGCGCTCGTTTGGAGTGATAGGGCACTAGCTGGATACAGCAGGTTGATCTAGCGATTTGTAGGTAGGTCTCTTCTGCAGGCAGGGGTCTACTGGTTACGAAGGACCGGAAGATGGAGCGCCAATACCTGCTGCTAGACGGTGGGTTTCCATCGGGTCGAGGCTTGATCGTCAGGGGCCAGAATGACGTCCCGGGCAATTGCCGTAGACAGTTCAAAAGCATCGCCTTCTCGTGCTGTTCGTCCAGCGCCTGGGATCGTGCATCGTAGCCCGGGTTGAGCATCACGACGAGGAGTTTGGCCGTCCTCAGTTCGCCGACGTATGGAATCGGACAAAGCTCTTCCGTGATTAAGCGCTTTTGCCCGCCGGGTCGGGATTTCATAAAGCAATCGTCCTCCGGGTGTAGTCCTGACCCCTTCGACTGGCCCCACCACTCGATCAATCGCTCAGTGTGGGCATTCTTCATCGGGCCTGTTTGGTGCTCTCCTCTAGGTGACCTCAAGCCGCCACGAAGCCGCAGTTACGTGCGTATACGATTCTCGGCGCAAAGAGCCTATGTAGCCTTTTGCTGAGTTCGGCCGCCGACATGTCGATGAGCTGCTCGGGCGCTACCTCAAGCGCCGCGCAGTGATCTCCGAGCGCGCCATGCTCTTTGGCATGTGCGGTTATCCCGAGTCGGTGGGCCTCCGCATAGTCGTTCAGGTGCCTATCTAAATCGGGCAGCTTATCCGATTTCCGGATGTTTGAAGCCTTGTCGGTGGGGATTAGGTTCCACAGCAGGTCGGAGGCCTCAAATGAGTAAGGGATGAAGTGGTCCACTTCAAAGGGTTCCTCGAGCGAGCGCCCGAGGTAGATGTTCTTAAGGCTGCCGCGGTTTAGTTCGAGCGTCCTGCTCCAGAACTTCCTGGCTTCGGTGAGGTCGCGGACCGTGGGGACTTCCAGCTTCCTGGAGATGTTCTGGGTATGAAGGTTCCTCGACTCGAGGAAGCCGACGAGCCGTAGCTTCGCGTAGTCCTCGATGGCGACGCGGTTCTCCAGCAGAAATGCTCGCCATGCCTCGCCGACTTGGATGTATTCTCCGAAGATGCAATAGGGGGTTGGTTCGTCTCCTGACTGGGAGCGGATGGCGTGCTCCTCGATGGCTGTGGTTAATTTTGCGCCTTTAATTCCGGGCCGAGGCCCCGCCCAGACGCTCAGGAAGCGGGAGGGGACCATCTCGCCAAGCATGGATAGCTTCGAGCCTAGTCCGAGCGCCGCAACGGCGGCTTTTGCCAGGTTGGTCTCCGGCCCTACGACCTTTATATCAACAAGTTCGTGCACCAAGTCCTGCAGCCTGTCCTGCTTGCCCAGGTTAATCCGAAAGTAGGCGACCGTTGGGAGGGCGCGGGCCACCATTTGAGCCTGGATTAGGGGAATCGGAATCTTGCCGTCGGGATGGCTTGGCAGGAGATCGAGTATCCCCAGCAGCCAATAAAACTTGTAGCTGGCGGAGGTGTTGTCGAAGACCTGGCCTAGTTTGCTCGACTTAAGTAGGTCCACGACGTGATGCTGGGCCGGGCCGCCAATCCATCAATCGCAAAGAAATATATGTAATATGACAAAGGCCGAGGGTCCCCAGTCCGTCATCGCCGATGTCCATCCTCCCCGGCGGCTCGCACTTCAAGCTCGCCGACCTCCACGGCCGGCGGCTCTCCTTCGCGCCCCAAGCCACCCTCCGACCCGACCCCACCCACCTCGCCTGGCACCGGCGCGAAATCTTCGCCCACTAGCCCTTAGTAGTAGGGTGAGAGTCATTAAAAGGGCAGAACCTGTTAACATGGCCGCTGTAATGGTGGGCTTGCCAGGGACGTAACCGGGCTTTTCTATAACATTACATGTTTCTCCGCGTATTGATTCTGCTGCTTCTTTGCGGGTGCGCCTCCGTCGAGACGAGGACCACGATCGTTCAGCGATTAGGCGAAGAGCTTGCGGCCGGCGTGGGGGACACGGTGGTCCGCCTGAATTCGGAGAAGAACCTCCCCAACGCTTTCGGTAAGTCCGACTTGTTCGGTCGAACCACGCCGACGGGTATGACCACGCTGGTTTACTCTGGCGTATTTGGGTCGAAGGCCAGGTTCCTGAGGCAGGACGTCGACATCGAAACCGGTGCCACTACGATGAATTCCACCCCGATCGTGATTCCTACCACGACCGTCACGACCTATTCCGGCAGTTATGCGGGCCGTCCTTACTCCGGGTCGGCGGTGACTTCCGGCGCCCCGGTGGTCGTGCCCGCGCATACCCCCAAGGCTTCGGTGATAGAGCGCCAGCCGATTCAAATCGAAGTCGAGATCGCCAAACTTCCACAGGTCATCCTGGTGCAAGGATACCGCATCACGGTCTTATCCGCTGATGCTGCCATCGTTCGCTACTCCATCGGGAAGTAGTATCTAGGTAATAGGCAAAGCTCCTAGTGACGGGGTCTATCCCGCTGGGTTGGTTTGTCGGGTTGATGAGGTGGTCAGGGGTAGGGCGTATGCCCGATGCCCCGATGAACCGCCTCTTGAACTTGAAGGTCGCTAGGGACCGGAAGGGCATGGCGCCGAACAAGCCGCTGCTGGCGCTGGCAATCTTGGACCTGGTGGAGGCTGGGTTGGTGGGCGCGGAGGGGCTGGTGCATAAGGACGCCCAGTTGAACCTGCGTTTCCGGTCCTATTCGCCAATTTGCGTGGCTCGACGGGGTAACGCGATCGACCTGGGGTTGCCGTTCCGGCACTTGGCCTCGGATGGTGCCATACTATATTAATAGGGTCAGACCCTATTAATGGGGTCTGACCCTATTAATATGACCTGTCCCCGTGGGCTGGTTTGTCTGGTTGATGAGGTGGTTATGGAGGCTAGGGTAGGGTGCATGGCCGATGCCCTTTTGAATCGTCTGCTGAACCTGAAGGTCGCTAAGGACCGGAAGGGGATGGCGCCAAATAAGCCGCTGCTGGTGCTGGCGATCCTGGACCTGGTGGAGGCGGGGTTGGTGGGCGCGGAGGGGCTGGTGCATAAGGACGCCCAGTTGAACCTGCGCTTCCGTTCCTATTCTCCGATTTGCGTGCCTCGACGGGGTAACGTGATCGACCTGGGGTTGCCTTTCCGGCACCTGGCTTCGGATGGGGTGTATGTCCACGTGGGGGAGGGGGAGCGGACGGTGAAGCTGGAGCCGGGGTTGCTGGCCGCGATGCGGGTGCCTGCGTGGCGCCAGGAGGCCCGAAGGCGGGTGGTGGCCACGTACTTTCCGCCGGACGAACAGGTGGCCTTGTATGCGGCCCTGGGGATGCCCGTACCGTCGTCCGACGAGTTGGCGGAGGTCCGGGAGGATGTCCTGGCCTACAAGACCCAGTTGTCCCGCGGCCGGGATGCCCGGTTCAAGGTATCGGTGATCTCGGGCTACCATTTCACCTGCGCCCTGACCGGCTACCGCCTGATCGCGGCCAAGTCGACCTATGTGCCCCTGGAGGCCGCCCATATCCATGCCCACGCCCGCAAGGGGCCCGACAGCGCCACCAACGGGCTAGCCCTGACCCCGACCGCGCACGACCTCTTTGACGCCGGCCTCTGGACCATCGACGACGACCTGCGCATCCGCGTCGCCCAGTCCGACATCGCCGAATCCATCCTCCCCGGCGGATCCCACTTCAAGCTCGCCGACCTCCATGGTCGCCGCCTCTCCTTCGCGCCCCAGGCCACCCTCCGCCCCGACCCCACCCACCTCGCCTGGCACCGCCGGAAGGTTTATTCCAGAGACTGAGTGAAACAGGGTGTGCCTATGGCAGCGGGGGATCGCGGGTTTCCCGATTACTTACCTGCCTTCTTTGCCATGTTGGCTTCGATTTGCTTCTGCAGTTCCCTGCTTTTCTTCGGTGCCGCGATGATTTGGGCATCGGTCATGCTGTTTTGAATCGCTGCAAGCTTAACTCGGGCCGACTGCAGACGGTTTCCCGCGATATCAAAGAGGGCGTATGCTTGGAGGAGGTCTTTGGGCGTTCCCCTGCCTTCATAGTAGCAAAGGCCAAGCCGATACTGTGCCTCGGGGTGCCCCTGCATCGCGGCCTTGCTGAACCAAGATGATGCTTCGCGGTCGTCCCTGGCGCCAAGAATCTCGTCGTCGGTTTCGTAAAGGCATCCCAATTCGAATTCGGCCTCGGCGTCACCTTGCGCGGCATTGACCTTGATGCCCGCCAGTCGCTTGGCCTTCTCCTTGGCCGCGGCCTCTTTCCTGAGGGCTTCTGCCTTGGCTGCCGCCGCCTGCTGCTCCGCGCGACGGAGAGCTTCTTCCTGCTGGCGCTTCATCTCGGCCTCTTTTTCCCCGGGATTGATCAAGTAATAGATTGTTTTGCTGCGGATTTTGCCCTTCTCGATGTCCCATGCCGACATTCGGGCCTCCAGCTCCGCGATCCGCTCTAGGCTAGCAGAAGTTCGACCATATGATTTGGCCAGCGTGTAATACGCGTACGCGTCGATCAGGCTCTGCTGGACCCCTTCCCCGTCCTCAAAGCACGCACCCAGATTGAAGAGGGCATCGGCATTCTTTTTCATCGCCGCCTGGTTGTACCAACTAATCGCGGCAACCATGTCTCGTTTGTATCCTAGTGCCCCAAATTGATAACAGATACCTAACTGTAACTGGGCTTTCGCGTCGCCCGCGCGGGCGTTACTTTCCATCTCCGATGTGGAGAAGTTGCGAGCGCCTGCATCTATGCAGGAAAGCGACAGGAAGACGAAGGCGATGCGTATGGCGGCTCCGATTTTCATGGTTCTGAGGGGGTGCGGAGGCATGGGTCCGTTGGGGGAGAAATCTTATGTTTATTATTCTTCTAGCGTCAACCTATCACCGCCGCAGCCGGCCAGCCTGGCGCATCGCGGTTGGATGTTGTATATTGGAATTTGAGTAAAAAGGGGAGCGGATGTCGGCCCGAGGGGTCTGCCGTGCCCGTGGATCGGGGGCGGGGAGTGGATGGCGCCGAACAAGTCGCTGCTGGTGCTGGCGATCTTGGATTTGGTGGGCCGCTGGTGATATCCCTATCTCCCGGTGACATGCACTCATAATGGGGTCTGAACCCATCGTGCCTGTTTGGTCTACGACAGGCAGTGGGATTGCCGCGTGGTAAGGGAAGGGCAGGACTGAGTTGATGTTGCCCGAAGTCTCACGACAGTTGTTCCGCCTTTGGAACTATGCGCTCCGCAAGGAACTCGACATCGATGTCCAGGGGTCGGTGTTGTCCTTTCCCTCCGGCGTGCGCTACCGGATCGATTCCTTGGATCGTCCGGAAGGCTGCCGCCGGCCGTGCCGTGGGCTGGGCTTAGGTCCCGACGATCCCGTCCACCGGTATCCATGTAGCCTGGACGTGCATCCCCCGGATGCGAAGTTCCTGAGGAAGTACCAGCGCTGCGAGTAAAAGCAGTTGGGCCGGAAGTCCGCCTGGCACTTTCGCCGCGATGACTCGACCGAGGTCGTGTCCTGCGATCTCGACCGCCGAGACGCCCCAGGTCTGGAACGGGACACGCTTTAGGCCCAGTATTGGTTTAACCAGCACCACCAGGTGCCGCGTCCGGTCCTGCGCCGGCATCCTCGCGAGTGGCCATGCGGTGCCATCCCTTTCAGGCGACTCTATATCCAAGACTGCACCGGTCGACCCTACTTCGGCCTGCACCCGGACATCGTCAAGCTGCTCCTCGACTTCACCGGGCGGATCAAGGAGTCGCACATCCATGACGGCCTGATCAATCCTTTCACCCCAGACGAGCTGAACGACCTCATCCTCCGGGCCGACACCGTCCCAGGCTTTCGCCCATGACTCATCATACGGTCAGAGATTAGAGGCGTGAGGCCCAAGGTGATGAAACGATCCAGGCTACCCTATCCACAGGGTATGGCTTCATAAATCTCGCCTGTCCCCGCCCACCTCGTCTGGCGCTGGCGGTAGGTCTTAGTCTCTTCGAAGGCACGGCATCAGACTAAGTTAATTGGCACAAATCAAGATCAAGAATGATGTGCTGCTGTTAGCCAATATTACCTTAACAAGAATTGGGACAGTTTCTTCAGAAGCATGCTTGAGGTCGTTGAAATTTGTGCGCTGAAACCAACGAGTATGAGAAGAATTGGACCACAAGGAGAGAGGTAAAAGCCGGACTTCCACCAAGTCGTCGCCGGCCACCACTTGTTATCGTAGGCAGAAACATGTGCGTGCCATGTTTCGCCGGCGTAAGCTACATATAAATCGCATAAGCGAATATGCACGAGTAGTGGAATAATGCCGATCCATAACAGGTGCCCCAGCCGGTTTGAGAAAGATAAGCACAGCGCAGTTAGGGCAAGCGACAGGAGCAGGTAGCCAGTCTGGCTGTTCGATAAGGCTTTTTCTGCATCATAAAGATGGATGAAGGGAACATAAAGCGATGCGATCATGAGGATTGAGCCCAGTTTGCCTAGATTCCTGTCAAGTTTCACCTGCTTGTCCTCGTTGCTCGAAAATGAGGATGGAATCTTCAAAAATGAGCGAATTCCGACCATGAGCAAAATTATTGTTCCAACGTAAAGTAAGAACCAGCCAATGCCCATGTGCAGTATTATCTCCAGGGGCTTGATCTTAGATGAGGAATACTGAAAGCACGCTAATGAGATTGGTGCCATCGAAACATAGAGAAGACCCCTCGCGTAGTTTTTGAGAGAGAGTATTAGGGCTAAGCTCCCGATTGATAACACTAGCCCGCCAAAACTTAAACCTACTTGGGTGGGTCCCGTTAGTATGTGCCAGTTGAACTGATAGCGCCGGGGTTGCCAACCAACCCGAACCCCCAGAACATACCGCATCAGATGAGTAAGAAACGCCACACGAAGGAGGCCCGGATACGGGCTATCCGCGAGCACGAGGCCGGGCGGAGCCAGGCCGAGATCTGCCGGCAGCTCAACATCACCGCCCCGACCTTCTACCGCTGGAAGAAGCAGCTGGGCATGATGACCAACTCGGACGCCCAGCGCCTGCGCACGCTCGAGAAGGACAACAAGGAGCTCAAGCAGATGGTCGCCGACCTCCTGCTGGAGAAGCGCGTC
>Ga0222712_10001303_pt1 | contig 31168 bp, 40 predicted proteins | sample C33_657DmetaG_FD_165043 | JGI IMG/M metagenome (GOLD analysis project Ga0222712, IMG submission 165043) | Estuarine water microbial communities from San Francisco Bay, California, United States - C33_657D | ecosystem: Environmental > Aquatic > Marine > Unclassified | place: USA: California...
GCTATGACTTGTGCTAATTCTAGAAAATCTTTTACAGGGTAATATGGGATTTTTCCAAATCTATCACAAAAGTCCACATATTCATTATCAAGCCCTATAAACACACAATCATCTCTTTTGGCTATGAATTTACTATAGTCCATATCTTCATTTCTGTATCTAAATGATCTAGAAAAAACTTGAGGAGCTATTTTTTTAGGCTCAACATAAATCCACGGAACATCTATTTCAACAAAAGGAATAGAAAAAGCAAACAATATTTTTTCACAAAGGTTTATTAGAGGTGACTCCACCTGACGGAAATAATCTGCATCTATGTTTACAGGCTGATTAGTCCATGGCAAAACACTTTTTATATAGACTTGTGACTCAAGCAATGGTGTTAATATTCGGATTAGATCAAAATTAAAACCGCTTGCAGTACCATCTATTTTCTTAGTTTGTAATCCTCTTGGATTTAAAAACAGATCACTACAACCCAAATATCTGATAACCGGTAAAAAATAAATTAGATCTCCAATATCACCAGAATGTTTTATCGAGCCTATTTGATTTTCAAATTTTGGGAAAAACCGTGGTACATTTTTAAAAACATTAGTTTTTTTTAAATGTGGCCTTTTCCCTAATATCTTTTTAAGATTAGGACCGTTGTTTGGAACTGATTTAGATACTTCATTACTGGCAACTACATTTCTCTTCTGTTGGAGTATGATTTTATTTAAATCATTTATTCTCATCAAACTCACCAATATATGCCAATCGCAAGTCCTCTAATATTTGTTCGGCTACCTTATCATCGAGATTCAGATCTTTCATCTTATTAAGAAAGTTATTTTGGACAAAAATTCTATACGCAAGCCCTTTTCTTCGTGCACTGGATTTAAGAAGTTTATCAGCTTGACGGCATTGCTTAATTAATTTATAAATTTGTATAGCAGCAGATATTATAGCAATTATTGTTAGGGGATCAAACCCATAACCAACTTCAACTCTATTTTTTACTATTTTTTCAATCTGCTCTTCTGTCATTTTTATCACCCTTCAATTCAAGACTAAATTTCTTGTCTTCTACTTTTACCACATATTTTGCAAGCTTGTCAAGATATCCTTTGTTTCTCAATTCTTTAAAAACAAGATTTTCTAAAGAAAACTCACCACCTTTTTGTACTCCAGCTGTACGCATTTTTTTGATTTTTTCTTTCATATCCTCTAATATCTGCAAATTGTCTGTTTTATCATTGATGAGATCATCGATTTGGTGCATGTAGCTTCTTACTTTTTTGTAAAAGGACGGGTCCTGTAAATTTACTTTTTCAAACACAGGTTTTTTTAACCATTTATTGTTCAACAAACTGAAGACACCTTGATTCGGAGAAGTCTTTTCATCAATATCTTGTGCATACAATTCAACCGGAAATCCATAAACTTTTACATCGTGTTTTAAGCTCCACAGAGCCTTTTTATCACGCAAAAAATCATCAATAATTTCTGCTTCGCATTCGGCTATATCTTTTTTATTAATTAAAATATGAACATCTAGATCGCTAAATTTTGTATAGTTGTAATTTGCATTGCCACCAGTTAGCAAAATATCTTTTATTGCTGACTTTGGTATCAAAGAAAATTCTGCCCAAAATTTACCAATTTCTACAAGTTTTTTTCGAACTTCTGATTTTAGCTTATCATTCTTCCAAAATAACGGATTCAACTCTTTGTGGTACTGCAGAGTGGTTTTGAATTCAAATAAATATTGTTCTAGGCTTTTCATGTAAGTATTTAGAACCTACAATTAATAAATACAACATGCAACCTATTCTTTTTGTTGATCTTGATGGCGTACTAGTAGACCTTCTCGGAGGTTTGGGAGCCATAGTTGGACAAGATTTGAAAAAAATATCCAAAGATGAGTTTGATAAAGTCTACTATAAATTTATCGAAGATCAATCGCATGAACAATTAGTAAGATTTTGGTCCAACCTGCCTCCTATGGCAAACTATCGAGATTTATGGACCCATGTTGCTAAATATCAGCCACTTATACTCACTGCTGCTGGCAATAGTATTGCATCTTGTATTGGCAAAAAGAAATGGTGTGAGAAACATTTAAAAATAAAAGGTGATAGAGTATTTTGCAGTAAAAACAGTAAAGAAAAACAATTTTATGCAAGCTCAAAATCAATTTTGATAGACGATTTTGACAGAAACGTAAAAGAATTTAAAGAAAAGGGTGGTCATGCAATTTTGCATACCACCCCTAAAAAAACATTAATTGAACTTAAAAAAATATTCAAGAAAATGAATTTCACTCAAAAATAATTGCTTTATTTTTTGGTCGTAGAACAAAATGCTTGATTTCTGCTCTGTTAATTTCCACGACACAACTTGTGCTAATGTAGAAATCGCCTTTAGATGAATATGTCTTAGCGTTTAAAACAAATTCTTCAATTGGCTGTGGTAGTTTTTTGTCAAGTTCTAAACGTGCATAAATTTGATCTTTAGTAACATAGACACAACTTGCTTCCCCAACTAAATTGATAATTTCTTTACCGTCCTTATCATATGACGCATAGTAAACTTTAACTGGCTTGTAATTATTAGCCATAATCTTTAAACACGATGCTGTAAAAAACGTCTTATCAGTATCATTTTGTTTATTGTTGCATACAACCTCTGCCTTGATAAAAGGCAAGGATACGGCTTTAAGTTCCATCTGCGACATCATCGAAAATAACAAAATACTGACCATTCTATTCCTCCTATACAAAAAAAGAGACGACCCTTATTATGAGGGTCGTCTCCATAATTTCAAGTGCAAATTATTACTTGCAAGTTACGCAATCAACAACCGAAGCAACACGGTTACGTGCACCAAGGAGACGACCACGCACTCTGGCGACTGGCTCACAATCGCAGCAAGAAGAGGAAACCTTGACGGGAACTGCAACAGCAACTTCCTTCTTCACAGGCACCTTAACTTCCTTCTCTACAAGAACCTTCTTGGTCTCATAGACAGTCACAGTCTTGGTAGCAGGCACCAAAACGACCTCACGGCGACCAAGCAGACGACGAGGAGCCGCCTCAACGCAGGTAACGCACTCAGCCTTGGCTGGCTGGGTCTTCGCAACAGGGGTTGCAGCCGCAGGCTGAGACTTCTCGCCAGCAAAAACAACGCCAGTCATAGCAACAGCCGCCAAAGCAATCAAATTCTTCATTTCATTCACCTTTCTTAAAAAATAAGATGCGATGTGCATCTAACAGGATTATGTTACCCGGAAATCGACAACGAGTCAACTCGGACAATAAATCAGATCAAACTCATGGAAAAAAATTGTTTTTTTCCACCATGATATTCTTTACCAACTTCTCTTTCTATAAGTAGTTGAGTAAGATCTTTGCCATCTGACAATTGGATTGAAGCCCTAGCCCTGCCATATTTTTCATTACCGCAGTCTGTCAGAATAACGGTTTTTCCTTCAATTAGATCTTTTACAAATTCTTTGGCCTGTTTGCCTTTTGAAGTTGTTGTTTCAGGGGTGTCAATACCATCAAGCCTTACACTAAATTTTTGAGAAACACCAAAACCAAGATCGATTAAAACCTCAAATGTGTCCCCATCGATGACTCTTAAGACCTGACCAAAGTATTTATTTTCAAAACTCATAAAACACCATTACTTAAGAAATTTGAGCTTATATATTGTCTGATATATTAATGAAACTATTTCATCAATAATATTATGTAAATGAGTGTCTTTTTTATCAAAAGCAGAATGTGACTCCATAAAAAACTTTGCTATATTTTCAAAATAATCAAGGACATCTGACTCCTGAACTGTTTCGAATTCAAATTTTTGCTGTCCATACTGACCTGCAAAAGTCTCATACAACTGATCTGCTAGGTCTACGATATCATCATAAAAGCTATTTAATGCTTTGTGCTGTGCATAAGACTTAGACCTAAGATGAGCGTAATGAGCAAAATCTCTGGCATGAAACAATTTAGAAAAGACCGCTGCTGCATTCGATGCACTTTTGAATTCTTTTAGACTAATCATAAAATACCTCTTCACTTTATTTAGTGTGTAAATTTTTAAATGAAACACCAATAAATATTTTATTGTTTAGCTATTGCTTTTATAAATTTAATCAGTTTTTGGAATATATAAGAAATAACAGGAGTCTTTGCGATGAAAACAAATTTTGACCTTGAACTCGACATGCTTGTCGAAAACCTTGCTGACACTCTAGTGCAGAATGGAATTACCGCTGCTGATGTCAATAAGGCAACAGTAAGACTCATCAACAGCCAGAGAGTTCTTTCCGAACAGGACAAGCCCGGGTTTTTTGCAAAAGCTGGAGATTTCCTAAAAGGTCTAACCTCTAGGGTGGGACTTACTCATGCCACAAGCCCCGGCCAGCTTGAACAGCAAAAAAAGGCTATGGTGGCTGCTCTCAAAAACTACATGGGTAGCTTGAGTCATGCGGGCATCTCAAATGCAGTTAAGTTATTCGCACCAGTACTCCGAACTGTTGATAGTTTCCACAAACAGGCATTAAAAACAAAAGCATTTGGTGGACCCGGAACTGCTCCTGCTGCTCCCGGTGGTACCCCTGCTGCTCCCGGTGGTACTCCTCCTGCTCCCGGTGGCACCCCTCCTGCTCCCGGTGGTACTCCTCCTGCTCCCGGTGGTACTCCTCCTGCTCCCGGTGGTACTCCTCCCGGTGGCACTCCTCCTGCTCCCGCTGCGCATCCAGCAATGACCATGCCGAAGGAACAATTAGACCAAGTCAAAAGAGCCGTTTACGGCCCTTCCGGACAAGGCACTGATGGAGATTTCAGTAAATTTACTAATCCTTTAGCTCAGAAGTTTTTTAGTGATGAAGCAAACCGAAACCTTCTTGCAGATGATAATGAATTTAGAAAATTCATGAAAAACTTTGGCTACAAATTTGAATCAGCAAATTACAGCAGCAACCCATACAGCTTCTTCAAATTCTTAGAGTCTCGCTAAAGGAAACCACAAATGAGCGCCTTTAACAAAATTGAGTATGCAATTCTATTAGACAGACTTACAGAGACACTTATGCAAAGAGGTGTGTCTGTAAGTGATGTGAACAGGGAAATAGTTAGACTTTCTAACCTCAATGAGTTTACAGGCGCTATACTTGATTCCCTTGGTGGCTGGCTTGGTGGCAAGGCTGTGCGTATGGGCCTTCGTGGTCCTGTCAACGAATACGAATTTAGACAGCAATTTACAGGATTGAGAAAATCTTTAGATAACTTTTTTGTAGCAGTAGATAAGATATCACCCGACGAAGTAACAATCGAATTGAAGAAAAAAATATTATACGCTTTGCGTGATCTTTATAGCCACAGCAGAGAGAAAATGTACGGTGTCGGTAAATCACCATATCATAAAGCTATAGCTCAGCCTACTCTGGATAGACTGCAAAAAGAAATTTATGGTCCTTCAGGAAATGGCACCGATGGAGATTTCACCGGATTCCGTGAACCAGAGGCAGCCAAAAAATACTTCATGCGTCATTTTAGTGGAAAACCGGCTGATGCATTACACTTCGCACGATATCTCAGGCTGTTTGGCCACAAAGACAGAGATGCTTCAGCCAAATAATGTCAATTGCACAAAGTAAACCGACAATTCTTTTTTAAATTTTCAAGGTTTCTGGTATTAGTGTAGGTGCAGCAACTAGCTACTCCTCCTCTAATATCTATTGCAACATGGTCTACAGGACCTTTATATTCGACATAACCTTCTCGACCTTCAGCAGCCCTGTAGTTTTTTAAACCCCCACAATATTTTTCATTAGCAACTCGTGATGACATTCCGTACATTAACATAAATTTTTTACCGTCTTTTTCTATCCAATCAGATTCGCATTCATCACAACCTGCAAACATACCGCCAGCCATAACAAAATGACTGCCTGCTCCTAAAGCTTTACAAACATCAGCTGGAGCTTTGCATCCTCCATCAGAACAACACAAAGCGTTCAATTCATTTGCTGCCTGACCGCATTCAAGTGCCACAGAAAATTGTTTGTATCCCACTCCCGCCTTATTACGAGTCTCACAAAAGTTCCCATTTCCTATTCCACACTTAGCAATATCTGCACCAGCTTTAATAATATTTTCAACACCTTCTGGTGTTGCAACGTTCCCTGCCATAATTGTAAAATTAGGATATTTTTGTCTTATTGTCTTAATAAAATCAAGAAACTTGTACATATAACCATTTGCTACATCCAAACATATTTTATTCAAGTTTTTAGAGTTTTGCACAACTCTTTCTAGTTTTGATAGATCATCATTTATTCCAAGAGTGTAAAAAGAAAGTTCACTGTATTTTTGATTGAAAAAATCTATAAGCCTATCTTCATTGATAAACTTGTGCAAAGCAACAAAAAATTGATTTTTATATAATTCTTTTGCCATATTGATGGTACCAACACAACTCATGTTGGCAACTATCATCGGAAATCCAGTTATAACTCTGTTGCTATGTCTACCCAAATATGAAACAGTAAGATTGACTTCCGATCTTGAAGACAGTTCTGTGGGTCTTGGTTTAATCAACACATCTGAAAAATCATATTTAGCGTCTAGATCAATCGGCATAAGTCACCCCTAACAAATTATACGCTAAAAATTTTTGACTATATTTTCAATTACTTCACCCAGAGTGTTATAACCCTCAATCTCTAAATGCAACGGCACATGCAAGGCAACATATGCAGCGGCATAGTCTTCTATGACATCTAACACTTCTTTTTTTGTATTAAAAACCGCATCTAGGTTCTGCGTCTTTGATTCTTTTATATCACCAATAGAAACATAACAATTGTTAGTAATATCTTTAATCTTATAAAAAGCAACTAATTCTCTAGAATCCAAGTACACAGACAAGGTATCATAAACAGATTTGGACAAAAAATAGGATTTTAGATAAAAAATATATTTTTTAGCGTCCGCACCGGATTTAAAAAAAGGATTGATATCTAAAATAAACTTATATAATTCATCCTTGTTAATTGTGTTTTCTATGTCATCTTCTTTACCTGTCAGCAAATCAAAGTACTTAATTGAAATATTTTTTTTAGTAATAAATCTAAAAATAGACAATAAATCTATTTTCTGTTTTTTGTGGTTAAATAAATGCTTTTTTATTATAAACTGAGATAAACTTGATATTTCTTGTGCGCTTATTAATTCAAGAGCCATGATTACTACTTTGTGCGGACGAAGATGGGCAGTTCTCTAAAATTGATTCTACACATTTGCTGTTAAGAGATGGCGCTGCAATTGAACACATAAACAAAACAAGATCGTCGGCCATTTTCAATACTTCTTCTTTTAATACAGATTCCGGTTGCTTGCGAATTTCTAGGATTCGAAAAAACCAATCTTGATCTGAGGAATTAATTGCGATCATCAGACATTCCCTCAAAAACAATATCGTATCGATGGAGTATAAATGATACGGCTTGTGCATACAAGGCATGATCTTTAAATTCTTGATTTAATTTTTTCAAAGCCCTTACATCCGTTTGACTAACCAAGGCAAATCTCCAATCTGATTCACTCATATTTACAATGTTTGAAAGTTTATTATACAGGTCTTGAGAATCATATAACTTGACAACGCTACAAGCTCTTGCAGCTTCATAATCACACACTATTTCAGGATAGCTTCTTTTTCCAACAATGGCATCCACGGATGCAGGTTTGGGACCACCATCCAAGGTTTGTTTGATTAGTTTTTCTTTTTCAGTCAACAACTCAAACAACCTCTTATCAAGAGGATGATTTGCAACAAATCTTATGATCTCAACTTTATTGCTATTTTGTCCAATACGACAAACACGATCTTCGGCCTGTTGGTTGTTTGCTGGTACCCAGTCAAGATCAACAAAAAGGCACTTCCATGCATGTGTCAGCGTAATGCCGATTCCAGCGGCTTTGATCGTACAAGCAACGCCCTTCAGCTTACCGGCCTGAAAAGCGTCAACTGTGCGTTGACGATCTTCAGCTGAAGTATCCCCAGTAATAACACCCCATCCTTCTCGTGTGTAAAAAACGTTGATTGGATCTTTATGCGCAGAGAAAATGACCAACGGAACATCTTGCTCCTCACACTCCTCCACATACTCCATCATTGCCGGAACACGGCTACGAGCAATATCTGCACGAATTTCTGAAAATTTTTCGAACCTAGGTAAACCACCATCTCCAATCATTTTGCCAAATTCTTTTTGCAAATTGTCTAGTTTTTTACGTATAATTGCACCATCGGTTGTGTCTAAAGATATTTGAATGTTTGTATAAATTTTGTCAGGCAATTGCGGCAAAACATCTTTGCGTTTACGTGCCAAACGCACTCTTGCCATCAATGATGGCATTTCTTTTGACGGGCCATGAAATACAGTGCCAAAACGGCCCTGCTGCCCACCAAAACTTTCATAGAAATAATCGTAGGGCTTAGTACCGTACTTGTTAAATACAATTTTCTCCATGTTGCAAGATGCTAAAACACCCCATAAATCTTCAGGCCTGTTAAGTAGAGGCGTACCAGTCAACGCCCAAGTAGACCTTGAGTTCTTCGACAAAGTCCTCAACTTTTTGTGGGCGCTTGTTTTTGTGCCCTTAAATTGATGAGCTTCATCAACAATAAGGTAAGTCTCACGCAGCGACTTTGCAAACTCAGGAGTCAATTCACAAGTTGGAAATTCAGAATTAGCCTGCTTCACAGGCACAAGAAAATCAGGCAAAAGCTCACGATTGATTATAAAAATTTCGTTTTCTTCAGGTAACCTAAAGTTATTTTTGCCAACAATAATTTCTGCTTCATAATCTGTTTTGGTCTTGCTTGCTGACAGTACTGTGACTCTGTAGTCGGGTCTCCACTTATTGGATTCCTTCACCCAATTAAATTTCACGCATGATGGACAAACAATTAGCACTCGCTGATTAGCTGGAAGAGCGCAAAGAGCCTGTACGGTCTTACCGGTTCCCATTTCGTCTCCAAGCAAAGCAGACGATCTGGCACTTAAAAAATCAGAACCTTCTTTTTGATAATCAAACATATCATTGTATGATTTGCATTTCTGCAAAGAAGATGTATCTACTTTAAAATCATCGGGAATAGACAATCCTAAAATTTTAGCAACTTCTCCTGCCCTCTTAGAAGCATCAGTAGTGAGGGGAAACTCCCAACAATTTTCATCCTTGTTCCAAGTTCTATTAGGAATAGTTTTTACAAGTTGAACGTGGGCAGGATTGTAGGGCATAAAGATCTGCCCTTTGCTCTCAGTTACTACCAAGCTTTTACGTTCTTTATTTTCAACCAATTTTACAGAATCCGGAGTGCATCCAGAATGATAAGTGTACCACTCACCGTCATACTTGGTGGCAACACCATCACCTGAACGCACTAGAAGACCGCAAACGTTACATTCTTTATCAAACTTGTTAGCTACAGCCATCATAATTACTCCTTATTGGGTTTACACGTTTAACCCACATATTTTTTTTCGCCTATTGCTCTACATGATAAACCGACACTCTGGTGTGTACGGTATCTTTTACTCTTTTAATCAGCGTGTTAAACCTTCTGTAAATACCCGCCTTAGAAAAAGGTTTCTTAGTAACTGGATTCAGTACCTGTGCCCGAAAAACTTGTCCCCATCTAGCCCCTTGGGCAAAATAGCAATCAATAAGTTTATGATCAATCTCATCTTTTGCAGCTTCATACATGATATCACGAATTTTAACGTTTTCACCTGTCTCCTTAGAGACAAGCAAAGTTATCTCTGAGCTCTGTGTGCAAACTCCTTTCATCCTTTTGTAAACCTCTTCCATGCTAGTGGAGTCTTTGAACATAGATACAGCAGTCACAGGGCTGTCATTTTCCTTCTGTACTACATCTACTTTGTAATCAAGGACTCTGTTGTGCACAGATCTATATGCGTAACTAACAAAAGCAACATCTGTATTTGTATAATGCCAAATTGAATTACGAACAGCCATTCTGCCAATGTTCAGAGCATCATCGCTATCATTCTGCGAAACTCCAAGTTTGTTGAGAATTTTGAGGACTAGTCGCTCACAACCTGTAATGATCACATCTTCATAGACCAAAGGTATCAACATTTTCGGCAAGTCTTGATAAAAAGATTCCCTTGCACTCTCATCTGCACTTAAAAGCAAGGATTCAGGGTCTTTGGCAAGCGCAGCAACAAAATCCATATATTTAATTGTCTTACACCCTAGCTTTTCATACCAAGATTTACGCAAAACATTTGATTCTGCAATTGCCTTGAACTGGCTTTCAGATAGATCAATATAGCTAGACATACTACTCATAATGCACCCTCCATTGGTAGTTAATATTTAAATTAGTAGCATGAAATTCATACTACAGATCAACTACATGCAGGTCAACATTATTTTTTTTTCGCCGGTTGGAGACTTTGGTGCACTTTAAACTGGGGAAGATTAATTTCAGTTCCTCAACAACTCGTAAATAAGAAAACACAAGCGTTGGTTTTTTATCACGCAAATTAATTGCTTTTTTGTTATTAACTTTACTTTTTTGCATATACCTCCAATCGACTATTTATGAAACAAAATAAAAAAATATTAGCAAAAACAACTCATATAATTTTATACAAAATGTCAAAATGCAGAGTAACAGTTGAATATGGTTCAAAACCATATATTTTAATTGCCCCTCATGGCTATCAAGGCGATGATTTCAACACTGCTTTAATTTGTGAACGTACCGCATCAGTATTAGATTGCTACTCAATTATAAATTATGGTTGGAAAAAAACAAACCATGTTGATGTTTCTGCTGACTGTGCTAATTGTAACAATTATTCCCACATGATAGATGTTGTAAAAGATGAATTTTTATATCCGATACTAAGAACAGCCAACTCTTGCGTCAAAAGGCATGGTACCTGCGTAGTAATATGGATTCACGGCGTAAGCAACTATGTGAGAAAGATAAAGAAGAACAACGATATTGATATGATTTTAGGTAATGGTTCTGGGAAATTATATAACAGCCATACGTGTCCCAAAGGCATGAAGGACTATTTAATTTATAATTTAAACAAGAATGGAATTAAGTGTTTTGAAAGCTTGCCGGGAAGCAATTACGCAGGATGGCATGAACACAATATGAATCAGCTATGGACAAGACACCACATTAATCCTCATGTACATTCCATGCAACTTGAAATCATTCGGGATTTACGTGACGATGATACGATTAGCATGTTGACTTCGGATTACTTAGCAGAATCAATCAAGAATATTGAAAATTTTAAACAATGGGCAAAACCAAACTTTTATACAATTTTGAAAGTGTGAGGGTATGGATAGTGAAGATTATAGTCATCTACCTATGAATGAAAGACTCGAAATTGGAGCAAACTACTATCAAAAAAAAATTGTGCATGCATTAGAAAAACAAAATGTTCATATTGTTTTGGCAAATGACTACCATACGGACGCAATCTTGAAGATCGATGGTTATTTAAATGGAGATACGAATTTACCAGTTCAAATAAAACATCGTAGAACAAGTCAAAAAAATAGAAACGACCTTGCATTCGAAGTTTGCAGAAACCATAAGTTTAATCAAAAAATTATAAATCAATTGAAGAATGAATATCAAAAAGGTAGAGACTATAAAGGCTCTTCTGTAGTTTATTACTTTTTACTTAACAAAGATGAAACCTGCATACATCAAATCTGTTCAGACTTAATACGAAAAAATATACATGAAACAATTGAGGAACACGAATCATCTAATCAGAATGGATATCTAAGTAAAAAATATTTAGCTAAAAACGGAACTGAATTAATTGCAACCAAAGACAATGACTCTAAAAGTTTCACTCCTCGTAAGGTGATGGCATTCATACCGGTAGAGGGTATCTCAGTAAAAACCTATGATATCATTTCGAGACCAAACTGAATTTTATACACCTTTTTTGAAATAACATCAGTGTGCAGCTTCTTAATTGAATCTCTAATTTTCTGAAAATACTCTAGGCCATTTTGAATTTGTTGATCAACCGCAGATTCTATGTTTCCATATATGCTAGTAGCGTGCATCTCCGCAAACAAATTATTCTTGTTGATAGTAGTTCTCTCCATAACTTGCCTTGTGACGAATTTCAAAATTGTTTCATCAGACAAGTTGGCTTGTCTTTCAAGTTCTTGCAAATCCAAGGATCTAGCGATAGAAAAAATTTCTTCTTTACTAAATTTGCTTTCAAACTCAACAACTTGCTGCTTGCGAATAAAAACCACATCTGGATCTGCAATATCCTCATAGACATGTATTTCCTTACCTTCGTGTGAATCAAAATAAATACTATTTTTTGTACTCATATTGAATCTGCTTTCTTTTCTTCTTTACAAAACAGTTTAAAAGTCTCAACTAAATTATATACTTCGAGGAAGTCATTATATTGCAATACTTTGGGGAAAAAGAATTGGCCTTTTTCGTTAATATAGCAAATCAATTTTTCATGAAATCTTTTTTTAATACGAATCACTTGGTTTCCGAAACCAGCTATTTCTGTATCGGCCAACTCAAGTTCAAATAGATTGTCTAATTTTTCATTATATTTCTTAATGTTACTGTAAAATTGAGCAAATCCTTGAACTTGATTATAACTCATTGAATCAATTTTAATATTTTTACTTTTTTTCTCGACCATGACAATTCCTCCATGAATTCCTGTACTATTTTTACACCGATCTAAAAAAAATTCAACTGCTCTATAAATAAATTATGCCAGCAGTATCAGAAAAACAACGAAAATTCTTCGGCGCAGTATACAATTGCAAAAAAACTGGTAATTGTCCAACGCCACAAATAAAAAAAATAGCTAAAAATATGTCCACAAAAAAAATAAAAGATTTTCTACGTAAAGAAAACCAATCATTTATATCTTTTCAGGATTATATCATGCTTAGAGAATCATCTGGTGCGTGCACCTGTGAATGCTCAGCATGCAAAATGAAAGATTGCACAAAATGCAACTGCGAAAATTGCGAATGTGAAGGATGCAACTGCAAGAATTAAATTTCTTTTTGTAACCTAATATAACATTCACCAAAAACTTCTATTTCTCCAACAACTCTTTGGTAATCTTTTTGTGACATGTCTAGGTCCACATTAGACATCAGATTTTTATATTGTTGTTTGCATAATTTTAAGGTAGATTTCAGTCCATCCTGCTTCATAGATCTAATAATATCTGCATATGGTTTGTCTTTAGCAGCAAAATGATAATAAGACAACATGGCATCTCCACCTTTCTCTTTGGCAGCAGCAGCAGATGCTTTGGCTCCAGCCTTGCGATTTGCGAGAAAAACCATAATATCTTCGGAACCGTTTTTATTTTCTAAATAAATCATTTTACGATCCTTGAGCCAAGAAAGCCCCCCTGACTTTAGTCGGGGGATGAATTGGCTCTTAACTTAATTTAAAGTATTTAGTATTTTTTAGGAAATTTTTAAACATTTTGCAAGACTAACCCGTATATAATATTATGACGGAGGTTTAGTTGTAATATGTATTTGCTTGAGTTTAGATTGTATGGAACTGAAAATCAATTCGCAAGAATTGATGAATCTATCCGCACAACTAAATTTATCCGTAATAAGTGCATAAGACTTTGGATGGATTCCAAAGGCAAGAAAAAAATTGGCAAATATGAAATGTCAGCCTATTGTGCTGAGTTGGCTCAAAAATATGATTTTGCATCTAAACTTAATAGCATGGCAAGACAAGCTGCTGCTGAGAGAGCATATAGTTCAGTTGGAAGATTTTATGATAATTGTAAAAAGAAAACAAAAGGAAAAAAGGGTTATCCTAAATTTCAAAAGATTTGTCGTAGCGTAGAGTTTAAAACTTCTGGGTGGAGATTTAGAAATAATAATAAACAAATTTATTTTGGCAATACAAAATCACCAAAAGATTTTGATATCGGTTGGTTGAAGCTTAAGGGTGGAAGACCTATATTAGAAGAATATATTGAAAAAATAAAGCGTGTTAGAATCGTCAAAAAGGCAGACAAATATTATTGCCAGTTTTGTATTGATATTAATAAAACAGAATATGTCGGATGTACTGGAACAGCGATTGGATTAGATGTTGGACTTGAATCTTTTTATACAGACTCAAATGGAAACAAAGTTGAAAATCCAAGACATCTTGGTAAGTCTTTGGTTAGATTGAAGCGTTTGGGTAGACAGCATAGCAAGAAGACGAAAGGAAGCGTTAATAGAAGAAAAACACAAAAACGATTGTCAAGAAAGCATTTGAAGGTGGCTAGCCAGCGTAAAGACTTTGTAGTAAAGACTGCAAGGTGCGTAGTAAAGTCTAACGACTTTGTGGCAGTTGAAAAACTTCAAGTGCGAAACATGATTAGAAGCAAGATGGCAAAAAGCATAGCTGACGCAAGTTGGTCTATGTTTCGATCATATTTAGAATATTTTGGTAATAAGTTTGGAAAGATTGTAGTTGCAGTCAATCCAAAGAATACTAGCCAAAAATGTTCTAAATGTGGCAAATTGCCAACCAAATCAAAAGAACTAAAAGACAGAGAACATCATTGCGTATTCTGTGGGTTTAAGACCTGTAGGGATCACAATGCTGCAATCAATATTTTAGTCGATGGTTTATCTACCGTAGGGCATACGGGAAGTAACGCTTGGGGAGATGAAAGCTCTACTCAATTAGATGTAAATCCAGTTGAGCAACTATTGTCGGTGAACCAAGAACCACTCGTTCCATTCGGAGCGGGAATCTCCCGGCTTTAGCCGGGGGAGGATGTCAAACCTAAAAGTTTGATACAGAAAGATCAAGACTACCAGTTTGCACTAGGTCCTTAACATATTTAATGGTGTTCTCTCGTATTTGTCTAACTCTTTCTTTGGTCAAATTTAATTCTTTAGAAATTTCTTTCAAAGTTTTTTTGGTTTTCCCATCTAAGCCAAAGCAGTTGACTAAAACAAAATATTCTCTTTCATCTCTGCTCTTTACTAAATTCAAAACTTTCTTAATATCATGGCCGATGCCTTCCATATTTTCATAAGAAAGATTTGAATTGAAATTATTTTCATCAACTTTTTCGAAAAAGAATGAAGTGTCTACATTTGTAGAAAAATTGTCATAGAATTTTTTATCGTTACCGTGTTCTCTTAAAGTATTATTCATGAGCACCCACATACAATACGTAGAAAATTTAAAACCTCTTCTGTAATCAAATCCATCTACAGCTTTAATGATGTTATAAAAACAATCACTCATTAAGTCTTGTATATTATCACCATAAAAATCTTTTCTTTTTTTCACTATTTTGGCTGCAAGTCTTGTATTGCAACGCACTATAAAGTTCCTATCTTCAAGTGCTTTTTTGAAAAAGTATACGGCTTTTTGTTTATCGGAATCTAGTTCTGTTTTTTTATACAATTGATAATATTTATTTAGATTATACTTATAAAAGTTATATCTTTTAAACATATGATATTCTTGCTTACCATTCATAAGTGGTTCGCAAAAGAACTCTTTTAATTCAGGATTGACTTGATTTGCATCTTTCCTAATTCTGGTTCTCTGCACGGAAAACTCTTCTTCTTCAGGCATCTCTCTCAATATTGTTTCTTGAAAAGTAATATCATCAAATTCTTCCATGTGCCAGAACTTGAAATTTTTCTTGTTTATTTCTATTTCAAGAGATTCAAAATTCATGATATACTCCCATATTTGAGAAGTGTATCTAAAATATACGACAGTAAAAATGCATGTCAATCAATAATTTTGTTTTTTACATAATTTGCTTATCACATCATCTTTGGTAATTGTTATAGTTTTATTTTTATATTGGTCTACATGGAAATTGTAATCAAAAAGAATTTTTTCAATTATTTGCTTCAGACCACGAGCGCCAGTCTCTAGTTTATAAGCATGCTCAGCAATTGTTTCCAAAGCGTCATCACAAAATATAAGATCAACATTATCAAGATAGAAAATCTTTTGGTACTGTTTGATTACACTGTTTTTAGGTTCCGTCAGAATAAACTTTAAATCACTTACGGATAATCTTTCCAGTTTTTGAATTAAAGGAAACCTACCTATAAATTCAGGAATCATTCCAAAATTTACCAAATCCTCAGGCAATACATCATTATCGCTCTGGTTACCATTTGTTACTTTTGCGAAACCCATACTTTGACCATTTCTTCTGCGAATAATATCTTCGATACCGACAAAAGTTCCTCCAACTATGAAAAGTATATTTGTTGTATCTACACGAAGAAATTTTTGCTCTGGATGTTTTCTGCCACCATTTGGACTAACATTACATAAGCTGCCTTCTATAAGCTTAAGAAGACTTTGTTGTACCCCCTCGCCACTCACGTCTCTTGTTATTGAAACGTTTCCACGACTTTTAGCAATTTTATCAATTTCATCGATATAGATAATACCTTTTTCTGCTCTTTTTATATCACCATCAGAATTTCTGTAAAGATTTGCAATTAAGCTTTCTACATCTTCTCCTACATACCCTGCTTCAGTCAAAGCAGTAGCATCACCGATAGCCAAAGGCACATCTAAAAATTCGGCTAGTTTTTTAATTAATAAAGTTTTACCAGAGCCTGTTGGCCCCACAAAAAGAACATTAGATTTTTCTATGGAAATATCTTTCAGATGACTTGATATGTTTTTAGACGCAAAAATTCTTTTGTAATGATTTGATACCGCTATGCATAATGCCATTTTTGCAGCACCTTGACCTATTACATGTTGGTCAAGAAATTCTTTTATTTTACGTGGAGCAACATTAGTAATTTTAGAGCTTGCATATTTAGAACTAAATTGTTTTTTTTCTGATTTATACTTAAATGCGAATATATGGTCACAAGTATTATGACAAATAGAGCATATGCAAGCTGGCACTCCTAATGCATTGCCTTCAATAAGATAACCTACCTCTGAGGCAGATTTCCCACAAAAAGCACAAAGACTAGGGGCTTTACGTTTTTTTTGTGTGTTCCTTTGCATGCCCCATATTGTAATACAAAATTCACATGACGCAACTATATTTCAATTTTGAGTTTTATAAAAAATTAAGGACACACGATCTTGCCAAATCTGTTCTTTTCTTTTTAAACAACTAATTCTAGATTTAACCATCTTCTTAAAATCTTCAGAAGAAGCAGTAGTCTGATAACCTTTCTGTAAAAGGTTGCATACTAAGCCAGAAAACGAAAGACCATTTATGTGCTCATCTAAGCTTTTTAATATTAATGAATCCATAGAATTTGGCAAAACAGCACCTCTAGGACGACCTTGAGGCCGTTTTTGCAGAACACCTTGAAGGGCAGATATCTGTTTTTCTACCTCAGCTAATTTTTTTTGTAATTCTTTTCTTTCTTCCAATAAGACTTGCATCGTATTTAAATAATTGTCGGTGCTCATATAATTTGCTCCATATCCGGTAATTTTTCCCTATTCTCTGTAATAAACGCAGACAATTTAAGCTTGGCTTTTTTGAATGTTTTACTATCGTAAGGCTTTCCCTGTAATTGAGAAAAAACAGACTTGATTTGTGCAGGACTTATATCCGCATCCATTTGTATAGACTTTATAAAGTCAAAAATGTTGACTTTGTCCTGAAAATCTGCAGATGAATCTGCAAGAATATCAAGTCTATCATGTGAATTTTCTTGTCCATGCATGAAAAATTCTTCAATAAAATATTCCCGTGGCATATTCTCTTTTTTATTTTTGTTATATCTTCTCTTGAAAAATATAATATTATTACGCAAGCCATTTATCGCATAGGTAGAAAACTTAATATCTGCTCTTTGGTATTTCCAAACGGATTCTCTTAATCCAAGAAGCAATGCCGCCACACAGTCTTCTACAAGGCTTGGACTAACTTTATTTTTATTCATTTCATGATGTAATGCTGGAATATACTGGACAATCAGATCATTCTCTATTTCTTCGGAATAAAAAAGAGTATTATGCTCTTTAGAAAACTTGCGGCCTAGAATGTTTTCTGCTAGAAGCTTATGGCTTTTGAAAAATTTTACATAATACAAATAGTTAAGTTTATAAGATTGTCCAAGAGTATTCATCACAAGCTTCTTGGTTTCTCCTGTCATTTTAGATTTAAGAATATTTATCCAATATGCAAGCCTACTGTTACTTTTTGCTAGTTTTTTATAATCAACTTTTGCTACACGATACACGTCAATCCTCCATGAACATTGTTTTCTTTTATACAGCAAATTCAAAAAATTGACTACTCAATTATTTGGTCAAACTTGCTTTTTTATTTCAACTAGTTAGAATAGTTAGTCAAGGGAGGATTGAACGTGCTGGTACTTACTCGCAAAACAGACGAAAGCATAACTATTCTTTGCCCAGATGGCAAGCTGCTTAAGATAACAGTATGTAGAATTGATGATAATTATAAGGTCCGACTGGGCATAGATGCAGACAAGTCTTACAAAATAACTAGAACCGAACTGATTGAACGCTCTAATGAAACATATGCAGAATTTTTCAAGAAATTTTGATCTAAAACTTCAATTTTTTTTGAAACTCTTGCACGGATAAGTCTTCGTCAAATGCGTTCATAATTATTTTAAAATGTTCGTCAGAAATTTGCAAATCATAACGAAATTGTTTGTGGTTTGCAAATTTATTTTTAAGTAACTGTCTATAAGCGGATAGTAAAATATTTTCATCAGAACTTGTTATCATTCTGTTACATTTTGGACAAAAAATTACACCATCAATTAATTTTTCAGGCAGAGCATTCGCACAAAAAGGACAGTAAGAGATCATCTAAAGTATTTATGATGCAATTAAAAAAACACGCAGACACAGTGTCTGCGTGTTTTTTATTTTTTAGCCAACTAACCCATGTTCATCCAACTTAGCTAACCATCTGCTCATGAATTCAGAACAGCTGGTCGAATTATCCATAACAGATTCAAGAATCTCTTTAGCAAATTCTATGTATATTTTATTAGATTCCATGTCTTTTTCATCTAACATTTCATCTAAAGGTTGAATCCAGTTTGATATCAGCAAAGTCAAAATGGATTCCTGAGATGGAATTGGCAAAACCTCAGATTTATCTTGTTCAATCTTCTCAATTTTTTTCCGGCTTTTAATTGCAGGTCTTACGGCTACTACATTTCGACCTGTGATCTTTGTCTCCAAACCATTTAAAGCCTCTTGCTGCACTTCCTCTTGTTTGCGATACGATTCAATCAGATCATCAGCCTCTTGCTCAGCATGAGAGTCACCTGCAAAAGACGCAGTCACCTTGTCAGCTAAAGCACTTTCTATCTTTTTCTTTGTGCTAATGATGCTTTTTTGTTGCTTTTGCTTCTTCTGCACCGTTTCCTCAGAAGCTACTACCTTTGCCTCCTTGAAAACCGACATGCGTTCTTGTGGGTCATCTAGTTCAGCTATCTTTTTTGCGGCAGACAAGTTCATTCTGTTGCTGAAAAGAGCATCAAGAATTTCATAATCATCTTCAAGCCTTTTTAAAAGCGATTTCACACCATCCAACCATTTCTGGTTGTTGCCTGTCATCTGAAGGATTTTTTCATCCTTTATTTCGTTTTGTACGCAATATTGAACAAATTTGTACTCAACTCCTGCGCCAAATTTTACCTTGTTTTTGTCTTCGGCAAATGCCAAGACATAACAATCCATCTCGTTTGCATTCTCAAAAACTTTGACATCTACTTGCTGATACAAAATACGTGCAGGCACGTTTTCTTTCGTACATGGATCAAAACACAATTCATTGTTTTTTATCAAACTCTGAATTGCATGAAATCTTCTATGACCATTAATAAGACTTACTTTGTTTGCTTTGATTCTTCCAATCAAAGGGGTCAACAAACCGTGCTCTTGAATCGAAAGTTTAAGAAATTCCATCTCACTAGCAGAACATCCCACAGCCTTTTCATCAAAAGTCTCAGAAAGATATCTTGGGTTTGAAAATTTAAGTTCAAAATTTTCTTCTTCTTGAGTAGATTTTTCCTCAACAAGGCAATCGATTCGGACTTTAAAGTTATTATCAGAAACTTTAGTCACACCGTCTATCATATTTTCATCCATGTTCATAAGACACCTCCTTGAAAAAAAAGCAAAAACCATCAATACAATACGGTGTTATTTTTTTTCGTCAACCACCCGTCGTGTTAAATAATTTAAATTTTTCGTAATTATCTTTAAGAATTTTTTTCATACTGGGATTTTCTGTTAGTAAATGCCTGATCGTTGCTCCCCCTTCGTGCTGCACAAAACTACGCAACGAATATGCTTGCCTGTAGTTTATTTTTTTTATTTTGCTACCAAATATTTCTCCCTCATACCAACAAAGAGGATATTCGGCCAAACCGCCACACAATTCGAAAATTTGCTTATGAACTAGCGTGCAAATGAAAGGTGAATATACATCTGTATAATATTGTGGAGGCACGTCTTCTGATCCATTTTTTTTTATCATGAAGAGCTTTTCTGACATCGGGTTATCAGTAACAGACGATATTGTAGCAACTCTTTGGTCTTTTATCTTAAGAAAATCATTGTATAAATTTTGCAAGAAATTGGGTTCTGTAACTATAACGTCACTATGCATAATACAAACTAATGGTGACTGAGCACATTTTATTCCATAATTTACAGCCGCTCCAAATCCTTTAGGTTTAGAAAATTGATGAGTAATTAAATTTGGTAACTTGGGCAATAAATTTACAAATTCTTTATTCTTAGAACCATCATCTATTAGGTGTAATCTTATTTTAGGTTTTGTAACTTTCTGATAAAGATTTTCTATTAACCTGCAAACCTTATTTGCTTGATCTCTAAATGGTATTACTATGTCTATAGTAAAATTTGAAATACCGGCGGTAATATTATACTTAAATGTTTTTGGATTACTAGACATATTTTAACAATTCTTCTATTGTTTCATCGTTTTTAAAATTGACTAAATCAAAACCTTCACTTTTGAGATACATTTCATGTTCTGGTTTCAGGAAATAATAAGCAAATATTTTGTTGTATCCTTGAATATCTGATTTATACAGCTCCAACATGTTCCTGATATCTTCCCATGATAAATCAAATCTGTTTGCACCCAATTCATTTGCCAAGGATGGAGCGTCACATTCAATTACATCTTTTTTTGTCACCAACATGATTTGAGGTGGTGGTATCATATTGTTAAAAATGTGAGAAAGCTTGACTCGATCTTCTAACCTAATTTCACTAAACGATGAAACAAATATCAAAAAAACTTCAGGCATGCATTCTTGTATCACTTCATCGTAAATTTTTGTTTCCATGGTTTTGGTTCTCTAATTCTACGTTCCAATATGAGACATCAAGCCACTGTTTCCATGATTCATAATAGACATTTGTAAACAAATCCTTAAATTTTGGACGAATTGGTTTTTTGAGCAAAATCATGCCCTGAGGGTATTTTGTAGATTTTATCTCATGTGGCAGTCTGTCTCCTTTAAGAGAGTTACATGCAACACATGACAAAACACAATTTTCCCAAGTTGTAAGCCCGCCTTTAGATTTGGGTATTATATGATCAATAGTCAACTCTTCACTTCCGGGCTTTTGTTGACAATATTGGCATGTGTAACTGTCTCTTTTAAAAATATTTGCTCTGCTAAAAATTACAACTTGCCTTGGAAATTTATCATATTTAACCAGTCTTATAATTTGCGGTATTCTGAATGATGTGTTTACAGTTCTAATTGCATCGTCTTCATGCTCCGGTTTCAGTTGGGACCATTCTTCCCAAGTGAAAGGCGTGCAAAATTCATCTATAACAACTGCTTTATTTCTACTATTTGAGTCAACTGAAAATAAAAGTCCAAGCGCCTTATAAACTGGACTAGTACCTATGGCTACCCAACTTTTATTTAAAACCAATACTGGTTTTGTTAATTTTTCTAGCATCATAATATTTATGCCCTAGACCCTATACCTCATGTTCAAAATATGAAGTTTTACGAAGATAAAAAGATTTAAATGGTATTACATACGATAGCCCATCACTAAAAACAACATGGTGCTCAAAATAACTCTTTTTTCGATGGAATTCATCATACAGCCAAATAGCAGGTTCGTCTTGGGCAAAACCAGCGCCGGTAAAAATATCTATTTCTATTTGATCAACCAATTCATAATTAATAAAAAATATTTTTTTATCCTGAAATTTGTCAATTACAAACATGCTTTCCTCCGTACTCCAATTATGAGCACGGGCTTGCACATGACATCCAGCTAAATCAACGTTTTTATAAAAGTTAACTGCACTAGGCGGCAAAGATTCTCGAACTTTTTCAAATTCTTGATCAATTTGTTGCAATTTAGATTCCCAAATAGCATCAAATTCCGCAGTTTCACCCTCCGGTGAGCTCATTTGATTAATAATTTCTGCGGTTATTATGCGCACGATTCTTTCTCCCATGATTTTTGTAAGCAGCTTTCAAAAATCTACTGCCACACTTGTCACACAAACACTTTACACCCATTGGATTTGCAGAACTTTTGCCCGCATCACCCAAATATTCAGCATGTATAAGCCCACCACAAGTGCACTTTACAGGATATCCTTGCCAACATTCATCGCACCGACAGTTGCCTTTGTGGTGCTTGCCAGAATTAATCTCCAAGATTTCCATCGTCTTCCTCTTTTTTTGTTTGATCTTCATTTTGTGCTAGATTCATGCTTTTTTGCAGAATTATCTTTTGATAACTAAGAACAAGTTGTAACGCTTCTTCCCTAGTAAATTTAGCTTGTCTTAAATATTTAAAATAAACACCAAGCACTTTAGCTATGGTTTGCATGCCAGCAGATGCTTGATCAAAATCAGATATTCTTTTAAAATACTCGTCCATATTTTTCTCCTAATTATTCTAGTTCATAATTTATAAAAAGTCCATTTTACACTAAATATAAGTAATATGAAGTCTTTCTATCAATTCTACCAAAAGCTGCGAGAAGGTGCAACTTACGGGAAAACTGGCTTGTATCCATTAAATTACCAAGGCGTAGGCCAATATCCTCCAGCATATCTTCTACCAGCAACAGCAGATGCCATATATTATATTTCGATGGATGATAGACTGCAGAAAATATGGGAGAAAGAACCTTTTAAGATTGACCATTTACCACCACATCCACTGTGGACCCACAAACAAGGCACAAAAGAATTCGTTGCAGCAACTGCCAAAATGCCCCCGGGGAAAGTTGTACCACCCAAACCTCCCAAATTAAATGGCACAATAATACCCCCAAAAGGCAAGCCTCATAAATGCTTACCGAAAGACAGCCTTTGCTTGCCTGCTAATCTGGTAGGAAAAGCAGCAGAAAAATTTGGAGATCCTTGTCCTAATACTTTTAAAATGCCAGACTAAGGCAATACTACGGAATCTTTAGTAATCAAATCTTTTGATGGAGCCGCTTGAATAGGTTTTTTTAGTTGCTCCAGTAAAGCTGATTTTTCTTTTGTTAGTTCAGATATTTGCTGCAAAGATTTTTTATCAGGCATAGGATTTTTAAGTACTATCCCACCACCAACCATGATGCCCAAAAAGAATAAACCGACATATTTAAGAAAATAAAGACCGATTTTTACAAATGTTCTAAGACGGGCTTTTGCTCTTGCAGCTGGAGTATCAGCTTGTAATTGATCTGACATGTGTATTACATTGTGTATTTTGCTAGCCAAACAAACTTGGCATCTGCACACAAAGCCTCCAATTTATATATTGATGAGTTGCTTGCTTTCGAATATTTTGCTACGCATTTTGGTACCAAAATGATGCCCAATAAAATAATCTTTGTTGCTATATTTTACTTTTTCTTTTTTATAACCGTGATAAAACCCCAATATCCATCTAGTATTAGTGCTCAGCACCAAACTAATATCATTTAGCTTATTGCCAGTAAACTTGCAATTGGTAATTAGTGCTATTTCTAGAATATGACACAAGGGATGATTTGGATCTTTCAATCGGTATGCGCCATCTTTATAAATTAGATTAAACTCTTCATCTAATTCTATAAAAAGTCTTTGAGCTTTTTCGAAAAGTGCTTGAAGCATTCTCATCCCCTAGTCAGGCAGATATTGCCTTGCAAAAACCAGTCAACAAATCACAGTAAATCTTTTTACGCTGGATTAATGGTAAAGTTGATGGCAACTCTAAAGTAATATTGGGAATGTGATTTTTTTCAAAAAATAATTCCAAAGATTTGGCATGTTTAGGTTTATCTTGGTTGGTGTTCCGGATGACCCCATCTTCAACTTCATCACCATATATGGTAGGACCACTTGCTGGAATCAAATCCTTATTTAACTCATCACAAAAGAATCTTACGATACTTTCATCTGCATTTTTGCTTTTGTACATGTAGTATCCATCAGCGTTTTGATCCTCATGCAATGATAATAAAAGGTCAGGTTTAAAGTCAAGAATAATATTTTTAACTTTTTTGACTATTTTTCTGTCATTTTTATCCCATGCACGATTTAAGTCCCTATTCATGTCGTCTTTTCTATTATTACGAATTAATCCAAATGGATTCAAAACAGGCAGGAGCAAAAGACCTATGTTTGGTAATTTTTTTTGACTGAAGAAATCTAACATACCATAAGGACCACCGGGTTCATCACCATGCAATCCAGAGACAATTGCTAACTTTGGATTCTCTACTGAATTTTTTAATTCACAACCAAATATTTTGTTATTTTTAGTATCGTTGCAAATATCATGGACCATGCCACCATGCATTTTGGCTGCGTGTAAAAAACCGTTTTTTAAAACAGCATATTTGTTTTTATCATCAAAAAAATCAACTAAATTCATGGGATACCATTTTTTCTAAATTCTTATCCATAAAATAGTTATAAAACCAATCACAAAAATAATCACAGTATTCTCTTTGAAAATATGATGTCCATCTTGAATGCAAACTTGAATGATTTTCTTTCAAGTATTTTATAAAAATATTTTTTTGTTCTAGCATGTATGCAGAACTCTTGCTTTCATCCAAGCTTTCAAAAAAACTTGCTGGCAAACTAGAAAAACATTCTGAAAACCACTCATCGTTTGTTACCACAAAACTTTTCCATATTAAATGATCAGCTTCATCCACAGTTTTAGCTACCGAGATAGAATCAGCACTTTTCATTTTTTCAACAATCTCGTCAATACTGCTGAAAAAATTTTCCCAATCAACTTCAGTCACTTTGTAATCAATATTATTTTTTGTCTTAGCCGGACACATTTCTACAGTTGTAAATTTGAAATTGTAAGTGCTCAAGGAATTTTTTACTGTCTCAATATCAAAAAACAAAAAATTGATTGTTCGTATATTCTTTATTTTTTGATTGTATGCAAAAAACCCTTTTTCCCATGGAACAGGAAAATTGCACGATGCTTTTTTTTCACATAAAAATTTTTCATAAGCAAGCATTATAATGCACCTTGTTTTATTTCATTTTCTAATAATATAGCAGGTGCCCATTTGTTATTTTCTATATCAAAAGTCATAGGAAATTCTAAATTGAGATCTTCTAATGCATCAAAAGCATCTCCTATGTTTTTACACATATCTATAGTTTTAAAAATAAGTAGAAACGGTTTATCGTCATATCTTTTAACGAATGCTTCCAAGTTTTTGTGACGCAACGTGTCTTGCATTACTCACCAATATTTGACCTTGGTCGATAACCTAAAAACTCACCTAATCGATTCAAAAATATTTGATTCTGGTAAATAGCATCATAAATTTTTTGACTATTTTCTGTATCTATTTCTGCCACTTTTGAAATATTAATTTCCAGCCACTCTTGTTGTTTCTTAGAATTTTCAAAAGAAAGATTAAACTGAGATACTAAAAAGTTCATGACATTCGATAGAGCATCAACATAGTCTTTATTTGTTTCAATAATATTTTTATTTAAAGCACGTAATTGGAAATACAATACAAGCAAAACAATATTGGAACCAATTAAAAAACCTAAAATTGAACATAAAATTACAAAATTAATTTCCATAATTAATTATATCTTTTAAAAAAAACGGATCAAACAAACGCAACTGCATTTATAGTTAGAATAGAATCGGTCTTCCATGCCAAAGAGTTGAAAAGTTCGATTCGATCATTTATAAATACATTCTTTATTGCAGTCACCCCATTTATAATAGCAGACCCAGTATTGACATTTACCTCCATATTAAACTGAATGCTATTTGTTGCATTCGCTGGACAAATTATACTTGATGGCAACCAAATTTGAATATTAGTATCCAAATCATTTGATCCAGCTACATATCTCTTGATTCCAATAGTTAAAGTCCATACAAAATCTGTATCAAAATTTTCTAGGTCATTATCACAATTCAGATTTGCTACTATAGTCCATCGTTCAGTGGCGCTACCATTATTGTTTCTGCCGAGCAAGTGAGTTGAGTGAAGATACAGTCCCGCATATTCATCATAATAAACAATCAAATTTGGATCGAAGGTTAAATTGCTTCTTGATAAAAAGGTAGTAAAATCTGACGTTTTATTAAGGTTTGTCTGTATTACAAACTTAAGAGGTAGGTTTGCACATCCACATTTTGCCAAAGTAGATGTAATGTCGCTTGGCAGTAATTCGGTGCCTTCTGTAGTGCCAAGAACTGGCACATAATAAAAAGGATCCATGTCTATTGTGCAATCTTCTGTAATTTCTCCTTGGTATCCCCCTTCACCTGCTTCTCCTCCTACAAAAATGGTGCCTGATCCTGTATACCTTGTTGTGGAACCAGCACCTGTAGTAGTAACCGGTGCTGTCCCATTTATTTCTGGGCCTCCCAATATACTGTTCTTTACATAAGATTTGTATGGAGATACACCGACACCATCTCCTTGAGTTCCGTTTGTTGGCAGAGATGTATTTGATATAACCGATGCCTGTTCTGTTGTAAAATTCAACAAATATGCACGCCTAATTAATGTGCCTACATAACCTCCTGCAAAATAACCTTTAGAAACGCCTTGGTTTATTCCAATATGATTTGTTATTGGAACATCAAGCTCAGCAGACGCTATGGTATTTAAAGTTTCTTGAGTGTAGTTGATTCTATCTGTGGATTTAGTGGTAGGAGTTCCACCGTTAATATATCCTCTATAAAAATCTCCCATGCAACCAGCACTATATGCTTTAGCTGTTCGCAAATATGCCGAAGTAACGCTTAGTGTGGTATCCGTAGAGAATGTTATTTTCTCAGCAGTAACCACCGCAACTCCTAAAGAAGCATCCGTCAATCCACCTAAGAGATAGCCACGACGATCATTTCCATCTAGACCAACCAGACCACGCCTTGCTTGAGTAAGATTAACAGTAGTTTGGGCCGCTGTTGTGTCGGATGAGTAAGTAATTTTGTCACCTACCGCAGAAAACGTTAAATTGCTTGTAGATCCACCTGCTACATAACCCTTCGATGATCCCTCGGAGACACCCGCAGCACCTCCCCTCGCCACAGATAAATTGGCACCCGCCACGGCAGTCAAAACGCCTGTGCTATAAACTAGAGTGTAGGAGTCTGCAACAGGTCCAGAATTGTTTGAAGTAAATCCACCAAGCACATATCCTTTAGTAAAATTACCCGAACAACCAGCGGCTCCCATAACTGCTGTATCTAAAGTTTCAGAACCACTTGTAGCAAAAATGTTAGTTGAGAAATTCACTGATACTAATGCAGAAATAGGAGTGGAAGGAGAGCTAAGATTAAATCCACCTGCTAAATATCCGTAAGATGGCAATGGACCAGCCCAAACTGCGGGGACGTACAAAATACTTGCGCTTCTTCTGACAAATGCGCTGCCATAAATAATTATGTTTCCAGATCCGACAATAACTTGATCTGCAAAAATAGCATATCCATCAAAAGTGAAATTTTCCTGAACTAAATAATCAACACAAAAATCTTGACATTCTGGCTGGTCGCAAAAAGTTTCATCTTCATAACTTGGACATGCGTCTGTTAAAATTCCCTGCTCTGTCAAAAACTCTTCATCATTTTTATAAACTGGCTTAGTATACTTTTGGAATTTTTTTACTGGCCATACCCAATTTTGTTGTTTTAATTGCTCACAGACTTCTTTTGGATTTCTGGCTATTACTGTAACGATGGTTCTCGACGGACATTGCAAACTAGCATCGTTAAATGGCCCGTCACAATTTTCCAAGGTTATGCAGTTTCCTTCAATCCTATAACCATAATAAATTTCTTGGGCTATGTAATATGTTATCGGCAAACTAATTTCAATTATATTCTGAATCGCATATGTAATGGGCAGTCCCCATTTAACATTTTTCAACGGAGTATTACCACCAGTGCCGCCCAGAGTGATAGTACCTGCGCCTGTATACGGATAAAGATCTCTTAAGATTATGGCACCACCATCAATTACAATGGTGCCAGACGCTGGATAGATGTATAAAATTTTTGCCGGTGTGTCCCCATAAATGAAAATGCTCCCGCTGCCGCCATATGTGGGAGTTGGCACAGTGATTTGTGATATAGCAGCAAGGGTATTTCTTCCCAAGCCAAGCACAGTCGGACTAAGTGAAACCAAAGTGTCAGTGCTAAAAGTAATTTTTTCCAAAATATCTAAATTTGATGTGCCGCTCCTGCCACCACCAAAATAACCTTTAGTAGCACCCTGAGAGATGCCCGCTAAACCAAATCTTGGTACGCTCAGAACTGTAGATGTTAAGACCGATGTAGTATCAGTTGAAAACGCAACGCTGTCAATTATGTCATAACTTGATCCAATCCCACCCGCAAAATAGCCCTTATTATTCCTATTTCCAATACCTGTCAAATATCTACGTGCATCAGATAGCGATGCCGAAGCAACATTGTAAGGTGTATCACTAGAATAAAACATTACTTCCGTGAGCAATGTGCTAAATCCAGCCTCGTTACTACCTCCAGCTATGTATCCTTTTAAACCTTGGCCGTCTATCGTGGCGACTGCACTCAAATTCTCAGTCAATCTGGCAGATGACAGAGTGTTTTTTGTATCATCACTGAATTTAATTTTTGTTATTACATTTGTCTCAGAAGTTGTAAATCCTCCAACAAAATAACCTTTGACTATACCTTCCGAAATACCAGCAAGTGAATCAGTGGGAGTATCCAAGTCCATGCTTGACACATAAGAAATAGTTTCTCCAGCGTAAGTTAATTTTTCACTTGTGTACGTTTGTGCTCCAGTAAAACCGCCGGTAAAGTAACCCTTGGTAACATTTTCTGATAACCCGGCTAGTTTGTATCTTGCCAGTTGAAGCTGCAAAGAAGTACTTGATGATTGAGCATCCGTACTATATTGAATTTTATCAATATTTTTGACAGCAACCAACGAGCCAGTGTAACCGCCAGCAAAATATCCATAAGAGCCGTCTCCTGTAGGATCTGGTAGGTAAAAAGGCACCATGACTCTTGAAATGCCCGCTAAACCAGATCTGTGTTTAGTTAAGACTGTGGATGTTAAGGCAAATAGTGCGTTGAATTCATAAACAAGTTTGTTGATTGTATCTAATATTGAATTTTCAGTTGCTCCACCAGCAGCAAATCCTTTTATATGGCCCTGTGAGACCCCGGCCAAACCTGAGGTTCCTGAGGTAAGTGCTGCCGTAGATGCTCTTGTTGTAATATCAGTTTCAAATGTTAAAAGATCTAAAAATTGCAGAAATGTAGGATTTCTATAACCGCCGAGGTAATAACCATACAAATTATTTCCTGAAATACCACTAACCAAAGATGCTGTTTCAACTAAATCAGCACTACTCAGAGCAGTTGATGTTTCTGTGATAACGCTAAAAAATTCTGTATATTGAAAAAAATCCGAATTATCAGTGCCGCCTGTAAAGTAGCCTTTGTTTCCATTATGGCTGAGACATGTCAAAAACTGTCTACCATATTGCAGCGCACCCGGACTTACAGCAGTAGTTGATTCCGTCGAATATAAAATTTTATCTATAGTGGTCACTATCGAAGAGGAATAACCACCAGCAAAATAACCCTGTAATGAGTTGCCATCAAAACCGGCAAGCCCTTGTCTTACAGTTGACAAATTAGCAGTAGTAACAGCCGCTGTCGTGTCGTCGGAAAAAGTAATTCTATCAGCAGTGTTTACAACCGCTCCTGTCGTTCCTCCAGCAAAATATCCTCTATATGTTCCGTCTGACAGCCCCGCTAAATAATATCTTGAAGAACTTAGAGTTCCAGCAATTGCACCGCAAGATTCAGTGGCGTAATCAAGTTTGTCAATAGTAGAATAAATAGTGGCAGCACTTACTCCACCTCCAAAATAAGCTTTAGTGCCAACAATAATATTTGTAAGATCTGGTTCTGAAGGCACAGGAGACGGAACGGGAGCAGGTTCTGGTGCGGGCTCAGGGGCTGGTGCTGGAGATGGCTCTGGACTAGGCGCTACAGGTGTTGGGGCTACGGGTGTCGGCGCAACCGGCGTTGGCGCTACTGGTGTTATTCCCAAAATAGCAGCTGTAAAAGACTGACCAGCAGTGATGTTTTGCCAATTTTCAGCCGTTAATACTGTTTTCGTTGGCGTTGCATTACTAGTAAGTGTATTATTTCCGAATTGGCCTTTATTATTAAGGCCCCATGCCCAAACAGTGCCATCTGATTTTAATGCAGCAGTAAAAAATTTACCGCAAGCAACATGGGTCCAATTATTTCCACCTGTAAAAATCTGTGCTGGTTGAGGAACAGAAGCAAATGAATTACCTATGCCGCATTCCCCATAAGAATTACTGCCCCAACACCAAATTGAATTATCTTCAGCAATAGCAGCAGCATGAGAAAAACCAGCAGAACAAGTTTTCCAAATTAATTCGGTTTCAGTCCTTACCGGGGAACTTCTTGGAGTAGTAGTCGTGTCTCCAAGCTGATTTTGATCATTTTGACCCCATGCCCATAAAACTCCACCATCTTTCAAACCGATAGTAAAATCATATCCAGCAGCACATTTTATCCAAG
>Ga0222712_10001304_pt1 | contig 31167 bp, 24 predicted proteins | sample C33_657DmetaG_FD_165043 | JGI IMG/M metagenome (GOLD analysis project Ga0222712, IMG submission 165043) | Estuarine water microbial communities from San Francisco Bay, California, United States - C33_657D | ecosystem: Environmental > Aquatic > Marine > Unclassified | place: USA: California...
GCCGCAGGCACAGAAGCAGGCACAGACGCAGGCACAGACGCAGGAACAGACGCAGGCACAGACGCAGGCACAGACGCAGGCACAGACGCAGGCACAGACGCAGGCACAGACGCAGGCACAGACACAGGCGTACAGACACAAGATAAGGATGTTGATTCTTTAATTAAAGATTTAAAAAATTTAATTATCGACCAAAATGTCCCATTAAAAGATAATAAAACCTTCTTTATTGTTGATAAAAAAATTTATTATATCGATTTCGATAAAATTACGATAGAGCAAAATGAAAGAATATTAAAATTTCAAAATACAGTTAATGTAGTAAATAACATAAGTAACGAAACAATAAAAATCCCACTGCCGTCTGAAAGCGTTACAAAAAGCTTTTTTGCAAAACAAAATATAGAATTAAAATCAAAAGATTATTATAAAATAAAATATGAAGATAATAAATTTTATTATATAATAATAATCGAAGATATAAAAACATTTAATAAATCTTTTTCCATTATTCCCTCTAATTCAACCTTTCTCATCACCCACGACAATCAAAATTTATTACTACACAAATATATATATCATACGTTGTTATTGTTAGTGCAAGAATATTCCAATTTAATAATCAAAAAATAAATGATATAAGAATTAAACTCTATTATAAGACGAATAGTGGTGTCATTCTACCAGACAAAAGACCTATATCGTGACTTTATAATGGTTGTGTTTGGATTTTTAAGTTTTACTTATTAGTTCTATTATAAAGTTAATGGTTTTATTACATTAGTCTTGATATAACTGAAATTGAGATGAAAAGCGTTTGTCAGTAGGATCTAAAATCTAAGAAGTCTAACAAAAGCGTAATAAAACAAACAAATACTACCAACCGCTGTAAAAAGCCGTCAAATGGTAGTTAGGTTCCTTCGAGGAACTCATTTACAGGTTGAAAGCCAAACTGACTTAATGGAAAAATGTATTTGTCTCATTTTTCTCTTCGGTCGGTGTAATATAAATATCATATATATTAAGTTTTTTATTTATTTTTTTGGTTCGTGTAATTAGAATGATAATACGAAGAGAGGGTACATATACGACTGGTTTTAAGTATTACAAAGGTAATGATGAAATAAAAGATAAATCAGAGTTAGAAACAATAAAAGGATATAAAATACCTCCTGCATATCAAAATGTAGTTATTGTGAATACAAAGAAAATAATAGCATATGGTTACGATACTAAAGGTCGTAAACAAGTAATATATCAACCAAATTTCATAAAAAAGCAAAATGACAAAAAATACAAGAAAATTTTTACATCCATGAAGATATTTGAGAAGATCAAGAGAACCGTGGCAAAGGATTTAAAAAGCTCAAATATCAAGAAGAAAGAAATTGCAATGATAATTACATTAATATTTACATGTGGTTTCCGAATTGGTAACAAAAAATATGAAAAAGAAAATAATTCCATAGGTCTTACAACGCTGAAGTTTTCTCATCTTAAATTTCAATCTAATAAAATACACATAGATTTCATAGGTAAGAAAGGTGTACGTAATATTGCAATATGCAATAACAAATATATTTACAATTATTTAAATAATAAATACACTAATACCAAAGATACCAAAGATGACATATATGTTTTTTCATATAATGATAAAAGCATTACATCGAAAGATGTTAATGATTATCTAAAAGATATTGATAGTAAAACAAAAATAACATCAAAAGATTTAAGAACATGGAATGCCAATTATCTCTTCATGAAGTACTTTAAAGAGAGAAAGCATAACATAAAGAACCCTATAAAAAATGCGATTGAAATAGTTGCAACCAAACTACATAATACATATGCTATATGTAAGAAAAGTTATATAGATCCAAGGATTATAAAATATGCAGAAGTACAAGATAAAAAATGATATATAATATAAAGATTTATATTATTATAGAATAAATAGTTGAAAATGGAAATAGATATAGCTATCAAGAACTTGAAAGAAATGCTTATAGATAGATGTGATGATATAGCGATGTTCGAAGAACATGAAGCAGATATAGATAGAGACTACTTCTATGCTGATAAAAATATTATAGAGTTTCAAACATCAAATACAACGCTTATATTTGCTCTTACTAAAAAACTACGTAAAAATATTATTGACGAACTCAAGGCTGGTGAAAATAGTATAGATATATTTATACAAAAATATAATAACAAGAAAAATATTATTCTAATCTTTAATAATGATACAATTTCAATGCCAGTTATGTCTCAACTAAACAAATACGATAAACTATTTCAGAAGAATGGTGGTATGTTGCAATTCTTTCAACTAAAACAACTTATGTTTAATCCTACAAAACATGTTTTCGTCCCAGAACATACAAAATTAAATGACGAAGATGCGGCTGATATAATGCAAAAATATATGATTAGAAGTCGCTTGCAAATGCCAGTTATTTTACATAATGATATTATTGCAAAATGGCTTGGTCTAAAACAAGGAGATATTGTAAAGATAAAAAGGTACAATGAAAATAGTGGTGTATCATATTATTATAGGTCTTGCATCTAAATAAAAAAATATAAATATATTTTATAGAAGATAAACTATAATATCTAAATATGGGAGACACTATAACAATAAATAATTTTGCACTTGACCGTATAAAAAGAGTTTTATTAAGTTATCATAATATGTTTATGAGTGAAATTCGAGATCCCATTACAAAAGAATTATATATATTTAGTGAAATGAGTAAAATAGGCGAAAATAATAAATCTAGCGTACCTACTTCGTGGAGTTCTACTGCGAAAAGTTATAATATACAAACATTTAACAGTTTTATAGACGCAATAGTTAATTTCAATCTTTCTAATAAAGTAGAAAACTATAATCAATTATTAAAAATCAAATCAAGTAATACTCAAACAACATTTAATGATGGTGTAATAGTAAATATTTATTCATGTATGAATATAGTAAATGTCTTTATAGATATTTTAGAAGCTTATAAGGACTTTATAGATACTAATACTAATTTCAAAGAATTATTAAATGATATTGTTGGAATACATATAGTTGAAAAATATTCAAAGATCAGAGCAACAACAAGTTCAATAATAGATCAAGGTTTTATAGACAAAAATGTTGGTTATGTAAAAACATTTGAAGAAGGAAAAATTTTATTCTTATCTATTAATTCATTTTCATATACCGACGCTAATACCAATAACCATATTTTTACTCCTTATAGTACTAATAACGATATTGCTGCTTACAATACGAATGATATTGCTTCATACGGTTTATTTGCAAATGCTGATACCACCAATGGGGTTTTTCACACCGGTAGAACTAAAATTAATTATAAAAAACAAACTGTTTCAAAAAATAGTGGTGTAATTAAAATGAATACTGATGATCAAAATTACGATTATATTAATAATACCACATTATTTACTTTAGAAAATAGAGATAAAAATATACTTAAAAATTTTCTTTATTTTTTGATGAGAATAAATCCAGATAATGCAAGAATACAAGTATATGCTTTATATTATTATTACAAAATTATTAAATTATATATATTGTTAACATTAGCAACATATAATATAATAATTTATAATATATCATCTGCTAGTGATTCAAACCTTAAGTATTTAAAATTATTGGAAATTGTTATAATTAATAACACTGGTAATGCAATATTTACTAATATTACTAAAATTACTAATGTTGATACTTTAAATTCTGTACCATCACAAGAAAATATTAATAAAAATACATATATTAAAACTTTATATAGTAATGTTTTATCACATATACAAAGTGAGTTAAATTTATTGATTTCAAATTTATATAATAATACAAACTACGCTTCAATACAAAAATTAGATACTTTATACAATAAATCATATATTGCCAAAACTATCACCTTGTTGACCAATCAAAATAACTCGCCTACAGAAGATGTAGTTGAACTAAAACATGATGATACAACTACTATCAATGAAAATGAATTAAATTACATAATAAAACATTATAATATTTTATTAAAAATGAAATCTTATAATATAATTGGATATAAAAATCATGTTGGTACTGATAATGCTAATGGAAATTTTGTAATAAAAGCTACAACAGATATAGAAAATATTGAATTACCATATATTAATGGTAGTGATACAGATATAGTATTTAAATTAGTAAAAAAAGGTTTATTAGATTTGAAGCAAGATTATAATAATAATAAATATAAACTAGAAGACATCAATGCAAACATAAGTATGAATATATCAAAGATCAATAATCAGAAAAATATGTACAATTATCAATATAGTAGAGATACACTTTTAACTAATCAATTATATGCGTATTATGTTATTATTGGAGCTATTTTTTTGGCTATTATTGGAATGAATATAATTAAAATAGAAAAACCATTGAAAATATTGATATCGATGGTATTTACAGGTATAATAGTTTTGTTATTTATAATATACTATATTATTGGTTCTGCTTATATTGAAGAATTCAAAAATATCGAGAAATTCTATGCTTTAAAGAACATAACTACTACAACCAGTTTGCAAGAAAAAAAGATTATATTATCTGATAATATAGAAGGTATTAACTCGCGTTTTATTGAATTATTATCTAAGTTAATGAGTGTAATAGCTCTTCAAGAACCATTAGATTTTTATAATGAATTAAATGATGTAATGATAAATGAAAAAAGTGATAAAGAAAATATTGTAGATATACTATCATTTAAGAGATCATTAGGAAATTCAAATATAGATATATTAAAATATGAAATAAATAATAAAAAGATAAATATTACAGTACTTTTGTTTAGCTCGTTAATAGCTATAGGGCTTTATATTGCTAATTTATATTTTTCAGAAAAATACACAAACCTTATAGTATTTATAGGTATAATTTTCTTTATAATAATATTTTCATATTACATAATATTTACTAGCAAAACTGTTAGAAATAGATCTTCTAATAAATATTGGGGGCCTGAAAATAACAAAAGATTATAATATATATAAAAATTTATAATATATATACAATATAATGTCTGAAAAAAACGATATAAGTAGCAGTAGTAGTAGCATTAGCAGTAGTAGTAGCATTACTATAAGTGATAATTTTAGTAAAGATCCTGATTATATTCCAAATACATTAGATAATGAAGAATCACTAGACACCAATTTTCATAAATTAGAAGACGATGAAGACGATGAAGACGATGAAGACGATGAAGACGATGAAGACGATGAAGACGATGAAGACGATGAAGATCGTCGTCAAAAAATATATCTAATTATGAACCATTCTCAAAGTAAAAATATCAAGGACAAAAAAAAACGCTTGAAAAAAACTTTAAGTGTAAATAAAACCATTAAAAAAAAAAAATATTCTTTTTATAAAAGATATAATATTTTAGAAAGAGAATATTTTGATAATCTTACAGAAACAGAAAAACAACAAGTAGATGAATTGGAAAACAAACTTGTTGTAATTACAAGTAAAGATACAGAACCTTTGCGTTTTAAATTCTTAAAACTTGATATTCCAGATAGAAACAAGAAAATCATAATTTCCAAAATTAATAACTTAAACCAAATGTCATTATCAAAATCTGGAGAATATTATAAATTACATAACTGGATAAATATTCTAAATGATATTCCTTTCAATAAATATTATGAAATCCCAATAAAAAATACAGATGGTAATAAAATGATTTGCGACTTTCTTGAAAGCATCAAAAATAGAATGAATAATACAATTTATGGTCATAAAGAAGCTAAGGAACAGATTATTCGTATATTAGCTCAATTAATATCATATCCTAAAGCAAATGGATATATAATAGGTATTCAAGGGAGTGCTGGAGTTGGTAAAACAAAACTAATTAAAGAGGGTATATGTAATGCGTTAAATTACCCGCATGCTTTTATTTCTCTCGGTGGTGTTGAAGATGCATCTTATCTAAGAGGTCATTCATACACATATGAAGGAGCAACATATGGTAAAATATGCGAAAGTCTTATTAAAACAGATATTATGAATCCATTAATTCTTTTTGATGAATTAGACAAGGTATCTGATACATATAAAGGTACAGAGATTATAAATACATTAATACATATTACTGATCCTGTACAGAATGATAAATTTAACGATCGATTTTTCGAAGAGATCGATTTAGATATTTCAAGATCAATGATAATCTTTACTTATAATGATGAAAGTAGGATTAATCCTATTCTCAAAGATCGTATGATTATAATAAATGTTCCTGGATATAATCAAAAAGAGAAGCTTATATTAGCAAGGGATTACCTTATTCCAGAAATACTAAAGCAATATAATTTAACAAAGGATGATGTTATATTCAGTGATGATATATTAAAATATATTATAGAAAACACAGAGATTGAAGATGGTGTTAGAAATCTCAAAAGAACAATAAATAATATTATATCATGGATAAATATGATGAGATATGTATCAATAGATAATATAAAAATTAATACACCATTTGAAGTTACAACAAAATATTATGAAACATATTGTAAAAATTATAATAAACCTTCGATATCAAAAGATATTTTACATTCGTTATATTTATAAAAAATATAAATATCTAAGTAGATAAATGACAGATACGAATACAACTGATCAATTTATATTTTTTGGATGTTGGAATAGAATAAATTGTGATAAAGAATATGTTGCTAGAAATATTGTATTAGATTATATAAATAAAGAAGAAGAAAGCATTCAAGATTTATATTTAGCAGGTGATAACTGGTATCCTAATCAAATTGAAGAAAGTGCAGACGAAGGCGCGACTGCAGAAGATATATATAAATATTATTTGTTACCAGTTTTAAAATCTGGGTATAATAAAATATTTTTGTTAAATAAAGAAACGCATATTGCATTAGGTAACCATGATGTCGATGTCGATGTCGATGTCGATGTCGGTCATATAAAAGAGAATTGTATGATTAATACACAAAAATATTATTTAGATAAAATTCAAAAACAAATAGATAATATAATAAAACCTTCTCTTAGTGAACTCGCTACTCATCCAAAAAAAGGTGGAGAGAATTCCATAACGCGTAATAAGATGATGTTATATGATGATATTGGTATTGTCGAAAAATCTAACTATACAATGATAATATTGAACACTAATAAATTTTTGGAAAACGGTTATATTGAAAATATATCAGCACAAATCAAAAAAATCAAAGAAATCAACATAAAAAACAAAAACAAAAAAACTATATTTGTTATGGGCCACGAACCTTTATTTTATAATAAAAAAGATAAAAAAGATAAAAAAGATAAAAAAGATAAAAAAGATAAAAAAGATAAAAAAGATAAAAAAGATAAAAAAGATAAAAAAGATAAACAAGATAAAATTCAAATATCGGATATTGACCCTGTAATATTTAATGAATTTTTTGATATTTTAGCAATAAATAAATGTATATATTTATGTGCTGATACACACAATTTTAGTATTATGAAAATAACGAAGGGTGAAAAATATATTATTCAGGTAACATCAGGAACAGGTGGAGCAGACCCAGACATAATTACTGAAACTGATGATATTGAAACTGATGATATTGAAACTGATGATATTGAAACTGATGGTACTGGAATAATTAATAATTATTCCATAAATTACATTTGTAAAAATGCATATGGGTATACAAAAATAAATGTAAACAAACTTGATGTCAGTGTTGAATATAAACAAATTTTAAATTGTCAGACTCAACAGAGTGGTAAAGTTTTTAAGTATGAAATTAAAGATTATAAAATTGTTGATATTGTTGATATTGTTGATATTGTAAATACTATAGACATAAATAAATACTTAACTGATAAAGAATCATCATGTAAAATTGATATCGCCACGAATATCCATGAATATACTATTACAGATACAGATACAGATAAACAGCAAGCGCCGGTTGAGTTTTGTTATAAAAAGAGAAAGGAGAGAAAGAAGAAATAAAGTTCATATATGAAAACAGTAATGGGTATTGGATAAAAGAGGGGGTACAAAAAGTAGATTTAATAATATATAGTTTTTTTACCTTATTAAAGTAGTAAGTTTATTAAGTAGATTTTTGTAATGTATATGTATATAATCATATTTATTTTAATCTCAGTTATAATATTTATATTATATTATACTTTATTGAAAAAAAATGTAGATTTGAAAATTGATACTGTTCCGAATATGTATTTCATGTCTCATGACGAGACTTCTGAATATCTTGAAGTTGATAATGATAATTATGTTAAAAATCTAACACCTCTGGATTTATATGCTAGAAAAGCCAAAGATCACCGAGAATATATAGAAAATATTAAGTGTACTGCTATATCTTTTACAGAAGATGAAAAACAATTACTTATCAAATGTGCAAAAAATGCAGATGTATTTTTTAAAACAAATAGTTTAAATGATCTTAAATATTCAAAATATTTAAACGGTAATGATATTGCAAATATTAGATGGGTTTTTGCTTATACATTTAAGAATAATAAAAAGGAATATGAAGAAGGACTACCTCATACCCGAGAAAATATTATATTTCTCTCAAAATATGTTATGAAATACGATGAGTTTAATTTAACAAATACATTAATACATGAAAAAATACATATATACCAAAGATATAATAATGAACTGTTTAGAAGTATTATATCATATATGAATTATAAAATATTAGATATTAATAAACAACCTTATAAAAAAAATATTCGATCAAATCCAGATACAGATGGAAATGTTTATTATGATATAAATACGCATAAAGAAATGGTCTGTCTATACAGAAGCGATAAACCAAATAGTATAAATGATATAATTATGAATAATTTTGCACTAGAACATCCATATGAAAAAATAGCATATGATATAGCAGATTGTTATTACAAAGCAAATCTCAAATATACTGAGAAATATATTACGCTTTAATTATTACATAAAAGATTTCTAAATAATAAGTATATATGGAGGAAATACTAAAACAAGCACCTGATAATCTTGATACAGAATATATTGAAAATATATTTAAAAAAAACGATTGTAAAATATTACCAACATTGATAGAATTATGGAAATTACAAGAAAAAGATATTAAACCACAAGGTAAATGGGATAAAATAAGAGAGACATGCGACGCATTTGACATTGAAATGGATAAAGAATTTATGAGTAAATTAAGAGGAAATAATAATATTCACATGCAAGAAGAAAAATCTAAAGAATAAACAAATACAAACAGAAATTTATTTTTATTATGTCCTATCAAAATCAGAACATGTCTTCACAGATTACAATTGAAGATCTTAGATATATAGTATCTCAACAATATAAATCTAAAGATGCAACAGAAACATATTTTAATTCATTATTAAGATACGCTAATAATATTACATCACTTACCGGTAAAGATTATTACGATACCATATATAACACTAGTGATTATATTGCTGATGAAGCCACTAGAAGTACTGGAATTCCATCAAGACATCCTATAAATACTGAGGATATGTTATATTATGACAAAACATTTAGATTTAAGTATTAAATAGTTTATAATATCTCCATATAATAATAGATTTAGAGGATTATAAATCCTACATTCAAAATGATACAATTACAAATAATTATAATTATATTTTTAGTATTATTTATTATAAGTGCAATACCTATTATTCAACTAAAATATTATAGCGATCTATATGATTACGTTGATACTATGAACAAACATTGCTACAATAATAACATAGAAAGATTAGAAAGACTACCTGAGAAAGATACCTATATTTGGAATATTTCTAATTATTTATATGATTTTTCAACAATTGATAACATTAAAGATAGAGATGAAAATTCTATGGTCGTTTATCAATCTTACATGAAATATTCAATTCCAATATTTTTATTATTATGGTTTTTTGGGATTGTATATATTGTATATTCAATTATATATAATTATATATATCTAGATTATTATAATATATCATTATTGATATACTTTTGTATTTTTATTGTTATTTTCACAGTAATATTTTCTATTATTTTAAAAAAAATAACTGAAATATATAATGATACCAAAATTCTATTATATTTAAAAACAATGCATGTAATTAATAATATATTAAATAATTCTGAAAATGATTATTTTAAATCTATAAAAAATAGTTCATACGATCCAAAATCAATAGATAATATATATAATGTGAAGAATGTTGTATTAGAAGACACTTTTCTAACAAATATTCAAGGAAAATTAACTAAAGAAGAAATAACTAATTATATTGAAACAATGATAAAAATGAAACACGATTTAAAATATAAAAATAAGGACAATATAAAGGATGCTATAAAGGATAAAATAAATGTAGTAACTTCGCTTATTTTAGCATATTTTATAATGATGATACCGCTATTATTGATGCTGTTACGTACCATAAATAATAACTATATATATATATATATTATATTAATTGTTGTGATTTGTGTAATTATATATTACATTTATAACTCATTACGATAAAATCTCTTATTTTAGTTATTCGATGTCGATAATATTGAAATCTTTTTTCTTTATTAGGTTTAAGGTAACTTAATAATAATGAATGCTAATTCATTTTTTGTTTTAGTAGCATTTTTAATAATGATTTTTATATTTATCAATGAACTAAAAAATATATCAATATTTATATTTAAATATAATTCTATCAAGGATATAGCAAATATTAATACTGGGCAAATGTGTAATAATGTTTACTGTGAAGCTGAAACAAGTAGATTTCAACTAGCAAATAATGTATACGATCTTGTACTACCTAACGATATTTATAATGCAAAAACATACACTATATTCGTCTTGTTATATGCTATAATATTATTTATATACGCTTTTCAACTTTTAATTTCATTATTATGTGATAAGAATATTAACCTTGCATATTCTAAATTTTTTATTGTATTTGTTATATTTTTACTTATATCTTTTTTTATTATGAATTTGGTTTTTAGGTATACACCATATGATGAAAAAGGTTATTTAAACTATTTTAATATGCCCAAGAATAATAATGATAGTAAATTATCATCTACAATATTGAATATTGCTATTATACCAGTTATTACTGGCTCAATATTATTATACTTTTTAGTAAATTATTTTTATAAAAAGTATAATAATGATGAAGAATTTAAAATTTTTAATACGTTTAGTTTCTTATTTACATTATTATATTTCACATATGCTTTATATTTCCTATTTAATATGATAAATATTGTTGAAACTTTTAAGGACAATAAAAAGCCTTATAACGTATACGAAAAAGATGATACATTATGGACAGCAGATATATCATATGCTTCAGAGAATAATTATTATTATAAATATTTTAACCTGAAGGATAAAGATGTACCATATTCTATATTTGCTCTATTAGGTTTACAAGGGTCATCAAGGCATAATAATTTTACTTATGAAGTATATGAATTGTATTCTCCTAATTTCATCTATCATGTTATTGCTTTATTGGCGTTGTTTGTAATAGTATTAATAATTGTATGTGTTAATTATATTTATTCCAGTTTTGTTGAAAAAAATGATGAAATTTTGGAAAAAATTATAAGAAATGAAAAAATTGTTAGTCTTATTCCCTTATTTATATTAATTATATTATTGATATATATATTAAACTTTACAAGTTTTAATACAACTTTTAATAAGTTTGTTCTATATGGTGCAACTAGTTCATCCTATAAACGTAACTTAAATCAACTAAATAATGTAGTTGTACCATTTATAGCTCTAAATGATCATAACAGTTATCAAGATGGTTATTTAAATCACCATATTATATTGAATGTATTAATATCATATCTAATAAATTTTGATGAAAAAAATATTATTCTAGAAAACTACAAAACATTTCCTTTTTTGTTGAATAATAATATCACCTTGAAATTTGAACAAAAAATCGATATTAATGAATTTAAAAATAATTATAAAATAGCATTCAATAAAGTATTATTACCTAATGAAAAACATACTATTGATGAAATCAACATTGACATTAACAAATATAAATTTAAAGATCATGATTTTACTAATAATAAATCTATTAATGTCTTGAAATATTTAATATATAAATCCCATGATATTATAAAAAAAATTAAAAAACCCGTATTAGAAAAAAGTGATTCTCTAATGTTAAATTTAGATAATAATTTAGATATTAACTTTAAATATAGTAGTTCAAATGGTTATATACATAATTTCATAATTACGAAAAAAGCTGGTTATGTTTTTGATGATATAAATGATGAAAATTTATCAAATTTGATAACGGATTTAAAAATTGTTGTTACACAACAAGAACAAATTAATGAAATATTAGTTATATTTATCGATCATATGATAAGCATACAAAATGATATACAAGCAATGAATAAAACAGACCTGGCGACTGAAAATAAAATAAAAATATATAATGAAAATATTTTGACATCACTTAAGATGTTGTCTGAAACAGATATTATTTATCCTGATAAAGAAATCATTATTAAAAAAAGATTTAATTTAAAACAATTATATACAAATATAATAATAAAAAATGCTTTATTCAATGTTGTAAAATCCAGCAACTATTTAAAAAATTCTATTGAAAATATGTATTATCAAATAAATAATAAAAATTCAGAATTAACACTATATCAAGCAAAACAAAATAATAATATGAAAATTACAAAAAGTGTCGATGTTAATTCCTATAAAAAACAGATAAATAGTATAGGACCAATAAATCAGGGCATCAACGTTTTAGAAAATATATTACATAAAGCTAATACAACATCAAGAGAAACATTTTTTTATACATATATAACTAATATTATTATACTAATTATATTGTTTTATTTTGGGTTATTAAAAACTTAAAACAGTAAAAAACTTTTCCATTTATCAATTAAGGGGATATTATATAAAATGAGACCACCACAAATTGTTTGGGAGTTTCAAAATTATATATATATGCTTAATAATAATGGTATAGAAAATAGTCCGTATGATGTAAGATACGATATAATAAATAAAACCTCACAAGACATATTATATGATACTCCTGAACAGAATAATGATAGTGTATATATATATGGTATGCTGCCTGTTGATATGATTTCTGCAGCATATATATCTTTTAAATATGATAACCCGGATATAAATTTTAATTTATTATCATCGGACAATACAATACCTAACAGTTATTATATATCAAATCTTTTTGATTGTAATGAAGGAGAGGTTGAATCCAAAAAAAGTGAAATGAAAAATGCATTAAGGGATTGTATAGTCAATAAAATAAATAATCCACTAAGTATTTATAATAGTTTTAATATTAATATGATGATGGTATTTATATCTTTATTTTGGTTTATATTATTTATTTTATTAATGAAAGTATTGCATTTATATTATAGAAATATATATTCATTTATTATATTTATATTCATATCATTTCTATTGTTATTTGGTATTGTATGGAAAATGCTGTATACACTTCAATAAATAATAAATTCAGAAATATAAAAAATTTTTATCTATAATACGATTAAGGAAAGTATACGTATTAAATGAATGCTGATGATATAACAGATGATACAACTGAAAAATATACAGATGATCAAAAGAAAAATGATATATTATTATCTAGATTTCAAAATATTTCTAAGTATATTAACACTAATGATTTGCCAACCAGTATATCATATGATAATTTAGCAGATATATTAATAGACGATTATGATCTTGCAAAATTTAGCAATGATAGATATGAATTTTATAAAGAGTATAATAAAATAATAAATGACGACCCTAGAATATTGAAACAAATCATTAATATAAATAATAAAAATAAATTGATAAGAAAAAAAGCAAAAAAAATAATTCAAAAAATAAAACATTTAAATTACAGAGTAATAAAAAAAGACGATGAAGCCGGTAAAATAATCGACGGAGAATTAAAAAAAAAATTGATTGAAATTTTAAAAAACAAATTTACAAAAATGGCAGGTGGTGGTGACAGGAATGCTAATTTACGAGCGGATATAAAAGAATTTTTAACACATCCTTCCCAAAGTGATGATAAAAATTTTAAAAACTTTGAAAAAATTAAAGAAAAAAATTTTGGTTCTAATTATAAAATTAAAGAATCTTTTAATGAAATGAAAGAAGATATAAAACACAGTAATGAAAAAGATTTACGAAAATATTTTAAAGATAATGGCATAAATAATTTAGACAGCCTTAATCAACCCATAATTAATAATGCTGATGATGATTATAAATACAAAAACGAGCAAAGTGCATTGAAAAAATTCATATCAGAATACGAAAATGCGTACAAAAATGATAAAGATGAACAAATTTTTAAACAAAATTTGAAAAATGCATTAACAAAGCTTGAAACAGCAGACGATAATCCTTTGGAAGTTTTGAAATTAACACGAGAAGATAGATTGGTTTTTATGCTTGTAACATTCTTTATTCGTTATATCACTGTATTGATGGTACAATGGTGTATAGATATAAATATAATACAAGATTTTTACCAAGGTTTCTTATTTTATGCATTTATTTATATTGTCATATTTTGGTTTATAATTATGTTTGTAAATATTGATATTCCTAAAAAATCTTATATGGATTTTGATACAGGTATGGGTAATATTCGTAATATTTTTTACTATTTTTACATGGGTACAAATGGTATAACTAGATTACTAACACATTCATTATTAATAATAATATTATTAATCATTCCAATTCTGTTAAATATTAAAGAAAAGAAGTATAATCATACAGAAGATAATATATTAGATTATGAAGAACGCAAAAAACTTATTAAAACTCTATCACTATTTACTATTTTCATATGGGTATTAACCAGTATAATTGCTACCAAATTTTAATAGATTGAAAAGTTATATTTATTTAGTTTAGAGAGTATTAGTCAATATTATGAGTAGAGAAAAAACATTGGAAGAAATAATAAGTATCAAGGAAGATGATTTAAAAAAAGATATTATAACATATTTTATTCTAAATGAAATTAAAAAAAAAAAACCAGAACTGTTTATTGACGAGATTGGAACAAAATATACAGAATTAAACAACATATTTAATACTATTTCAACTAATTTTACTAACTTAGACGATATTGTTATGAACGATACAATAGGAAAGTTTTATAGATATATAAATAATGCGAGATTAAAATTAATCGATAAAGATAATAATACTATTGAAGAACTTGGAGAAAACTATTTAAGTTTGATGAAAATATATGGTATTGATAGTGTTGAAAAAAATATTAATGATTTTGTAGATTTTATTAATAATGGATATAAGATTGAATTAAATTATAAAAGCAACAGTAAAGGCGACGGAGATGACAACGGTGCTGACAACAGAATTGACACCAATACAGGCACCAATGCAGGCATCTCCAGAACAGGCACCGATGCAGGCACCGTTGCAGGCATCTCCAGAACAGGCACCAATGCAGACGACGTGCAATTTACAAGAAATGGCAACACTGATCTAAATGTAATGTTTAATTTATTAGTACATATATCAAAAAATATTATAGGTACTGGTAATGGTAATAATAGTGGTAATGGTAATAATAGTGGTAATGATGATAAAAAATTTGATATTATAGATTTATTTCGTGTTATAAATATTGTAAAATTATTCACGGATATTAAAAAATCTGATACAAATGATGATCAAAATAAATCCAAAAATATACCAATGTTATTAAATTTTTTAAATACATCTCAAATCAATAAACAAGAAAATGGAAATACTAACAATATATTGAAAATATTACAAGTTTTTGAAGGATTAGCAACAAAACCAGCAGCAAAAGCAGAACCGAAAACAGAAGAAGAAAAAGCAAATGCAGATGCAACTACAACAAATATTACAAATTTCATACATTTCATGAAATTAATTTTAAATATAAATTATATACAAGAAACACACCCAGACGTTGGAAATGTATTGGATCCTGATGGTTTTGGAAATTTATTAGTATATCTTACCAATATAAGTAATGGTTTTGGAAATAAAGATATAAAAAAAGAATCAGAAAATTTAAAGATACTAGACCAAATTACTACTATTGATAATGATTTATTATTTTTGCTTCAAATGCTTATTGCCACAAATCAAATAAATAAAAATGAAAATGAAAATGAAAATGAAAATAATGGTCAGAGTATTCAATTGTTATTTGATTTAGCGTCGAAATTAGAATTATTTAAGATAAAAGATGATGTTAATAAAGATTATGTTATAATGGATGGTGCATCTGATATATCTACTATATTACGTTTCTTAACTGATGTTAGTGGCCAAAATCAAAAAGGAAATGATATTAATCAAATGTTAAAATTTTTAAATGTCACTAATAGTATGATGAATGGTGGGACATCTATGCTTGATATTATAAAAGAATTAGCACAACATAATGGTAATATTAATAGAGGACATAATTCAATAATTGTTGGAGGTAAAGATATCAATGATAACAACTACAAACAAATCAAAGCCATCAAATATAATATTGAAAATTATTATGAAGAAGCTAAAAGTTTATTTGAAGACTTTAAAAACGATAAAGAGCAGGATGGTAATATACAACAAGATGTAGAAAAAAATTATGAAAAAGCAGAAAATGTACTAACAAAAGCAGAAGATGCAGTAAAAGAAGCAAAAAAAGTAGGAGCAGACGCAGAAGAAGCAAAAAAAAATTTACTAAAAGCAAAAGATGAATTGGATTCTATGAAAAAAAAATATGAAAAAAATCTACAAAAAATTCTAGAATACAAAAAAAAAGAAAAGTCAAAATTATATGGACTACAAACAAAATTAGACACATGCAAAGAAAATGTTAAAAAAACTATATATAATTTGAAGGTACTTATAGATCAATTACATAAGGACATACAATCAAAGATAAGTATATTGCCGTATAATGACGACATAAAAAAAAATATAAAAGATATATATCAAATTCTCGAATATTTTAGTATAAATGATAATACAAATTCAATAATTAAGGAATTTATATCATTAGGTGAAAAAATAACACAAAAACAAAATGATATAGATACTGATATAAATATTTATATAATTAATATAGAAAAATTAGAAAGAGATAGTACTCGTAGTCACGAGCTTCAAAAGATAGAAAAGACTAATTTAATAATACCTAATAATAATGAAGGTACACGGGGTTTATTAGGCCAGACTTATAGGGGTAGTACAGGGGGGACAACACCGGATGATTTTAAAAATGGTTTTGAAAACTTTTCTAAAATTAAAGAATTATTAGAAAAACTTGAAAAAAATCTGGAAGAATTTAATGATACATCATATAGCAAAAATAAATCTTCATTTAAATCACCATCATTATATGAAAATATATGGGATGAATATGTGAAATATAATAAAATTTTAAAAACAGACAAAAAACCTACCGTATATGCAGATAATGATTTGTATGAAAAGATTAAATTACATAATTTAGATCCATCTATTGTTTTAAAAATTACTTTTGAAGATAGAGTAATTTTCATAATTATTATATTTTTAATACGTTTGATTGTAGTAATCTTTTTAGAACTACTTGTTGAATATAATATTATTCGAACATTACATTATTCGATGATTATATATGGTATGATGTATATTATCATAATAACAGTTTTAATAATATTAATCAATTATGACGCGTATAAATTACGTATTCTCGTAAATTATCTAAATCTTAATGCAAATTCTGGTAAAATATTTATTCATATTTTCCTCTTTGCTTTGTTTTTAAGTTTAGTATATATGATGATTAAATCACAAGATACTCTGAATAATTTTGGAGATTTCTTTGATTTTACGAACATATATAAGCATATTTATGAATTAACAGAGAGCTCAATAAAAACGAAATCTGATGTTAGATTGTCACAAAGTGAAAAGCTCAAATTACAATATAGAATAGATATTATTAGCACAATTGTATTTATATTTACATCATTTCTTGTTATGGTTCTTTAGAATAGTAAGAAAATATCAAAAAATATTGAGCTCTAGTATTCAATAATTTAGAATTAATAAAGTCTTCTTGTCTAAACATACCATCATTATTAGAAAATAATATTGTATCTATATTGTTGGCAATAACTGTTATATTAACAATAGTATTTGAATATGTTTTTAATAATATATTATCATACTTTCTTATTCGTTCTAAATTATATTCAGAATTAGTGAAATTAGATTTTTCGAATGATATTCTTGCTAAAAACCCTTTATTATCATCGTCGTCAGTGTAACTAGATACTTCGCATATTTTAATATCATCATTTCCTAATTTTAAATCCTTGTTCAAAAAATCTAGAAATGTAATTTTCCAGTCATTATTTATAAAAAAAACATTTTGATGATGATTATTAATAAGAACCCATTCGTCCCAATCTCCATTATTTTTATGCAAAATAAATATATATTTATATACTTTACTACCATCTGTAATTATCATATGAATTAAGGGTGTTAAATCTTTAACATATGACGGAAAGATTATTTTATAAGGTTCAATAAAGTTTTGTTGCAAATCTATACTTATATTAAATTGTAAAATATTTCTAACAGGTTGATTAATCCAATCACGGCTATGACTATTAATAATAAAGGTTTTTTTAACAATTGGTTTTTTTGCTGCAACTGACTTATATATATGTTCTGTTATTGAAGATAATGCTATCTTATTATCATCTATTTCAGTAATTTCTTCTGTAGCAATAGAGCTATTTGCAATACTGTCTATTTTATTTTGATCCAATAATAAAGAATTAGTAACTCTTCGTTTTTCTTCAAGCTCTTGTAGTTTATTTAATAATTCATCATCTTCTGAAATCTTTTGTTCTATTGTATCATTTTGAGATATATATTGATTATATATTACATGAGATGTGTCGATGCTATGTTCTACAATAGAATTTTGTTCATCTTTTATATCATTTAATTCTGATTTTTCCTTATCCATTTTAATTTGTTTCCCGACAAATTCTTTTACTTTTGCAAGTGTCAGATTATTCAATTCAATTAATTTAACAGATATGTTTAAAAGTATAGCATCATTGCTAATAACAGATATTATATTATTAACAATTTTATCTAATGTTTTGTCATTAATAGAAACATTATATTTATCTTTAATCATTTTCAAAGAAGCATTAATAAGAATATCTCTATTTTTAGGAGATTTATATTCATCTAAAATTCCCATTCTTATTACTTAATAATAATACAAAATACATATAAAAATAAACACATTAGAAACAAGAACAAAAAAATATAATAAAATTATTGAAGAAGTTAATAATACAACTTTTATAAGTGGAAAAAATATTAAAGAAATTGAGAGCGTTTTAAGTCATCATAATAAAAAAACTTGCAATTATAATAAGTTCAAAAAAATTTTAATTGAAAAAAATAAATTAAACTTATTGTTATTTTCTCATTATGAAAAGACTTTTTTTAGAAAGTTCAAATTAAACAGGTATATAAATACACAAAAAAGTGAGAGTAAAATGATAAAGAACTTTACTAAAAAGTTTGGAGAACCTAATGATGTATTGTTTATAATGGGAGATTATGATAAAGGTGGTAATAATATGAGTGGTTTAGAACCTACAATATGTAAAAGGTTTAGAAAAATATTTAAAAATGCAGGATTTAGAACTTATTTAGTAAATGAATTTAGGACATCTAAATTATGCAATTGTTGTCATCACGAAATAGAACCATTTATGATAAGACAAAGTCATAAACCAAATGATATCAAAGTTAATAAAAAAATAACTATTAATGGATTACTTTCTCATCAAGAGGATAAGCAGAAATGCGAGATAATTCATAATAGAGATAAGAACGCTGCACAAAATATGTTAAATATTGTAAAAAGTATATTTACAATAGGAAGAAAACCAGATATATTTACGAGAATTCATACATAGTCCACGCTATGTACTAACCAAATTTTTACTATTTTTGGATATTTTGTTTGCTGTTAAATCGGCGTTTTAAATGTCCAAAGGTGTAAAATCTAAAATAATGAGTTTATTGCCTAAAATACGGACATTTTATTCTATAATATCAACACCAGAAAGAATAAAAGACCATGTATATCTATAATTCGTCATATCTTAATTATTATAAGTGTTTATAATTAAAAGTTATAATGCTATCAATTAGATGGAAATATTTGAATATAGTAACGTGATAAAAATTAACACTATAGTATTTTTGAAAGAATATAAAGATATTATAATTTTTTCTTATGAATAAAATTTTCAAAATTAGGTCTGAATAAATATTGCCTGTTTTCTATCATAGAATCATCTGTTATTTTTTCATCTTTAATAATTAGTTCTGGAATATTCCTATCAATATAAGGATTACTAATTTTCAATTTTTTATAATTTAATAGTATATTCAACCATCTTATTTGGAAAATCATAGAGAACATACCACATTCTGTATTTTTTTTTTGATGTTGTTTATTATTATATGTAATTCTAAATTTAATATCTGGATATATTTTTTGTAATTGATGTTTGATACTATAAATAAATTTTTTGATATATGATGGTATAAGTTTTGCAGTACTATCATAGTAATGAGCTCCAAAAGATTTATTTTTTGGATCTATAATAATAAATGTAGAAGTCCAATGAGAACCACTTTGATTATGTTTATCAAGATTTGTAATTAATCCCAGATATTTAACTCCTTTATTAATATATTTTTTGATATCAAGAGAACAAATATGACTATATAAACATCTTCCAAATTTATCTTCTTCTGAAAAGTCTATTGGGAAGACACCTAAAAAGGAATATTTATATTTTTTTTCATTATTATATTGCATCATAACATCTTCAATATCATAATTACTTAACCATTCTATAGGGTTTTTCATCCAATTTTTAGGAGTTTCTGGTCTTAATTCATGTTCTGCAATCATTTTAATAATTTCTTTTGTTTTTGGATCTTGTGCAATTTGGTTGAGAGCACCTGTCCAACACCAATATTGCCTATCATTGCAAATAGGCTTAATTTTTTCATTTAAAACATCTGATAATTTTGCAATACTATCTGTTTTTTTAAATACAATTTTATCAGGTTTATATTTGTTCCATGATTCTATTAATTTAATAAGAGATTGCTTTGAGAATACTCGAGGATTTTTAATATTAGAAGGACTACTATATGTTGTTTTTAACATGTTATATGTCTACCATAGAGAAAGAAAATCAATCAAATGTATGAAAAAAATGACAAACAATAAATGAAAATTATTTTTAGTTTTACTGTATCAATTTGCAGTATATATATATAACATATATATAATCATACTGTATAAAATTGTATAAAAATAAAAATTGATATATATAAAGTGAAACCGTCAAAACAAAGGATGGGTATTATTGAAGATCTTCGTCAATTTGTTAATAAATACAGGGTTGAAAAGGGTAAACCTTATACCAATACAAGTATAGGTAATCCCAAATTAAGTCTTTATATCCCAGATGAAAAATATCATGACTTCATTAATATTTATGGTTTATCACTCACTAATGGTATATCTTTACATTTTACAGAAAAACCAATAGAACCAAGTCCTCTTCGTATTGATATTGATTTCAGATTTATTATACCTGAAGAAAAATTAGGTATTTATAGTTCCCACGATTCAAATTCTTCTTTCAAAAATGATAAAAAAAAATACGATAGAATATACACACCAGAAAATGTATTTCGTATATTAGACTTCTATTTCAATATAATTAATAAATATCTCAATGTGAATGATGAAACAAATATAGCATATGTAATGGAAAAACCAAATCCAATAGAATTCAGGAATAAATTAAAGGATGGGCTTCATATTATATTTCCTCATATTATAGTTAATAATAATGTTCACCATTTCATACGAAAAAAAATTCTTGATATAGCAGCTGATATGTTTAAAGATTTGCCAATATGTAATGACTATGATTCAATAATTGACAAAGCTATAATTGATGTGAATTGTTGGCAAATGTATGGTAGTAAAAAACCAGAATGTGATGCTTATAGAGTATCTAGTATATATAAGTATTCAAATAAACAGACTATTAAGTCAGAATATGTATCAAATGCAACAGATGAAATTAATTTTATCAAGTTGTTTTCTATGAGAACAAAATATGAGAATACTAAAGACTTAGTTAAGGAAGAATATGCAAATGAAATAAATGAATATGTTAAACATATACTACCAGCAGTTGATCAAAAATTAAAAAGTAGATTGCAAAATAATATCTTTGGCAAATCTCTAAATATAAATAAAAATTATGTATCAGAGGACGAGTTAATATTTGTGAAGAAGTTTGTAAACGAATGTCTTTCATATAGTAGGGCAGATAATTATACAGATTGGATCAATTTAGGATGGGTACTTCGTAATATTGATTACAGACTTCTTGATACATGGGTTGAATTTTCTAAAATTAGTAGTGTATATATGGAAGGTGAATGTCAGCAACTATGGGATAAAATGAGAAAAGATAATATGGGAATTGGTACTTTGAGATGGTGGGCTAAACAGGATAATCATATGAAATATATAGAAATAGTGGATGAAGCTATTATTCCACTTATAGATCTTTGTATAGGAAGTGATGGTGCTCATTATGATATTGCTCGTGTAGTTTATGCACAATATAAAGATGAATTCAAATCAATTTGCAAAGATATTTGGTATAAATACGATAGACAAAAACATAGATGGATTAGAGCACGAGAGGGGTTAGATCTCAGACTTATATTAAGCAGAGATATATGTAAAAAATTTATGGAAAGAGGTTTTCATTATAACAATCTATATAGCGATGACCCTACGCAAAAGGCATTAAATGATGAAAGAGGTAAGAAGTGTTTGAAAATTGCACAACAATTAAAAAATGCTAGTTTCAAGGATAGTATAATGAAGGAATGTAGAACTCTATTTATAGATGATACATTCGAAGAACTTCTAGATAGCAGGTCTCATTTAATAGGGTTTGATAATGGTGTATATGATTTAAAAATGCACATGTTTCGTGATGGGATGCCTGATGATTATATTTTCCACAGCACAAAAATAGGGTATATACCATATAATGTTCAATCAATAGAGGCTATAGAAATCAATGATTTCTTCTGTAAGATTTTCACAAATAAAAATCTACGAACATACATATTGGATGTTTTAGCTTGTGTAATTGACGGAAGTATAGCACAAGAACGTTTCTATATCTTTACTGGACAAGGTAGTAATGGTAAGTCAAGACTATTAGATTTAATACAGAAATCAGTCGGAGATTATTATTGTATTTTACCAATTGCACTTTTAACGCAAAAACGGGCAGCTAGTAATGCAGCACAAAGCGAATTAGAAAGAACAAAAGGTAGGCGTTTTGCTGTAATGCAAGAGCCAAGTGAAGCTGATAGGATTAATATAGGTTTAATGAAGGAACTGTCTGGAAATGATAGAATTTTGGTTAGAACACTATATAAAGAGCCATATGAATTTAAACCTCAATTTAAGATGATATTAACATGTAATGAATTGCCAGAAGTTCCTAGCGATGATGGTGGTACATGGAGACGTTTAAAGGTTTGTAACTTCAGTAGCAAATTTACAGAAAACCCAAATCCTGATAAACCTACCGAATTTCCAATGGATTTAGAATTATCTGATAAATTTGACAGATGGAAAGAGGTGTTTATTAGCATGTTAATTGAGAGACATAAAACAATTCAACCAAATTCTATTCATGAACCCATGGAGGTTCGAGTAGCTACTGAAAGTTACAAACAAAATAACGATGTGATTGGTCAGTTTATAAGTGAGAAAATAGAAATAAATCCAGAATTAGAATGTCGTGTTGCTATTGGTAAGTTATATAATGATTTCAGGTTATGGACAAGTGGAAATGTCCCTAAGGGAAAGAAATGTCCAGATCGTAATCAGTTAAAGGCATATTTAGAAAAACTTTTAGGAGCATACGATAATAGAGGATGGCGTGGTATCAGATTTAAACCAATGAACGATGATACAGGCGATATTGAAGATACAATGGTATAATTTTCAAAAGTTCAAGAAAATATTATTGTAATTGTAAAAATATAATAAATTAAAGAGACTTAACTACAAATTAATTTTTATTTCTTTGATGTATAAATAATGCAAATATAGTTACTTATAAAAAAAATAATGTCTATTATTAAACTTAAAAAGCGGCAATTCTTCCACCAGCCATATCAGCATCTTGCATATATTCAATTGACATTTTAAGTTTATCAGTAAAATCTTTGAAGTCATCATAAAGTGGTATATCTATAGTATTAAAACATGTATGAGATACTGGTAATTTTTTCTTTTCTTGATTACTATTCATTTCAGGAAATATATTTATTTTGTAATTAAATGTTTCATTATATTCATCAATACCAGTCCAAAATTTTAGTAGTTTCTTTGTATAAGTTATAGGGTCCCTAAGTGATATAATATATTGATAAAAATTATTCTTAATTGTATCTGAAAGTTTTATAGCTTTATAATCAAAATTTTGAACTTTTCTATTTTCATATAATAAAATATCTATAGAAACAACAAATTTATGAATTATTTTTTCAGTAATTGCTTCTTGTGTTAATTCATTATCTAATGTATCTAAACTAATATTGAATATATTCATTGGTTTTCTTATCTTAATAGCTTTGTTACCAAAAGCATCAAAAAAACATATATGATATACCATCATTTTATCACTATCTTCATTTGATTCATACAAATGCGATGAAAGAGTAGTTAAATATTTAATATAATTATCTTTATTTATTTCAAATTCACTTTTAGCATTTGGTATATTAATAAATGTATCCCAATCTATATGTGATACATCTGAAATACCCATTTCTATTTTTAAAGGTTGATGTATTAATATATTATAAGCATTATCAAAATCTCTTATCATATAATATATATAATCTGTATATTCTGTAGATAAATAATGATTACCTGATTTTTCTATATAGTGTTCTTTAAAAAATCCTGATAGTAAGTATGAAGATAGGTTATATGGAAGTTTGAAATCATTTACGAATAAAAATATTATTAGTTCTCCTAAGAATGTATAAAATTGATTTGTCGTTGCCTCATCATATTCACTATCTGGTAAACTTGGAGACCTAGAAGTTTTATCAGGTTTATTTATTTTATCACACATTTCCTTGAAATTTCTTTTATATTCTTTTTTCAAATCCTTTAAATTGAATTTTGGATTTAAAAAATATCGTTTAGTTTCCAATATCTTTACATCAGGTTTAGCAAATATTTTTTTTTGAAATAATTCTTTTGTTATATCATTAAAAACATCTTTGGTTACACCTCCTACATCTTGAGAAAAATAGTCAATACCATCATGTGATTTCTTCTTAATACTAAATTTACTTATAGGGAAAAAAAACATATTAATGTTATATTCATTCATTAATCTAATATACTCATCAAATAATGATTTCAATGGAGTACGGGTATCTATTATAATTTCTAATATAAAATCACCATATGTTGCAATATTATAATCACTTTTATACTGATTATAAATATAAACTTTTATCATAGATTTGAGCTTGCGAATATTCTTTACATTTGTCTCTAATACTCCTACATCTACATTGTTTTTTAGAGAGTAATAATTACATGTCTTTATCATATCTTTTGCAAATTGTTCCATATTTTTATCTATTTTTAGAAAATTGTAATTATACTTACATGGATATTTTTGCTGTTGAAATTCTATTGGTTCTAAATTATCTATACTCTCTATACTTTTTTTAGAACGTGGTAAAGATTGGTAAGAATTATCTTTCTCGAGCGAATTGATCATTTCTTCATAATAAAGTTTTTGCTTTAATTCTGGATGTATGTTTGTCATGAATATTAAAGAATATTTATAAGCATCATTACTACTAGCTATATATATATCAGCAGCATATTTGCTTAAACTAATTCCATTAACAGCATTAGGTTTTTTATAAAATAGAAATCTAAAATTTAAATATAAATCTGCATTGAAGTCATCTAAATTAAATAAGGTTTCTTTAAAAACTTTTTTAACAAGCTTTCTAAATTCATTAATTTCATATTTGTCATCGTTAAAAAACTCATGGTTAAATGATATTTTGTAAATTATACCATATAATAAAATTTTAAAAAAATGCTTATAATTTACTGAAGTATATTTATCAACATATTTTTTGGCGATAGGTGAGTAAATAAGCGTATTGTCATTATTTTCTATTGTCTTACTTATCCATTCTTTGATTATAGCTCTACTGTAATAAGGCGGGCTCCAATCATCATTTTGACTATTGACAACAAATCCAATTAAGGTATTCAGTTTAACAATTGCTTTTATATCAGGGTTTTCAAAAAGTTTTTTAGTTTTTGCCTTCATTTTTTCTTTGTTACTTAAAGTTTTGGAAGCATCTGATACTAAATGAGATTTTGATGGCGAAGATATATTATCTTCTCTTATGACACCAAATGTCTCACATACTTTTGATATAAGAACATTATAAGAATCTGGCGATGTTGCATTAGGGTAATCTATTTTTTGGTCATCAAACAAAGTACCATTGCTATTCTTCCATTGTTCACAAAGAGCAGGATTATTTTTTATTTTTGATAAAATCTTTTTATATTTTGTTACTGCTTTACTCATTATGCGTAAATTTCTATATGAAGATAATATAAAAATTATACATGTATAAGTATATGTGTACATTATTTGTTTTTCAATTGTTTGAATATATAAAAAAAATGATTATTTAAGATTTTAAATTCTTTCTAGTATATAAAATGGAGTTCTGTGAAGTATGTGATAATATGCTCTATGTAAAATCTAATGAAAGCAAACAATTAGTAAAATATTGTAAACATTGCGAATATCAAAAAATAGAAACCAATGTTTCTGCAATTAAAATATCACAAACTATTTATAGCGAAGATGATTTGTTATATAATCAACATGTTAATAAATATTTAAGATATGATCCAACATTGCGTAGAATTAAAGATCCTTTGATTTCATGCCCTAACTCGTCTTGTAATGTAAATGAAGATAATAAACAGATTTTATATATTAAATATGATTCCAAAAATATGAAATATTTCTATGTATGCGAATATTGTGGTGAAACATGGAAACAGAGTTAAAAACCTATATAAAAAATAAAAAATGATTGAATATATAAGAAAGAATATATATAACATTATATGTCTTTGCGATATAAGACAAATAATATTGAAGATGTTGGAAAAACTAATGAAGACTTAAATAGTGAGAAATTGTCAAAACTAATTATGACAAAATACGAGTTTGATAAAATTATTGGATTAAGAACAATGCAACTTGCTAGTGGAGCTATTCCATTTGTTAAAATAGTTGATTTAGATATTAAAAGTAATATGGAACTTAGACAAATTGCTCTTAAAGAACTACAAGAAGGTAAAATGCCATATATTATAGAACGAGTACATGCCAATAATAAAAAAGATTATGTTAGAGTACGCGATCTAGATTTAGTAGCAGTAAAATACCTTATCCGCTAATCTTTATCACAATAAAGAAATCCAAACTGATCTGTCATAACATTTTTGTTACAAATAATAATAACCTTAAAGTTTTGTAAACTTTGTTTTGCAATAATGATAATTTTTTCTAGCAATTTATATTCATCATTATCATGAATATAATATACTAGTCTCTGAGCGTTAAGAAATTCAAAAATAGCTCTATCACAATCATTAGATATGTAAATAGTCTTAATATTTTGAATATTTAAAAAAATCTTATCAAATGTAGCTTTTTTGATAGGGTTATTATAACATGATAAATATTTTGGTTCTTTAACTTTATTTTTTTCATCAATATACTTATTTATATTGATTTTGATGGATTTTAATTTATCAATATTAGATTTAGCTGGTACGTTTTCTAATCTGTGTAAATATTGACTATTATCTTTATCAGCATTCATATTGTAGAATAACAACAGTTTATTATTAGGTTTTTTTATCAACATATTATATGAGAATGCACTGCATATATCTGTCAATAATATAATAATATATCCAATATAAATTATTCTCATTTACTATTATAAATAAATAATATTCTTAAATCATTATATTATTTTGATGTAATTCCCAAATTTTTTATTTAATATGTAAAAAAGTTCATTTATGCTTTTTGTCAATATAGTTTTAGAATGTAAAAAATACTGTATGAAAAAGTAAAAATATACCACCGGCAGGATTTGAACCTGCGCGAGCTTACGCCCATCACATCTTAAGTGTGACTCCTTAAACCAGACTCGGACACAGTGGCAATTTTACCCCAAAGGGCAGTATTTTATATAAAAATAATTAAAATATCATACAACTACTTTTATGTTGTATACTTACATATTACCCTCCCACAACTTATATACTGTTCTTATTCTTATATAACTTTTAACGCTAAGTATATAAAAAAAAATTGTAATATGATAGTAAATATATATTATCACAATGGATGAAAATTATAGAATTAATGATATATATACAGTATTACAAACAATACTAGAAAATAGTATGTCATCGCACTATATTATTTTTACTATGCCTACAGAAAATGCTACTGTTTCTGCTTATAATGGTATGTATTATACAATATCTAATATCATAAATAATATAAAATCTATAAATAAAATTAAACTAGAAAATCATTATGAAAATGATATACATAAAACATTTTTAATACTTAGGAATATTGTAAACTTAAATATAAACACATATATTAAGATTATTTTAGATAAAAAAAATAAACAGCTTAAATTCAATTTTTATAACGAAATTGATTGAATTTTGATTAAAATGTGAAATTTAGGACATTGATTTCATACATGTGTTTTATTACCGTATGTAAATTAATAACATCATATTTTGAATTATGTGCATTCTCAATATTTTTTCCGAAGTAGAATTTATACAATTCATTTAATGAAGGATTTTTATAATTCCCATATCTATTCAAAATTTTTAATATAGGCTTTGTATGCTTCATTGTACAAACTAACTCTTTTTTTTCTAATTCTGTAATAATATGAAATAGTCCATATCTAAATAGCTCGGATTTAATTACATTTATATCAAATGCAATATTATGAGCAAATATATAATTTACTGATTTTAGAGATTGATAAAATTCTTCCATAATATCTATAAATGATATTCCATCATTATCAGAAATATCATTTGTAATACCGTGAAATTGTTGGTTATAAATATCAAACCCATCTCGTTTTACAATAGTGTCTTGGAGTAATACTTCTGTAAATTTCTCATCACATACCATAATTGTGAATTGAACTATTCTACTGTTATTATATTTATCTAAATCTCTATAATTAGGATAGTATCCCCATTTTAGACCTCTAGTATCTGGCAAACCGTTTGTCTCTGTGTCAAGTATTAATGCCATGACAAATACACAATTGTGTGTCAATATACACTTTTATATATGTGTGTGTCAATTTTTATTTAACAATTGAAAAATCAGCACACTTTAATTTTATAAGTTATATTTATTTCAAATTTAATGCATTTTTTAAATCCTTTATATTATATTCATATACATTACTCTGTATTATCATAAAAGGTCTAATATGTTCTGTAATATTTTTTTTTATTATATCTCTATAATTATCTTCATATAGCGTTAAATTTGTGTCTAAAGACGTTAAACTATCATTTTCATAGTATGATACTCCTTTTTTATCAATATATCTTAAATATAGCCAATATAGAACATATTCTGTCCATGATAATTTAACCAATTCATTATATAATACATGTACATTACCATATTCATGCTCTAAATATTCCATCATATCTTTAACAACTGAAGTAATTAAAATTTCAGGAGTAATAGATATTGTATTCTTCAATTTATAAATATTTGTTCTTTTTTTTATTTTTAGTAAATCTCTAGAACCTTCCCATGCATGTGGTTGACTTTCTATAGATGGTTCGGCCGCATAACGTATTTTTTTATTGTTAGTTGCAGAAAATAAATCATTATAACCAAAAGGTTTTAGGCTTATTATATCATCATCTAATATTAAATAATATTCTGTTTTAATATATTTCCATATTAAAAGTTTTAATAACATCTGTTTTCGATGGCTGGTAAAATTATACATTGGTGAAAGCATATGGTCTTCAATAATAATTTTAGTTCTTACATTATGAATATGTTTACTGACAAATTGTGTAAAATATGGTTTATCTTCTGAAGATATAATGAAATATATACAATCTATATCACTTTTTTTAAAATGTTTATCATGTGTTTTCCACGATATTTCAAAAAACCTAATTATATTATCATGAAGATGAGTATTTGGTCGCTGATCTATATGTCCTTCTTTAGACCAGAAATATGTAAATCTTTTTATTGGTATGACAATAGAATATTTTAACATTTTATTATATTACAATATTTATTTCTGATATTTTGAGTACATAATTAAAATAAAACTTAAAATTATAAAACTTTCCAGAAATTTTCAAAAAAATAAATTATGTACTCATTTTTATATTTGGAATAACTTTTAGGATATTAATACCAAATACCATATCATCTATGCTGTAAGCAAATCATTATATGATATATTGTATGACCCTTTCAAAGGATATAATAAGACATCCTTGCTACTTAAGGAGCCATATTTTGAGTACATAATTAAAATAAAACTTAAAATTATAAAACTTTCTAGAAATTTTCAAAAAAATAAATTATGTACTCATTTTTATATTTAGAATAACTTTTGAGATACTAATACCGAATACCATATCATCTATGCTGTAAG
>Ga0222712_10001305_pt1 | contig 31102 bp, 25 predicted proteins | sample C33_657DmetaG_FD_165043 | JGI IMG/M metagenome (GOLD analysis project Ga0222712, IMG submission 165043) | Estuarine water microbial communities from San Francisco Bay, California, United States - C33_657D | ecosystem: Environmental > Aquatic > Marine > Unclassified | place: USA: California...
AGCAATAATTTTGGTTTTACCCGATTTACGGATATCTTCAAGCATCGACACTTCAAGCGCTTGCTGCTTTTGGGTGTTGATGGCTGACGCTGCCTCAGCTTCGTCGATCAAAAGCTTTTGCAACTCTGGTTTGAGTTTGGCCATACTCGCTTTGTTGATCAGCAACGTATTGTTCTGCAGCATGTGACGACTCATGGTCAGCACGCCCTGAACTTCATAGAACTTACGTGAAAAAATCGTTGGAATTGGGTTCTCTTGACCATCAACCGTCTTTTGTTGCAGCGCGGTATAGACCTCGCCAAAAGGAATCGGCGTTGGTGCAGCACCAAACCCGCGCACCATCTCAACCCAGATCGGCGACTCAGGCACACGCACTTTTAAACCTGCCATATCTTCGGGCTTACGCACCTCTTTGCTGGTAAAGGTAAAGTTGCGCCAGCCCCAATACCAAATCTTAGTCAGCGGCACAATATTGTGTTTGTCTTTCAGCTCAGCCCAGATCGGCTCCATCGCCGCGCCACGAATCACAGCCTCGGCTTCTTTCCAATCTTTCCACAAGAATGGAGCGCTAGGCATTTCAAATGCAGGCACCATAATGTTTAACGTTGGCATTGAGGGTGTCGAAATATCAAGCGCACCTGATTTGAGCTGCTGCAGCAAATCAACCTCTTTACCAAGCTGCTCAGACGGGAACACTCGAATATTGAGCTGACCATTTGATTTTTTGTTGACGTTATTAGCAAATTCTTGGTACAGGTCATAGGCAACCTCGCCGGGGCTATTGGCATGGCCAAAGCGCAACGTCACTTGGGCTGCAGCGGCCATTGACAAGGTTGTCAACGCAGCGGCCAGGGCGAATTTTGTAAATGAGCGAGCGATTTTCATAGTTTGTCTCTGCCACGATAGTTAGAATTGAACGTGAACTTGGGTGGTCATAGCCACTCAGTGTTTTTTGCTGATTCACTGTACTACAGGCGCTTCAGATGACGCAAACTATATTTTTAGTATGACAAGTGCGCCATCTGGATAGCACTGCAGGCAACGAATTATCGGGTTTTCTAACCCGAGGATCGCAGCCACCGCTGTCAACAACCGCTATTCAAACACATGCAATTGGGTTCGATTGCGACCAATAAACTCCCAATCGTACGCCACCCCTAGCCCAGGCCCAGTCGGCACTGACACGCAGCCATCCGCGCCCACACATTCAAGCTGATCGGTATAGCCGCAGGTGTAAATTGGTGCCAGCGCATTGGGGCAGTCGGGTCCCACTAGCGCGACTTCGTAGTAGTTTGTGTTTCGCATTGCTGCCATTAAGTGACGATGCGCAGGCCCGCTTGCATGAATCTCGCAATCCAGTCCTAGTGACTCTGCCATGTGCGCAATCTTGAGCGACCCAGTAATCCCCATGTCGTATTCTGGATCGACTCGTAGAAAATCAGTTCCGCCCGCCAAAACAAAATCGGCTTTGGGCTCAACACCTCGAACATGTTCGGTCATCAGTAACGGCGTCTTAAGCATTTCGCGCAAACGTTTGTGTGCAAAGGCAGAAACACCCCCATCCCGATAAGGATCTTCGTACCAAAAGTAATTACCTTCATCGCACGCACGCCCCACATACAACGCATCCGCAAAGGTTCTGAGTTCACAAGCGGGGTCTAACATCAAGGTCAAACGATCACCCATATGTTTGGCCAAATGCAGCACGTTGGCGGCTTCTTCACGTGCATTGCCATCGTTCCAGCCGTGCACTTTGAAAGCCCGATAGCCTAAGGCATAGCAATGTTCGGCAAAATCAACGAAGGCCTCTTTGCAATCAAGCCCGCCATTGCGATCAGCATGATAAGTACTGGCGTAGGCCGGCAAGCGCTTACGGTAGCCACCCAGTAGCTCAGTTACCGAAGCCCCATAGTGGCGCCCAGCCCAATCCCATAGAGCAATATCCAAGCACCCATGGCCCATATGATCGAACTGCCGAATATCGCGTTTGAGATCTTCGTAGATCGCGATACGTTCGCGGGCGTCTTTGCCGATGATTCGGGGGCAAAGCATTAGTAACTGACCAAGGCTTGAGCGCGTCGCCACCCACTGGGCAACGTACTCACCCCGCCCGCCGTCAGCCGTCTGGATCACAATGGCAAACTTAGAGAGACGAACCGTCGAGCCTCGCTTAAAGGTCACCGACTGCGCCATCCCTTGGCGCGCCAAGTTTTGAGCATCAAACTCAAATTCATGCACTTCGACGCGTGTAATGAGGCTCATCTCCGATCCTTTTTTTGTGAATGATCCATATTAGCTTCAACTCAAAACCGGCACTCGCGGAAAGACCCATGCGCAACCGAACAACAGGGGACCGGCACCGGTGAAAAAATCTAAACAAGGCTATATTAAGATACGAGACAATTCAAGGAGAACTCGCTATGCGTATGAATAACCTAAAAAAATTATGGAGTGAAGGCAAAACCACCGTGGGTGCTTGGCTTTCGATCCCAAGCGGCTTTTCGGCTGAAGTGATGGCCCATACCGGTGTCGACTGGCTTTGCGTCGATATGCAGCACGGTTGCATTGATTACTCAGACGTCGTACCAATGCTCACCGCAATTTCAACCACCAATGTCACCCCCTTAGTGCGTGTGCCATGGAACGAACCCTCAATGATCATGAAGGTACTCGATGCGGGTGCCTACGGCGTGATCGTGCCCATGGTCAGCAATCGTGAAGAAGCCGAACGCGCTGTCGCTGCATGCCGCTATCCACCTACCGGCATGCGCAGTAACGGTCCAAACCGTGCCTTTATGTACAGTGGTGCCGACTACCAAAAACACTCTGACAAAGAAATGCTCTGTATCGTCATGATCGAAACCCCTGAGGGCATCGAGAAGATGGAAGAGATCATTTCAACCCCAGGCCTCGATGGCGCCTATATCGGGCCAACCGATTTAGCCTTGGCGTTGGGCTTGCCCCCAGTGATGGATAACGACGAACCCTTGCACGTGGCAACCGTCAATCGCATGCTTGAGCTGTGTAAAAAGCATAAGGTTGTGGCAGGCATGCACACTGGTAGTTCAAAGTATTCACAACGCTATATTGACCAGGGCTTTCAAATGGTGATGTTGGTCAATGACCGCGCGGCGATGTCAAACTGGGTCAAAGCTGAAGTCGGTCGCTTAACGGGTTGGACACCTGCCGTACCTACGACTCCGTCAGGTAATACTGGTTATTGAGCACCCAGAAATTTCATGCTCTTGTGATGCAAAAGACCTCAAACATTGACAACATTGTTTGAGGTCTTTTTTTCTAACATTCTTGGTCTAGCCAGCAAACACGGCGCAAAGCCTGGTTACTAGAGACCAAGATACCGAAGCGTCGGCAACGGTTTCGCTGACGACCGAATCGTCTACTTTGCTCACTTCTTGGCGGCTTTCTTAGTCGATTTTTTAGGCGACTTCTTGGCAGACTTCAAACTTGCCTTGTACTCTGCAAACACTTTCACCGCAATCAGCATGGCTTCGCGGATTTTAGGTGCACCGACATAGCCCATCAATTGCAGCAAGACTTCGGTAATCTCTTCTTCTGTCCAGCCCTGCTTCAAAGCGAAGATCATATGGATATGAAGTTCAGCTTCTTGCCCCGTGCAGGCGTCTGACACCATCACCACGAGCGCGCGTGTTTTTAAGTCAAGACCGGGGCGAGCCCACAAGGCACCAAACACTGAGGTCGTTGCAACCTTGATGAAGTTGGTCATCAACGGATCACCATAGGTCACCGTATTTGATTTTTTAAAACTTGCCTCACCATGCAGCGTGCGGCGAACTTCCATGCCTTTTTGGTACAGATCGTCGTTGTTCATGCTTGTCTTCCCTTATCGTGTCGTTGTTAATTTAGAAACTTCTTAAAATACTTAAATCCATCGTCGGGCGGGTGAGTCACTTAATAAATCAATTCGCTGCAGCCAGACCGCCGTCAATCGTAATATAAATACCGGTTGTATATGACGAGCGCTCTGACGCCACAAAGGCAACCGTATAGGCGATCTCTTCGGGCTCAGCCGGGCGTCCAAACGCCATACCCGCCACCAAGTCAGTCCAGCGATTTTCATCACCGTACATCGCCAGAGCGCGCTGTTTATAGACTTTGGTCAGACGCTCTGTTGCCACGGGGCCTGGGCTCACGCCCACCACGCGAATACCATCTTTGTGAGAGCTGCCGCCCAGCGCACGGGTGAAGGCCATCAGGCCGGCATTTGCGGTTGACCCTGCAATATAAGACGAGGTCAGGCGCTCGCCTGCCGCGCCTAAAATATTGACGATCACACCTTGATGACGTACTTTCATCTTGCGGTAAATTTCACGACAAAGATTGATGTAGCCAAAAACCTTTAAATCCCAGGCTGTGCGCCAGGTGTCTTCGTCTACCGTCAACAAATCCCCACCAGGGATGGCACCCGCGTTATTGACCAAGATATCGATGTCACCGGCCCAGTCGCTGACTGTCTTTGCCGACCCTTTTGCACTTAAATCTGCCGACAAATAGTCAACTTTAGCGCCCGTGGCGGCTGTGATCTCAGCGGCCAACTCTTTTAAAGCAGCGCCATCGCGCGACACTAGCAGAACCTCACACCCCTCTTGCGCCAACACCATTGCGCACGACTTACCGATCCCTTTCGAGGCACCGGTCACAAGCGCACGCTTAGCCTTGAGTTTTAAATCCACTGATTTCTCCTGATTGTTCTTATTAGTTGTGAAGCTGACGACGCTTGTGTTCGACGCTTTGACATAATTACCTAGCCTGCATGGTACATAAGATTAGCGTTTTGCGTCAGCCGAACCGGCGAGCATCTCCCATAGGGCGTCCGAGCGATCGCGCTTAGCCAAGGCCCAAATCGGTTGTAACCGATCCACTTGCTGGGCTGCTTTGACGTCTTCGATTGCAACGATGCGACTCGCAATCTTCCAGACACCTTGTCGGCATTCCATGCGGTCAACGTAGCGACAGAGAAGCTCAACCACAACCTTCTTGCCCTCTTGCAAAGGTTCGTCACCCAGCCATAACTCGATCGTTTCAAGGGCCTCATGACCGTAACGCTGAAAGGCGACGCAGTAGGTTTCAGCCACTGCGACGTTGTCACTTAAAAAATCGATCTTGCAATTTCCGACGAAATGCATCGACTGTTCAATTGTTTGATGTCGGCGTTCAAGCCATTCCATAAATCCGTCAACATTACCCTTATAACCACCATGATCGTCATAGGCGTCTGGGTGGTAGGCCTCGCGTACTAAATCCCATTCGCGACGATCGACACCACGACAGTACGACACCAAGTTGTCTTTGATACGCTCTTTATTTAAAAGTTGTTTTAAACCGTCTGCAGTCACCGAGTCCATTATTCTTATCCCTCTTTCTGGTTGCTAAGCATTGCACGCAAGCGCGTGCGCAGTACTTCTTTTTGGATTTTTCCGGTTGGTGTCATGGGCAAGGCCTCAACGAAATAGCACTCGACCGGAATCTTAAAGCTTGCAATCTTACCTTTACAGTGGGCAATCACTTGTTGGGATTGCTTGGGGCCAGTCGCTGCGCTCACAATAAAGGCCACAGGCACCTCAGATAAGCGTGCATCAGGCCTACCTACCACCGCTACGTACTCAACGCCTGGCAGCGTTGCAATCAAACCTTCAATTTCAGCTGGAGATACATTTTCGCCACCGACTTTCAACATGTCCTTTAATCTAACCACAAAGCGTACATGACCGTCTGCGCGCAAGATTCCAGCATCACCACTTTTGTACCAACCCTCTGAGTCGAACACTTGCTCAGTCGCCTCGGGCTGATTGTGGTATCCGATCATGCGACTATACGAACGCACCTGTATCTCACCCACCTCGCCTGTGGCGGCCGCCTGTTGGGTATTAGGATTGATCACCCGCAGCTCAACGCCTGGCAAGGGATAGCCACTGGCAGCGCAGCGTTGTTCAAGGTTTGCGTCTTGAGGGGTTAAGGTGACACCGCCCCACAATTCAGTCACGCCATACCCCGATAAAGTTGGGCAGACTTTACTTTGTGCGGCCTGGGCAAGTTCGATGGTTGAATCTGCACCAACGGTCAAGGTACCAAAACGCAGACTGCTAATGTCAGACGGTTTTTTAGCAAGAGCCAGCATAAAGTCATTGAAGTGTGCATCAAAGCCATGCACCACCGTGACCCTATACTTGGCGATCAACTCAAGTGCCTGATCCACCTGAAAACCGCTCATGATGACCTGTGCACCGCCACACATAAACGACATGATCATCGAGTAGCTGATCGCGTACACATGAAACAGTGGCAAGTAGGTCAGTTGGACATCGCTTGCTTGCAACTGCATCGCCTCAGCGCGATCGAAGCATAAGCGCATGCCGTTGTGGCTCAGCAGTACCCCTTTCGGGTTGCCTGTGGTGCCCGAGGTGTAAACGATTAGTGCTGTGTCGGTTGGCTTTGGCGCCATCGCAGAGCACGAGTTCAGAATGTGAGATTCTTGATGACTTTGGTACCTTTGATCATTACGCGCTTGCAAATCGTGACGAGGCAAGTCACCAAGATCCCTAAAAGACTCCCATCCTAGAGCCCCCTGGATCGCCGAGTCACCCATCATGACCACGCGCTTCAAGCTTGGCACAGCGTCTGAGCGCACCTGACCTTGCGCATCGACAGCGACTTGGCCTAAGGCTTCAAGCAAGATAGCGTCAAAATTAACGGGGCCACTCTTCCCCGCAGAAATGAGTAACACGCTACCCGAATTTTTGAGTGTGAAAGCTAAATCCTGTGTGCGATAGCGAGTATTGAGCGGCACTGCGACCGCACCAATCCTGATGACAGCAAATAATAAACACTCAAGCATTGCACTGTTGGTGAGCCATATTGCAACGCGATCACCCTTTTTAACGCCTAACGCTTGCAACGCGTGCGCGAGTTGCTCAACCTCTGTCTCAACGTCCTGATAGCTCCAACTTTTATCTTCAAAGGTCAAAGCATGACGCGCGCCCCAGCGCTGGGCAGCTAGAGCAGGCAAGTCTCCGATCAAATCGCAATACACTAGCTGTGCCGTCATATTATTCAAAGTTATCGTTTTTCATTTGACTAAATACCGCAGGCTTACCCGGCCACAAAACCTTGGCGTTACCGTTGATCAGTTCGACGGTAACCGTGGTGAGATAGTTCCATTAAACCTAACCGAGATCAAGGCATCTTATAGCGATCCAAAATGTTGCGCCGCCACAATTGCTATAAGATCAATGCGGTGCCTCAATTTCAACGCTTCAACTGACGACCTCTCAGGCGAGAAACTGTAGACTTGTTACATTGAGGCCTGCCCGTCACCAAGTTTTCAATTGCTTATGCCTCACCCAGATTTCAGCTCAATCCGCGCTCGCCTTGAAGGCGCAAATCCAGTCCCGTTAGCCATGTCGCTGATGCACATGACGGGCGATTTATCATTACTCGAGCACATCATGCCGCATATTCGCGGCGCCTGGGAACATCTCGAATCCATCCCTCCAGAGCTCGCGGGCAGCATTCGCGACCGTATGGCTGCCTGTATGGTTGAGGTGAGCAAGGGGGGCTCGCCAAGCATGGCACAGCCTTCCAGCCAAGTCATACAAAAAATGATGAGTGCAGCTGTTGGTGAACAAGTGTCTGAAGCCTACGTACCAATGCTGCTTGAGCAAGTGGGCCTGCAAGTCAGCGATCAGCACATGCTGAATCTTGCGCAATCGGCCACTCATGACGAGGTGCAGTCGGGCGCTCAGACAAACGATATTCACATCGCAATCATCGGCGCCGGTGCCTCGGGGCTGTGCGCCGCCATCCAGCTGGGCAAACTCGGCATCCCTTACACCATCTTTGAAAAAAACGCTGAAGTTGGCGGCACCTGGTACGAGAACCGCTATCCAGGTTGCGCGGTCGATACACCCAATCATTTTTATCAATTCTCATTTGAGCCCAACAACAACTGGCCAAACTACTTTTCACAACGCGACGCGATTCAAGCATATCTAGAACATTGCGCTGAAAAGTATGAGGTACGTCAACACATTCGGTTTAATACAGAAGTGTCGGCGGCTGTGTTTGATGAAGCGACGCAAACCTGGACCATTCAGGTAACGAGCAAGACGACCAAGCAAACAACGCATCAGCCAACTGTGCGAGCAGTGCAACAGAATACTGCTCAGGCAAGTCATCAGGAAACCACCAAGACGACAGACCACACAATTGGCCAGACAGCTGATAATTCGCAGAGCGTTGAGCACTTCCAAGCCAACGCGATCATCTGCGCAGTGGGCCAACTCAACCGCCCAGCGATCCCAAAGCTGCCGGGTCTTGAACACTACCAAGGTCAAATCGTTCATACCGCGCAATGGGCTGAGCACCTTGACGTGAAGGGTAAAAAAGTTGCCTTAATCGGTACCGGCGCCAGCGCCGTACAAGTGGGCCCCGCCATCGCTCCACAAGTTGAATCACTCGCCGTATTACAACGCTCAGGCAGTTGGGTGGTTCGCAGGCCCAATATCGATGGTGTCGTCAGTGAGGATACCAAGTGGGTACTAAACAACGTGCCCTTCTATGCACCTTGGTATCGCTTTCAATTATTTTGGGCCTTTGGCGATGGCTTGTTTGAGGCGTTAAAAATCGATCCGACCTGGCAAGGTGGCTCTGAATCGATCAGCGCGTTTAACGCGCGTCTGCGCGAAAGCATGATGAAACATATTCGTCGTGAGTTGGCTGGCCGAGACGATTTGCTAAAGAAGGTCGTGCCTGATTTTCCGCCGTTTGGTAAGCGCGTATTGGGCGATGCAGGTTGGTACAGCATGCTCAAGCGTGACAACGTGCGTCTTGAAACCGGTGCGATTAAACAGGTACATGCCAAAGCTGTTGAACTTGAAGATGGTACCTTGATTGAGGCCGATATTCTTGTAATGGCCACCGGCTTTCAAGCGGGTCGCATGTTGTGGCCAATGGATATTCAAGGGCTCGGTGGTGTCACGATCAGACAAAAATGGGGCGACGATGATCCAAGAGCGTTCTTAGGCATCACGGCACCAGAGTTTCCGAATTTTTTTATGATGTACGGGCCCAATACAAATATCGGCCATGGTGGCAGCGCCCTCTTTTTGGCCGAATGCCAAACCCGTTACTTCATGGGCTTGATCCAGGCCTTACGCACCCAACCGATCCGTTCAATCGAGTGTCGCCAAGACGTACACGATCGCTATAACCAAGAGATTGATCGTCTGCTCGGGCAACTCTCCTGGAGCCACCCTTCGGTCTCGACCTGGTACAAAAATGCCAAGGGTCGCATCGTCACCAATCAGCCCTGGAGTCTGCTCGACTATTGGCGCTTAACCTATGAGGCCAAGCTGTCTGACTACCATCTGGTTGGTTAGTTGTATGCTCTTGGTTATACAAAACGCCTGAGGTTTTAAAATGCTGTCATATTGGATGCAAACCGTTGAAAACAAGACGGTGCTTGAGCAACGCACCATCGATATCCCAACGCCCGGCCTCAAACAGATTTTGGTGCGCCTGCATGCTGCCAGCCTCAATCGCGGCGAGTTTGTGATTGGTCACGGCTTGCATAAAGGCGGCCAAGCTAGCCCCATTGGCATAGAAGGCGCTGGTGTAGTCAGCGCGCTAGGCATTGACGTCAAAGGCATTGCAGTGGGCGATAAAGTCATGGGCCGTTGCCGCGGCGCGTTTGCCGAATACGCCTGTATGGATAGCGTCGAGGCCCTCCCAGTGCCTGCTAACTTAAGCTTTGAGCAAGCCGCCAGTGTGCCGCTCACCTTTTTAGTGGTGCACGACATGCTGTCGCTGCAAGGCAAGCTTCAAGCAAATGAATGGCTACTAATTCACGGCGTGTCATCAGGCGTTGGCGTGGCGGCCCTGCAAACTGCGAAAGCGATGGGCGCAAAAGTGATTGGCACTTCGGGCTCGCCCGAAAAACTAGCACGCTTAAAAGAACATGGCTTAGACTTGCCCCTGTGCTTGCGCGGCTCAGGCTTTGAAGGCCCCGTGATGGAAGCCACTGGAGGCAAAGGTGCTGACTTGGTGGTCGATACCGTTGGTGGCTCGGTCTTTGCAGAGAGCATTCGCTGCATGGCGTTTGAAGCGCGCTTTGCGATGGTGGGTTATGTGGATGGCGTACTGTCAGCCGAGCTCGACCTGTTAGCCCTTCATTCAAAACGCTTGCGCTTGTTTGGCGTGTCAAACAAGTTGCGTTCAGCCGAACAGCGGGCTGCATTCTTACCCGAATTCAAAGCTGAAGTGTTACCCGCGATTGCAGATGGCCGCATCAGACCCTTGGTGGATCATGCCTTTGCATTTGAACAACTGGCGCAAGCCAAAGAGATGATGGAAACAAACAAGCATGTTGGCAAAATCGTTTTACGCATGCCTGTTTAGTGCTTGCTTGCTTGGGCTGAGCACCATGATCCAACCTGTTAGCGCACAGCTAAGGCCCGAGTTTGCATCACCCGAAGTCATGATGCTCGGTGACTCGATCACTGAGGCGGGGCCTTGGAAGACGTTATTTCCAAAAACGCGTATTTTGAATCGAGGTGTACCGGGCTATACCACCGACCATCTGTTGCGCGAGATGAAAGCAACCGTGGCGTTGCGACCAGCCAAAGTTTTTTTGATGATTGGCATCAATGATTTGCTTAGAGGCGCAACGGTCGAGTACACGTTTAAGCAATACACCTTGATTGTCGAAGAACTGCAGAAAAACAAGATTACCGTTGTGATGCAAGCCACGCTTGAATGCTCACGTCCGCAATGTGGCAGTACAGTCGATAATGTCAAATGGTTGAATCAAAAGCTTCAAGCCTTTGCCGTCGCTCGCAATATCCAATGGCTTGACTTGAATCCCGGTTTGACGAACGATGCGCAAGGTCTGTTGCCAAAGTACACCTGGGATGGCTTACATCTTTCTAAGGCTGCTTACTTGTATTGGGCCGAGAGATTGAAAAGTTTTGTTCAATGAGGTCGGTACTAGCTAACTTAATTCAAGATGCAATTCTGGGTTGGGGTGAGATACCGCACTACAACCATTGATCAGGCGCGCTAAGTAAAAAATCAGCAATCGCGATACCGCCAGTACCAACCACTACCGGCTTACTATCCTGATAGCTTTGTGTGAATTTCTTTAGCCCAGCAAGGGATCCCTTACGACGGCCGCTTTTGACCTCAATCGCCGTTACCTTATCGCCCTGACTCAAGACAAAATCGACCTCATCGCTGCGCTCGCGCCAGTATTGCAGCTCAACACCTGAAGACTTGTAATTATGCAGGTGTGCCCCAATGGCAGATTCAACGAGTCGACCCCAAAGCTCTCGATCATTCATCGCAGCATCATGACTCATACCCAGCTGCGCGCTGATGAAAGCAGAATTTAACGCCTGCAGCTTAGGGCTTGAGGCTCGACTGCGTGCTTGATCACCCGCAAACTTTTCGATCCCAGTTAGCATCCAAGCGCCACCTAGCAAGGTCAGATAGTTTGAGAGCGTCGTGGTGTTGCCTGCGTCTTGCAGTTGCCCGATCATTTTCTGAAACGATAAAATCTGACCTGAGTAATGGCATCCTAAAACAAACAGCCTGCGCAACAACGCTGGCTTATCGATGCGACATAACTGTAAGACGTCTCGCGTAAGCGTTGGCTCAATAATCGAGTCAAGCACATAGTCGCGCCACCGAGTCTCATCTGAAATCAACGAGGCTGCGCCTGGATAGCCACCAAAGTAGATGAACTGCTCAAGACTCCAACCAAACGCCTCGCGCATTTCAGCGTAAGACCAGTGCGGTGCGCGGATCAATTCAAAACGGCCAGCAAGGCTTTCGCTGACCCCTTGTTGCATTAAGAACTGAGACGAGCCCAACAAGACGACGCGTAACGGATGAGACGATCCGACCTGAAAGCTATCTTCATCCCAAAGCATTTTGATCACTTCAGACCAGCGCTGAACCTTGTGCACTTCATCTAGCACCAAGACGCAGGGTTGGTTTTGACTGACTCGCCGAGCGATATCCCACTGCTGCTGCACCCAGCCGGCATCGGGGCTGCTCGGCAAATCGGCCGAAGCGTAGTGACCGACACCATCAAAACTAGCGATCGCTTGTTTTGCAAGCGTGGTTTTGCCCACCTGGCGTGGACCAGACAAAATCTGCATGAACCGGCGAGGCTCTTGCAGGCGTTTACATAGCGTGGGGTACTGCAAGCGATTGAACATTACAATTTACTCGATTTATTGAGTAATTTTACACGATGCATTGAGTAATTTGTAATTTACCTATAAAAAACGATTATTTCTACAGCGGAAATACCCGATAAATCCTTTATTTATTAGTGCTTTGCGTAAGCCTAATCACCATATCAGCCCGAAAAACGACGTCTTCGGACTCACTGTTGTTCAGGCGCAATTACCTAACCGCACGGCTCGACGACAAAACGACTCAGTTAACCACCGTCGCTAATCAATCGTAATCTTCACCCCATCTGTCTTAAGCAGATCAGCCAGTTTCTGAGTCTCATTCTTCAAAAACTGCCTGAACTCTTCTTGTGTGCGCGGCTGCACCACTAACCCCGTTCGCGCAATCGCCTGCTTAACTGCAGGGTCTGCAACGGCTTGCTTCAACGCCTCATGCAACTGCTTTTGCACAGACGGCTCGACACCTTGTTGCGTCAAAAATCCGTACCAAGTCCCAAACACCATATCGATGCCTAACTCTTTAAGAGTCGGCACCTCGGGCGCATCGGGGTGGCGTTCTGCTGCCGCAATCCCGATCGCCTTCAGTCGACCTGCTTTCACATTCACCATACCAGTGGGGATATCAAAAATCCCCATGACCTGACCGCCAAACAAGTCGTTTAAGGCGGGCCCCATGCCCTTGTAAGGCACATGCGTAATTTTGATCTTCGCAGCATGAGCAAAAAGCTCGGCTGCGATATGCGCGCTTGAACCGTTACCTGACGAACCTAGCACCAACCCAGTTGGGCTTGCTTGAGCCAGCGCGATAACTTCGGCTAAGTTTTGCGGGGGCAGCTTGGCATTGATATAGAGCAAGCTTGGCGCAGTGCCAATTAAGAGCAACGGTGCAAGAGAGCTTGGTTGATAGCTGAGGTTTTCTTTCAGTAAAGGATTAGACGTGAAGGCGTAGGCAGTCACCAACAAGGTATAGCCATCTGCCGGGGCTTGGCTCACATACTGGGTACCGATGATCGTACCCCCGCCCCCGCGGTTCTCAGTGACAACCGATTGCCCCCACAATTGTGAAAGATAGTGTGCGATTGAGCGGGCAAAAATATCAGTGCTGCCCCCAGGCGGATACGGCACAACAATCGTGACGCGTCTTTCAGGAAATGCTGCGTTGCAAGAAAACACTGCCAACGCAAGGCCAAGCGCCACAAACATCTTGGTTAACCAAAACGTTGAAGATCTCGTTAAAGACCCCGTTAAAGATACCTTGAGCGATCCCGTTAAAGCTTGATTTAAAGATGCGTCAAATCGCCTCATGATCTCTTCTCTGCGAAAACTCGTTTGGGCGGCCAAGAGACTGTCAAAAAACAAGGCCTGACCTCGTTAAAAATAAGATCTTATCTATTATGATCAATCCAAGCTTGTGAGCAGGCTTTTAAACCGTCTCACCTGCGACCGACTGCCAATCAGGCGGTACTCGGCTTAGATAAATACTAAACAATAAAGCACTCGCGTTCAAAACTATTAAACCTCAAATCCCGCGATCATTTCGGAGACCTCTGATGAATTTCAAACTAAACACACTGCTTGCCGCACTTGCCTTGACCTCAAGTGTTACAGCACAAGCGCAAAGCCCTGCCTCACCGCTGCCTACCGCCACCGCCCAATCTCAAGGCTTTTCTGAAGAGGGCTTAAAGCGTATCGATACCTTCTTTAAAAAAGAGGTTGCTGATAACCGCATGCCTGGCGCTGTCGTTGCTGTAACAAAGAATGGCAAGCTAGTGATCTATGAGGCCTATGGCTATCGCAATAAGGCCACTAACACGCCCATGACCACAGATACGATTTTTGCCTTGGCCTCGATGACCAAGGTGATGACTACCGTTAGCGCGTTGACATTTTATGAAGAAGCCAAGATGCCTTTGCATGCCTCAGTTGCAAACTGGTTTCCGCAGTTCAAAGACATGAAGCTTGGTGTGTTGGCCGCTGATGGCACCTTAACAACGGTACCCGCTAAAAAGCCTGTCACGATTCAAGACTTGATGCGTCACACCAATGGCCTGACCTATGGCGGCCGTGGTGCAACAGCAATTCATAAACAGTTTCCGGCCTCGTCATCGAGCTCAGCAATGAATTTAGATGGTAAGCAGTTTATTGATAAGCTCGCGTCGGCGCCTTTGTTGTACGAACCAGGTACGGCTTGGGATTATGGTTTTGGTTTGGATGTTCTGGGCTTGATTCAAGAACAAATTACCGGCAAGACGTTAAGCGAAGTCATGCGCGAACGCATTTGGAGCAAGCTCGGCATGGTGGATACGGATTTTGACGTGAAAGCAAAAGACGCTAACCGCTTTGCGCAACCACTGCCCAATGACACACTCACTGGCAAGCCACAAAGCATGCCGATCTTGACCGCAAAACTCAAGTATGACTGCGGTGGCGGCTGCGCCTACGGCACTGCAGGCGACTACATCCGCTTTGGGCAAATGCTATTGAATGGCGGCTCGCTTGAAGGCAGGCGCGTGCTCGGCCCTCAAACCGTGGCATTCATGACCTCTAACCATTTAGACGCAGGGATTCAAAACCGCGTTGCGGTCACCGAACCCGCTCGCGTCGGTTATGGTTTTGGTTTGGGCGTTGCGGTGCGCACCGAGCGCGGCTTGTCTGCGATTAATGGCAATATCGGGGATTTTTCTTGGAACGGCGCCTACGGCACCACCTTTTGGGCTGACCCAAAAGAAAATATGGTGGTGGTTGTGATGGCTGCGACGCCTGGCGAAGTGCGTAAAGAGTACCGCGAAAAAATCAACGCACTCATTTACAGCGCGTTAGAGAAGTAATCGTTTTGGTCATTCTCGGCGTGCCAAAACATGCCGAGAACACGCACCGCCATACGGTTGTTGGGCAGACAACAAAATATCTTTTAAGCCCATACTGCAAGAATGGATTACAGTAGAGGTGACGAATGACCGTCATTTCTTGGCTTTGATTCACCAATGACCCTTAAACGTCCGATTCAAATCGCCCTGCTAGGCTGCGTGCTGTTGGCAGGTTTTGTTGGGTTTCGGGTCTGGCAAGGGCCGCTTGTGGCGGCTTATCAGCTTAAAACCATTGATCTCACTCAAAATGTCGTCGCGACTGGGCGGATTGTTTCGACCTCGCGGGTGCAGGTGAACACCGAGATCGCTGGGGTTGTGCTTGAGCGCCGGGTCAAAGAAGGCGATCGGGTCAACGCAGGCGATATTCTGATTGTGTTGCGGGCTGACGATTTGGCTGCCAAGGCACAAGAGGCGCAAGCGAGCCTTGAGCAATTGCAGCGCGCCCGTCGGCCACAGGCGCTTGCTGCGCTCAGGCAAGCAGAAGCGCAGTTTGCCCAAGTACAGCGCGAAGTCAAACGCCGTCGTGATCTTTTTAAAGCCGATTCAATTTCACGCGAAGCGCGCGAACAGGCTGAGAACCAAGAAAACACTGCCAAAGAGGCGCTCGAGCAGGCGCGCTTACTGGTCGCCTCGCTAGAGCCTGGTGCCTCAGAAGAAAACGTGTTGCGCGAGCGTCTTGCCGCAGCGCGGGCCTTATTAGAAAAAACTACGATTCGCGCGCCGGTGGCAGGCACAATCTTGACGCGTAATGTCGAGCCTGGCGATGCGGTGCAACCCGTCGGCAAAGCTTTACTAGAGCTTGCCCGCGCCGGCGATACCGAAATTTTGATCCCTCTCGATGAACGCAATATTGGCAACATTGCCCTGGGCCAGATCGGAGTGTGTATCGCTGACGCTTACCCGAACCGCCCGTTCAAAGCTATTGTCAACTTCATCTCGCCAACGGTTGACCCGCAGCGCGGCACGGTCGACATCCGACTAAAAATTGATCCGGTACCTGACGGACTCAAACATGACATGACACTCTCGGTAGATATCGTCACCGCCGAGCGTTCAAACACACTAGTCATCCCCAATGACGCCCTGCTCTCGGTGAGCGGCTCTCAGGCGCAAGTGCTCACCGTGCAAAGCGGAAAGGTGGTACGCACGACTGTTGAACTTGGCCTCAGGGGCTTAGCGCTGACTGAAATCAAGCAAGGCCTCAAAGCAGATGACTGGGTACTGTTAGCGGCCAGCGCCAAAGAAGGTGCGCGGGTTCGCCTAGCGCCTCAACCTATTCCCACACACACCCAAGGACTGTCGTCGCGTAAAGAAACGCCGGTGAAGTTCAACTAACAATGTGGATTGAATCAACCATTGCCGTAAAGTTTATGCGTCAGGGGCGCACTCAAACAGCTTTGATCATGGTTGGGATTTCAGTCGGGGTTTCGGTCATTGTCTTTATTACGGCGTTGATCCTTGGCTTACAAAGCAACATCATTGCTCGCACACTCGGTACGCAGTCACATATCCGTGTTCAACCGCCAGACGAAAAAAATATCATCACGCCTAGCCGCGATGGCAGCGTAGCATTAGTCACTGAAGATAAACGCGCACAACGCTTGCGCTCAATTCTGAATTGGCAAGACGTACGCGACACCCTGGACACCTTGCCAGAAATCAAAGCGGTATCCCCCGTCGTATCAGGCCCCGCGTTTGCCCGCAAAGGCGAAGTCTTTAAATCGATTTCAATTCTTGGGATTGATCCACCGCGTTACGAAAAAATCATTCCGATCAGTACAGATATTATTTCTGGCAAGTTCAAAGTGGGTGCGGGTGATGCTGTCATCGGCAAGATTCTTGCAGATGATCTTGGTTTGCGGGCTGGTAATAAATTACGCATCGAATCCGGTGATGGACGCGCAGCGGTCGTAACCATCGCCGGTATTTTTGAGATAGGTGTACGGGATCTGGATGCACGCTTTGTTTACGTCGATCTCAAGCAAGCGCAATCTTTGCTAGGGCTCTATGGCGGGATCAACCTGATTGATCTGACAGTACAAGATTTGTTCGCGGCTGAAGCGACAGCAAACAGAATCTCGCGCCTCACTGGGCTAAAGGCCGAAAGCTGGATACAGACCAATGCACAACTCGTCAACGCGCTCGCCTCGCAAAGCCTATCGACCTCAATCATTACTTTTTTTGTGGCCTTATCGGTCGCCTTCGGTATCGCCAGCGTGCTTGCGATTAGCGTCACTCAACGCACGCGCGAGATCGGGATCTTACGAGCGATGGGTATTCGTCGTTCGCAAATATTGCAGGTTTTTTTGCTGCAAGGTGGGATACTAGGGCTGATTGGCTCGGCCATCGGCGCGAGCTTTGGCTACTTACTGGTGATGGCATTTAATCAGTTTGGACCAAAACTGTTTTATATCGAAGTGCCTTCGTACTTGATTAGCGGTGCGGCAGCGGTTGCCACGGTGGTAGGCATACTAGCGGCACTCGCCCCTGCCTGGCGAGCCTCACGGCTGGATCCTGTCCAGGCGATTCGGTATGTCTGACGTCTCTTCACCGGTTTTGTCGTTAGTCGACGTTCGTAAGTCATATAACATTGGCTCGCCCAACGAAGTTGAAATTCTGCATGGCATCAACCTCACGGTGCAAGAGCGTGATTTTTCGGCCTTGGTGGGGCCCTCGGGCTCGGGCAAAAGCACCTTGCTCAATATCATCGGGCTACTCGATCAACCGACCTCAGGTGAGCTCTACATTTTGGGTCAGCCAACTCGTGAGATGGAAGATGAAGCACGTACCGCACTACGCGGCAACACCATCGGTTTTGTCTTTCAGTTTCATCATTTGATCCAAGCGTTTACCTCTCTAGAAAATGTTTTGATGCCGTTGATGATCAAAGGTGGAAAACCAAAACCAGAGTTTATCGAACGCGCAAAAAATTTATTGGGTGAAGTCGGCTTAGGCAGCCATCTCAATAAAAAGCCCGATGAGTTATCGGGCGGACAGCAACAACGTGTGGCGATTGCACGTGCGTTAATCACGCGCCCTGCTCTACTGCTTGCCGATGAACCGACTGGCAACCTCGATACGAAAACGGCAGCTGAGATTTTTACTTTGTTTAGAAAATTCAATCAGCAGTTTGGTTGTGCGGTGTTGCTCGTCACGCATGATGCCCGACTATCAACCACGTGCGATCGCACGATCACACTGGTTGATGGGCAGACGGTAGAAGCCTAAATATTTCGAGTTCAGTCACAACAAAACTTTCAATATTTGAAAGTATCAAAAGATGCATACCTGTTGCGCTGTCAATCAACTTTAATTCCGACCGCATCAATCAGCGTTTTCCATTTTGTATACTCGCCTTCGATGAATGCTTTGGTCTCTTTCGGGCCACCATACAACGGGCGCGCGTGCATCCCTTCGATGAACGCAATGGTATCGGCTTGATGACTAATTTCGTCAACAGCTTTAGCAAGCGTCATTTGAATCGCTTGGGGTGTATTGGCCGGGGCCACCATGAAATAGTCGCCCTGCACATCAAAGCCAGGAAAACCAGATTCGGCAATGGTGGGCACCTCTGGTTGTTGCTTTAAACGATACGGCCCCGTGGTCGCGAGCAGCTTAAGTTTTTTTGCCTCGACCAAAGGCATCATGGTGGCCGAGCTGCCAAACGTCAAATCAACTCTAGCCGCCAGCATGTCTATCAAGGCTTGCGAGCCGCCCCGATAAGGGACATGCGTCATTTTTACATTTGCCATGTATTGAAATAACTCACCAGCCAAGTGCTGTGTTGAGCCGGTGCCCGCCGAGGCGAAAGTTAGAATGCCTGGGCTCTTCTTGGCCGCCTCAATCAGATCGTTTACCGAGTTGATTGGTGAATTGCCGGGCACCACGAGAACGTTTGGCGTAGACACAAGCATTGCAATCGGCGCCAGATCACGGCGCCAGTCGTAAGGATTGCGGTTTAACACCGCATTGCTCGCGATCGGATTCGAGCCTAACGCCAAGGTGTAGCCATCAGGTGTGCTTTGTGCGAGGGCGTTTAACGACACGATGCCACCGCCCCCAGGACGATTCTCAACAATAAACGCCTGACCTAATTTGTCAGACAGCTTTTTTGCGTAATAGCGTGCAATCACGTCGGTTGCACCTCCGGCCGCAAAGCCCGCCACCAACTTGACCTCACGAACCGGATAATTCGCCTGAGCCTGGGCATTAACGCCCGCAAGTACAGCAGTCAGCGCACACACCCAACGGCACAAGACCCTCAAAGAAATTTTCATCGCCCTACTTCTTCAAGACTTCACGAATTTCTTTAAGCATATTGACAGCGTTGGGACCATGCTGGGCAGCCCAGGCCGTCCAGATAGGTGGCATGGTCTTGGTGAAATCATCGATCTCCTGCTGCGAAGGACGATGTAAGGTAATCCCGTGCTTGGTTTTCAAAATCTCAAGATCACGTGCTTCGCTGGCATTATTTTCTTTGGTCATCATGGGTCCCCACACCAGAGCCACCTCGTCTAAGGCGGCACGGACTTTCGGCTCAAGTTTGTCGTAGGCACCTTGATTGACCAAAATAAAATCTGGGCCACCAGCGTTAAAGTCAGGCAAATAGGCCCAGTTCACAAACTCATACCACTTTGCACCTAACACATTGAAACCTGCGGTCAAAAAACCATCAACGACACCACGCTCAACGGCGAGTGGCACTTCAGCAGGCGCCAACGACACTGCAGATGCATTCAGGCTCTTGAGCATTTCGCTTTGTTTCGCATCAGTGGTGCGAAATTTCTTTCCCGCAAAATCAGCGGGCTTAAGTACTGGGGTACCTTTGCCAAATAAATTTTGAGGGGGCCATTCGAAATGAAACAATACTTTTAAGCCAGCCTTTTGAAACTCTGGGTAAGCATAGTTTTGAACAATCGGCCAAACCTTTTGGACATCGTCATGATTACGGATAAGCATGGGCAAGTTCGCAACTGAAGCCATAGGCACCGCGCCAGAAATCATCCCTGCATAGCCTTCACCAATTTGCACTTGATTGGTAGAAGTCGCACGCACCACTTCAGTCGCCTTGAAAGGAAACTCACCGGCAGGTCTAACCGTGATCAGCAGTTTGCCATCAGTTTTCTTTTTTACTTCTTCAGCAAAATCCTTCAAGCGCAACGTCACTGGGTGACTCACGCCCGAAAAGGCATACATATCCCATTTGACTTGCGCGCTTGCAGAAAAAGAAACGATGAGGGTGACAAGACCCAACACAACATTGTTCATTGCATTCTTAAAATTCATGATGCCTCCTAAGTTGATTGGCAATAGCAGCCAAAATACCATCCACGAAGCTTGTCGATTGAATAATTATTAATATGCCTCATTTTGAATAAGAGGCGACTTCGCTTAGTCGTTGTAGCTTCAGGACAAGGGCATGTCAAGTGAGTTAACTGAAAAATTTCAACAACCACTCTGTGACTTGCTCGGGCGCCTCTTCGTTCACGTAATGACCACAAGGCAACGCCTCACCGCACACATCATGAGCTCGTTCGCGCCAAATGCTTAACGGATCGGCAAACTGTTTACCAACCAAACTAGTTTTCCCCCAAAGTGCCAGCAAAGGCATGTCGAGTTTTCGCCCAAGATCTGCTGTGTCTAAGTCGCAATCAATCGTCGCCGCGGCGCGGTAATCGCCACACGAGCCACGAATGGTTTTTTCATTGAAGCAACGTACATATTCGGCCCAGATCTCAGGCGGAATATGGTTTAAATCCGCGGTTAGTTTTAATAATTTTTTACGCAAAAACCAATCGGCTGGAACACTACCCATCATCCGCTCTGGCAGGTCAGCAGGCTGTGCCATAAAGGGCCAATGCCAACCCAGCATGGCACCCACACGGCTCATCGCGTTCCACATATCAAGCGTAGGGACAATATCGATCACTGCGGCTTTTAGGATTTTTTCAGGGTGATCGAGGCACATACGATGCACTGTTCGAGCCCCACGATCGTGGCCCGCGACATAGAATTCGTTATAGCCTAGCGCTTGCATCACTTCGACTTGATCTTGCGCCATCGCCCGAAATGAGTAGTTGGCATAATCGGCGTCTTCAATCGGGGCCGAGCTATCGCCGTAGCCACGCAAATCTGCAGCGACCACATGATAGTTCTTCGCTAAGCGTGGTGCCACCTTGTGCCAGGCGACATGTGTCATGGGATTGCCGTGTAAAAGCAGTAACGGCGGCCCTTCGCCGCCATGGCGCAAACGAATTGTTGCCCCTGAGGTTTCAATATCTTTTAAAGCAAAGCCGGGCATGATCATAATAAGCCTGTCTATTTTTAGTTTTTTGCGTTCATCAATTTGCACATCAAGCCACGGCCGAGTGCGCCGACACACGGCTAATGCAGACCTAACCATATCACTGCATCACATGCAAATGGTTAGCATTTAGCTCACAGCTTATCGCATGAAGTCTGGTTCTGGCAAAAGCGGGCTGACAGTCATCGAGCGCCAAGAACCGACGATTGCTAATGTAGAACGGCCAGTCGCACTAGGGTTCTCCCTGAAGAAAATCTTATGTTGTCTTGAGTCAGATTCACTGAAATACTCTTACACTGTGCCTCACGGTTTTTTAAACAGCCTAGAAGATTAACGGTGCCCCCATGTCAACAAAACGATTTGTCTTACGTACACTCACGCTGCTGACCCTAGCCACAGGCTTGGCGAGCACGGCTACCTCTTACGCGCAAAGCGATTACCCCAATAAACCTGTACGCTTAATCGTGCCCTTCACCCCTGGCGGCGTGACAGACGCAAGCGCCCGTCTCGTGGCCGAGCAGATGAGTAAGCGTCTTGGGCACCAAATGATTGTTGAAAATAAGCCCGGTGCGTCGGGCAACATTGGCACCAGCCAAGTTGCTACAGCCGAGCCCGATGGCTACACGCTGCTCTTGGGCTTTGACGGCACCATGGTCATCAACCCACACGTGTTCCCATCCATACCCTTTGACACAATCAAAGACTTTGCACCCGTTGGCAAAATCGGCGATGCGATTTTGATTTTGGTGGCGCACCCGACCCTGGCGGCCACTAACGTTAAAGAATTAATCGCCCTGTCCAAAGCTGAGCCAAACGGCTTGAACTATGGCACCTCCGGCTTAGGTAGCACCCCTCACCTTGCGGGTGAAACACTGAACATTGTGGCTGGCTCAAAACTGGTGCATGTGCCCTATAAGGGCGGTGGTCAAGCCATGATTGACTTGCAAGGGGGCTCAATTCCGCTGGTCTTTACTGCGGTCGCTGGCGCGTTGCCACATATCCAAAACGGGCGCATTAAAGGCATTGGCGTGACCAGTGCTGCACGTGCACCTTCGCTGCCAAATGTCGGGACGTTTATTGAGGCTGGATTACCGAATTTTGTACTGAATTCGTGGGTTGGGATTCTGGCACCTGCAAAAACACCCGCCCCTGTCATTCAAAAATTGAACTCCACGCTGAACGATGTGCTCAATGACGCTGATGTCAAAAAGCGTCTTGACGTCATGGGCGTAACAGCTTCACCTGGCACCCCTGCGGCCTATGGCGACCAGATCAAAACGGATCTCGCCCGCTATGCTGATGTGGTGAAGGCTGCTCAAATTAAGGCGAATTAACTCACGCTCGTTTCAAGTCTCGCCCTGAAGCGCGGCGAGTATTTCAGCAGTCATGACGCTGAGTCGATACTAATCTGTGTGACTAACCCTCCCGTTGAACGGGAGGGTTTTTCATTCAACGCTTAAAGAGCGGGATGCTTCGCGTGCCATTGCGCGGCCTGCTCGTACGCAGCAGCCACTCTTAGCACCATCTTTTCATTGAAGCTTTTTCCCACTAACTGCATCGATAACGGCAAGCCTCCGGACGAGAAGCCGGTCATCAACGCTAACGCAGGATGCCCAGTCAAATTGAAAGGCATACGCGCTTGGCGGGTGTAGGTTCGCACAACTTCGGCTTCGTCATCAATCCGGCAGGCTGGATCCATTGAGTTTGCAACCAACAGCACGTCATAGTCGTTAAATAGACGATTAACCGCATCCATTAACAGACCGCGTTTTTGCATGGATTGCACATACTCGCCACCCGTCACAAAGGCACCGGTCATTAACTTACGGCGTGACATCTGCGAATAATCTTCAGGACGCTCGCGCAGCCATTTCTCGTGCACAGCCCAGCCCTCTGCCATCATCAAAAACTTTTGAGACACCAGAAAATCATTAAGCGGGGGTAACTGGACATCCGTCACAACAGCACCAAGCGAGGACAATACCTTTGCCGCTTCATCAAGTGCGGCAGCAACCTCGGGGTGAGCGATCTCGTCGGTTTCATGAAAATGTCGAACATAACCAATACGCAAGCCCTTAACGCCACGCTGTAAATCGGCGACATAATCAGGAGAGGCCTGATCGCCCTGCGGCTCAGCCATCGCGTTCAAGAGCAAACCGGCATCTTCAACCGTGCGCGTCATGGGGCCTACATGATCCATCGTAGAGGATAAAGTAAACACTCCACGGCGTGACACCAACTCGTAGGTAGCCTTTAAGCCAACAATTCCGCAACAAGCGGCAGGGTTTCGTATCGACCCGCCGGTGTCAGTCCCTAACGCAAGTGGCACCAAACCCGCAGCCAAGGCTGCACCCGAACCAGAAGACGAGCCGCCAGGGTGATGTGCAAGGTTCCAGGGGTTACGCGCCGGAGCAAAAGGCAGATCAAACGCTGGACCACCAATCGCAAATTCATGTAAGGCCAACTTTCCCATGAAGATGACACCAGCAGCACGCAGCTTACGAATCACCTGAGCGTCTTCACTTGCCCGATGCTGAAGCATTATCTTCGCATGACAGGTGGTTGTTTGCCCTGCAATATCGATAATATCTTTGATGCCGATGGGTACGCCATGCAACGGGCCAAGCGCACGGCCTGAAGCGATTTCGTGCTCAGCTTGTCGGGCTGCCGCCAAGGCGCCCTCGTGATCGACTTCAATAAAAGCATGGCACTTGGGGTTGAGCGCATCGATTCTGGCCAAGAGGTGTTGCGTCACCTCAACCGGCGAGAAAGTCTTCTTACGATAGCCCAACGCTAGTTCTGCCGCAGTCATCCAGTGCATGGCTTACTCCTTGACTCGCATCGGTGGCCAAAATTCAGTCAATGGGTCACAGGGCAATGTATTTGAAAGGCCTGCGGTTGAACGCGTTGAGGCGCGTAATTTCGCAACCGTATTAAAAGCGACGGTCACGTCTTCAGGAAACTGCTCGAAGGTTTTTTCTAAGCCAGTCTGTTTGACCCAGACAGCCAAAGCCGCCTCTTCATGTTCTGCAGATTGTTTCATCATGTTCTCCATGTCCGTCACCATTGCACAAGGCCACGACCAATGTCCATCACCATTCTAGATGACAAATACAAGCGTGGCGAAATCGAATCGATAAAAACATATTCATTGTCATTAGAATGTGCGCCAAAGCCACGTAAGCCAAAACTTTCTAGCACACCCCCTTTTGGGTTTAACCCAGCGAGCGCGGCATCTGTACCACCGCCCGTTGCAACCTCTGCAACCTCAAGGGTCTGATCAATCTCTTTGAAAATTTCAACAGCACGCTTGGCAATCACCCTAGAAGCTGGGGTCGCTTCAAACGCGGGGCGGCTACGAAAAAAGCTCAGCTCAATTTTAGTATCTGGAATCAGCTTTTCTGTAATAGCAGCCCTTAAATCTGCCTCCATCTTATCCATATCTTTGTTATACAACGAGCGCACATCGGCAATCGCCGAGGCTGACGCTGGAATCACATTACGGGTACCACCGCCTTGGATCACTGTCCAATTAATTTTCAACCCCAAGGCTGGGTCACCAAAGTTGCGGGTTTTCAAAATTTGATGCGAGAGCTCGTAAATCGCATTGCGGCCAGCCTCGGGGCGCGCACCCGCGTGAGACGCTTTGCCCTCGACCTTCATCTCAACGATCGCGATACTACTGGTTGCCAGACGCACAATATTTTTTTCGAAGCCACCGCCCTCATACGACAGCACTGCATCGTAAAAACCACCCTTCTCAATTAAAAAAGCACTTGAACCAGACGAACCAAGTTCTTCATCACCATTAATCGCGACGGCAAGCTCTTCATAGTCTTGAAAACCAATCTCTTTCAATAAGCGAACCGTATGCACAATGAGCGCAACACCATTTTTATCATCAGCGATGCCAAGGCCATACGCACGGTTGCCATCGATACGAAAGGGTTGTTTGACGCCCATCCCCTTCGAATACACCGTGTCGCGGTGCGCAATCAACAATATTTTCTTTTTACCCGTACCCATTTTGCGGCCATAAATGATCGAGCCAAGTGGGGCGCCTTTTAGTAGTGGATTAGACGCAGCCGCCTTGGTCGGGATGACTTCGACCTGCATGCCTAAGTCTTTTAATTCAGCAGCAATCACATCACCCAACTTGGCCAGACCTTCAAGGTCAAGGCTGCCAGATTCAATCCCCACATAGTTCTTTAGCGTCTCAAGTAATGGAGTGACTGCGGCATCGGCCTTTTGCTTGACAGACTGATTCAGTGCGGCTGAGTCCTGAGCCCAGGCAGCATTTGGCAACCCTGCGTGTGCCACCAACATACCAAGGGCTAATAAAACGAACTTATGGCGCAGACCTTTGACAAAGGGGATGAGTGAATTTTGTAATCGCATGAGACACCTGTTTGTAAAAATAATGATGAAGTGACTGTATATTCAAAACTTTTCTGTTCAAGGGCTTTGAACAGTTTAATCGCGTCATTTAACAGTTTTTTACAGTAGTGTCCGGTTAAATTCCGAATAAATTCAATTGGTTAGCGGGGCCAGGTAAATCTGTTGAGAGTGTATCGCCTTGAAAGGCGCATGAAATCTCAGTTTTCTCAAAAACTGACACCGATAATATCTGTAGCAAAGTGTAAAGCGAGGCATCAATTTGAAGTTCCTTTTTGACGATAGCAATCAGAACGTAGGTCGACACGGCGCACCAGATTTGCGTCTTGACGGCGTTTTCGCCGTTGCCCAAAAACTTCTTGATGCGAAGGTGCTGTTTGATCCACTTGAAGAACAATTCGACCTGCCAACGATTCTTGTAAAGCGCGGCGATTGTCAGCGGTGGCAGTACAAAATTGTTGGTCAAGAATATGAGGGTCTTTCCTGTCTCGGGGTCTTTGAAACGAACGCGGCGCAGATTCTCTGGGTAATGTTGAGCGGCATAAAAGCCGTTGAGCTGCACCGATTGATCGCAGATCACGCCCGTACTTCGGTCGGTGCGTTGCGAGTAGACTCGTTTGGCGTTCATGTTTGTCTTGGCACGAGTCACAAAGAACGCGCCGGTCAGATTCATTGCGTAAAGTCGTTCGAAATCCAGATACCCGCGATCCATGACATAAAAGGCGCCTGGCTCGGTCGGCAAGAAGTCGAGCACGTTGACTTCGTGCATCTTGCCGTCGCTGATATGGATAAACGCCGGGATAGCGCCGCGCAAATCCAACAACGTGTGCAGTTTGACTGCAGCCTTGGCTTTGCGAAATGGCGCCCAATCGAACAGGCTCAAACAAAGGTCGATCGTCGTTGCATCCAACGCATAAACCGCGTTCTTCAGATCCAAGCCGACCAAGTCCGTGTCGCTGTAAAGTTTGCGTGCGCGCTTGATCAACAAGGCGGCTACGTCGGCCCAAATGCGCCAGTCGCGCGACTCGTTGGCATCGGCCAACGTAGAGCGACGCACCGTGTTGCGCAAGCCCATCGCGTAAAGTTTGTTCGCATTGGCGCCAAGAGTCACCTCGATATCGCGCAGGCTCTCGCGCCACGTCAGTTGCGCAAACGCCATCACACGAAACTGTTCTGCACAGCTCAAACGACGAACGCCAGAGTTGCCGCCATAACGATCGACAATCCGACCAAAGCTCGTCCACGGCACGAACTCCATAATCTGCGCAAACAGCGTCTTGCCGACATACATGAGATATTCCCCAGAGGCTAACCCCTAGGAAATTACCCAAAAATGAAGAATTTGTATTCAAGTCGGCACCAAATAAAATCGACCGCTAAGCCGCGCCAATACTGGCTCTTACTGAAAATTTACCCGGTTTAACCGGACACTAGTGAGTTTTTTACTATTCTTAAAAAATCGTCTATTTTGATTTGACGTTACCATACTCAATAATCGTTGGGCCTGTGATCCTCCAGCAACATAGAACGTCCAGAGAGTGCGTGCGCGCGACTTCAGCAACAAGAGCGTAGGCAGCGATGGCCGTTCGAGGGACACGCAGTCACCACACTCGCTTCATCCAAAGACGGAGTCATCCATGAAAAAAAACAGTGTTTTTATCAACATTACCAGTAAATTAGGTTCGATGGCCGTTTTCGGCACCAGCGCTTTACTGGTACTTTTTGTATTAGCCGCCCACACGCGGTCGGTGGCGCAAACAGGCTCAGCAACCAATTTTCCTGACCGCCAAGTCAGAATTATGGTGCCGTTTCCGGCCGGTGGGGCATCAGATATCGTCGCACGACTCTTTGCTAAAGAGCTTGGCGAAACCTGGAAGCAAACCGTATTGGTCGAAAACAAACCCGGCGCCTCTGGGCACCTTGGGGCGCAATATGTTGCCAACGCCAAGCCCGATGGTCACACACTCGTTCTTGCCGACATGAGCACTTTCACCATGAGCCCAGCTCTGATGCCAGGGCTCAGCTACAACCCAGGCAAAGAACTCACACCCGTGGTGATTGCAACCTTCTCACCTCATATCTTTGTTGTCAAAAATCAAATGCCGGTCAAAAACTTCGATGAATTCATTGCTTACGCGAAGGCCCAAAAGCACCCCTTAAGCTTTGGGGCAACGCTGGGAACCTCAACGCATTTAGCAGGTGTTGTCATGAGTAAGGGCCTCGGCTTTGAGATGAATTTTATTGGCTACAAAGGTGGTGCTCAGGTCGTCAGCGATTTGGCGGGCGGTCAAATCGACACAGCTCTCAATAGTTTTTTAGCGACTTACGGTATGGTCAAAGCGGGTAATTTCAAGCTGCTGGCAGTGGCTAGCCCTAAACGTTTTAGTCAAATCCCCGACACGCCTGCCATTAGCGAAAAAATCCCTAATTTCGTGACGGGGTCGTTTCAAGGGATGATGACCGCTACTGGCACACCGCCAGCCATCATCGAAAAAATCAACGCCGAAGTGCAAAGGATTGCAGCAACCCCTGAAGTGCAAAAGCGCTTGACTGAACTGGGCTCTGACGCTGTTCCCCTCTCCCCCAAAGAAGTGCAGCAGTGGATGATCGACCAAACAGCGTTTTGGGGCAAAGTCATTAAAGAGAACAACATTAAACTGCAATAGGCCGTCAGCAAATGCAAAGGCGCTGCGTTCAGTGAGTCAAGGCGCCAGTCTCTGCGCTTTTGCGGTCAGCAAGCCGATATAGTGCCTCACAATCACCTCTAAGCCCGTATCATCCATACGCGCATCGGGTTGATGTGAGAGCACTGAGCGCCTTGATGACCCTGCCCCGCCTACGCATCCCCTTTTCAGTACTGCTCATCCTGTTGATCGCAATGATCAGCGCAGCGTTGAGCGTTGTTTCGTATAAATTAGCGAATGAGGCCAGCAACCTGACTGCTAGTCAGCACACCCTAAGCATGTCGACTGAAACCTTGCAAAGCATACGACGGATGCTCTCTTCAGCTAGGCTCGTGACACGTCTGACCTCACATTCAACCTTGACGCAACAAGAGGATCTTGAATCAAGGCTCAGTCAACTGGGGTTTATCCAATAGGCGCTGTTAGATTCGCCCACCATCTCTGCAATATTTATCGGCTATGCAACGGGCGACTTCTTTTTGGTACGGGTGGTACGCGATCAGCAACACTCTGTCTCTTTAAAGCTGCACCCTGATACCCGTTTGATCGTACAAAGTATCGAGTACACCGACATTGACCTAGCCTCACCTGGCGGCGCAGCAGCAAATGTGCACGGGCGTTTTATTTATTTTGATAAGGATTTAAAACAGATTTCTCAAACCTATCGCCCTGACTATGCGAAATCCTACGATGCAAGAACCCGCGGTTGGTATAAATCTGCAGACGCGAGCAGTGACCTGGTCACAAGTCCACCATACGCATTCTTTACTGACGGCAAGCTTGGTCAAACCTTGTCAATCAAGTCTTCTGATGGGCGGTCGATTGTTGGTGTAGATATCAGCTTAGACACGCTAAATGACATCATTAAGTCGAAAAGAATTACACCTGGCACGCACTCTGCGATCGTCAATGATGACGGTTTTGTTATTGCACTCGATTACGACAATAATTCGCCAGTTTCAACCTCAACAGGCAATCACACACCCAAACCAAGCTCAAGCGCTCAAAGCGCGATCGGTAGCGCGTCGCAAACAATCATGACAACTCCGCAACTAAAAGGCTTGCGTGAGATGGACATCCCGATATTCTCAAGCGTCATGTCCGCCTTTCACAAAAGAGACAGCACAAAACCGGTATTAACAAACTTCACTGTTGACTCAAATGTTTGGCGAACCTCGACTTCGCCGCTACACATAGAGGGCGCAGCACCGTTTTATCTGCTGATTGCTAGCCCCGATCACGAGCTGTTAGCCAATGCCCATGAGATTAGACGGCGAGGTATTTTTCTAGCGATCATCGTGTCTCTATGTTCACTGCCGGTTGGCTATTTACTCATTTCTCGTCCTCTCAAAAAGCTAACGACCAATATCCAAGGCATGATGGAGTTCAGAGAGGACAGCGCTCCGATCAAAACGTCTTTTATTTCTGAACTGTCTACCCTTGGACTTGCGATCAATCGTCTTAGGCAAACTATTCTAGTGTTCACCGCCTACGTGCCACGAGACCTGGTGCGCGACCTCGTTAAATCTGGTGCAAAAATTCAAGTCGGGGTGAAAGCCGCTATCTCACGATCTTGTTCACCGACTTAAAAGATTTTTCAGCAATGTCGGAAAACACACCCTCGCGCGAATTGCTACAGCGTGTTTCGTATTACTTAGAACTCATGACTTTAGCGATCAAAGAAGAAGCCGGTACGGTCGACAAGTTTATCGGTGACGCAGTGATGGCATTTTGGGGGGCACCGGTGCTTGATCAACATCATGCCTATCACGCCTGTGTCGCCGCGTTTAAAGGTCAGCGCCGAATGGTAAGTCTCAACGCGCGCTTACTCTCAGAGAAGAAACCACCACTGACTGTTCGAATTGGAATTCATACCGACGCAGTCCTAGTCGGAAATATCGGTTCAGTTGAGCGCTTAAGCTACACAGTGATGGGGGATGGTGTCAATATCGCTTCTCGCCTTGAGGGCATCAACAAAAACTACGGCACAAATATTTGCGTGAGCCACTCTGTGTATAAAGAGGCCAGCGAACGCCTATGGCTGCGCCCGATCGACAAGATTCGGGTCAAGGGTCGCGAGAGCGAATTTTTGATTTACGAATTATTAGGAATACGCGATGGCTCAAGCGAGACGCAGGCCACTGAAACCGAACAAGCCCTGTGCGAATTGACAGAGCAGGCGTATGCCTTGTACGCAGCCAAGCGCTACACCGAGGCACTTAGCGCCTATCAAGACATCGTCGAACGCTTTGGCGACACGCTTGCCAAGGTAATGAGTGAGCAATGTCAAGCCAACATGACAGTCGAAGGTGCTACCTTGATCCAACCTCTTTGACAAATCAATCGGTCAACCTCTTTGGCGCTTCCCGAAGTCAGTCATAGAGACAACCCTCGAAGTCTTTTTCGTTGACGCCTCAGCACCTGCGTGTTACTTTTTTTGAAGAAAAATCCTAGGCGACGACTACGTTGCCTTCGCTTTAAAAAATGGGGTCGCATAATAATGAAAATAATTCATATCGCCGTTCTCGCCTTTCTAGCCTTCGCTAACGGTTCGCACGCTCAAGTTTCAGATTACCCCACCCGCTCGATCAAGATTTTGAGCGTGCGAACCGTTAG
>Ga0222712_10001307_pt1 | contig 31095 bp, 30 predicted proteins | sample C33_657DmetaG_FD_165043 | JGI IMG/M metagenome (GOLD analysis project Ga0222712, IMG submission 165043) | Estuarine water microbial communities from San Francisco Bay, California, United States - C33_657D | ecosystem: Environmental > Aquatic > Marine > Unclassified | place: USA: California...
TTTGAGTGTGCACGTATTTAAGGAATTATAAGCCCATGAGTACTGTGACCGAACTGTGACCAAACTGTTCGGTCACAGCACGACGCGCTGTGACCGGATCCTGTGACCAAAGTTAGGACAACCTAGCGAGCGTCCCGAAGGCGGTCGGTCGCCTCGCGCGATCGTCCTCGCGCTTCGCGAAAAAGCGCGCGAATCTCGCTCTGCGCGCGCGACGCGAGGCGAGGCGAGTCGACATCGACCGACCGAATGCTCGCCCCCGCGCTGCGAAAACGAGACGCCGATAAGAAATTCACGACCATTTGACCACGAATTTCGCACGTAAAATCGCATTAAGACGAATCACGTCGTCGCCCGAGATCGCTCCCATCGACGACGTCCATCGCGTCGGTCGTGTTTACAAAACGATACGGCGGTTCCGTCGTCAAAAGGCGCGTCACTCGATCGCGCGTCGTCGGTCGAACGGGCGTGAACGTGGACGAGGGAGGAAACGCGCGCACGGGCGTTGGATTTCATCACGCGCGCGCGCACGCACGCGCGCGTCGAACGAACGAACGAACGAACGAACGAACGATCGCCATCGCAGGAGCATTGGTGACGATATCCAAATACATGTCCAATCGATCGATCGATTAATCGATCGATTCGTGTGTATTGATTCGTGCGCGTCGTCGATATCGGGCGTTGGTTTAGACAAAGTGAGCGCGAAGTGTGCGCGCTCGAGCGACGAAAAAGCGCGTTGGATGATGCCTGGGGAAATCGCCGACGGACGTCGCGGCGACGCGAGTTCGAGCGTCGCGCGCGACGAGCGAGGAAACGCGCGAGCGATGGAGGAAGCGCACGCGAGACAGAGCGCGATGATCATCGCTCTCGGGCCGCAAGTGATGGCGAGTTATGCGGCGTATATGGCGGCGTACGCGCAGTGCGCGCACGGCGTCGGCGCTGGAACAGGCGGGGGGTTTAGCCTCGGAGCGGCGACGTCCGCGAACGCGTGGACGTACGGAGCGAACGCCGCGGGGTATCCAGGGATGGGGAGCGCGGTGTTAGGACAGATGATGCGGGCGAACGCACCAGGGGAGGACGTGAGGGCGAGGACGACGTCTGGGGAGAACGTCGCGGGACGCGCGCGAGGGAAGAAGGAGGGGAGGAAGAATCGGGGCGCGCGCGCCGCGCCGGGAGTGTCGACGAGCTCGAAAGCGCAAAAGCCGACGAGAGAGAGCAAGACGAAGGAGCAGAAGGTGTGCGTGAATTGCCGGTCGGTGGATACGCCGTACTGGCGCAAAGATAAAGACGGCGTTGGGTCGCTGTGCAACGCGTGTGGATTGTACTTGGCGAAGAATGCGGCGCCGCGACCGGCGTTGCTTTGGCGCCGCGATTCGGCGACGTCGGGGAGCGAGGACAATTTGCGTAATGCCGCGCCGACGACGCCGGCGGAATCAGAAGACACTGGAGTGATGCCCGGGAACGAGGCGAACAAGCACGAGCAATCGCAATCGCCCCCTAGCGGCGAGTAGCTTCCGGAGTTTGGGGAGGGGAAAGGAAGGATCAAGACGTCGGCGCCGAGTCGCGCGAAGACGAACGAGTTGTACACGACATGAATGAATGCCGCATAAATTTTAATATCACACTAATCGCGCGCACTACTTGTCATTCCCCGCGGTGATTTTCATCGCCAGTCGTTGACGCTTCCCCGGCTTTGATTTCTTTGTTTTCGTCGCGGATTTCAACCTCTTGCTCTGCGCGTGCCGTCGCGAACGCTTCGTCGCATCCTTCTCGCGCTTCGACTCTAGCTCCTTCACCAGCAGCTTCTTCGTCGCGCGTTTCGTGACGATATCGGAATCATCGCTTTCCGACCCTTTGCGATCATCACCGTCTTCATCCGAGTCCTCAAACTGCTCGAGCGAAAATTTCCCTCGACTCTCCTTCTCGCCCGCCTTGAGAATCTTTTGCGCTCGCAACCGCGCCAACCGTTCGGCGTGCGTCTCCGCCTCGCCATCGCTCACCACTCCCTCCTCACCTTTCCGCGCGGGATAGATCCACTCCGTCTCATCTCTCATCGTCTTCGACGCGCGGCGCGCGCGCTCGACGTTCCTCCGATGCGCCTTCGACCTCGCGTGCGCGTCCATCGCCTTCGCGCTCAGTAACAGCGCCCAAGGACACGCCCGACATCTCGCCACCACTCTCAAATCACACGCATCATTCGCGTTCTCAAGCGCTTTCGCGATCGCGTCTCGCTCGCGATCGTACGTCTCGAAGCGTTCTCGCTTTCGTCTCCGCGTTCCGTCGCTCTCTTCCTCTTCCTCCGCCTCCTCGTCCTCCTCCTCGACCTCGTCCTCGACCTCGTCCTCGACGTCCTCATCCGTCGACGCGCTCGCATTCGACGCACTATCCCCATCGCTCGCGTGCGATTCACTTCGCGATTCATCGCCGTCGTGGAAGTAATTCCAATCGATGCGTTTGAACCTACGCGCGCGGACGCGCGTTCGTCAACGCGAGGCGCGCGCGTCAGCTCTTTTTCCATTCATCACGCGCGCGCGCGATCGAGCGCGCATTCGACGCGAGCGATGAAACATCGCGATCGAGAAACGACGCGCGCGAACGCGAACGCGAACGCGAACGACTCGATCGATGGACGCACATGGAGGTCAAGTCGGTTGATGAATGGGGTTCTCGAGCTCGCGCACTGTGGCGTCACATCGCGCGACGGAGGACGATAACGAGCGCGTCGAGCGCGTCGAGCGCGCGAAGAAGCGATGCGTTCATTCGTCATTCGTCATTCGAGCGGAACGCAAGGAATGAATGATAAGACTTGGGCGCGCGCGCGGGCGAGACCGACGCGCGACCGAGCGCGCGTCGCGTTGACCGCCGCGAACGCGCGCGGAAGAGGAACACGCGCCGTCGCGACGAACGCGTTCGCGATGCATGACGTGCATGCGATGACTTACGTCGATGCGATTCGCGACGTCGCGGCGCTGGTGATCGTGAGCGCGAGCGCGGTCGCGTGGGTGCGCGCGTTCGACGTCGCGGCGCGCGAAAAGATGATCGCATCGACGCTCAGTCGCAAGCTCGCGCACATCACCAGTGGGACGTTGTTTTGCGCGACGTGGCCGTTGTTCAGCGCGAGCGCGGACGCGCGCGCGCTGGCGTGCGTGATTCCTCTGGCGCAAGGGATGAGGTTGTTCGCGTACGGCGTCGGGTTCGCGACGAACGCGAACGCGGTGAACGCGGTGTCTCGAGGAGGTGGGCGAGAGGAATTATTGAAAGGGCCGCTGTATTATACGATAGTATTATTCGTGTGTTGCGCGATATTTTGGCGAGCGACGCCGATCGGGGTGGTGGCGGTGGCGATGATGTGCGGCGGCGACGGGTTCGCGGATATTCTCGGCCGGAAGTTTGGCCGAGGGAATCCTCTGCCGTGGAATCCGACGAAGAGCTTCGCAGGGAGCGCGGGATTCGTTTGCGGTGGATTCGCCGTCGCCGGGGCGTTGTTGGCGTACTATGATGCGCTGGGGATGTTTGACGTCGACGCGGCGACGTACGCGACGACGTTTTTCATCGCGTGCGCGTGCGCGCTCGTGGAATCTCTTCCGGTGACGGATATCGTGGATGATAATTTCTCCGTCGCCCTCACCGCGATTGCGATCGGCATGGTGATGTATGCGTGAATGTATTAGTCGATGCATCAGCGCCACGAGCGTTCCGCGGGGAATCGCGCGACGCGCGATTCGGCTCGCGTTCGACGACGCCAATCGTCACAATTCGACGCACTCGCGAAAATCACATCGCTCTCGCGATTTGTGAATCGACTGATCGTTCTCCGTCGCACGACTCGCCGTTCTCTCTGTTACTCCAGCATCTGCCATGCACACGTTCCACGGACCTTTCATCCGCCAATGCTTGGTCACCAAGGTTTGCGACGGCAAGACGCTCAAAGTCAAGCTGAATCCATCGGGCGGGCAAGTGCGCTCGCGCACGCGCGAGGGGTGGGAAGACGCCACGGTGACGAAGAAATTCCCCGTGCCTCTGACCGTCGAGCGCGAGCTCGAGGCGGAATCCACGGCAGACTGGGAAGAAGTCACGTTACGCTTGGCGTTCGTGGACACCGAGGAGTGCAATGAACAAAAGAAGGAACTCGCGGCGTACAAGCCCGTGACCGCGGCTGGCGCGGAAGCGGCGACGTGGTTGAAAAAGCGCCTGGGCGCCGCCGCAGACGGGCGGTGCGGGGACGTCGCAGTGGATTTGGAATTCGACGTCGCGACGAGCGACGAACGTTCCATCGAACGAGCGAGAGAAGTCTCCCAGGACGCGTACGGACGCACTTTGGCGTACGTGTGGAAAGACGGTCAGAACATCAACGTAGACGTGTGTTTGAGCGGAAACAGTCCGTACTTCACGAAACACGGACGTTCACGGTTGTATCACGGGGAGTTCTCGCTCGCCGAAAAGCTCGCGGTGGAGGAACTTCGTGGGATTTGGAATCCGTCGCAGAACATTGCCTGGTACAGCGAATTCAAGCGCAATTACGGTCAACTTCTGCCTTGGTGGCACCAGCGCGAGATGTTTCTGGAAGATTTCCGCCACTGGCAACATCTCGGTCTCGCCGATCACGTGATTTGTCCTAGACACGATTACGGGAAGCTCATGGCGTGCGCCGCAGCTCGAGAGACGGTGACTGTTCTCGTCGATTTCCAGCCAACCAACTTTGGACTGTACGATGGAATCATGCAATTCGTTCGTTACAGCACGTCGTCGCCGAGTTCTCCAACGGGCGTGTGCATTTACGCCGGCACGAAACAGCAACCGTTCAATCTGTGGATGGACGACGCGGATTCGACCGAGGGTGAACGCGTGCAATCGCTGATTCACCACCGATACTCTGGTCTGAGCCAAAACTTTGCTCTGGTCACCGGTAAACTTTTCATCTACCACGCGAAGCAGCGCCCTCAGATGATGTTGGAATCGTGCCACCAAATCACCGAGTTTCCGTGCGCGCCAGAAGAGATGAGCAAGATGCTTCGCGAGCACGCGCGAACGCGTTGGTCCAAATCGAAGAACGCCACGGCGTTCTCGGCGGCGTAATCTCGCGATGACACCGCCACAATCTCAAGACTCCAAAACCATCATCTTCGACACGAGTAGAATCATCCATCTTCGACACGATCATTCATAGCGTACACTGTAGTACATGCATTTTCCCTTCAAACCGAGTCAACATCGATTTCGCGTCCCCTATGTCAGCACTCTCGGCCTCGCGTACATGGATACCACCATCCGTCGACTTCGGCGAATCCGCGATGTCGCCGGTTCTGTCGCCGTAGGTACCGTTGGTGGTTCCGTCGCTGCGGTGTCCACGGTGTTGCCTTCGCAAGGTGGCGCCATCGGTGCGTCTCTCGCTCGCGTTCGCCGCGCGAAGAATAATCCTTTTCGCGCGATCTGACACCGTCGAACGACTTCGAACTCACCAAAAGCTTGTTTCGCAAACTTTCGCGCGCAGATACGATTGTGATCAAGCAACCCGATGGCGCGCTGCGCGCCTCGCCGTTTTACGTGCGTTTCGGGAACGCGCAAAGTTTTCTGCGCTCGCCGAACACGCCGAAAGTGGTAACGGTGACCATCAACGGCACACTGAGCGATTTAACCATGCGCCTCGGGTCGAACGGCGAGGCTTACTTCGCCGATGGCGAAGAATTTGATGACGAGGAAGACGAGGAGGACGAGGTGGAGGTAGAATCAGTGGATGATGAGCACGCAGAGGCAAAAGCGGCAAAGGCGTTGCGGACGTCGCGGGCGGAGACGCCCATGAAGGCGCCGGCGAACCGAGACGACGATGCGATGAGCGTGGAGGACCTCGTTGTGGGAGATAAACCGTCAGTAGAAGACGTCGGTCGCTCGATTGATACTTTGCAGAAGATTGGCGTTGCGATTTTGCCGATGTTGGAGTTGAGCGTTTGTGCCGGCGAGGTGCGAGACTTCGACAAGCATTTGGTGACACCCGAGCAATTTAAAGCGAATCCAGGGTTGCTGAACAGCGCGGCGTTAGTTGTGCGGCCCCGGCGTGGGGCAAACGAACCGCCAGCGAAGGCACTGCCTTGGAACGCTGCGGCGCCGCATGTTTTGGGACATCTCGCGTTCGGCACGCCGTTGCCATCGAACTGGGCACCCAAGCCCAACAAGCCGACATCTTCGGTGCCGTCGACGCCGGTTCGCATGAACAATAGCAATGATAGTTTAGATAATTTACACGTGCGCACGTTCGGTAGCGGTGCGAGCGCATCGGTTGCGGCGTCGCCTCTACGTGGGACGCATCGTGTTCGACGCGTTCAGCTTTCACAGGACGAGATCATATCTTTGGGTCTCAAACAGGGCTTGAACACGGTTCAATTCTCATTCAATTCGCGCGTTTGGGGTCTGCAAGAAGTCTCCGCGTTTATATACTTCTGGGACTGGAACGTCAAGCTCGTGATCAGCGACGTGGATGGCACGATTACGAAGAGCGACGTTCTCGGACACCTGGCGCCAATGTTCGGCAAGGACTGGTCCCACGACGGGCTCGCCGCATTGTACAACAACATCACCGATAACGGATACAAGATTATGTTTTTGACCGCTCGTGCGATCTCACACGCTTCAGGGACGCGCAGGTATCTGTCGTCACTCAAGCAAGGCGACAAAACCATGTCACAAGGGCCGGTGATGTGCGCCCCGGATCCTCTTTCAAAGGCGCTGTTTCGCGAAGTCATCAGTCGCAATCCGCAAGAGTTTAAGATCCGTTGCTTGCAAGATATTCGCAACCTATTCCCGGTTGGATGGAACCCGTACCATGCTGGTTTCGGCAACCGAGAAACCGACGTGGAATCGTACGAGGCGGTCGGCGTTCCTCAACATCGTATCTTCACGATCAACGCAAAATCTGAGGTTGTCGCTGAGAACACGAAGGGCACGAAGCAGTACACGCTTTCTGAGGTGAATGAACTCGTGAATGAAATGTTCCCTGCAGTGCAAGCCGCGATGGCCAATGCTGATCAGTACAACGATTTCTCTCACTGGCGTCACAATTGCGGAACACCAATTTAACAGCGGGTGAGAGCGCGCACATAGAATCGACAACATTTGTCTTTGTACATATTACATATACGAGCATCTTCCGATCTATACCTTCATCATAACTACCACATCATATCATTACATCATCGTTACAATTCTTACAGTTATCATCGATACATAAGCGCCGCATGCAAATGGGATCAATAACAATCACAGCTTGGCGCGCTTGTTCGCATGGGACACCAGAGCCGTCTCGCTTCGCTCGCGCTTGCTAACCCGACATTTCTTCGACAGTCGACGAGATTCCCGCTTACCGCACGTATCGCACAACGTTTCTCCAAGCGTGTCTTTGTCATACCCCCGCCGCCAGTGATCCGTGGACGTGCAGCTGCACAAGAAGCATACTCGCGCCGCCAACTGTCTAATACGCGGAAAGCTCTTCTTCGGCGACGATGTCAGCGGCGAGTTCTTCTTAATGGGTGATGGCTTCTTCTTGGTAGGCTTAACAGTAGCACTCACCTTGAACGAGTTTGTTTTCTTCAAGCTGAGCGATTGCTTCGTCGCGCGGATATTGGGCTTCGCCAGACTCGGCTGCATCATTGTCGCCGGACGAAGGCCAACGTTGGGACCAGCATTGGGATCGGTTGCCGACGCGTTCAACTGCCACCTTTTTTTTGGCGGCACGGGCGCACGTGGAGACGGAACGTTCAACTTTTGCGCACGCTTCAGTTTGTTGACCTTCGCGCGCGGATTCGGTTTGGGCTCGCGTAACGGCGCGCGCTTCGCATCGACCGTCAAGACTGGCGTCTTCAGCTTGCGCACAATTTTCAAATTTGGCTCGACGCACATCGCGTCGCCGTTCGATGGCTTCTTCCCGACCTTTCGCACTGTCGACGGCGGCGCGCGCAGTAACGACGCGCAAAGATCAGCTGCGTATAAATCTTGTCGCCAGAGCTCATCGTCATGATTCTGCTTCCCATCCTCTTCTTCGTTTGGCGAACCGAACGCTCGCCACACATGGTGCGGCGTCGGTCGCGTCGGCATCGTCAATGCTGGCGTCCATTTGACCGTCTCCACGGGCGACGTCACCGCCTTGAACGACGCAAACGCGCGCTTGAACTTCTGAAAGGCTGAACTACTCGCGTTCCACATCGTTGTCCCTCCCAGAGCGCGGCCCAGGTTCAATCGCTCGCTCGCATTCGTAACGGTACTCCGACTCGAGCTCTTCAACGAATCCGAAATGTGCTTCACCGGAATCGTGGACGCGCACGCGCGTGATTCCGGGGACACAAACCCGTCGTGCGCGATGTTTGGCGTTTGGTTTTCGTTCGCATATTCGTCGTCAAACATGTTTCAGTCGTCGTGCGTCGCGTTATGGTGACCACTCGGCGCGGCGTTCAATGCCATCATTTGAATTGAACGCGCGGCGCGCGGCTGCATTCAACGACGCGCGACGACGCGCCGTCGCCGTTCTTTGCAACCTACACTCAGTCGCATCTGCGCATCATGGACTCGCCGACGCCAGGGAACGACGTCGACGACGTGTCGTTCCGCGAATGGCTCACGGGCGAATCCCATTTCACCGCGGCGCGAGAGCCACATGCGAGCTACGCCGCCGACGTGCGACCGAAATCCAAATCGAAATCACCATCGGTCGTGCGATCGGTCCCGGGATCGCGTTCGCGCGAAGGGCGAGATGCACGTCAAGCGCGCACGGTGTCGTTCGATTCCGCGAGCGCGGGAGGTTCGACGAGCAATCAACAATTGACAAGCGCGCTCGCGAACGCTCGCGAGGTTGAGCGATCGGCGTCGCGAGACATTCGGGCAATATCGGCGTCGGGCGCGAACATGGCGCCGAGCGAACGATCGCGGACGAGTGGATCGATGTTTCAATGGATGCGGTGCATGCGTGCGGGCAGAACGGATTCGGATTCGGAGTGTGAACACGAAAATTTGACGCCGACGCCGACGTCGCGACGAGCCGATGCCGAGCTGACGCCGACGTCCAAGCGCGCGCCGACGCCGATCACCCCAGAGTCCGCCCCGCGCGTTCATCCATTGACTTCAAAGTTGATTCAAAGGCAGTCAGCGTTAGACGCGTTGTCGCGGCGCGAGCCGTTCTCGCGCGTCGAGGGTGAAGTCGCGAGCGCGTCGCCTCGCATCGATTGGTGTCAACGCACGCCGAGCGCGTTCTTGAATTCTGACATGCCGTTCGATCCACCGCGCGCGCATCGGACGCCGATGAACACGTTCGCAAACTTGAGCGCAGACACACCGGAGTGTTCGGTCGCGAGCGCGTCGACGCCGCGAAGCCGAAGCATAGGATGAATCGATCGGTGGGAAACAAACCGTACACGAAACGCAGAGGAACGACTGGCGACGAGACGTGGAGCCGCACAAATCAGCTCGGAGTAGACGAGCGAAATGGCCACGCGCGACCTCGACGCAGCCAAGACAGCGTTTGAAAGCGCAGACAGCGCTGCGTCGAAACGCGCTCACGACACGGCCAAAGAAGGCGAAGCGGGACACGCCGGAGGAGGAAAATACGTGGTAGGTTGACGCGAGCCGACGCGTTAGCGATGGAAGGAATGGTGCCAATCGACGACGTCGCGATTGAAGCGCGATGATATCAGTTTCATAAGTGATGTCAATCGCTCATCGATTCGCGGGTTTCGCGCGCAGTCTGTTTGTAATGGGGATACACAGACGTTGACTAACCGTAGTGCGGCGGCTGCGCTTTTCGTTCGGACTAGAAATCATTAGTCTTCGGTGGGCTCGATGGGACGATCACCACGTTTGCCGTCGTCGCGGCTTCAAAGGGCGGGGGATTAAGCTCAAACATCGTGCTCCTGATGGGGTTCGCCAACTTAGTGGGCGACGGTCTGAGCATGGGCTTGGGCGACTATCTGAGCTCCAAGGCGGAGTTAGATTTTGTCAAGAGTGAAAAGAAGCGCGAAAAGTGGGAGCTGGAGAACTACCCCGACGGCGAGAAGCGAGAGATGGTAGAGCTTTATATGGCGCGCGGAATGTCGGAGGAAGACGCGACGCAGGTGATCGGGACCCTGGCCAAGTATAAAAATCTCTTTTTAGATTTGATGCTCGTGGAGGAACTTGGGTTGATGCCTCCGGATGAAGACGATAGCCCAGCAAAGAACGGGTTGGTGACGTTTTGCGCATTTGCAGTTTTTGGTTTCATCCCGCTGCTTCCGTACGTGTTCGGTCGCGCCATCGGTGGCGCTAACATAGACGCGATGTTCGGAGCGGCATGCGGGTTGACGGCGTTGACGATGGCTTTGTTAGGTGCCTCAAAGGCAAAATTTACAAACCAAGCCGTACTGGAAAGCTCCTTGTGGATGCTCTTGAACGGCACCGTAGCCGCCGCAGCAGCGTACTTGGTGTCTTGGGGTATCTCTGTGGCTCTCGGTATAAATTAGTCGTGCTGCGTGTGCCCGCGGCTGACGTGTGCGCGTGAATTCATTTTAACACAAAAATACACCACCATTACAACAACACTCTAATTACCCAAGTTTGTGACGTCGACATCACTCGTAGCTACTGTTTTGACCAACGTTCCCATGACATGCTTCGCCTCGGACGGTACGCGCGCCGTGAGCTCGTAGATGGAGTGCAGATTTCGCACCGCATTTTGCGTCAAATCGTTCGGTTGCGCCTCGAGCAGGCTCTTCTCTAGCATCGCCAGCGACTTGTCCAATTCCCCGTTATACACCGCCGTCACCGCCGCGTTCACGACGGCTGAAATATCCGTCGTCTCGGCGAGCAATTCGTCAAACGCCTCCTTCGCCTCGCGAAACCTCCCTTGAGCGAGCAAAAACTCCCCTCGAACGCGCATCACGTCTCGCTTCGCCTCCACGCTCGCCTCATCTCCGCGCTCCCGAGTCAACGTCTCCGCGCGTTCGAAGCACAACCTCGCGCCTTCGATATCCCCCAACATCAAATGCGCTCGTCCGGCGTCCACGCGCACGCTCGCCTCTCTCGGCGCCCCTTTCCCCGCGAGTTCCAACCAAATCAACCCTCGCCACGGCTCTCCTCCCTTCATCGCCTGACGCGCGAGCGCGATCGCCAGTCGCACCTCTGTTTCACGCGCTTTCCCTCGTGCGTCTGCGTCCGTCGCTCGCGCTCGCGCTCGCGCCGCGCGCGCGTACGCCTCCTCCAGCGTCTCCTCCTCGCGAGTTAACGTCGTCGCACTCGCGCTCATCGACGTCGTCCCATCCGTCGTCCTGTCGTCGGTCTCACATCCGTCGTCTTCCATCGTTCGTCTCCACGGGCCGTTCGATCCACCGCTCGATCGATCGCGACGACGAATGATGATGATGAGTGATGATGATGATGATGCGATCGAGTGACCGACCGACCGACCGACCGACCGACCAGATCATCGAGTGACCGACCGACCGACCGACCGACCGACCAGGGCATCACATGACCGACCGACCAGGGCATCGAGTGACCGACCGACCTGGGGTCATCGATCGCGAGTCGCGAGTCGCGATCGAGTGACCGACCTTTCTGACCGACCGACCATCATGGACGACCGAATCGATCGCGATCGCGCGATCGCGACGTCGTCGACGACGTCCTCGGGACGTCACACGCCGACGACGGAGATGATGATCGCGTCGACGACGACGAGCGCGCGCGCGTTCGCGCCTCTCGCCAACGCGCGAACACGACGCACGACGACGACGACGAGACAATTCGTTAAAGTCTCTGGGTTTGCCCCGAAGAGGTGCGTTCGATTGTACACGCGCGATCGCGCGATCGACGAGTCGCGGGACACGGACGATGACGCGACGATGGAGGGGATGGGAAGGAACGAATGAGGACGACGACGGGGGTTTAGAGGGCGTTGGGATGATGGTTTAAATTATCCGTCGCGTGGATTCGTCGCGCGAACGCGCGAGAGGCGATCGCGAGTGCGGGCGATCGCGCGTGGCGATCGTTCGCGTGGTGCACGTTGGGGATCGATCGAGCGATCGAGCGAATGCGGGGGAATGAGGATGGGGAACGCGCGAAAGCGAACGCGAGGGCGCGGGTGCGGTCGAGGCGGTGAAGGGGATTTGTTTTTGTTTCATCGCGCCAGGGCGCGCGAGCACGCGAGCGGGAGCGTCCGTCGCGAGTCGCGAGATTCTCGCGGGTGAGGGATAAGATAGGGTCTGCGCGCGCGCGCGGGACGAGCGGCGGCGCGTACGGAGGCGGAGGCGTATGGATAGGCGCGATGTCGATGACGGCGATGAATGATCGAGCGCGTGACTGACCGAAGGGTTGTTTTTGTTTGTTCTCTCTCGCGCAGCGTCGCCCCGAAGGCGCGCGGTAACTTGCAAGTCGTCGCGTCGGTGACGAAGAAGCCGGATTTGTCCGACCCGGTGCTCCGCGCCAAGCTCGCCAAGGGCATGGGCCACAACTACTACGGTGAACCCGCGTGGCCGAATGATTTGCTCTACATCTTCCCGGTCGTCATCCTCGGTACGATTGGGTTGTGCATCGGCCTCGCGGTGATGGAACCGACGCAACTCGGCGAACCGGCGGATCCGTTCGCCACGCCGCTTGAAATTTTGCCGGAATGGTACTTCTTCCCGACTTTCAACGCGCTCCGTGTCATCCCGAACAAGCTCCTCGGTGTTCTGTCCATGGCTGCCGTCCCGGTTGGTTTGATCACGGTTCCGTTCTTGGAGTCCATCAACAAGTTCCAAAACCCGTTCCGCCGCCCGGTGGCGATGACGGTTTTCCTCCTCGGTACCTTCTACGCCGTGTGGATGGGCATCGGCGCAACGATGCCAATCGACAAGGCGATCACCCTCGGTGTCTTTTAAATTGTCTCCAGCAGATTATTTGTTGATGTTGATGATGCCTTTCGAGCGCTCGAGCGAGGCGAATCATTTATCCGATTCGCTTCAAACGAACGAACACAATTTAGGAGTGGCGGCGGGAGCGCGCGACGTTTTTTGCAGCGTCGGTTAGCAAGCTTTGTAAAGACATTTTTATGATTTACTTGAACCTCGTTTGGTAGGTTTTCCGCGCCGCGCGTGTGCAGTCGAAATCCCGCCGCTCCGCTTCGCGGCTCGCGATGAGGCTGCGAGCCGCACTCGTCGCCTCGCGCATGCCATCCGATACATTCGCCGTCGTCGTCCCCCCGCACGACGGCGCGCACGACGCCTCGAATGACCGCACGCATTTTGCCTCGCTCAAGCGCCGAACCGAGGCCTACGCGTCGACCCTGCTCCGCGCGCGTCCATCGAGCGCGCGCAGACATGGCACGATTCGAGCGCTGTCTTGGAATTGTCAATTACTGCGCGGCGTCGGGCCAGCGCAAGGCGGACGACCGAGAGATTTAATGAAACGCGCGCAGAAAATTGGTGCGCAAATCGCGGCGATCGCGGAAACGATCGACGTCGTGTGCTTGCAAGAGGTTTGGCACGACGCGTCGAGACGCGAGCTGACGCGTCGATTAATCGAAGGCGGGTTCGATTACGTCTACGCGCCGAAGCATCGATGCGGATTGCTCGTCGCGAGCAAACGATCGCAGGTGTGCAATATGTTCTCTCCATTTCCTTCGCGCGGGATGGAGGCGTTATTCTTCACGAAAGGTTGCACGACGACGTTATTGAGGTTGTCGGACGCCTCGACGGCGGCGGAATCCAAAACGCGAGTCGCCGTGGTGCTCAACGCGCACGCTCAATCAGATTTTTGGTCGTCGGGCGCGAGCGTGCGATGCGAACAGTTCCAAAAGATACGCTTGGTAATGGATCGCGCTGTTGAAGAGTGTCAAGGGAACGGGTACGTCGTCGATCGAATTTTGCTCTGCGGCGACTTGAACGTGGCGTGCAATTCGGATGAGTACGAAGCCATGATGCGCGGCCCGTTCTTCGGGGCAGTTGATTTGATGCTACCTCCACAGAATCCGATTTCGTCGCCCCCAGTGGCGCCAGGAGAGAGCGATAGACGAAATACGTTCCCAACGGGGCGCTGGCGGCACAACTTCCTTGCATGTTGTGGTGGGTCGCCTAGCGGCTACGAAGAGTCGATCCCGCGCGTACGATTGGATTACGTCCTAGATCTCACGCCGTTAATCACTCGCAGCGAGCCCACTCATGCGCACGTGGATGAGGGATTCGTGCATCAACAGCTTCTACGCGGCGTCGACGGCGAAGTATTGAGCGATCACGCACCGATCGTGGCGTTTTCATCGACGTACGTCGCTTCATGCCAGGAATTATAAATAAATCTCGACGGCTTCGTCCCGCGCTGGTATTTTGCTTTCGTTTTAAAAACACTAGATTCTTCTACTCCCGGTCTTCTTCCCATATTGCTATACTACTTAACTTAATCGTCGATTGATCGTCGATTCGCTTTAATACGGCGTCGCGTCCTCTGGTTTCCTCCCTTTTCTCGCCGAAGCCGCGAGCGCGTCGTCGACCCTGTCGCTGAACGGCGTCGTCCTCACCAGCACCTCCACATCCTCCCCGTGCGCGTTCCCCACTCGCGCCGGCGTCTTGGTCTTCTCCGGTGATGCTACATTCCCCGATTGCGCATCGCTCGCCTCCGCGACCTCCGCGCTCGTCACCTCGGCGCTCGACGCGCTAAACGCCCCCAAGCTCGGCGCCCCCGACAACCCAGACGCGCTCGCGCTCGCGCTCGTCTTCCCTTCCCCACCCCCGAGTCGTTCGAAATCCAACACCGTCGTCGTCGAAACTCCGCTCTTCTCTCGATGCAATCGCACGGACGAGCGATCCATCGCGTTCGGCGTCGTTTCGCTCAACCCGAGGACGTACCGCCGGTCGAGCACCGCGCCGTGCGTCGTGTGCGTCGCCCTCCTTCGCGCGCTCTCGCGCCCGCTCGCGTTCGCCTCATGCATCTGTCCATCATCGACCTCTCGTCGCAATCGCTCGATCACCGCGCGTTCCTCGGCGAGCATCTTCGCGTGCGCGCGGCGCTCCGTTTTCCAGCGTTCGCGCGCGCTCGCGCTCGCCTTCCTCAAATCCTCCACCGCCATCGTCAACTCCTCCGTCGTTTTCTCGCGCTTGGGCGACGCGAATCTCAATGACGACGTCATCTGGTGTCGCGGTACCGGCACGCCCTCGCGTTCGCGCGCGAACGAGTCGCTCCGCACGCTCGCGCTCGCCAATCCGCGCACGCTGTCGTCCCTCGTCGGCGCGTGATGATGATCTCGCGTGCATTCGCGTTTGCCCAGAGAATGCGCGTGTTCATTCGATGCGCTTTGCGCGCATCCCATCGCGCGCGCGAATGACGAATGCGAATGCGACGAATGCGAATGCGACGCAGAATGACGCTCGCGCTCTGGGCGTCGCGCGCGTCGAAACGAACGCGAGCCGCGCGCGAAAGGAACGACATTGCGCGACGTCGCATTCGCGTTGGAAAGTCACGAGCGAGCGAGTGAACGCGATGGATGATTTCGAATCGTTGGATGAACGCGAACGCGCGCTCGAACGCGCGTTCGAGGCGTGCGCGAAAGCGATGGAGACCAAGGTTGGGATGGAACGCGCGCTGAAGAGCGCGTTCCTCGCCCTGGCTAAAGCTCGCGCGCACGCGATCGCGCGCAGTGGGTTCGACGATTTCGATTTGATGTGGCCTAGTGTGAAGACGCGCGCGCGCGTAAACGTGCGCGTGGAGGATGAAGGTTGGGTGCGCGCGACGCGGGACGCGTCGACGGGGGAGTTCGCGGCGAGCGCGGCGACGCGCGAGGCGCGAGCGCGGTTTAGTGAAGTTCTGGATTTGGCGTGCGATGTCGTGAACGCGCAAAGGGTGATGGCGGATGCGTGCGATGTCGTGCGAAATGACGGATGAGTTCGCGAGAGGAGTTCGCGAGTGGAGGGAGGAAAGCGTCGCGACGTCGTTGGCTCGGCTACAAGTTATAGAGCGCTTCATCCGTTTTCTCGATTGGTGGGCCCTTACGGGCTATGATTCAGGGTTGTTCCTGATCGCTAGGCGGCGCTTCTTCGAGTCTGGATTCGTCGCGAGCGCCGCGAGCGCACATGCCGCGCGCCAGAGACGACGTGATGCCCAACACAAACGCGGCGACCATGAACAACACCAAGGTGTACACCGGGAACTCCTGCCCAAACGCGCTGGCGATCATATCCACGCCCACGGCAGCTAGCGTCGCGGCTACGGCATAGTTCAAATCCGGAAAGATGTCTACTGTGCCCTGCAACATCGGATACAAGGCGCGCACGAGAAATGCCGCGCAATGGTCGCCCAAGATGACCGCGTGTAAATTATCGTGTCCGACGACGTAAATCGTCGATACGCCATCGATGCAAAACATCACGTCCGCGACCTCGACGGCCATCATGACGATGATCATCGGTGTGAAATAAATCACCGCCGTCTTTGCGTCCCGCCCTATGAACGCGCTCCCTTCGTATCTCGTGCTCAACCGCTTCCCGACGCACGCCTTGAAGCCCAGAACGAACCAGTGCGAGGCTAAATCGGGATCATCGTCGCCGTCGTCGCCGAAATACAACACACACACCGCTTGATACATGATAAACAACCCAATCAATCCGAACAATACCCTCATGTACGTGTAAATCCCGTGAAAGCTCATGAACAGCGACACTCGCACCGCGATCATGATCGGTATCCCCGCCAACAAAATCCCCGGCCTTCGACTGGCCGGTACTTTAAACGAATTAAATATCTGATGAAAAACCACCAAATTATCCAGCGAAAGCATGGTTTCCACCGCGGCGCTCCCTAAGAACGACGTCAGCACCGCCTCCTTCTTCGCTTCGCCCTTCGCCAAATCCCACAACACCCCCATCACCGCGCCCGTGACTAACGCGCACAACAAAATCTGAAACGACGGGTAGCGAAACACCACATCGTTATACCCTCCCAAGCATCCACGATCGCGCGTCCCCCAGACGTTCGTGTGCTTATGTTCCTTCGTTCGTTCGCTCCCGCTCGCGTTCGCCGCGCGCCGCGCGTTCCCGTCGCTCTCGCTCAGGAGCGGCGACGCGTCGCTCGTCCCGTTCGCTCGTTCGCGTTCCATCGTTCGCTGACGCCCTCGCTCGCGGTCGTCGTCGAATGCGTGTCTCTTACTTTACGTCGTTCGCACGATCCGTCGTCGAGCGCTGACGATTCGCTCGTCGTTCGCCCGTCCCAAGTCGTTCGCCCGTCGGTCGCGCGGTTGGGTGTTGCGACGTGGTGGGCGTGCGCTCTCACAACCAGTCATGACTCGTCAAGAGTCCCTCCATCGATAGACGCGCATCGAACGCGCGCATCGCGCATCGCGCGCGCGTCGACGACGACGACGGGCGTTCGCGACGCGTCGCAGCGCGCGCGCGACGACACAAAATATGATTTTGTGACGCGAAACACCCCGCGTTCGTGTCCTTCGGTGACGCGACGAAAGGGGAAACGATCGATCGATCGATCGCGAATCGCGAATCGCGACACCAGCGAACGCGCGACACCAGCGATCGTCGCGCGCGCGCGGCGCGTCGACGACGGGCGTTCGCGTCGGTTCGAATGCATTAAAAATGAATCGAATCATTCATCCGCGCTCCAACGTCGTCGTCGTCGTCGTCGATCGATCGACCGGTCGATCCCGTCGTGTGTCGATTCGTATTCCTCCCGTCGATTTCCCGTCGCGTCACCGACATTCCAATCCCATTCGCGCGCGCTCGAAAAGTCGTTCGCGTACGCGATCGAATGCGCGCGCGCGCGTTCGCGCGAGTGATGACGATGAAAATATTTTCTTTGTTTCGCGCGTTGTTCGCGCGCGTCGGCGCTCGCACGCGAATCGTGGCGTGTTTTCGCGCGCACGCGAACGCGCGCATCGTCTCGGACGATGCGAATGCGCGCGAATCATGGGCGCGGGATGACGACGAAAGCGCGCGAGATCCGTTTGAGAATGGATACGCGGGCGTGCGTTCGCAAGATTCGCGCGTGGGCGTGCGAGCGAGGTTTAAGAATTGGTGCGTGAAGGGCGAAGGCGACGCGGGCGAGGCGAGGGGAGGGGAGGCGACGCGACGCGACGCGAGGCGACGCGACGCGAGGCGACGCGACGCGCGAGAAGGAATGAATGGATCGAATGCGAGTGGACTGACGTCGAACGCGCGCGAATGTATGATATGATGTGATAGTACAAATGAACGCGTGCGGCTGATTTGGATCGGGTACGATGGACGCATGCGACCGTATAAAGTGCTCGAACCAGGGGCGACGTACGAGCAGCCGACGTTTTCGTCGCATCCGTGGACGTTCGAGACGGCGCGCGCCAAGGAGAAAGGTAAGGCGCGACGGTGCGTCACGGCATCAGGGGCGCCGCTACACATCGTGATGAAGGAGCAGGATGACGCGTTCGACGAGTGGAATGAGGTGTACGTGTCGAAACGGGAGATTGAGATTCATAAACCGACCATCGAGCAAACGTGGACGCCGGAAACGCACGCCGAGTTTAATCCAGCGTTCCGTTCGGCGGCGAAAGCGTTCTTACTCGCGCATAATCGGTTAGCACATGAAAATGAACCCGGTCTCGGAACGATCCCGTCGCATTTGGCGGTTGAGATCATTCGTCGCGCGTCGCCTCGCGTCGCGCAGTACAAGGCCATCGCCGTCAATGCAATCGACGCGCAAGCGTCAACCATGAACATTCGTTTTTGAAATAGATAACCTAATGAACACTCGCCGCAAAGCGACTATATGAAGCAACACGAATAGAAATGCGGTGTGTACGAACGATGGGACGAATGAATGCGAAGAACCGGTTCGATGGACACGTCCCGTCGGAACCGCTTCGCTTCGATCGAGATCGAGATCGACGCGTCGGCTCTCACCATCCATCTTTTATGCCAGCCTCCCTTCTCGTCCCATAACCTCGCGCTTCAATAATGCATACGTCGTGTACGTCAGCGCCACGCCCGGTATGACTTTGGCGTATTCCGTGAACAAGCCGCGGTACAAACCGGTGATGCCCTCTTTGGCGAGCACGCCCCGGAAGACGTGAATGAAACTGTCGCCCTTCACCGCGTCCCGCATCTGCATGCGTCTTCGCACGAGATCGATGGGAAACGTCGCCGTCGCGCTCACGACGGCGGCGGCGCTACCGCTCGCCATGTTCACCGCCATCGGATACACGTAATCGATGCCGTTCGGCCTCGAAGAGTTGAGCTCGTTGAAGTAATTTCGAAATGTTTCGTACGCCGCAAAATTGAGCGCTAGATTTGGTCCGACTCCGATCAACGTTGGGCGCAACCCGCGATACAACCCTTTCGCGCCTTCGTCGCGCAGAATTTTCACGAACGCATCAGCGATGCCGTTGTAATGCCTAGTCGTCGTCTGCGCGGCTAAGCGCGTCCGGATCAAATCCAGCGGGTACGTCATCGTGCACGCGATGCACCCCGCCGATCCCCCGGCGAGCAAGCGCTGTGCGACGCCCCAACCGAACGTCCCCGACGCTGGATCGCCGTTTTCATCGAAATGCAGCGTCTTCATCGCCTTGTCCAGCGCGTTCATGATTTGCTCGTAGGCGTAAAAGTTACACGCCGAATACGGCAACCGATGTATAATCGTCACCCCGTTCCCTTTCCACAGCGCCGTCAACCCTTCCGTCTGCACGATCCTATGCAAGCTAGTGAATATCCCCGCTCGACCTTGCGCCGCGGACCACCCCGGTACGGCGTTCGTGCCTTGCAACTGCCGCAATATCGTCAACCGCGCCAGCGGCGCCGTGCACGTCTTACTAAACGCTCCCGCCACGCCGCCGCACAACAGCAACTTTGTCGTATCGTTCACCGACGCGTACGACGACGCGAACGCGCGTTCGTACCGTTCCCCATCCCATTTCGTCGACGCTCGTCCATCGTCCTCCGAGCGCGTCCCCGCGCCGCGTCCGCTCGCCTCCGCTTCCCCAGCCATCATCGGTCGCGTTTTCCCACCTCCACCGCGCTCGATGAGGGGCGGTAACGACGACGGGTCGCTCGTGCTCACGCCCATGCCTTGCGTCATCGCGCGCGATGCAAAACAAATCGCTTCTTCCACGGTCGATCGATGCGTTTATTTATCACCGAATCGTTCGCTGGATTCGATTCAATTCGAAATCAATCCCACGCGATCGATTCGCCGCGACGCGATCGAATCGAATCGATCGCGCGAACTAACGCTGCTTTGTGGTCGACGTCGCGATCGACTTCGGGCGCGCGCGATCGAGTCGATACGATCGATGTAAATTTCTTGTATTTTCTCCTCCGGCGTCCATCGATGACGAGCGAAGCGCGTCGCGTTCGCCTTTCCATCCAGCGCGATTCGAACACACGAGCGCGATCGCTCCTCTCGATCGTCACTCGTCACACGCATGGGGGTGATCGGCGATCGCCCAACGTTCGTCGTGCGCGATCGCGCGCCATCGCTCGGGAAAGTCGGTACGTTTTTCACTTCATCCGTCGCACGACGTCGCTCGCTCTCGCGCGCGAGCGATGCGATCGGACGCGCGCGTCGACGATGCGCGCGTGGGGTTCGCGCGATGCCGCATTCGCGAGATGCGTCGACGACGAACGATGTAAAGCGCATCGCGCGATGCGATGCGAATGGGGACATGGAATGAACGACTCTCGACGACGCCTGTCGACGACGACGGAAGGGCGAGGCGCGCGGGAAGACGACGAGATCGATGAAAGGAAAGACGACGAGAGTTTAGGACGAGAGAGATAGCGCGAGTCGCGAACGACGACGACGACGGAGACTGACGTTTCGCACGTGCTTTCGTCGTTGGTTTGAAAAGTTGGGAACTTTAATGCGACGGATTATAGAGATATATTACTATTCCCGGCGATCACCGGGGGGTTGGGGTACGTCGCCGGGGGGACGACGCGATCGAAGGTGTGCATGCGGACGCACACCGCGGCGCTGGGCGCGTTTCTCGGGCTCGCCGCGGGTCTGATGTTCGCCACGCAGAGTTCGTCGGCGCGATTGATGGGGTTTAGGAATCCCGAATGACGCTCGAGAGCGAGCGATCGGGGAGGGTGATGTGGAATGTAATATTAATACAACGAAGAAGCAAAGTCGCGGCGAGGGCGAGTCGACGCTCGTCGCTTCGAGCGCGCGGCTAAGAATAGCCCCCAATGATGACGACCAACGTCGGTCGTTGGCGACGGCGAATGACGAACAGAGTTGACTCGCACGTTCACCCCCACGTGTTCAACGGCACGCCGATCAAAACGATCAACGCCAATACGAGCAACACGCCGACGGAGGCGAGCGCGAACCGTCGCATGCCGCTCGACGACCCAAACCCCCAATACCCAATGCGCTCTTCCCCCGCGGGCGCGCGTAAACCTCGTTCAACGTCGAAAACATCTCGTTTCTCTGCGCTCGAGATTAATCTACGAATGAATGACGAACACATCGCGTCAGTCCGAGCGCGCGCGCCTCGCGCGAACAAACGCTCTCGCCTCGCGCGCGCTTTTCTTTCCTCACTAAACAAAACCTTCTCTCCCGCGCGCGCGTTCGTCATCTCCCTCTCGTCGCTTCATCTCACTCCTAATTCGCTCGCTCGCGCGCACCCGTCGGTTGAGCACGAACTATCCGTCCTGGCGTGCGCGCGCGCGACGCGCGCGTCTTTCCCCATCACCGGCGCGTCGTCAGCCACCCCAATCACCCTGACGTCGGCTTTTTTTGTCTTCACTACGCGATGTCCCGCGCTTTCTTTCCCGTCGTCCCGTGATGCGCTCTGATCGTCGTTCGACGCCATTCATCCCACGCTCGATGACGTTCGATGGCGATGATGATGATGATGATGATGATGATGATGACACAAGTGACGATTCATATTCCTCGAGCGCACTCCCCGACGTCGTCGCTTTTAGGGACTCGTTGACGAGTCATGACTCGTGACACGTCGCATTCGCGTTCGCGCGTCACACGTCGACGCGACGCGCGCGCGATGGCGACCGCGAAAGCGAGGAAAAGTAAACGACGAAGCGACGACGGGACGAACGCGAACACTCAAGTGATCGCGGTCGCGGTCGCGGTCGCGGCGTTGGCGGCGTTGGTGGCGTTCGCGCGACGCGCGCGCGGGACGACGAACGCGAAGACGAATGCGAAGACGAATGGAACGACGGTGAAGACGAAAAAACGAACGACGAACGAACACAAAAAGGTGAAGGAGAATAAAACCCCGGACTCGACATCGCAATCGTCCCTTCCGAGGTCGAAGATGAGCGCGAACGCGAGAGGGAGGAAAAAAATGGCGGGACGAGCGCGCGAGCGGGACGCGCGCGAACGCGCGACGCGAGAGCGGGAAGAGATCGCGCGAGCGACGCGCGAACAGAAAGCGTCGAATTTGGTTCCAAAGGTACGTGATGACGCGACGACCATTGGAGAGCGTCTGGGAAAACGAGTGAAACGCGATGAAAAGTGACGAGGACGCGACTCGGACGCGACTCGGACGCCGACGCTGACGTCGCGAACGTTCGCGCGAATAGGATAAAGACGTCATAGGTGGCGAACAAGGGAAGACGTTCACGACGACGAGTCGGGTGAAAATCTCATCCTGGGCCGCGGACGTCGAAGCGCGGAAAGGGAGTCCGATGTGACGAGCGCGGACGCGGACGCGGGCGAGCGAGAAACCCCGAAGACGAGGGAGGCGGCGCGTCGCGAGCGACGCACAGTGCGACGCACAAGTTCGCCATGCGCGCGAGCGTGCGAGTGAGAATGACGGCACGTCGTGGCGATCGTCCGATCGCGCCGAACGCGCGAATGGAAAGTCGACGGAAGACGAACGCGCGTTTCCGCGTGGGGCGCCCGACGCGGGACGGACGACGAAGCGCGTTCTTTGAAGACCAAGACGCGGACGACTTCTCGCCGGCGACGGTGCGCACGGCGACTCCGGACGCGTGGACGGCGCAGGCGGTCACCGCGCTGGACGAGCGATGCGTCGCGTTCGGCGTCGCGCACGTCGCGACGGAGGCGGCGCACGACGCCGCCGAGTTTATCTTGAAGACAAAGCCCGCGGTCGTCGTCGTCGAGACGGCGGTGACGAGCGCGCACGGTGACGAGCGCGGAAACACGCTGCGGTACGAAAATGGCGTGCAGGCGATGATGATGGATGGCGCCGAAGCGGATGAGGCGTTGGTGTTCGTGACGCGACTGGCGGGGATGTTGCTCGGCGAGCTCGAAGCGCCCGAGGCGTCGGAACAATGGGCGAACATGAAGACTCAGCTCCCGCCCGAGGTTTTGGTCTACGCCGCGGCGTTCGTCGTTCGAGCGACGATCGTATACGGCGATCGACCGAAGCGAGTGACGATAAAGCGATTGGTGAGCGAGCCCACCCTCGAGGCGCTGGACGGGACGTTTGCGAAGCAGAGCGAACGCAACTATAGACTTTTATTGCCAAGCGATCACCCGCTCGCATCGGAGGCGAGCGCGCGCACGAATGATTGCTTCGAAGAAATAATCATCGATGAGCGCGACCGCGTACTCGCGGCAACGATCCGGGAGTGCGTGCGCAAAACACAGAAAGGGGAGAAAGTTGTCGCCGTGTTAGGCGTCGATCACGTGGCCGGCGTCGCGAGACTTTATAAGGATCCGAAAAATAGCGCGTTGGAGGACGAGGAGGCGATCGCGGCGCTGACGGCAATGCCAACTACGTTGCCCGCGAGTGCGGGAGCACGTCTCGCCATGGCGCAGCGATTGATGGCGCTGCGATGTCCGCCGGCGCTCATGAACGACGTCGAACGTACTCTCGAGGAGGACGTCGCGAGCTTGAGTCCAGAGGAGCGAGCGAATTTCGATCTCGTGAGTGAAGTTTACGGTTCGGCGCGAATGCTCATGGCGTGCGTGGAGGACCAGCGCGTGTTGGACGCCGTGATCTCTGGGTACAAGTGCGACTACTCAAAGGATGTTTTAGAAGCAGTGCGCCGGGTTCGGCCGATTAACGGCGGAACGGGCTGGAGCGACGAAATCATTAACGCTCTGCGCACGAATTCCGTAGCCAACTTCCCCGAGAAATCGACGCGGGGCGCGAGTGCGGCGTGAATGTGTTTCCTATCTCTACGTTGTAACAACAAACAAACCAAGTATTGTCTCGGCTCTGCTATCCGCTCGCGCGACGGTGTCTTCGCGCCGAATCACTCTAATCACGAACCTCGGCGCTCGAACACCAACTCCACGTCGTAATCTCCAGCCTTGGCGTTGGAACCAATCGCTTTCATCGCCTGATCGAACGCCGCGTCGTCAAGTTCATCCGCGCCGCACGCGCACTTGAACACCACGCGTCTCCACGTCGGCCTACCGTTGCCGCCGCCCAAAATCCCGAGCTTCCCGTACGACAGTTCCTGCACCATCGCCGACGTCGCTCGAAGAACGTCTCCGATTTTAATTCCTTTACTTTGCGGTCCTTGCGAAGGGCTTTGATCGTAGAATTCGACGACGGTGATGGCTCCCGCGACGTCTTCGAAAACTATCCCGAGCGGAGCTCGCGTGGTCGCGCGAATCAATCGCGAACTCGCGCTCGCGACTTCCAATTCGACTCGCGCAACGGTCTCCGAGTCAAGCTCGATCTCGCACGATCGCATCGTTTTAGTCGACGTCGACGGCGCGGGCGCCGCGGGTGAAGCCCGAGCGGTGGGACTCGCGACGCCCATGACGGCGTCGAGAGAGGCGAGCCGGTCGTCGTCGGGCGATGCAGCGAGCGGTTTGGCGAGACGAGTTCGCAGACATCTGTGCGAGACCGCACGAATAGCGGGCGAGGCGGCGAGAACGACTCGCGACATCGGGAAGTGCGGCTCTTTTCGTCGCGAAGCGTTTGTAAGAACGTCGAGCGAGGCGGGTGGTGCATACTCTTACTCTTACTACAACTGCTATACAGAGAATGCGGCGGGCGTGATGGCAACGACGCCGCGCGCGTTGGCTAGTGGAAATGAATAACGATGATGCTTGCATGCGCGCTGGGCGGGCTTATGAGGTCCGACCGCTTCCTTGTGTAGCTTGGGCTTGCAGCGCGAGCAAATTCTCATACGATTGAAGGGAACGGAATGGCACGAAACCCGTGCCTGTGCCGATCGTCGGCGAATCGAGTCTCTTTGTGAGGTCACCGTTACTTGAAATGCGTTGTAAACTTGATTTGCGCTCCATGGATGAACCAGCTTTGGGGGCGGTTACGTTCGCCCCGGGCGGTCCCGCTTGTTGCAACAGTTGCAGGTATCGCTGATTCTCAGCTTTGAACGTGGTATTTTCGCGCACGAGCTCGGCGGTGCGCAGTTCCAATTGTCGACATTTTTGCATCGATAACGCGAGTTCGGCGTTGATTTGCGCGATCTGCCCTTCGAGCTGCGCCACGTGCTCGAGTTTTCTTCGACGGCTTCGTCTCGCGCTTTCGCGATTACTCAACATACGGCGCTGGCGTCGAACGTCGCTTCCTCCCAGGGTATTCCCCTCTTCATCGCGTGAATCTCCATCATCCGAGTAATCGCCCTCATCATCAGTGGTTTCTGTCATGCTCTTGGCCTGCTTGATCGTCCCGCTCGTCGCCGCGCTCGCGGGCTTTTTGCCCTTGGTCACCGGCGCCTTCGCCTTGGGAGCCGCCTTCGCGGGCGCCTTGGCCCTCTTCGCTGCCGGCGCCTTCTTCGTCGGTGGCGCTTTGCCCGCGCGTTTCGCGCCAGATCTCCCTTTGGTCTCCTTCGCCATGGGCGCGCCGACGTCGCCACCGTGCGCGGCGAGCCCCAACGCGGCCAAGTTTGCCCCCGAAGACGCGAGATTCGCAAAAGCTAACGAAATCGAAAAAGCGATGCTCGCGTCAGTCATCGCACATTCCACGCAAACCAAACGCGATAGAACTCGCGTTTCACATCGTGCGCACTCTAACACGAGCTCGCCTCTCTTTGCGCGTTCTCGTCGCCGCGCCGTCGCTCGCCGTCGCCTTCGCGTCGCGATCGTCCGCGAAATCTACGTCCTCGCTTCTCACGCACCAACTCCGGGACTCATCGCCCCGCCATTCCCCATGAAGTTATGCTGGTTCCCGATGATCATCTTCCGTAAGAAATCGATCGACGCCACGCGCGGGATCCCGCCCGGCGCCGGCGTGCCCTCTCTCGGCGTCCCGCTCTCGAACGACCCACTTCCCACGTGATGCGACGCCGACCCCGCGAGCATGGCGTTGAAATACGTTTCCATTTCATTCTGACTCGGCGTTCGCGCCACCGCATTGGCGTTCGACGCGTTTGACGTGCGCCACAGCGACGCCATGAAATCGTCCGCGCTCGGGACGCGCTCCATCGCGCGATCGAATTCAATTCAATGCAATCGAACACCGCAGTGCGATCGATCGCGAGCGCGTTCGAGCGAAGAAGACTTGATGAATCGAACGTGCGAAATATCGTTCGTCGAACACGCGCGCGAGAATTCGCGAGCGACGCGCGCGCGCGCGCGACGATTGCCGCGCGCGATCCGCGTCACGCGCGAGCGACGGTGGATAACGATCGACGACCGGGTCTGGGGGGGGGGGGGGGGAAGGGGGGGGGTGGGGCTTAAAGGAGGGTGGCCGGGGCGGGGGGGGGGAGGGGCGGAGGGGGGCGAGGGGGGGGGGGGGGGGGGGGGGGGGGTAAGTGACGAGTCGTGACTCAAGGATGATGTCCACGGCATGGAGGACGAGAGGCCGAGCGCGACGAGCGAGCGAGCGAGCGACGTCGACGTCGAGGGCGTGAAGACGTCGATGAGAGGTGAATGTTAAGGGAAATGGAGTGCTGTGACATGCATAAGCGCGCGCGCGACATGGAAAAGGCGATCACCAAGGGATGGTTTCGCCTTTGTAATCGAACCAATTACGCTCGCAGTCGCCGAATTTACCTTCGAGGACGGCGACCAAGCCCGCGGCGCTTTCAGAGGCATCGATCAAACCTCGACCTTCGGTCATTCCCGTGCGCACCCATCCGGGGTGGAGCAACGCAAATTTCACCCCTGACCGCGCGAGGTCGATGGACATGGATTTGTTGCACATGTTCAGCGCCGACTTGGAGGCGCGATAGGCGTACCCTTGACCCGAACCGTTATCGTCGATCGATCCGACTTTGGACGTGACGTTCCCGACCAAAGTTTCCGACCCGTCCGCGCTCGTGCCTATCAAACCATTTCTAAACAAGTATTTCGTCACGAGAACCGGCGCGCACGTGTTCACCTTATACACGTACACCATCTCATCCATCGTCGTATTTTCTAAATCCCACTTCGTGTACCCGTCGCTCCCGACCACGCCGGCGTTATTAATAACTACATCAATATGCTCAACTCCACTCGCCTTCATCCCCGCCGCGAACTCCTCGATGCTCCGTTCATCGCTCACGTCCAAAATCCTCGCGTGCAGCTTCCCATTCGCCTTCTTTTCAAGCTCTCGGAGCCCGTCGCTCGATTTTCGACACCCCGCGTGTACGTCGCACCCGCGCGCGATGAATATCTTACACAACTCCAACCCAATCCCGCGATTGCCTCCGGTGATGCAAATCACGCGATCGCGCCCGATCTCGCTCTGTGCGACGTACGCCTTCGACGCCTTCGACGCATTCGCATTCGCATTCCCATTCCACGATGACGCGGATGCCATCGTCCGAGTCCGCGTCGCTCGCGCGCGAGACGCTCGATTTCGACGTCTCGACGACGACGAACACGAACGCGGTCGTGATGATGACGGGTGTGACGACGACGACGACGGGAGTGCGTGCGCGAACGACGGGCGCATCGCCGACGCGCGACGGAAACCGCACGCGAATGACGCGTTCGCGGTCGCGTCATTCGGGTCGACGCTTCGGCGATACGGTGCCACGTGGCGCATTGGGGTGGGGGGCCCCACGTGGCGTCCAGTCGTCGTCGAGTTGTGACTCAGGAAACGAGGGTGTGCGCGAAATCCGTGGTGCGTCGAGGGTCGTGACTCGTAAAAGAGTCCCTCGCGACACGGCACCGCAAAGCCTCGATCGTCGCGCGCGCGATCGCGCGCGCGCGAATCGCGTCGACGCCATTCGTCGTCGAGATGCGAACGGAGACGAACGCACGAATCGTCGCCAATGGCGTGACGACGTGAATGAAAACTGCGGAGACGTCGGCGTCGATGCGATCGCCGACGCTCGAACGCGCGATCGCGCGCGAAGGCGAAAACGCGCGATCGCGCGCGAGGGTTTTCGCGCGCGCGTTCCGGTGCGCGCGCGCGCGCGCGACTTGGAAACGTCCGAGTGCGTCGACGCACGGAAGACTATTGGTGGAATCACACGATGCATTGAATGAGGTTTGATCACACGAAAGACGCGAGACGCGAGACGCGACGGGAATACGTGCGGGCGACATTTCTATTTTCTCATCCAGGGCCAACGCGACACGCGCGTCACATCACGTCACATCGGTCAACGAGTTCGGGCACCACACGCGTACGCCTTTTGCTTTCTTCACTTAGACGTTCGTTTCTGCGTTAGGGATTCGTCCGCACACACACACACACACACAGACACACATACGCACGCAACCAAACGGCGTCGTTCAGATTCACCGACGTCTTCGTTCATCTCAACTTGCGGTAGTTTTTGGCTCGAGTGTTTCTTTGCGTCACGTGCCCGCTCCGTAGATGTATATTTGGCTCCTGGCCCTGTTCGCCGTTCATCGACACACCTTCACCAAGCGCGTAGTATATTCCTACACTCAAAACTTTATACCTTGGACGTTTATCCACAGAACTATTCCTTATTATTGGGACGAACCCATTTCATTCAGGTGTAGTCAGTGACCTCTTTATATCGTTCACTCGCGAACATTTTCAGATCTCGACGACAACAAAAAAGTTCAGCGCTCTCAAACCAAACCGATTTCCATCTTTTCAGATTATACAGGCCTACTTCTCCCTTCAAAACATTTAGACCAAACATGGTATTTATGCTTCACTTCTTCGTAGAACTTATCTTCTTCGTAGAAATTATACCCTATGATGGCTCCCCAGAGCCGGAGGGCCCCATGTCGCTGACGGTCTCGCGGCGCCTCGCGGCGCGCGCGACGTGGTTCGAATCCACGAAGCGAGGAAAATTTTCATCGCCGTATGAATTAATGCAGCAATTTGCAGCAGATATAGTTACAACACTTTCGCACGTTAAATGCGCCAAAACACTAATTAAGGTAGAGTTCGAACCGCGTTGGAGGTTTACAAATTTTTACTCGATTCCACGTCGACTTCGACCGCCTTGACTTCGTCGACGAGATTCAACGCCGCGAGTGGCAATAGACTGGCAACGTTGCAAATCAACACCAAGAGGAAGAGATTGTCAAAGTTGTCGGCGGTGACGCCGAGGGTTTTCGTCAAACCTGCGCCTAAGAATTCACTCGTGACGCCGCCGGCGTTGAAAAGCGACATGAGCGCGGCGAAAAACGTCGCCTCGATGCCTTCAGGGCAAATTTTCGCCGCCAACACGAGCACGGGTAAAAAGCTTACCTCACCTAACACGGTTAAAACCGCGGTATCAGTCAACGCAAACAACTTGTCGCTGATGCCTAATTCTAAGTTCATGCGACTGACCAACAAAAGCTGCGTCGACCCGAGGGCGGTGCCGAGAACCGTCGTCCACAAAAACATCGTTTTCAACGGCACGCGCTTCAGATACCCATTGTACAGCGCCACGCCGGCGAGCGCAGCGAAAGCGCGCAAAAATGCGACGCGGCCTAAAAATTCCGGAGTGAACCCGAGTTCATTGGTGTTGAAATAAAACATTGCCGTTCCTGCGCTCGGCGTGGCGGACAAGAGAAACACAAAGAGTGCCGGCGCCCAAACGTCGCGCCGCTTCGACAATTCAAACACTTTCCCCGTCATGATTTTGAAATCATTGGACAATCCTTCGCGCGATATCATCTCGCTCTTGAGCACAGGTTTCTCATCTACTAACGTCGCTGCGCCCGCGATTAAAAGGGGGAACACCGCTGTAGCGCCGAACACGAATCTCGACCCGTAAGACTCGATCAAACTTCCACTGAAATACGACGTCACGATGCTCCCGACCGCGACGGAGCCCCAACACAAGGATTGCAACGACCCCGAGAATCCTTGTTCTTCCCCTCTCGCCTTGGCGACGACGATGCTATCGATCAAAACGTCGCTAAACGCTATGCTCAACGACCCCAAGGTAAACGCCGCCGTTGCCGTCGCTGGAGCGTCCACCCACGTCGCCATGGACGCCCACCCCAAGCACCCGATCGCCCCGCACAGCATCAAGTACGACTTTCTTCGATATCCAAAAATCGGCACCGAATCGCTCAAAAACCCCCACACCGGCTTCACGAGCCACGGCGCTTGCGAAATCGACAAAATCAGCGCCGTCTCGCTCGGGCCGAGATGCAACTCATCCTTCAAATAAAAATCCTTCGCCAATTTCGCCAACCCGATGACGCCCTGGACGAAATACACCAACGCGATGGCGCCGATTTCCGCCGACGGCTCGACGCCGAACGCCATCCGTCGCGCCAAGCGCGTGCTTTCCCCCAACGTTTCCCCGTTCGTTCGCCCTCGTTCGCGTTCGCCCTCGCGCGTCGCGCTCATCTCCGTCGTCGTCCTCGCCTCGACGTCGTCCCGTTCGCTCGTTCTCGCGCGCGTCTCGCTCGCGCGATCGCCCTCGCGCTCGCGCCCGACGGCGCGACGCGGACGCGGCGTCGCCCGCGCGCGCGCGCGACGCTCGCGCCGTCGTCGACCTCCAACGTCGCTCACGCGCGCGGCAATTGTTCGCGATGCGATCGATGCGCGCGCGCGCATGAACGCGCGCGACGAAGGAGACGCGCGAACGCGCGCGAATGGCGCGAATGAAGCGCGTGTGAGGGACTCGTTGTCGAGTCGTCAATCAGAAAGCTACGAATGCACCGAAACGCGAATGAAGCGCGTGTGAGGGACTCGTTGTCGAGTCGTCAATCAGAAAGCTACGAATGCACCGAAACGCGAATGAAGCGCGTGTGAGGGACTCGTTGTCGAGTCGTCAATCAGAAAGCTACGAATGCACCGAAACGCGAATGAAGCGCGTGTGAGGGACTCGTTGTCGAGTCGTCAATCAGAAAGCTACGAAT